>Ga0265595_1000081_pt1 | contig 85578 bp, 82 predicted proteins | sample saktaG_15_FD_190148 | JGI IMG/M metagenome (GOLD analysis project Ga0265595, IMG submission 190148) | Saline water microbial communities from Sakinaw Lake, British Columbia, Canada - sak_2013_06_06_50m | ecosystem: Environmental > Aquatic > Non-marine Saline and Alkaline > Saline ... | reverse complement strand
GACCCCCAACTTGCACGAAACGGATTTTACATTTGATCGCGGCAATACTTAATATTTAAGATGTGACCCCATCCACCATCCATAAAAAAAGCCCCGGAGGGTTTCTCCGGGGCTTTTAAGTGTAGCTTGGATCTCAGACGATTCTTAGAAGTTCATCTGGAGTTTGTGCATGATCAACCAGGCATCGTCAATCTTGTTAGTAGCATCGTCGGCCTTGAAGTAATCGCCGGCAACGAGGTAACCGAAGCCGATCCAGTACTCAAGGTTATCGAAGATCTTGTAGGTGGCCTCGACGTCAAATTCCGTACCGATTTCGTCATCCTGTCCCGGAGCTGTTTGATCAGCCAACGCGTAGGTAAGCGATGCTTTGAGGTTCAGGTTCTCCATGGGGCTGAAGCCGGCAAAGACCTGTAAGAGAGAGCCGTTAGCGATGCCAGTACCGGTTTGGGAGTATCCATCAGCGGTCCAGCTGGCGGCTGTGTTATTATAAGATCCCAGGCCGCTCGTATTATCGTTCCACAGGAGCACACAGGGATTGTAGTCGGATCCCGGATAACCTGCTTCGTAATCCCTCGTCGTGGGATCGTCACCGTCCCTGAAGGCGTACTGGGCGCCCACGTATGCGGGACCCATGTTGAACTTAGCGTAGAGGTACCCGCCCGTGCCCTTCCAGTCAACATCCTCTTGCGCGGCGCTGTCATAGTCTGTCTCACCGTAGAAGTAGATGAATTCACCTTCCAGGTAGAGGGGTCCGAAGGTGGCCTTGAAGTAGGGGATCGGTATCAGGTGGGTTGATGTGCCTGCATTCCCGGCACCGGCAGCACCAAACGCAGTGGGTGCGGTGTCGGATTTGTCCTTCAGATAGTAGAGGAGCAGGCCGGCGTTCCCGCCGTCCCACTTGTAGATACCGGCAAGGGCGTAGGCATCCCAGTCGGAATCCTCGTTATTGGTGGTGGTGTCGATGCCATCTTCTTCCTTGAACTTTTCCGTCAGGGCAAGGATAATCATCGGGCCGAAGACGCCGGTGTATTTGATTCTCGCGCGGCCGTCCGCTTCCCCGTCGCCATAAACCGTTCCCCACGTTGCGCCTGACTGGTAACCGGCATCGAATTTACCGATGGCGGTCTTGAAGGTCATGTAGGCACGGTGCCAGTAGATGTTATTCCCCTGGTCAACTATAGCGTTGGTTTTACCTACGTTTATCGTTTCGTACTGTCCCCAGACTCTGTCCATGGCATGGAACCGGCCCGTTACGGAGAGACCCTCCGCCACGTTCAGGGTCATCTGAACCCTCAGCCTGTTGTCGTACCAGGCTTTATTTGATGAGTTCGGCTGATTCTCATCTGTAACCGCCTGATTGTTAAACCAGAAGCCCCTGAGGCGGTAGTAACCGCTGAAGCTCGCGTCTGTCGCGAAGGCCGGTGCCGTAAAGGCAAAGATCAGGCCCAGCGCAAACAGTGCTATTAAAAGTTTTCTCATATTTTTCTCCTCCAAATTTTTTTGGCTTAAACCTTTTTTTATCCCCTCTGCAACTCTATTGCAGGGAGATACTCCTCATAATTTTTCAGCGATCCCCCCGGCTTTTCTTTTAACAGCCGGAAGATCGGCTCCCACCTTTTCCGCCATCACCCCCCCTCCTACGTTTTCTACGCTTTCGGGGCAAAACTGCCAAACCACCCCGCACGTTATTTCGAACGCTAACACCGTAAAATTACTGTGTCAAGCGTTTTTTAACACGAAATCCATATATTTCATCACGAAATCACGAAGGTACGAAAACACAGAATTTCCTTCTTTCGCCTTTAGTTCTTAGCCTTGAACCTTTCTTCTATCCTATTTCCGTTTCAAATCGTAAGCCACGATTACACTTCTCGGTTTCGTGGCACGTCCCGATCCCAGGACAAGTGCCAGAACAACCTCGTTCTCGCCGTCATTGTCCACGTCCTTGAACTGATAATCGGAAACATATCCCTGAATCGTCCGTGTCTTCCAGTTTTCCACCATTCCGAGGCCGTCCCACTCAAGATCGTATACTTCACTTTTGGTAAACGATTTAATGTTTTGAAACAGTCTTCCCGTAGCGGATAAATTCTTGACAATAATGATCTCTTTTTTGCCGTCCTTGTTAATATCGTATGTCAGTATCCTGACATTGATAAATGTTTTATCTTCGGTATCGGCCCATTTGTCTGATCTCGTTGCTCCTCTTTCCTTGCTGAAATCAATGCTGTTGCCGCTGCCTCCGAAGACTTCGTCACTTTTCCACAATAATTCATCGCTTCCGCCAAGGATAGCAATCTTTGAAAGCGGTTTCTTCGTTTTTTCATAGATTCGAAGATGGGCATATTCATCAAGGGCAATGATCCGTTCTCTTGCCGTTCCGTCAACGCTGTCAATGGTAAGGCCGTAAACGGAGAGTCCTTCGGGTATGGGCATCCTGTTTCCCTTTACATATTCTCCGTTTTTCCACGCGATTTCATGAATCGGATTTTCGAAAGCTTTGTTCAGACCCATTGTCTGTCCCAGGAGCACAAGTCCTTCGGAGGTATTGATGACCCTGAGAAACCATTTCAAACCGGAAGCTATCCTGACAAACCTGCCCTCCTGAAATTCCAGAACAAATGAGCTGAGGGTTGTCCCCTGCATGCTGGTGACGATAATTTCGGGCACGCCGTTATTGTTTATATCAGCGATATCAACAGTAATGTTGTTATCATACGATTTGCCGGGTATCTTGCGGATAAGCTCGATGTCGGGTCCTTTTTTCCGGTAAACCATGACGTTGTTATCGTTTATTATTACAATCTCATTCGAGCCGTCATTGTTTACGTCTCCGATATCCATCCCCTTGAATTCAATCGGATACCGACGTGTCATCCAGAACCCTTTGCGGCTGAGGCGGCGGGTTACATCGATAAATTCAGGGTTGATAATTGCCGTAAAGGTGCCTTCCGGTGTCTTCAACGCTTCAACGGCCCTTGAATCCCGGGAAGGTTGAGCGGCCGGCAGTTGCGGCTGGAAAATGGCTGCAGTTTGTTGAGGAGGAGGTGTGAATGACGGCGGCACCTGTCCGAGAAGATGGTGGGTTATCTTTTTCGCGAAGATGTCTATTTTGGGGATGACCTCGTCAACTCCCCGGCACTGTTCAAATACTCCCACGGGAGATTTGTAGGTAGCGACATCGAGAAGCTTTCCGTCCAGGCTGACGCTGTTGCCGATCTTCGTTATGCTTCCCCAGACGACATAATCGACGTTGAGCTTTTTACCGAGACCGTATACGTCAGCGGCGGTAAGAGTCTTCTTTCCCGTTTTGCCTAATTCTCCGGCAACGGAATCCTTTCTCATTACATCCAGCTTGCCGCTTGCCGAAAGCCTGGAGATGAGCATGTCCCATATACCGCTCCTGATGTAATCTATATTCTCGGCGCTGTGGATGGAAAAGGGCAGTACGGCGATAGTCTTCGTTTCCTTTGCCCATGATGATCCGGCGATTGAAACAATCATAAAAAGGCAAAGAAAAAAGACAGATATCTTTTTCATGTTTTCGTATCTCCTGTTCATTTTACTCATTACTCATTGCTCAGCCCTCATTGCTTGAGAACTCTGCAATCCTGCTATCCTAAAGAAATATGATCTTACATGTCAAGAAAATCTTTTGAGGGTTTACATAATATATCAAGGTACACTTTACAGCCTTTATGCTTTCTTCCCTTAGTGTTTTCGTGATTGTTTTCATGACATTTTCCGGTAAAATTTTCCTTGACATGGGTAGGATGCTAATTTATACTCCCCCGGATTTAAATAAAGATATTTACCCTCTTCAGTGTTTTATAGCTCTTCGATATTGCATATATTGTATGTGTCAAATATACTGCATGTTGCATAAGTGATTCTGTTGATTTATGAGGATTTTCGTTCAAGATCAAGGCATGCGAAAAAAAATAACGGTTCGGCTGAGCTCGCTGAAGACCGCAGGCATATAGTTGATATTCCGAGGATTATTTTTTGAGCATAACGCAGAGATTGGGCGAAAAGACCATTAATCAGTAGAATCATAAATTCCGCAGGTGATGCTGAATGGTTAATATAAGGTAGAGACATTGTGTCTCCCCGTGTGATTATAAAGACGATAAAGCAGAAATGGAGGTAGTGAAAAGATGGCAGAACAGAAGATTGAATTGAAAGAGGTCTATCCTGTACCGGAGAAGGTTCAGGAAATGGCCTACATCAACAGCATGGACGCGTACAAAAAGCTGTACGAGCGCTCTCTGGAAGATCCCGAAGGTTTCTGGGGTGAGATTGCTGAGGAGTATGTGGAGTGGTTCAAAAAATGGGACAAAGTCGAGGAATATAATTTTGATCACAGAGAGGGTCCCATTTACCTCAAGTATTTCGATGGCGGGAAACTCAATGTTTCCTATAACTGTCTTGATAAACAATTGAAGACCAGAGGTGACCAGGTTGCCATCCAGTGGGAAGGAAACGAACCCGGTGAAGAAAAGGCATATACCTACAAAATGCTGCATGAAGAAGTCTGCAAGTTTGCCAATGTCCTCAAGTCTCAAGGCGTCAAGAAGGGAGAGGTGGTAACCCTCTATATGCCGATGATTCCCGAGCTGGCCATTGCCATGCTGGCATGCACCAGGATCGGCGCTATCCACAGCATCGTCTTCGGAGGCTTTTCCGCAGACGCACTGAAAGACCGTATCCAGGATTGCCAGTCGGTGCTTCTCGTCGTGTGCGACGGGACCTTCCGCGGCGCCAAGGCCGTGCCGCAGAAAGATAATGCCGATGAAGCTCTCAAGGAGTGTCCTTCCATTAAGAAGGTCATCGTCGTCGAGCGTGTGGGCGACAAGATCAAGTGCGACTGGACGGAAGGAAGAGACCTCTGGTGGCACGATGAAATGGCAAAGGCCAGTGCTGATTGCGAGCCCGAATGGATGGATTCGGAAGATCCCCTCTTTATTCTTTATACATCAGGTTCCACGGGAAAACCGAAGGGTGTTATGCACACGACAGGCGGATATCTTGTTTTCTGTGCCTATACCCACAAGATGATCTTCGACTATCACGAAGGTGATGTTTACTGGTGCACCGCCGATATCGGCTGGGTAACGGGCCACAGCTACATTGTTTACGGGCCGCTCTGCAACGGCGCCACGTCGGTCATGTTCGAAGGTGTTCCCAACTATCCCGATATGAGCCGATTCTGGAAGATCGTGGAAAAATACAAGGTAAACATCTTCTACACCGCCCCCACAGCCATCCGCGCAATTGCCAAAGAGGGTGACGAATGGGTAAAGAGTGCGGATATTTCCTCTCTCAGAATTCTCGGTACGGTAGGCGAGCCGATCAACCCCGAGGCATGGAACTGGTATTTCAACGTTATCGGCAAGGGACAATGTCCCATTGTTGATACGTGGTGGCAGACCGAGACTGGCGGAATCCTGATTACGCCCCTTCCGGGCGCCGTTCCGATCAAACCCGGTATGGCAACAGTTCCCTTCATGGGTGTATGGCCGGTCCTCCTGGATGATGAAGGCAAGGAGATGGAAGAAACAGTGGCATCGGGCGCCCTCTGCATGAAGAAACCCTGGCCCGGTCTTATGAGGGGTGTCTACGGCGATCCCGAGAGATTCAAGGAAACTTACTTTGAGCAGTTCCCCGGTTACTATGTGGCCGGTGACGGCGCGAGGAGAGACTCGGACGGTTATTACCAGATTACCGGTCGTATCGATGACGTCATCAATGTTTCTGGACACAGGATGGGTACGGCGGAAGTTGAGAGCGCACTCGTAGCCCATGACACGGTTGCGGAAGCGGCCGTTGTCGGTTATCCCCATGAAATTAAGGGTCAGTCCATTTACGCCTATGTTACTTTGAAGACAGGCGTTGAGAAGTCGGATGATCTGAAGAAGGAACTGGCAACTCACGTCAGGAAAGAGATCGGCCCTATTGCCACGCCTGAGAAGATCCAGTGGTCCGATGCCCTTCCCAAGACGAGAAGCGGAAAGATCATGCGCAGGATCTTGAAGAAGGTCGCGGCCAATGAGATAGATGACCTTGGTGATACGTCCACGCTGGCCGATCCTTCCGTCGTTGATGATATCGTTAAGAACAGGGTATAAAGAAAAGGAACAAGGAACAAGGAAAAAGGTAAAAGGGTTATATTTATTCCTTGGACCTTGAACCTCGGATCTTAGCCTTGAAAATTTGATTATAAACAAAAAAGCGGATGGTCCGGCATAATCGATATAGATTGTGCCGGCGTTCGTCCGTGAAAGGAGGTCATTGTGAATATAGTAGCATGTGTGAAGCAGGTACCTGATACGGAAGCCTTGATCAAGGTAAAAGCGGATGGCTCCGGTATTGAAGAAGGGGGAATCAAGTGGGTTATGAATCCCTATGATGAGTATGGTGTGGAAGAGGCCCTCAAGCTGAAGGAAAAGCTTGGCGGAGACGTGACTGTTGTCACTCTCGGTCCCGCGAGAGCCATGGAAACAATCAGAACAGCCCTCGCGATGGGCGCGGAAAAGGCTATTCATATCAGCGATCCCGCCCTGGACAACGCCGATGCCTATACGACGGCGAGCGCTCTTGCGGCGGCGATCAAGGAAATTCCTTATGATATTATCTTCTGTGGACAGAGAGCGATTGACGACGACTCCGGCCAGGTAGGTTCCGTTCTGGCCGAACTGCTCGGAATTCCCCAGTTAACCATTATTACAAAGCTTGATGTGGAAGACGGGAAAGCCAAGGCTGTGAAACCGATCGAAGGCGCCCAGCTTCTGATTGAAAGTTCCCTTCCCTGTGTCGTTACGGCACAGAAAGGTCTGAACGAACCCCGTTACGCGTCGCTCCCCGGTATTATGAAGGCCAAAAAGAAACCGGTTGAGGCCAAAGATGCTGCGGCATTGGGACTTTCCATTGAGCCGAAGGCAAAGGTCGATAAAATGACACCCCCCCCGGAGAGAGCTCCCGGAAAGATCATCGAAGGTGATGATCCGGCTGTGAAGGCTGCCGAGGTAGTCAGACTCCTTAGGGAAGAAGCCAAGATAATTTAACTTGAGGAAGAATGGAGGAGGATAAAAATGTCAAAAGGTGTATGGATAGTAGCAGAACAAAGGGACGGCGCCCTTCGAAAGGTAAGTTTTGAGATTGCCAGCGCGGCGAGAAAGTTAGCCGACGAACTGGGAGAGGAAGTCGGTGCTGTGCTTTTAGGATCAGGAGTGGAAGGACTCGTGCCTGAGCTTGGTAAATATGGTGTTGACAAGGTTTATGTGGCGGATGATCCCGTGTTTGAGCCCTATACCACGGATGCATATGCGGCAGCGGTTGCAAAGGTCGTGAAGGAAAACGATCCTTCAATTCTTTTTTTAGCGGCATCCGTTCTGGGAAGGGACCTGTCAACAAGACTGGTCGGTAAACTGGCCACGGGTATGGCAACGGACTGTGTCGAAGTGAAGATCGCTGACGGCCGTCTCGTCGCGAAAAGACCCATGTATGCCGGCAAGACCTTCGGTGAAATCGTTGTATCGGGGAGTCCCCAGATGGCGTCTCTGAGACCGAATGTCTTTGCCGCTGAGGAAAACGCAAAGGCCGGTGAGGTCGTGAAATTCGACCCCGGTGTAAGTGCGGACGACATTAAAGCCAGGGTTTTGGAAGTGCAGAAGGATACCAGCGGCAAGGTTGACCTGACGGAAGCCGAAATCATCGTATCCGGTGGACGCGGCATGAAAGGCCCCGAAAATTATAATATCATAGAGGAACTGGCCGATGTGCTTGGCGCCACCGTTGGAGCCTCGAGAGCGGCAGTGGACGCCGGCTGGAGACCACAGTCTGATCAGGTCGGGCAAACGGGCAAGATTGTTTCACCCAACCTCTATGTTGCATGCGGTATTTCAGGGGCAATCCAGCATCTGGCCGGTATGAGCTCATCCAAGTTTATCGTCGCGGTAAACAAGGATCCGGATGCTCCCATCTTTGCCAGGGCCGATTACGGTATCGTTGATGACCTTTTCAAGGTTGTGCCGGAACTGACAAAAGCGGCAAAGCAACTTCTCGCATAATAATGAATTTGGGGTCAGGTCTCAACATTTGACATTTAATTTGTGATGGAATTGCCAATCATATATAGAAATGTCAAATGTTGAGACCTGACCCCTCTCTTACAAAATGGAGGCACTATGGCACACGGCGCGGAACACATTTACGCAGTAGGTAACGAAGGAAGAGAGGTTTTCTGGAATGCCGCTTCGTTTGAGTTGATTCTTTTTGCGTTTACCGCGGTTGCAATGGCCATATTCGGCTATGGTCTTTATAGACGATGGCAGATGTGGAAGGCAATCGGCAAGCCGGAAGACAGAACGGACAATGCGGGTGAACGAATAAAATCTCTTATCGTAAACGGCCTTTTCCAGGTCAAGACATTTAAGGATGCCTATCCCGGCATTATACACGCTTTAATTTTCTTTGGATTCTTTGTCTTAATATTTGGCGCGGCTATCGACGCGACGCAATTTCATATCGGCCTGCCCTTCTTTCACGGTTCATTTTATCTGTGGTTCTCTCTAACTATGGAAATATTCGGTCTGGCTGTCCTGATCGGTATTTTTATGGCCATTTATCGGAGATATATTGAAAAACCTGATCGTCTCACCTATCAGGGAGAGTCCGATTCGATAGCGGATGACGCCATTGTTCTGGTTCTGATTGGCAGTATCATTATAACGGGGTTTTTAATAGAAGCATTGCGACTTCATGTGAACGTAAATGTGGATGGCTTCACATGGGGTAAATGGTCGTTTGTCGGTTATGCCCTGTCGAAGACGCTTGTCGGCATCGGCTACGATACGGCCCGGGTTCTCCATAAGTGGATGTGGTGGATTCATACATTTATCGTACTGGGCTTTATAGCGTACATCCCCTGGTCGAGATTGATGCATATCATTACATCACCGGCCAACCAGTACATGATGTCCCTGAAACCGAAGGGGTATCTCGAGCCCATCGGGGATTTTGAGAATGCGGAATCCTTCGGCGTGGGACAACTGGAAGATTTTACATGGAAACAGATCTTTGATTCCGAGGCATGTACAAAGTGCGGACGCTGTCAGAATGGTTGCCCTGCCTATCTGTCCGGCAAACCCCTTTCTCCAAAGAAGCTTATTCAGGATATAAAGACATACTGGGAGGAAAGAGCGCCTGTTGTAATTGCGGCGAAAAAGGCGACCCCGGAAGGTGAAGAACCGCAGATACCGGAACCTGAAAAGGTCATGGTGGGTGAGGTCATTGATCTGCATGAACTGTGGGCCTGCACCAACTGTATGTACTGCATGGAGCACTGCCCTGTTTGTAATGAACATATACCGAAGATTGTCGGTATGAGGCAATACAAGGTATTGATGGAAGCAGACTTTGCACCTGAATTACAGTTGACCTACAGGAACATGGAAAACAACTCCAATCCCTGGGGGATTGGCGCGCATCTGAGATCCGATTGGGCTCCGGAGATAGGCGTCAAGACACTGGCCGAAGACTCCGATGTTGAATATCTTTACTATGTGGGATGTTCCGGATCTTTTGATGACCGCGGCAAGAAGATCGCGGTCGCCCTTTCCAAAATCCTTAAGGAGGCCGGTGTGAGCTTTGGTGTCCTGGGTCAGGAAGAGGGTTGCTGTGGCGATTCAGCCATGAGGGGTGGAAACGAATACCTCTATCAGATATTGGCCCAGACGAATATTGAGGTGATGAACGGGTATAATGTGAAGAAAATTATCTGTACCTGTCCTCACGGATATAATGCTCTGAAAAAAGATTACCCCCATTTCGGTGGTAACTATGAGGTATATCACCATACAGAGATCCTGGCGGATTTGCTCGCCCAGGGAAAAATCAAACTGACAAAACCTGTCGAAGGATTATTCACCTATCATGATTCCTGCTTCCTTGGCAGATACAACGATATCTATGATCAGCCGAGAAATGTCCTGAATGCTGTTCCGGGAATGAATCTCGTAGAGATGGACAGAAATCTTTCCAGCAGTTTCTGCTGCGGAGCCGGCGGCGCGAGGATGTGGATGGAAGAGGATATCGGTGAGAGAATCAACGATATGAGAACGGATCAGGCTATCGAGAAGAATGCAGGTACGATTGCCGTGGGATGTCCCTTCTGTCTGACCATGATGGAAGATGGTATCAAGGATCGCGAGAAGGAAGAATCGATGACAGCCCTTGATATAGCGGAAATCATCTGGAATGCCATGGGGCTGGAGGAAGCTGAAGCTCCGGCAGAACCCGAAAAGCCTGAGGAAGCTCCGAAAGAAGAAGCCTCCGGCGAGGAAGCACCAAAAGAAGAACCTTCTGAGTAAAACAGAAGATATTAGCAGTAAAAAGCCCCTGTCATTTTTGACAGGGGCTTTTTTTATGGCATTTTCAGAGAAAATCAATTACATTTCAGAAGTACAATTGATTTTGAGTTGTGAATAGGGGTCAGGCCTTTACTATTGACTATCTCAATTTTTATAACTGCCTGTTGTAGTGGAGTTAGTCAATAGTAAAGGCCTGACCCCACAAGAAATTTTAAAGGTTTCCATTTAAGGTAGTATTGTATTGGGAATGAACCACTACGTAATTCTTTAAAAGGAGGAAGATATGGCTGAAGAAATCAAATATCAGGACAAACCGTGGCTGAAGTCTTATGAAGAGGGTGTGCCGGAATCCGTCAAGTACGAGGAAATATGCATGCCCGATATGCTGGATGAGATGGCTGACCGGTTTTCGGACAAGATGGCGCTTAGCTTTCAGGGTTATGAGGTAACTTATAAGGAACTGAAAGATATGGTGGACCGTTTTGCGGCGTGCCTTGCCGATTTCGGTGTCAAACAGGGGGATGCCGTTGCCATCCTGCTTCCGAATGTTATCCCCTGTGTCGCGGCCTATTATGCCACACTGAGACTGGGGGCTGTTACTGTTATGAACAATCCTCTCTATTCGGATCGTGAACTGGAACATCAGTTCAACGATTCCGGTTCCAAGGTTCTCATTACCCTCGATCTTTTGGGGAACAGGATGATAGACCTGCGGCCTAAAACAGGGATAAAAGAGATAGTCTATACCTCAATCGGAGATTATCTCCCATTTCCCAAGAATCTCCTCTTCCCGCTGGTAGCCAAAAAGAAAAAATTGGCCGCAGATGTAAAACCGGCGGCCGATGTCTACAAGTGGAAGGATTGTATCGCAAAATATGCCCCCAATCCGCCCGAAGTGAAAATCGGGTTTGAAGATGTGGCAATGTATCAGTATACCGGCGGGACCACCGGTGTCTCCAAAGGAGTCATGCTCACCCATGCCAATTTGAGCAAGCAGGTTCAGCAGGCTGTAGCATGGTTTCCCAAGTTTAAGAAGGGTGAGGAGATCATGCTGAGCGCGCTTCCCTATTTCCATGTCTTTGGTATGACTGTGGCCATGAATTTCGCCATTTGTATGGGGTGGGGGAATATTCTGGTTCCGAGGCCACAGCCGGAACAGCTTCTGGAAACGATACGGAAATTCAAGCCGACATTCGCGCCCCTCGTTCCCACAATGTATATCGGTATGTTGAACCATCCCGATATTAAGAAAACGGATATGAGCTGCATCAAGGGAGCCTTCTCCGGAAGTGCTCCGCTGCCTGTTGAAATAATCCGCGATTTTGAGGAAACTACAGGCGCTGTTATCGTCGAGGGGTTTGGGTTGACCGAAACCACTCCCGTGACGCATATCAATCCTTTCGCAGGCGGCGCCCGTAAGGTAGGAAGTGTCGGACTTCCCATCTCCGATACGGAATGCCGCATCGTTGATCTGGAAGATGGCGTAACGGATGTGCCTGTAGGGGAACGAGGAGAGCTTATTATCAAGGGACCCCAGGTGATGAAGGGCTACTGGAACATGCCCGATGAGACGGCAAACACCCTAAGGGACGGCTGGTGTTATACCGGTGATATCGCCGTTATGGATGAAGATGGATATTTCTATATCGTCGATCGCAAGAAGGATATGATCATATCCGGTGGCTTTAACATTTATCCGAGGGATGTAGACGAGGTGTTCTATGAAAATCCCAAGGTACAGGAGGCCTGTTCCATCGGTGTTCCTGATCCGAAGCGCGGGGAAAACGTCAAGGTCTTCGTAGTACTCAAAGAGGGCGAGATGGCAACTCAGGAAGAGTTGATTGATTTCTGCAAGGAAAAACTGGCAAAATACAAGCTTCCCACGGAGATAGAATTTCGCGATGAACTTCCCAAATCAAATGTAGGAAAAATCCTTCGCAAAGAACTCAGGGCAGCAGAACTGGAAAAAAGAAAATAGTAACTAACTTGGGTGGATAGGTTAAAGGCTAAGGGCTGAAGGAAAAACACTTAGCATTCACTCCTCAGTCCTCATTGCTCGTTGCTCAGCCCTTGCGGCTTTGCCGCCTTAGGAGGCTTTTATGATTACGTTTCAGGAAGTAGACGGGCTGAAGATTGCCTGCTGGGTAAATGATGATGGCTTTTCTGAAGACAGAAAAAGCCTGGTCTTTGTGCACGGTTCAGGATGTGATCATACACTCTGGGAAAACCAGTATCAGGAGTTAGGCGGTGATTATAATATTGCGGCAGTAGATCTTCCCGGACACGGGCAGTCTGAAGGGAAGGGTGAGCAGGAAGTGGGGCTCTATGTGGAATGGGTAAAGAAGATCGTGGAAGGGCTTGAATTACAAAGGCCCGTCATCATCGGTCATTCCCTCGGTGCTGCCATTGGCCTGACCTTTGCCATAAAATATGGCGAGGTGCTGTCCGGTATTATTCCTGTGGGAGGCGGTGTTAAAATGCCCGTGAACGAAATGATTCTCGACGGCATACGAAATAATACTTCCTCAACGCTTTCCCTTGTCGCCAAGTTTTCAGTGATCAAAGAAAATCGGGAAAAGTTTCTTCCCTCTTTAATAGAGGATATGCTGAAGGTGAGCCCCGATGTGATATACGGTGATTTTCTCTCCTGCGACAGACTCGATATTACGGATCAGATTTCCCATATCAAAGTGCCGACCCTCCTCATTTGCGGAGAGGAGGACAAGATGACACCCCCGGAACTTTCGGAATTTATGAAAGATCAGATCGAAGGTGCAGAACTGGCGGTGATTAAAGATGCGGGACACTTTGTCATGTGGGAGAATGTAAAGGCATTTAACAAGGCGTTAAAGAATTTTATTGATTCGCTGGCATAAGTGCACGGGGCATGCACGGGGTCAGGCCTTTACTATTGTTCGGAAGCTATTGACTATCTTGTAGTCAATAGTAAAGGCCTGACCCCATTCGGAGATGACCCCATTCGGAGACACTCGGAAGAAAGAATATGGCTAAAATATTAATCGTTTACCATTCACGGACGGGGAATACGGAGAAGATGGCAAAAGCGGTGACTGAGGGAGCAGCCGGCATCGAAAATACCGAACTGATCGTCAGGAGGGCCTTCGATGCAACCCTTGAGGATCTCTTATACTGCGATGGAATTGCTATCGGCACACCGGAAAACTTCGGTTATATGTCGGGTCTGATCAAGGATTTCTTTGATCGTACCTTTTATCCGGCCCAGGGCAGGGTCTTTAAAAAACCATATGTCGTTTTCATCAGCGCAGGCAATGATGGAAGGGGAGCCCAGAACAGCATAGAACGAATAGCGCTCGGGTATCCTCTAAAAAAAGTTTATGAGCCTGTCATTGCAAGGGGGGAAGTAACGGAAGAGATTCTGGAGCAATGCCGCGAGCTGGGCGCAACACTGGCCGGCGGGTGCGAGATGGGGATTTATTGAATTTTAAATTATCCTGATGATTGATTCGAGATAATCATCCGGCTTTTCATAGCCGAGGAGTGTAAGAATGGTCGCGGCGACATTGCCAAGGCCGGGTTCCTTCAATTTGTCATTTATTTCATAACGATCGGTATCGGGTCCGTGAATTAGAAATGGCACGGGGTTTAATGTATGGCTTGTCATTGGCTTGTATCCCCCGCCTGCACCCTGAACGGGCTTCCCCGTTTTTTTGTCCACTTCGACCATCTGTTCGCAGTTCCCGTGGTCAGCCGTGATAATTACGGTGCCGCCAAGCTTATCAATCACTGAAACAAGGCTGCCCACCGCTTCATCTACAGCCTTTACGGCCTCGACTGCCGCGGGAAGAGATCCCGTGTGTCCTACCATATCTCCATTGGGGAAATTCAAACGTAAAAATTTATACTTTCCCGACTGGAGTGTCTGTATTGTTTCTGCTGTTATCTCCCGGGCCTTCATCGTCGGCGCCTGATCAAACGGTACCCGGTCCGATTTAATTTCCACCCATTCTTCGGTCTTTTCGTCAAACTTGGCGGAATTGTTTCCGTTCCAGAAATAGGTCACGTGGCCGAACTTCTGCGTCTCGCTTATGGCGTATTGAGTCACACCGTTTTTTGCCAGGTATTCTGAAACAGTCCGGTCGAAAGCCGGCGGCTCAACAAGATATTTAGGCGGCATGAGGGTGTCCGCGTCATATTCAAGCATGCCTGCATAAATAATATTGGGGCTATATCTGCGGTCAAATCCCCTGAAATCATCCTCAACAAATGCACGACTGATTTCAAGTGTCCGATCACCTCTGTAATTGAATAATATCACATTATGACCGTCTCTGATTTCGGTGAGAGGTTTTTGGGGATCACCCGGGTCATGTACAACCCAGTGCTGCAGATATTGATCGTCAAGTCGTTGTTCTTCGCGCAATTTTCTGATTGCCGTCAGGCTATCGGGGAATTTAGGACCTTCACCCAGCACATGGGCATTATAACCCCTTTCCACAATAGACCAGTCCGCCTCATATCGGTCCATGGTGGTTACCATTCTCCCTCCCCCGGATGCCACGAAATAACGGCGTTTTTTACCTGACTTGATCGCCTCTACGCGTATTGACCACAGATAATCCTCCAGTTCGCCGAAATAACGGAGCGCGCTTAACGGGGGAACATCACGGCCATCCAACAGACCATGAACATAGACTTCCTCTACACCTGCCCTGTCGCAGGCTCCTGTCAGTGCAAAAAGATGTGCAATATTACTGTGAACATTCCCGTCTGATACAAGACCGATAAAGTGAACGGGGGACTTTTTTTTCAGTGAATTGTCTATTATTTCCTTCCATGTTTCCGATTCAAATAACCTTCCCGTTGAAATTGCCTCTCCTACAAGGCGCGCTCCCTGGGCGAAAATCCGGCCGGCGCCGAAGGCGTTATGACCGACTTCGCTGTTTCCCTGGTCATTGTCCGAGGGCATGCCGACTGCCGTGCCGTGGGCTTTCAACCTTGTGACAATCTTTTCGGTTTTTAAAAGACTGAGGAGGTTCTTCGGTTTTGCAATATCAATTGCATTTCCGGGATATCCATCATCGCTGCCGCGATACAGACCCATTCCATCCAAAATAATCAACAGTAATGGGCCTTTCACGCCTTCATAGTGAGATAGTTTGTTTAGTGTTAAATTCATAACTTACTTTAGTATGTTGGTAAGTTGGGAAAAGTGAAACCGTCCCCAATTAAAAAAAATGAGGGTCAGCGCATAATGACGACTGACCCCCGTTTTGTAGTTCGACAAGCTCACTATAACGATAATACTACCTTGCCCCTAAGAGCTTTCTGGCGATGACCATTCTCTGAATCTCATTGGTTCCTTCATAGATCTGGCAGATCTTGGCATCACGCATGTGCCTTGCAGCGGGATAATCTTCGCAGAATCCGTATCCGCCGAAGATCTGTACGCCCTCAATGGCGGCTCTCATGGCCACATCTGAGGCATACATCTTTGCCATGGCTGATTCTTTTTCATAGTCAAGGCCATTGTCCTCACGCCACGCGGCATTCAACAGCATCAGCTCCGCCGCTTTCAGTTCGGTTGCCATGTCGGCCAGCTTCCACTGGATAGCCTGGAACGAACTGATGGGTTTCCCGAACTGTACTCTCTCTTTTGAATACGCGAGGGCATCTTCCAGGGCAGCCAGACCTATACCGCATGCCTGGGAGCCGATTCCGATCCTGCCGGCGTCAAGGCCCATCAACATTTGTTTGAAACCACGGCCGGGATCACCAAGTAGATTTTCCGCGGGTACCTCCGCGTCTTCAAAGACCAGTTCAGCCGTACCGGAAGCGAGAATTCCCATCTTCTCCTCGATTGTTCCGAGGGAGAACCCGGGAGTGTTCTTCAGGTCGACGATCAGGTTGATGATTCCCTTATAGCCCTTATCCAGATCCGAGTTGGCGGCTAGGACACAGTAACTTGCCACGTTGCCGTTTGTGATGAATTTTTTGACGCCGTTGACGATATACTTGTCACCCTTCAATTCGGCGCGGCACCTCAGGGCGCCTGCGTCCGAACCGGCGCCCGACTCTGTCAGGGCATAGCATCCTTCGACCTTCCCACCGGACACGGGGGGCAGGAATTTTTTCTTCTGTTCTTCCGAACCGAAGGCATTGATCGGATAGCCATAGAGAGAGTTGTTAACCGACGTGATGACACCACAGCTCCCGCAGCCCCTGGAAATCTCGAGCATGGCCAGGACGTACGTCACATTATCCATTCCTGCTCCTTCGTAATCCGTGGGGATGGCAACACCCATGATTCCCATTTCACCAAGTTTCCGGCAGATCTCTTCAGGATGCTTGTGAGATTTGTCAAAATCACCGGCGACGGGTTTAATTTCCTCATCGACAAACCGCGCCACCATGTCTCTTACCATTTGTTGTTCTTCAGTTGGTGCAAAATTCATAAAGCCCCTCCTTAATATTGATTTGGTTATTTAGGTTTATCCTCTATGCACGGTTGCATCCGGCGGGTTTATTTCCCGCCGGTGCTTCCGTTAATTCCAATTATCGACCAATAAAGGTCGGTTTCCTTTTTTCGAGGAAGGCCGTCATTCCTTCTTTCTGGTCTTTCGTGCTGAAGCACTGGGCGCAACATTCCATTTCCAGTCTGTTCGCGTGATCCAGCGGCAGTTCGTGGCCGAAGTTGATGGAGTGTTTGGCCATCTTGATTGCGAAGCCGGGCATGCCTGCCAGTCTCTTTGCAAACTTTTTCGTTTCTTCCATAAGCTGGTCAGCAGGTAAGACTCTATTCGCCAGACCTACTTCATAGGCCCTCTGTGCATCTAATTGGCCGCCGCCCATTATAATCTCCTTGGCCCTTCCGATACCGATAAGACGGGCAAGTCTCTGTGTGCCTCCCCATCCCGGTATAAGGCCGATAAGGATCTCCGGCTGGCCAAAGCGGGCAGTTTCCGACGCGAACCTCATATCGCAGGCCATGGAAATTTCTGTCCCCCCGCCGAGGGCGAAACCATTCACCGCAGCTATAGAAGGTTTTGGAAGAGTTTCAAGCAATCTTAATGTTTCATGCCCCAGCTCCATGAACTTAAGAGCCTCCGATGGTTCCAGGTTCTGCATCTCCGCAATATCCGCACCGGCCACGAAGGCCTTCTCTCCGGACCCGGTCAGGATAATTGCCTTGATGCTGTCATCATCTTTACATTTCATTAAAGCATCATTGAGTTCTCCCATCGTTTCCGAATTCATGGCATTAAGCGCTTTCGGCCTGTTGAATGTGATGGTTGCAACTCCCTCCTCTACTGTAAACAGGAGATTTTTATATTCCATTTATATGTCCCTCCCTTGTCGGCTATTTTCGGGCGGGGATAAAACCCGCCCTACTTATTACTTGCTGTAATCGTAAAATCCTCTTCCCGATTTCCTTCCGAGGTAACCGGCATCCACATATTTTTTCAGAAGCGGGCAGGGGCGGTATTTGGAATCACCGAATCCCTTATGCAGAACATCCATAATTGCCCAGCAGGTATCCAGACCAATCAAGTCGCCAAGAGCGAGTGGTCCCATGGGGTGATTCATACCGAGGGTCATGATATTGTCGATTGCTTCCGGTGTGCCGACACCCTCAAAGAGGGCATAAACGGCCTCGTTGATCATGGGCATAAGTACCCTGTTTGATATGAAACCGGGGAAATCGTTACACTCGACGGGTGTCTTCCCGAATTGCCTGGACAGACTATCCGTAAGATCGTACGTTTCCTGGGACGTTGCCAGCCCTCTGATGATCTCGACAAGCCTCATAACCGGGACGGGGTTCATGAAGTGCATCCCTATAACGAGTTCCGGCCTCTTTGTAGATCCGGCAATTCTTGTTATCGGTATGGATGATGTGTTCGTGGCCAGAATAACGCCCGGTTTGCAGACCTCGTCAAGCTTTTTGAAGATTCCAAGCTTGAGATCTTCTCTCTCAATAGCCGCCTCAACGACGAAATCGGCATCCTTCATATCTTCCAGGTTCGTACTCTTTGTGATTCGGCTCAGGATTTCCTCTTTCTGGTCGGCCGTAATCTTTTCTTTGGAAACCAGCCTGTCAAGGTTTTTCGAAATAGTATTGTAACCCCTGTCAACAAAATCATCGGCAATGTCGTTCATGATTACCTTAAGTCCACCGGGGTGGGCCGCAACCTGGGCAATACCGTTTCCCATCTGGCCGGCTCCAATTACGCCAAAAGTTTTAACTTCCATAATTATCCCTCCTCGTCTTTATTTTAAAAGACCGTGAAATCTTTCATCCACATCCACAGGAAATCACGAAATGGATGGAAAGATTGTCTAACCCACATCCGATGGGAAGCAAAAATTTTCCCATCGAATGCGGGCATTGTCTCTTTAACCAATTTGAAAGCTATTCGATATTTTCTTAACGGTCAAGCTTTATGTTTTACACTCTCTCAAGAACAATGGACATGCCCTGTCCGCCGCCGATGCAAAGGGAAGCAAGACCGAGATTCAGATCGTTCTTTACCATCTGGTTGGCCAGCGTGTATGTAATACGGGCGCCTGTGCAGCCGATGGGGTGACCGATTGAGATTCCGCTTCCGTTGAGATTGCATTTATCGAGATCGACATCGAGTTCTCTGATGCACCCTATAGCCTGGCATGCAAACGCTTCGTTAAGCTCGACAAGGTCCATGTCTTTCATCGTCAGGCCAAGCTTCTTGAACACTTTCCTTGTTGCCGGGATCGGTCCCAGTCCCATGAATGCCGGATCGATTCCGCCGGAGGCGAATCCCTTGATCTTCACCATCGGTTTCAGACCGAGTTCCTTTGCCTTTTCGGCGCTCATAACGACCACGGCCGCTGCAGCGTCATTGATACCGGAAGCATTACCCGCCGTGACGGTACCGGCCTTATTGAAGACGGGGCGCAGTTTCGCCATTTTTTCCAGCGATGTGTCCATGGGACGTTCATCAACTTCAAATACCTTAGGATCGCCCTTTCTCTGCGGGGTGACTACGGGCACGATTTCATCGGCCACGGCGCCGCTGGCGTTGGCAGCCCTGGCTCGCTGATGGCTCGTGAATGACAGTTGATCCTGTTCTTCTCTCGATATCCCGTATTTTTCCGCGATGTTTTCTGCGGTGAAGCCCATGTGATATGAATTGAAGATCTCCCAGAGCCCGTCATGAACCATGAGATCAGTAGCCTGGCCAAAAGGCATGTTCATCCGGTATCCCCAGCGTGCGTTGGGCAGGGCGTAGGGAACATTACTCATGTTTTCCATGCCACCCGCTACAATAATGTCCGCATCACCTGCCTTGATGATCTGGGATGCCAGGGCGATGGCCTTCATTCCCGAGGCACACACTTTCTGGACGGTGATGACGTTGGTCTCTTCGGGCAGGCCGGCATAGATAGCTGACTGTCGGGGAGGATTCTGCCCCACTCCCGCCGTCAGTACATTTCCCATAATAACTTCGTCAAAATAAACGGGGGTCAATGACTCATCATAGTCATAATATTTTTTCTGGCTCTCCGTCATATCGAAATCACCGAAAATATCGGGGCGGCAGGATTTGACGAAATCATTAATATCAGGCCTCAAACCCGCTCTCATGATAGCTTCCTTGATAACCAGACGGCCCAGCTCCACAACGGAAACACCTTTCAATGAACCGCCGAATTCACCAACGGCAGTTCGCGCACCGCTTACAATTACTACATCTCCCATATTAAAATCTCCTTTCAAGTAAAGTGCAGGTTCAAGGTTCAAGGTTCAAGGTTCAAGGAATAATTATCAAACTAAACCTTTTTCCTTGTGCCTTTCTCCTTGCACCTTTTGCCTCGTTATTCAACCTTAATCAACATGGCATCGCCCTGGGCGTGACCGGCACAGATTCCGCAAACGCCGATTCCGCCGCCCCTGCGCCTCAGTTCGTATGCGAGGGTCATAACGATCCGGGCTCCCGTTGCTCCGATGGGGTGACCGTAGGCAATGGCGCTTCCGTTCACGTTCACCTTTTCGTACATTTGCTCTTTGGACAATCCAAGAATAGTACGGGCGCTGATCAATGCGACGGCTGCAAAGGCTTCATTTATTTCGATAAGATCCACATCGTCGACGGTCATATCATTCTGTTCCAGAACCTTTTTGATGGAAAGACCCGGCACTGTGGCGATGTCCTTTGTAGGCTGCGAAACCTCGGCATAATCTATGATGCTGAACAATGGTTTCAACCCCAGTTCGTCGGCTTTCTCCCTGCTCATAAGCAGACAGACATCTCCGCCGTCGTTCACACCGGGGGCGTTTCCTGCAGTCACACTGCCCGGTCCTCCCGTGACGGCGCTCTTATGACCGAAGACGGGCGGCAGTTTTGCCAATCCTTCCATTGTCGTGGTCGGCCTGGGGCCTTGATCCTTATCCATGATTTCGACCTTTTTCCCTACCCGGACCTCTACTGGAAATATTTCATCATCCAGTCGTCCGGCTTCCATGGCAGCAACGGCCCTCGTCTGGGATTGATAGGCCCAATCATCATTATCTTCACGGGTGAATCCGAATTCATCAGATGTTTCAGATCCATGAATGGCCATGTGACGGTTATAGAAAGCATCCCACAGGCCGTCGTAAACCATGAGGTCAACCGCCGGTGCAGTGGTCAATCCCATTCGATTCCCCCATCTCATATCGGGAAGCGAGTAGGGACAATTGCTCATGCTCTCCTGGCCGCCTGCAATGCAGATTTCGGCCCGTCCCAACTGAATCATCTGGGCTGCAAGATCGATGGTCTTGATCCCTGACGAGCAGACCTTGTTAACGGTTATGGATGGGACATACTCGGGAAGTCCGGCCAGTATGGTCGCCTGGCGTCCCGGTACCTGGCCGCATCCCGCTGGCACAACCTGTCCCATGACGACATAATCAACATCCTCTCCCTTTACCTTTCCATCCGTTCGCCTGAGAACTTCCTTGATTGCCAGTGCACCGAGCTCGGGTGCGTCATAGCCTTTCAGCATTCCGCCGAATGTACCGTAAGGTGTTCTGCACGCTTCAACGATGACAACTTCCCGGTGTTCCTTGTACTGATTCTTTATTTCTTTCCCCATGGTTGAAAAATCGGGCTTTCTTTCACCGAATTTTGCGATGGGCACGTCCTTGTAAACATCCGCTCTCTTTTTTTCCAACTTCTGCGGTACCTTTGACATATATACTTCCTCCTCCTCTGTTTTTTATCGTGATATTCTTTATGTGTTGATCGTCAATTTAAAAGGCAAGTCTAACTTCGAATGAACTGTTAAGATTCAGGCCCCATACTAACAAAGATCAGGACATGGAGCCGAACGAAGATTAATCAAGACTCTCTACAAATTCCACCTCTCGCGGAACCTTGTATGAAGACAGATATGTCCGGCAATGCCTCATGATTTCTTTTTCGTTAACAGTTGATTCTTCTTTTTTGACTATCAGAGCCTTTACGATTTCACCTCTCATCAGATCGGGCTTTCCCGTTACCCTCGATGATTCCACCGCGGGGTGCATTTCGAGGACAATTTCCACTTCCCGCGGGTAGACGTTAAAAGCGCTGGTGATAATCATTCGCTTCTTGCGGCCCGTTAGAAAGATATATCCGTCCTTATCAATCCTGGCCAGATCACCAGTGTAAAGCCACCCGTTTTTAATAACCTCGGCCGTTGCATCTTCGTCCTTGTAATAACCCTCCATTACATTGGCGCCCTTAATGACAAGTTCCCCAACTTCATCAGTCGGCAACTCGCTGCCATCATCATCGAGCACTTTTGCTTCTACTCCAGATATGGGAATTCCTATGGAACCCGGTTTCTGCTCCATGTTGACTCTGCTGACCGAGCAAACCGGAGAAGCTTCGGTGAGGCCATATCCTTCCACTAATCTTACGCCAAACTTCTTTTCAAACATTGGAATATATTCAGGCGGCATGGTTGAACCGCCGGTAATGCACAACCTTAGAGAGTTCACATCATAATTTTCCGCATCTTTATGCAGGAGCATTCCAAGGAATAATCTGGGTACCCCGGCTATGTAAGTAACCTTCTCCCTTTCTATGGTCTGAAAAATACTGTCTATACTGAATTGATCCATTAATACGGTACTGGCACCGAGTTTAATAACGCAGAGCATGTTTGCCGCGGCGCCAAATGAATGGAAAAGGGGAATCAGGGAAAGCCCCGTGTCATGTTCTGATCCTTCACAAACATCTCCAAGAAGAGGCGACTGGGTAGAAAGATTTTTATGCGTAAGGACAGCGCCGAGAGGTTTGCCCGTCAGGCCGGAGGTATAAATCATTACAGCGGGATCATCGCCACTGATTTCGGGCATGACAAGTCCAAATGTGCCTTTACCTGTAGCGACTTGAAAATAAGTTTCCCCGTCAGGGCTATCTGTCAATACCAGATGCCTGCATGAGGAAAGGTTTTTTTCTATCTCTTCAAATTTTTTGGCCGAAGAGGATGTGGTTATCAGCACTTTTGAATCGCTGTTGTCGAGAAGATATTTAAGTTCGTAAGGGGTTGACAAAATGTTGAGGGGCACGGCGACTGCACCTGACTTCACCGTGGCAAAGTAGGATGTGACAAATTCGGGTATGTTTGGGAGCATCAGAGCAACCTTGTCTCCCTTTTTTACATCCAGGCTTTTCAAGTAATTGCCCAGAGCATTGACAGATTGATTCAGCTCTTCGTAAGTAATCCTTCTGTCTTCGTAGATGAGAGATATCTTGCCCGGATATTTATCGCTGACATCGTCGAGCATTTTTCCTAAACTGACATTTTTCACTCAGACCTCCCGCTCAAACGGACGTACCATAGCACAACAAACAGGTTGTTTCAATCGAAATATAAAGCAATAATGCTATTTCTCCCATTTATTCCGAACCCTTCATTTTTCAGTACTTCAGCACTATAGATGATTAAAAAAGTGACATTTACTTTGAATAATTCAAGACAGAAATAACATTCATTATTTTTATTTTTCAGATGAATGAACAAAAATTTTGTTATCTTGACATTTTGCCGTAATGTTGTGTATCCTTCAGCAGGTTGATCCCGAGATCTTTGGAAATATGGTTTTGCAAAGGTCTCAAGATCTCATCCTGTTGCAAAATTAAGGAGGGCAGATATGAAAAAATTTTCGTTGATTTGTGTCGCAATCGCAGTATTTTTCTTACTTGTATTACCTGCGCAAGCCGAGGACCTCAATGTTGGAATGAAAGCCTCAGACTGGTCATTCAAAGACGCAGACGGCAAGGATTTCACAATGAATTCCTGGGCCGGCAAGGTCCTTCTGGTTAACTATGTGGATCCGGACGAGTCAGATTTAAATGAACATTTCACCGAAGCTATGAAAAAGGCCAAAGATGATGGTTTGCTCACAAGTGAAAAGTACAAAGGTATCGGCATTGTCGATTGTGCCGCAACCTGGAAGCCAAATTTTCTCATACGAACCATTGCTGGCCAAAAAGCCAAGAAGTACAAAACCGTTATCCTTTTTGACTACGATGCTACATTACGAAAGGCATGGGGCCTCAAAAAAGATACGGCCAACGTAATTCTTCTGGATAAAAACCAGGTGTGCCGGGCTATCGTACGTGGTCGGGTTCCGGATGATCAGGTTCAACCCCTTGTTCAGATGGCAATCGATCTTCAGGGCGAATAAGAATTTTAAAAATGAACTACCTCGCAGCAAGCTTCGGAGAATTAGACCCAAAAGGGTATTTTGCACGACATTATGGCTGTAATTATTGATGGGGAAAAAATATCTCAGGATGTAAGGAATGAAATAAGGGAGAAAGCTCTTCTTCTGAAAGAAGAACGGGGACTCGTACCGGGGCTCGCCGTTATTTTAGTCGGAGAGGACCCTGCCTCAAAGATCTACGTGAGGAGAAAGGAAGAAGCCTGCGAGGAAGCGGGTTTTTTGTCAAGGGAGTACAGGCTCCTCGCCGATACAGATGAGCAACAACTGCTCCATATTATAGATGAATTAAATCATGAAGATACCATTCACGGGATACTGGTGCAGCTCCCCCTCCCTAAGCAGATCAATTCTGAGACTATCATAGAAGCCATTGATCCCAAAAAGGATGTCGACGGTTTTCATCCTTACAATATGGGGCACCTGTTTACCGGTAATCCTTTCCATAGCTCCTGCACGCCTTCGGGTATTCTGGAGCTTCTGGATCGGTATGGAGTAGAGATCAAAGGTAAGGAAACAGTCATAGTGGGTAGAAGCAATATCGTGGGGAAACCCCTGGCCATGATGCTCCTGGCGAGGCATGCAACGATCACGATTTGTCACACAAGGACGAAAAACCTTTCCGAGGTTACGAAGAGAGCGGAGATCCTTATAGCTGCAGCGGGAAGTCCCGAGATGATAAGGGGTGACATGGTACGGGAGGGCGCTGTTGTAATCGACGTAGGGATTAACAGGCTCGACAGCGGTAAGCTGGTCGGAGATGTGGCATTTTCCGAGGTTTCAGAAAAAGCCTCTTATATAACACCGGTGCCCGGGGGGGTGGGTCCGATGACAATTGCCATGTTGCTGATGAATACATTAAACGCGGCGTACAGATTTAATCGGTCCTGAATTGTTGGCAAAACATGAGTGCGTACCTGCAACAGTAGCAAATAAAACGTTTTAAACTATATAATGAAAGCTTTGCATAATTGCAGACCTGGTCATTGCGAGGAGTCCTGTCATACGACAGGATAAACTCCGCGACGAAGCAATCTCTTTTCTTATCAACAAATTGAGATCTTTGCAGAATGTTCAATTTTGTTCAAGTTCAAGGAAGGTGAAAATTTTAACCACAGGAATATATTGGATATTTCGAGGATTAAAATTTGAGTCTGACGCAGAAATTGGGCAAAAGGGGGACGTTATGCAAAGGTCTCAAATTACAGATTGCCACGTCGGCCGAGGGCCGACTCGCAATGACAATATGTAGCATTATGCAAACCTTTAATAATATAAATCCCGTTAAGGTCGCATTTGTGCGACTCTTTTTTTCAGTAATAGCCTCTTAATGCGACACATCCTAAATTCTCCTGCCTTCCAATATATCCCAACTATCTGTAATAATAAAGAAATATGTTCTAATTAAAAATTCGGCCTTTTGGTATGATTTTTGTAGTGAATTTTTCACAGGAGTTGAAAAATATGAAGATTGCCATACCTGTTTGGGGCTACTATGTTTCGACAGTTTTTGATTTTTCTGACCGCCTTTTGATCGTGGATGTTGATTCGGGGTGTATAGAAAGCAGGTCAACGGTTCACTTTGTCGCAAATACGATCGTGGGCAAGGCCGCCAGATTAAGAGAGCTTGGCGTTCAAGTCCTGCTCTGCGGGGCAATTTCAAGACCACTGGAAAGAATAATAGCAGTTTCAGGAATGACGGTTGTGCCGTTTCTGAGGGGAACGGCAGATGAGATACTTGAAGCCTATCTTTCCGGACGTTTGCGGGATAGAAGTTTTATGTTGCCTGGTTGCAGCTCCGCTGGGGGGCATCACAGAGGAAGAGGAATGGGGCACCGCGGCAGGCGCGGCGGTTGGAGAAATATGAAGAAAGGATAGTAGGGATATGAAAGTTGCGGTTACTTCTTATGGTGAGAATCTTTCCGGAAAAGTAGACCGGAGTTTTGGGCGGGCCAAATGGTTTGTTGTTGTGGATGCCGAAAAGGAAACCATTGAAGCCCATTCTAACAAACAAAATGTCAATGCGGCCCAGGGTGCGGGAATCCAGGCTGCTCAGAACATTTCTAACCTGGGAGTTGATGTGGTTTTGACAGGAAATGTCGGGCCCAACGCCTTCAGGACACTGAGTGCCGCCTCCATAAAGATTTTTATAGTCGACAAAGATATCGAAACTGTAGGGGATGCGCTTTCAGAATGGGAGGCTGGCCGTTTGCAGGAAGTAAACGAGGCCACCATTGAGGGGCACTGGGTATAGGCGTGGCGGGTCGCATACCTGCAACCATATATTCAAATTATAGTTGCAATAATGCAACCCACGTTGATTTGCTGCGAATGTAAATATTTATAACTTAATAATATGATTATAGTAATTCCACCCACAAGAATTGAATAAGCTCTGGCACGCTTTTTGATATGTATTAAGATAAAGCAGTGTTTACCAAAGGAGGTAATAATTATGCCATGGGGAAATAGAACGGGTCCTATGGGATATGGCCCGATGACAGGTAGAGCGGCAGGTTACTGTGCAGGATATCAAGTGCCGGGGTACGCGAGTCCCGTAGCGGGTAGAGGCTTTTGGGGTGGCGCTTATTCTGCTGGAGTGCCGGTTACGGCGTATCCGCCGGGATATGCTTCTTACGGACCTGCAGGATACTATGGCGGCTTTGGAAGACCTTTTGGATTTGGTCGAGGTTTTGGACGTGGATTCGGTCGCGGCTGGTTTGGTAGAGGCCGCGGTATGGGTCGTGGCCGCTTTATGTATGGTTGGTAATATTTAAAGAGGAGGTATTTATCATGCCAGGTGGAGATAGAACCGGTCCTGCGGGAATGGGACCAATGACAGGTAGAGCAGGTGGTTACTGTGCGGGATATGGAGTGCCCGGATTTGCGAACCCTATATCAGGGGGAGGTTTTGGAAGAGGTGCGGGTTTTGGTCGTGGAGGAGGCCGGGGCCGGCGTAACATGTTTTATGCAACCGGTCTGCCCGGATGGCAGCGTGCTGCCTATGGTTATCCGGCTTATGGAGGAGTCGCGCCGTTTGGTATGCCTTCTTCCGCGCCTTATTACCCTCCGTACGCATCGGGACTCACCAAAGAAGACGAGATTAATGAATTAAAGTGCCAGGCGGAGTATCTTGAAGATGCCCTGGAAGGTGTTAAAAGGCGTATGGCAGAGTTAGAGGAAGAAACCAAAGAGGAATAAAAAAAAAGAAAGAAAAAGCGCTGGTATCGGATGGGTATAATATTTTGCACTTATTGCCGGCGCTTTTAATCTTTCAAGCTTGTGTTTTGAATGCAGGATGCATATCTTAAATTGGTAAAACTAAAACTTGATGGCTTCGTAAAAAGTCGAAATATGCACAATTTTGTCATTCCCGTGAAAACGGGAATCCAGTCTTTTCAAGTGCGTAGCCCTCTATGGATTCCCGCCTACGCGGGAATGACAGACTTTTTACGAATGCATCAAACTTGAAACCTAAAACATATAACCTTAGTTTTTTATGAAGGGGGTAAAAGATGAAGATAGCAGTAACAGCAACAGGGCCGTCCCTGGATGATCAGGTTGAACCTCGTTTTGGGCGGGCTCCTTATTATTTGTTTATAGATCCCGAAACAATGGAATTTGAGGCCATACAGAATCCCAATGTTGCAGCCGGAGGTGGTGCCGGTATCCAGTCAGCACAATTGATGTCGGAATATGGTGTCCAGTATGTTCTGACGGGAAATTGCGGTCCCAACGCATTCCAGGTTTTCGGCGCTGCCGGCATACAGGTCATTGTCGGCGTTAGCGGAACTACCCGTCAGGCAGTCGAACAATTTAAATCGGGTGCTTTTAGTGTATCGAACCAGCCCAATGTGGCAAGCCATTTTGGCATGGGTGGTGGTCAAGGCATGGGCATGGGCGGCGGTCGTGGTATGGGTATGGGCGGCGGTCGTGGCATGGGACGTGGCATGGGCGCGGGCCAAACCGGCACTCCCGGAACTTTCGCACCTCAGGGTACAATAGCAAAGGGGGAAGAATTAGCCACACTCAAAGAGCAGGCACGTATACTTCAGGAACAGCTCAAGCACCTTGAACAGCAAATTAGTGAGGTTGACAAGAAAAAAGGCAAGTAATTTGAGCGGTTACCATTTGCGGGAAGAAAGGAACAGCACACTTTGAAAATAGCTATCGCAAGCGGAAAGGGCGGCACCGGAAAGACAACAATAGCGACAAACCTCGCCCTGATACTTGCCGACATGGGGAAAACAGTTCAGCTGCTTGACTGCGATGTTGAAGAACCGAACTGCCACATTTTTATGAAACCGGAAATTGAATCAACTGCTCCTGTCACGGTATTAATGCCAAAGGTCATTGAAGAAAAGTGCACGGGGTGCGGCATTTGTGCGGATGTTTGCGAATTCAGCGCCATCGCAGTAATAAAAGGCAAGGTGCTGATATTTCCTGAACTCTGTCATGGTTGCGGCGCATGCAAACTGTTCTGCCCTGAGGATGCATTCATAGAGGTGCCCAGAGAGGTCGGCGTTATTGAAGAAGGAAAAACCAATGGAATCCGTTTTATACATGGATTGCTCAATATTGGAGAACTTATGTCCCCGGCTGTTATCAGCGGGGTCAAGAAAGCCGCCGGAGATCCGGAGATATTGATCCTCGATTCACCCCCGGGAACATCCTGTCCTGTCATCGAAGCCGTAAAGGATGCTGAGTTTGTTCTCCTGGTTACGGAACCTACTCCCTTTGGTTTGAACGATTTAGAACTTGCCGTTGGGATGGTCAGGAGGCTGGATATACCGTTTGCCGTGGCCATTAACCGCTCCGATGTCGGCAACGAAGACGTGAAAGAATACTGTAAAAGAGAAAAAATAGAGATTGTCCTGGAAATACCGGATGATCGCAGAATCGCCGAAGCTTACTCGCGAGGTGAAATGATTATTCATGCATTGCCGGAGTATAAAAAGACCTTTGAGGCCTGCTGGGAGAAGATATCAGGAAAGGGGTAGACCTGACCCCGGGAGCTTGGAAAAAGATAACCTGAGAGAATTGATATTATGAAAGAAATCGTCGTAATAAGCGGAAAAGGCGGCACCGGGAAAACAAGCATTGTGGCAGCCTTTGCGGCTCTGGCAGGGAAGAAAGTTCTGGCGGATTGTGATGTAGATGCAGCCGATCTGCATCTCGTTCTCAATCCCAGGATAGAACACCGGGAAGATTTCAGCGGCGGCAAGAAAGCAAGAATATTGGAAGACGAATGCATAGCCTGCGATCGGTGTATAGAAGAATGCCGTTACGATTCGATACATTACCCGATCTTGAGCAATGGAGAGACAGCGGATACTCCTCAAGTAAACCCCATCTTTTGCGAGGGTTGCGGCGTTTGTGTGCGCGTATGTCCGGTTGAGGCAATCTCCTTTGAACCGGCAGTAAACGGTGAGTGGTACATCTCCTCAACAAATTATGGGCCTATGGTACATGCAAGACTCGGCATGGCCGAGGGAAATTCGGGCAAACTGGTAACACTGATTCGTCAAGAAGCCCGCGATATTGCGGAGAGAGAAAATCTTGACTACATAATTGTTGACGGTTCACCGGGCATCGGGTGTCCCGTTATTGCATCCATAACGGGTTCCGACCTTGTGCTGGTTGTAACCGAGCCCACACTCTCCGGTCAACATGATTTACTGCGAGTAGCGGAACTCACCGCGCATTTCAGAACCCCCACGATTGTGTGCGTCAACAAGTGGGATTTAAACCCGGAGATCACGGAACAAATTGAAGGAGAAGCAAAAGAACGTGGCGTTAAACCAGCAGGAAGAATCCGATACGATAATGCCATTACAAAGGCACAGATCATGAAAACCAGCGTCGTTGAATATACCGGCGGTGCCGTTTCGGAAGACATCAAGTCCCTATGGAGAAATGTTGTTTATGCTCTGGGATGAAAGCAATCTATATGTCACCGTTTTGTGAAAATGACTCGAGAAAAGAAAAAGAAATTTACCTTCGGTCCCGTACCGTCAAGGCGCCTCGGCAGATCATTAGGGGTCGACCTTGTTCCCTTTAAAACATGTACCTATGATTGCGTTTACTGCCAGCTGGGGAGAACAACAAACAAGACAATTAACCGTGATGAATACTATCCGGTAAAGGATATAATCCGGGGAGTTAAAGAAAAATTACATGAAATTTCACGTCCCGATTATATAACCCTTTCCGGTTCGGGTGAACCAACTCTCCATAGTCGTATCGGGAAGATTATTCATGGAATCAAAGAAATTACAGATATTCCTGTAGCCGTTTTGACAAACGGATCACTGTTCTGGATTGACGAGGTTCGCAACGCCGTCCTGGATGCCGATCTCGTCATACCTTCGCTGGACGCGGGAGATGAAAGCACTTTTTCATACGTTAATCGCCCCCATGGAGATATTTCTTTCAAAAAAATGGTAGATGGATTATGTTCGCTCTGCGAGAATTATAAAGGCCCCATTTGGCTGGAGGTTTTTCTTGCCGGTGGTATTACAGATAGAGAAGCGGAGATTATAAAAATAAAAACCTGGACAGATCTTATTAACCCTGAGCGGATTCAGCTCAATACGGCAGTCAGGATACCGGCCGAGGATTTTGTCCGTATTGTAAGTAAAGAAAGAATGGAAAAGATTGCGGAATTTTTCGGTCCTCATTGCGAGGTTGTCGCGGATTATTCAAAAGTACATGATCTTAGCGAATTTCATTCAACCCGGGATGATGTCCTTGAACTTCTGAAGCGACGTCCCTGTTCTATTGATGATATATCGGGCGGTCTGGATTTGCACCGGAATGAAGCAATCAAATATGTGCAGGAGCTGTTGGATCAAAACCTGATCAGAATGGAAAAACGAGACGATAAAGCACTCTATATTGTAAATGGAAATAAAACAAAAAATGAGGTTTAATTGAAAGGGGATTACAAATAATGGTTGATAGTAAAAACACCGGCAAGGAATCAGGAGATGGTTCAGGTCAGGAAGAAAAGAGTGCTGAGCGGCTGAAGCAATTTACCGAAAGTAAAGAACTTGCCAGCCGTATGGGTCAGATAAAACATAAGATCATGGTACTCTCGGGAAAGGGTGGCGTGGGCAAGAGCACAGTAGCCGCGAATATCGCCGTTTCTCTGGCCATGGAAGGTAAAAAAGTAGGGATTCTGGACACCGACTTTCACGGCCCCAGCATTCCGACACTGCTCAATCTTGAAAAGGCAAGGCCTTCATCAGACGGTACGTCTATACTCCCGGTAGATTTTACTGAAGGAATCAAAGTCATGTCCATAGGGTTTCTCCTTCCGAATCAGGACGATGCGGTCATCTGGAGAGGTCCCATGAAAATGAATGTAATTAAACAGCTACTCACCGAGGTAAAATGGGGGGAGCTTGATTATCTTATTATAGACTTTCCTCCGGGGACAGGAGATGAACCACTTTCGGTAGCCCAGCTTATTCCCGGTGCGGACGGCGCAATTGTTGTAACCACACCCCAGAATCTGTCTCTCAACGATGTGCGAAAATGCATTAATTTTTGCAGGCAGGTTAATGTTCCCGTGCTGGGCGTTTTAGAGAATATGAGTGGTCTTGTCTGCCCGAACTGTAAGACCATCATTGATGTATTCAAAACGGGTGGCGGAGAGAAAATGGCCGGGGAAATGGGCGTTCCTTTCTTAGGTAAAATTCCCATTGAGCCACAGATTGTGGAAGCTTCCGACAGTGGCAAACCCTTCGTTTATCACTACTCAAAAACCGAAGCCGCCAAGGCATTCGCCAGGGCCATTGAACCTGTCATCAATATGGAAGAAAAGGTAAAAGTTGAATCGAAGGATATTCCTGCAATACAGGATGACAATGGCAACAACTTGAAGATAGCCGTACCCGTGGTTGATGGTCGTCTCAGCGCTCATTTTGGACACTGCGAAGAGTTCGTTCTTTTTGATGTTGATGTGGAAGGTAAAAAGATCCTCAGTCAGGAAAGAGCTCCCGCACCACCCCATGAACCGGGGTTGCTTCCGGTCTGGCTTAAAGAAAAAGGAGCTCATTTGATTATAGCGGGTGGAATGGGCTCAAGAGCCCAGGGGCTATTCACGGAAAAGGGTATAAAGGTTATAGTTGGCGCATCCTCCGATAATCCGGAAAATATTGTCGAAAATTATCTTAATGGCAAGCTAAGCGCCGGCGAAAATATCTGCGATCACTAAGCAGGGAAGTAGGGGCCGATGCCCTCATCGGCCCGTTCGGGGAACGGGCTCTACTTAAAACAATAGTTATACCGGACAGTATTGGAATGAAATGGAAGATACGGATAAAATAGTACAGACAATGCTGGGCATGGTCTATGAAAAGGCCAGGGAGTTATATTCCGAGAGGTTGATTGATTATGGAATCAACCCGAAAAATTATGGAGTTATAGATCATCCGGACGGGCACGGAAAAATAACGGGTACGTGAGGTGACACGGTAGAGATATTTCTTCGTGCAAGAAACGGAAAGATTGAAAAATCCACATTTACAACCGACGGATGCGTATTCACCATTGCCGCATGCGGCGTAACAACCGAGATGGCAACGGGAAAAGTTTTTCGGGAGTGCCTCAAGATTAACCAGAGCGCAATTCTGGATTACCTGGGGAATATGCCTGAAGATCACAAACACTGTGCCCTGTTGGCCTCCATGACGTTTCATAAGGCACTGAGAGAATGTGCCTTAAAGGTGAGGAAAGGATAGATTTTGGCGGGGGGCCATCTCTGCGAATTCTAAATAACGTAGGGCGGGGCTTTAGCCCTGCGAACATACTGCAAGGCTGAAGCCTTGCCCTACGAAGACTTTTCACGAATCAGCGTTGATGTTTCAGAAAGGAGGAACGTATGGCAAATATCGGCTTGAACGAGGTGGACAGGGTTGAAATACTGACACTACAGGACAACTATATCGATATTACCGCGGGCGATAACAGTGAAGTCATCTTACGGGCATCACCCCTCGCGGACGGGGAAATCAAAAACTCTATTCAGGCAGAACACGGATACGCGGCAATTGTAAAGACAACAAAGGGCGATAAGACACGAACATTGCTCTTCGACTTCGGATTTTCGGAGGGTGGCGCAGCCTACAATGCAAGGACACTCAAGGTAAACATGGCGAAGATTGAAGAGATGGCTCTTTCCCATGGCCACATGGATCACTTCGGAGGCTTCGATGAATTAGTAAAGATGATCGGCAAAAAAGGAATTGAGCTTGTTGTTCATCCTGGCGCCTTCAAATATCCGAGGCATCTGAAATTCGGCAAAACAATAAAGGCCTATTTCCCCAAATTTACAAGGGAAAGAGTTGAGAGGGCAGGTGTTAAACTGATTGAAACAAAAGAGCCTTACACCCTCCTGGATGGTGATGCGCTGTTTTTAGGAGAAATAGAGCGGAAAACTGACTTTGAAAAGGGATTCCCTATTGCCTATTTCGAGGAGGATGGTGTTGAAAAATGGGATCCCATTGAGGACGATACCTCTATTGTTATGAACATCAGGGGAAAAGGTCTCGTCGTTCTTTCAGGATGTGCCCACTCGGGAATCGTCAATTCAGTCAATTACGCGAAAACAGTTACGGGAATCAATAAAGTTCATGCCGTCATGGGTGGATTTCACCTTGGAGGTCCTCTTTTTGAACCCATAATTGGTCGGACAACAGAAGAATTAAAGAAGATCGATCCCACATATGTTATTCCGTGTCACTGTACCGGCAGAAATGCGATTATGCATATGGAAAAAGAAATGCCGGATCAGTTCATCTTCAACATGTCCGGCACGAAGCTGACTTTCAGCGCATAATTCATAAAAAAATACCCCCTCCTGCAAAAAAGGAGGGGGTACTATCTTTAAGTCTAAAGTTTCGGCTGTTAAACTTCCCTAAGATCCTTTGACTCCCAACATCTCAACACGGCGATTTTGGGCTCGTCCTCCCTCTGATTCATTCGAGGCAATCGGTCCCCTCTCCCCATAAGCCTTCAGTATGATGCGTCCGGAAGGTATCCCATGTTTTTCTGACAGATATTTACTGACGGCTTTCGATCTCCTCATGGAAAGATCAAGGTTGTATTCTTCAGTACCTGTCTCGTCTGCATAACCCGCCAGAATGATATTTACTTCAGGGATGGTTTTTTTCAGGATCATGCCGATCTCATCCAGAAGGGCATAATAATTGGTCTTAATATCATCACGATTGAAGTCAAAGTAAACGACAGGTTCACCCTTTGAAGCCAGGTAATTACCTAAATTAACGTATCTGGTTTCCTCTTTTTTCTCCTCTTCCTTCATGTCGGGGTTGAGCCATTTCTGGGCTTTCTTATGTCCAAGACCGGCAGCCGTTTCCATATCTGCTTTAGCCAGCTCGTTATTGATTTTATAGGCATACAACAGCCCGCGTTCGTAATAGGCATCCCCATTTTCAGGGTCAATCTCTATAACTTTAGTATAATCTTTAATAGACTCTATGCAATCACTCGGATGCTGGTAAAAATATACTTTCCCCCTTCTGAAATAGGCTTCTGCATATTGGTTGTTGAGTTCGATTGCCTTTGTGTACATTTTTATTGCTTCCCCATAGACATTTTGTTTTTCATACTTAATGCCTTTTTCAAACCATTCTTCAGCAGGCACCCCGTTTTTTGCTAAAGCAGTTTGCCATGATAGAAAAAAAACAAGAACAAAAACAAAGCAAATTTGAATTTTTTTCATAATCCACCTCGACTGATACATTTATAATTACGTAAATATTATCGGCAAAATATCACAAGAACATAAATTTGAAAAGAATTTTAATTAGCCAGAAGAACAAAAGGTTCCATGCATGGATATGGAGTCTTTATCTCAAAGTCATCAGATCTTTTCCTTGAGACCTTTGCAGAATGTTCAATTTTGTTCAAGTTCAAGGAAGGCGAAAATTTTAACCACAGGAATATATTGGATATTTCGAGGATTAAAATTTGAGCCTGACGCAGAAATTGGTCAAAAGGGGACGTTATGCAAAGGTCTCTCCTTCATTATCCTCCATCCAGACTTGTATGCTCCATTTTCTGGTACCATGCGGCGGGATTGGTCAGAAACTCTTCTGTATCCTTCAACGATACAAAATGCTCATGTTCCATATCCGCGAGAAGGTTGAAAAACTGTTTTTCCTTTGGATCGGTAACCTTATCCCGTAAATTTGCATAATAGATTGCGCCTTCTGCTTCAAATTCTATGGCTGTCTCGATCGCTTCAAGATCGTCAGCATCCCCGGGAGGCATTCTTTCTGCTTTCTTTACCATGCCTTTGAGGATATCTTTAACAATGGTATCTTTCACCTTGAGAGGGACTGTTTCAGGCCAGCTTTCCTCTTTCTCCCACTTTTCGTGAAGTTGCTTCAGCCGTTCATAATGTTCCAGCTCTTCGTCGGCAATCTGCCGGAACATGGCCTTGCCAAGAGGGTTCCTGGTCTTCTCTGCGTGTTTAAGATAGAATTCCCGCTCACTTTTTTCGTTGTTGAGGGCTACCTCCAAGGCATTCAGGCGTTCTTTATGTTTCATGATCTCTCTCCTTTTTCTTAAATTCTTTGTTTTCAACAGCCACCTTTATTCTTCTTTCTTTCGTGTTTTCGTGACAGGCCTTTCAAAGCATTCTGGTTGCATCAAAACAATACTGCTATAACAGGCTTCCACTCCCTCATTGGTCTGATCGGTATCTGAGAGAACAACAATTCCTGCAAGACGGGGAGGATCACCTCTAAACATTCTATGGAAGTCTTCAGCAAGATTTCGCTTCTCCCATATCCATCGATTTGCCCTGGTATTTCCCCTTTCTACCACTACTACCTTATGGTTTCTTGATCCAGGATAGTCTATTATTTCTCCTTCCCTGGCATGATTTCCCCAGATGTAGTCGATTTTGAAACCGGGTGGTTCCCTTTCGGGCATTTTAAATCCAAAGTATTTGGCAATTTTCTCAGCTTCCGGGCTACTTGCTACCGATTCCCCACCTTTTCCAAAAATTACACGCACCCTGGCTGTGCAGTCATTTCTGTCTTTCCGGCTCTCAATGGCCATTCCAACAGTCCTGTTGATCTTCCAGCGCCATACGAGAATGGGAAAAGCCTGGAGGTCAACATCGAGTCTCTTTAATAGGGCCGATGCACTATGGAGACTCTTGAAATGGAGAACCGTCCGCTTCTCTTCCCTGAATAAAGACACCCTGTTTTCAGCTACCCCAAGGTAAGTAAGGGGTTCCCACCCCTCCGGAACGGAATCCGACTCTTTTCCCATCTTGAAGCCAACAAGGATGGATCGCTCCTTTGCCTCAGCTACAGATATAAAGGCAAACAAAATTGCCACTACCAATATGAGACCTTTGCATAACGTCCCCTTTTGCCCAATTTCTGCGTCAGTCTCAAATTTTAATCCTCGAAATATCCAATATATTCCTGTGGTTAAAATTTTCACCTTCCTTGAACTTGAACAAAATTGAACATTCTGCAAAGGTCTCGCTCCCAGCTGCTCACTCGAGAACATCGTCCGGAGATAGTTTATACCCTCTCAGGAAATCATCAATGAACATCCTTTTTCTGCCTTCAAGCTGCACCTCTTTAAGATAGACATGGCCATCTTTTGCTGTTACCTGGAGCCCCGACTCCATCAATTTTCCCACTTTTCCCGGCTCCTTTTCACCGGAAGTTTCCATTTTCCCGGAGGTGGCGAGAAAAATCTTCAGTTTTTTTTCTCTCAGAAATGAAAATGCACCGGGAGACGAAGAAAGTCCTCTGATCAGATTAACAATATCTTTCGCACTATTTTCCCAGTTTATATGTCCTGTTTTCTGGGTCAGGCGGGGAGCAAATGTTGCAAGAGACGAATCCTGGGGAGTCCCCGTAATTGTTTCATCGGCCACACCTTCCACAGCCTTCAGAAGAAGCTCTGCGCCAATCTGAGATAATCTGTCATGGAGATCATCATATGTTTCGTCAGAATCTATATCAGTTTCCTTCTGAAGCAGTATGTTCCCGGAATCCACTCCCTCATCCATGAGCATTATTGCAACACCCGTTTTATCGTCACCATTGATAATAGCCCAGTTAATCGGTGCTGCCCCCCTGTATTTTGGAAGCAATGAAGGGTGGACATTAAGGCAGCCCATTGGTGGAAGCTCTATAATTTCCCCGGGAAGTATCTGGCCGAAGGCAGCCAACACCACCATATCAGGCGAGATTTCTCTAAATGTATCCAGAAATTCTTTATCTCTAACCCTTTCAGGTTGTAAGATTGGAAGATTATATTGCTCTGCAAATACCTTGACAGGAGGAGAAGCATACTTTCTCCCTCTTCCTCCGGGCCTGTCAGGCTGGGTAACAACTCCCAAAATGGGATAATCATTCCTTATCAGAATTTCCAGAGACGGAATTGCAAATTCCGGTGTTCCCATAAAAATTATTCCTGGTTTCATGATTGATGTTTCCTGTCTTTCTTCCGGAATATATTTTGAGACCTTTGCATAACGTCCCCTTTTGCCCAATTTCTGCGTCAGGCTCAAATTTTAATCCTCGAAATATCCAATATATTCCTGTGTTTAAAATTTTCATCTTCCTTGAACTTGAACAAAATTGAACATTCTGCAAATGTCTCATTTTATTTAACTATGCTGGTTAATAACCATTTAAAATGATTTTGCCTTGTTTTGCATCATCTCCCAGTCGAAAGTCTTGGCCAGGTTCAAGGCTTCATCTTCCGACAATTCCTTAAATGAAAAGGAAAAAATCGCAGGTCCCGCTCCTTGCCGGTTTAAATACACGATTATCGTACCTTCATTATCTTTCTTGTCGTACACATTCTGGACCATAAAGCCATTTATTCTCTCGATAGTTACTTTTCCTTCGGGAGTTTCCATCTTCATGCCTTCAGCACCCATGGGAGTTGACATTGCCTGATTCCCGATTACTATTACAGCCGTGATTTCCTTATTTCCCTGGGTATAGGAACGCGTCGCGTTTATCATTTTCATGCCGGGCATTTCCATCTTCATTCCTTCAGGTTCTTTGGCTTCCCATCCCGGAAGATCGGTAAGACACGGGTAAAGCGCTTCATAAGACTCCGCCTGAACATTAACAACCCACAATAACATGAAAACAATTGCAAATAAGACAGATCTGCAGCTTCTTGACCACCTGTTCCGTTTTTTCCGCAAAATAATGTTCATCTCTTCCCTCCTCCGTTAAATTAAAAGTTTTTTAACATTGATATTACATATGTTGAATAGGTTTCTGTGAAAGATTTAACCATAGTACCGTACTATCGCACAGAACTGATTTAGTGAGACTTTTGCAAAACGCCCCTTATCGCACAGAACTGATTTAATAAGATTCCAGAAAGTTATAAAAAAGTCAATTCAATAAAGAATTTCTTTGAAATCGACTTGGGATATGAAGTGCTTTACCAAATCAAAACCTCGTCTATTCAAAAGTGTCACAAATATTCCTTGACACTTTAAGCAGTTATGAATAGGAAAGGTGCTGAAAGAAGGGGGAGAAAATGAAAGCGCTTAAAAAGATTTGTTTATATCTCTTAGTCATTATATTTGTCATGTTGGTTAATACAGCGCTATTTGCACAGGAAAAAGGAATAAAAGCCATTCAATTCAGCGACGGCAGTGTTGTTCAGGGAAATATCATTAAAATCAATACCAGTATCATCAAAATAGAAGCAATAACCGGGGAAATAATTGTCCGTGAATTTAATGAGATACTATCCATCGAGGATTATATTGCTGAAGAGGATGCTTCTGAAAGGCCATTTCAAAGACATACGTGGGAATTACGACCAGAAATATCATATATAAAATATGAGGAACCCGGCGTGATGAAAGAAAGTGGGTTCATGTATGGAATTGGCGCCTCATATACCTATCACAATAACATTATGATAAAAGCAGAAGGCAGGTATAGTTATGGACAGGTAGATTATGAAAATTCGGGGACTATAGATGACATAGACGACTATATAATCGAAGTCAGAGGATTGGCAGGGTACGATTTTAAAGTGTCTCATATATCCACCATTACACCTTACATAGGGGCAGGATACAGATATTTAAACGATGATATGGCGGGAAGGGTTAGTTCAACCGGAGCTGCCGGCTATGAAAGAGAATCAAATTATTATTATAGTCCCATAGGCATAGAAACATTTTCTCAATTAAGCAATGGTTGGTCTTACGGGATAAACATCGAGTTCGATATTTTCTGGAAGGGAGAGCAGAAAAGTCATCTAAGTGATGCCGATGCCAGCTATAATGATCTCGAAAACAATCAGAATGATGGTTATGGATGGAGGGGGTCGGTAAGACTTCAAAGAAAAGGCAAAAAAGCAGATTATTCAATTGAGCCGTTTATAAGGTATTGGAACATTAAAAAGTCAGAAAAGGAGAACTGGACGTCTTCAGGAGTAATTATTGGCTACGGCTACGAACCGAAAAACAATTCTACAGAATTCGGCCTCATATTCTCTATAAGATATTAACAAGTTTCAATGTTTTCAGTCTGCATGAATTACTCATAAATACTTATACAGTAATTTGGGTACTCCATGAAATCCAGTTACTATAGTTTATTTTCCATCATCAATTTTTATACCCAGGGATTTGATTTTTCGGAAGAGTGTACTTTTATGGATACCGAGTTCCCTGGCTGTCTTTAATCTGTTCCAGCTATTTCTGCGCAGGGCGTTGGTTAAAAATATCGCCTCCATGTCCTTAAATGTCACCATATCAGAATGCCTGGAATAATCCATGCCGCTTGAGTTGCAAACCGGCTCGGGAAGATGTTCTTTTTGAATCATCTCTGATTTGCAAAGGATGAAGGAGCGCTCTATGATGTTTTTCAATTCCCTTATATTCCCGGGGAAATCATAAGACACGAGACATGCGAGAGCTTCATCGGTAATTGCGGTAATTTCCTTATTCTGGATCGTATTAAAGGTTCTGATGAAATGGTCAGCCATTAAGGGAATGTCCTCTTTTCTTTCGCGCAGAGGGGGTAATCCAAGACGCATGACATTTATCCTGTAATATAAATCCTCTCTGAATTTCCCTTTCTTCATCAGTTCATCCAGATTTTTGTTCGTGGCCGCGATTACCCGGACATCGGTCTTAACACTTTCAACCGCCCCGAGTGGTTCATACGTTTTCTCCTGTAAAACGCGCAACAGGCGAACCTGGAGGGCCGGTGATACGTCACCGATTTCATCGAGAAATATGGTACCCCTGTGGGCGAGTTTGAATCGACCGGGTTTGTCCTTTTTCGCATCGGTAAATGCCCCCGCCTTATAGCCAAAAAGCTCGGATTCCAATAATGTGTCAGGCATGGCCCCGCAGTTTACCACAACAAAAGGTCTGTTCCTTCTCGGGCTTAAATTGTGAATTGCCCTGGCGAAAAGTTCCTTTCCCGTTCCACTTTCACCTTCGATCAATACGGTACTCAAGCTGTCCGCCACATCCGGCAGAATATGAAACATCTGATGCATGGTATGATTTTTAGATATAATATCTTCAAATGTGTATCTCTGTTCAATTTCCTTCCTGAGTTTTTCTACAAGACTGATATCCCTGAACGTTTCGACACCTCCAATGACCTTACCGCTTTTGTTTTTTAAGAGGGCCGTGGAAATACTGATGGGAGATCTTTCACTTTCGGCGTTTATAATATGGATTATTTTATTCACTACAGGTTCTCCCGTAACCATAGTATGTTGCAACGCGCAGTCCCGTTCGCATATGTCGGCTTTCAATACATCCTTGCAATGATGCCCGATTGCCTCCTCCCGTGCAACGCCGGTTATTTTTTCGGCTGCTTTATTGAAAGACGTGATCCGCCATTGATGATCGACTGTAAAGACACCATCGGCAATCGAGTCAAGAATAATATCTCTTTCTTTTCCGGGTTTAATCTTTTCCATGAAAGATAACTTTTTCCGTTCTATCCTTCTTCTTTCTTAAATAATTTTGCCTCTTTTTTCTTCTGCTTTACCAATGTCTTCGAGGCTTTCTTTTCCATCTTGACCTGTTCTTTTGCCTGCTCCAAGTCTGAGCCCTCATCTGTTTTTGTCGATAAATCTTCCGTTGCAGGCTCTTTTAGCGGCACTTCCGATTCTGATTTCTGAAATTTTTCGGATTGTTTGTTATTCGCCTGTGAGACAGTGGATATTTCCGAACCGGCAGCTAATTTCTCTTTCTTCAGCCTGGCCTTTTCCATCAGGTGTTTGGCAAGGCTTTTCCCGAACTGTCCGATAAAACCGGCCAGCAGCACGATAAACACCCATTTTAAAATTTTCAAGTAATCAAATTCGTTCATATTATAAAACTCTATCGAATAACAAGAAATGTTGTAAGCTTCATTCAGGTTTCAAAAAACTCTTTTCAATCATATCGACAAGATCCTTTACTTGTTTCATAGTAAAACAGGGAACATCAATATCCACTGGATCGTCACTAACGACAGCCACAAGATTATTATCTCTGGTAGAAATCAATCTATTATTCCTTTCTTTGCGAAATATTTCTATCTTGGGATGTGGATTCCCCTTATACCCTTCGACTACAATGATATCCACGTTCCTTATATATTTCTCTCTCAGTTCCTCGATATCATGATCTTTCTCAACTTCTTCAATAAGGGCTATTTTACCTGGAGATGATATAATAGTTGAATGTGCACCTGCTTTCCTGTAACGCCAGGTATCCTTTCCTTCGTGATCTATATCGAAACCGTGTGCGCCATGTTTGATTATGGCCACACGGTAGCCCCTGCGGATAATTTCAGGAATCAATCTTTCAATAAAGGTTGTTTTGCCGGCATTTGATTTTCCCACAATGGAAACTATCGGAATCATGTTGTTCTCCGTTATTTCAGCAGGATATTGACGAATCGCAAACAGGGGCGCATCGCGGGGGTTCCCCCACCTTCTGAAATGATCTGTATGACTTTATGGATGTCAAGTATTGCGGTCCCACCCAGATGTGTTACCGGTGTTTCCTGAAACACGTCCACAAGCATTGGCGTTGAAGGACCCAGAATTGCTACATGCCTGGGGTTTCCGAGTTTGCTGAGAGTTTCTTCCATCGTATTATTTAATATTGATGTGGCGGTAATAATGGCAACCGTGCAATTTTGAAGTTTTTTATCTCTTGTTTTATTATCGACAACCTCAATCCGGGTCGGATCTCTTTCGATGATAAAAAGATCTGCTCCCGTTTTTTTTATCCTCTCAACAAGAGGACCAAAGTATCCTGCCATGGCGACCCTGTCCCGGGAGGTCAGGTTCATCAAGCCGATTGTGTCGTTTTCTTTCTCCGAAGGTTCCGGGTTGATGATGGCGTTTGCCGTAGCAAGCCCCAGCGCCTTATCCAGCGGGTTTTTGCCATCAACAAGGTATTTTAAGAGCCTTGAAGCCCTTAATCCTTTAAGGGTGCCAGCTTCATCAAGTGTTGAGCAGCCAGGTGCTAATTCATGCCTCAATACAGCAGCCAATCCAAGCTTTTTACCTTCCAGCTTAACCCCGGCGTAGCCAAGACCAATTCTGACGTCTTCTATTTCAAGCCTGTCTCCCATGCTCGACAGATACTCATAAAGACGTCGAGATATTTCACCTGTTTTTATCACTTTTTTTCTACCCCTTCACCGTCTTTTACATAATTGCCCATAATGGGTCAAGAAAACATGTCGGTTCCAGATTATCAGAGTCTTTATTCTCAACAACTGCGTTTTTTGCGCAGATGCTGGTGCCAGCAGTGAAAAGGTACAAGGACAAAGGATCAAGGAAAAACCTTTAACTTTTAGCCTTTAGCTCTCAGTCCTCATTGCTCGTTGCTCAGCCCTTGCGGCTTTGCCGCATTAGGAATTTATAATTAGATTTTTAACCATTTCCGCATACCTGCGGGAGGCCCCCATATTTGAGGCAACGACTTTTTTCCCCGCTTCCCCTTTCAGGGCAAGAGTTTCCGGGTCTTCTGTCAGCGTTTGTATCTCCCTCAGAAGCTCCTCTTCATTCATTATGGTCATCCCGGCCCCGGCTTCCTCAAGAAGCCTTTTTTCATCCATGAAATCTTCCATGGATGGACCGTAGAAGATGACCTTACCCCAGGCCGCAGGTTCGAGAATGTTCTGGCCACCTTTCTGAACGAGGCTTCCGCCACAAAAAACAACGGTGGCAAGGCTGTACACCTTGAAGAGTTCCCCAATGACATCGATTATGATGATCCTTTCTTTCGTACGCCTTCTCCCCCCATTGATCTCAGTCATGGTGATGCAATCGGAAAATCCCTCTTCTTCGGCACAAGAAAGTACTTCCTCCCTTCGTTCGATATGACGGGGAATAATAATGAGCATAAAATCAGGATATTTTTCGAGGAGTTTCTTATAAACCTTCAGTACGACTTTTTCTTCTCCTTCGTGGGTACTGCCGGCCACGAATACCTTTGAGCCGGAGTCTATATTTAACGTTTCTGCCATTTCCTTTTTCAGTGTTGTGTCTGCTCTGGCTGCAAGGCTGTCATATTTCGCATTTCCCATGACATGAACCCTGGAAGTTTCCACACCCATCATTTTAATTCGATTTGCATCGGTTTCGGAAATCATTCCCATCTCATCGACATATGCCAGTATTTTCTTCCAGAAAAACCTTGTCTTCGAGTACTTCTTGAAGGAACGGGGTGATATCCTCCCGTTCACCATAACGACCTTTATATCTTTCTCCCGGCATATGCGGATGAAATTAGGCCAGATTTCCGTCTCAACAGGAACAAAAATGTCAGGATTTACCAGATTAACCACTTTCCTGATCACAAAGGGGATATCGAGGGGATAATATATATGTGAGGTTGCAGCGGGAACCATACGAAGGGCCATTTCCTGCCCTGTTTCCGTACTGGTGGAAAGGACTATGCAGGCATGAGGGAAAATTTCCCTGAGAGAAGAAACGATCGGTGCCGCGGCTGTAACCTCTCCCACCGATACGGCATGAACCCATATCCTGGGAGAGCCTTTCATCCCTTTAATGACATCAGGCAAGATAAAGCCGAATTTAGGGCCGATGCTCTTTTTGTATTTCCCTGTCAGTATTATCCTTAAAGCGTAATATGGTATCAGAAAAAAGGCGGCGGCAAAAAGGATGATGTTATACAGTCTTAAGTAAATCAATGACTTAACCAAACAAAAAAAGTATTTTCTACACGCCCGGTGAAGATAGAGGTCTTTTATAATCCTGTCAAGCTTCATTTTACAAAAGTTGACATCCCCTTAACCGTATAGTAGTGGGTGACTTGATTCACATTTAGTGGTCATGGGCCATAAAGGATATTTAAAGATGATTCAGCACAAAGCCGGGGAAATAGCGGATTCCATGGAATGGAGAAAGGAGCCTGTTGAGGTTACCCTGGCCAAGGTTGAACCCCTTCTGGCGCATATTCATGCCATACCTCCGGTGGATATCAGCTTTACCGATATTCTTGGAATCCCGGTCCACTTGACCGTTCGAACGTCGGACATCGATGCTGTCAAGTTCCGGGATCTCAAGGAGTGGGGGCAGCTGGATCTTTCTTACACCCATTCGGGCAAAGGACTGACGCCAGAACATTCGCGCCTTTCATGCATTATGGAAGCGATTGAGCGTTACAGTGCGGGTTGCCATTCCCTGAAAGATCGTGTGAAGATTGCGACGTATGAAGAATTGGGACAGGGGGCACTTGACCCGAGGGCATTCTTTCTCCCGCCAGGGGTCGAGTTTTCTCCCGAGCAACCGCTGACGTGGTACCGGGGGATCGACTTGATCAAAAATGAAATGATTTCCGTGCCCGTTGATTTTATTCTCTTGGACATTCCCGATTCGGCCTATCCCTTTGCCGGCTTTGAGACAAAGAGGCTGGGCTTTTTCTTTTCCAACGGGCTGTCGGCGGGCGCGAACCTTGAGGAAGCCCTCATATCCGGTATTTGCGAGGTTGTCGAACGGGATGCGCAATACCGTATTGTTAACGAGATAGAGCCCCTGCCAACAGAACTGATTCTCAAAGGAGACCCTGATTTTGATTTCTGGCAGGCTTTATTTGAACGTAATCAGCTGACTCTCCGGGCCTTCTTTATGTGCCATGTGAGAGGATTTTATTCGGCTATCGTCACGAGCTGGGATCATTACTGCCGAACGTTGGTTATTGGAACCGCTTCAGACCCCGAACTTCGTGTGGCCCTCCATCGCGCTATCCTGGAACTGATTCAGCAGCGGTCGTTCATGTTCTTCAAAAAATGGAAGACCCACCGCGAATACTTCCCCATCGTCAGATATATTCACGACAGGGTTCATCCCGAGTCATATGAGACACTGGTGCCCGAGTCTTTCTGGACCGAGCGTTGTCCCGGGCCTGTTGCCGTTAGAGATGCCGGGGAGATTCATTCAAGAGACCTTCCCAGTCTCCTGGAGGCGCTATCACCGGAGCATCAGGTCATTGGTTTTGATCTCACCCATCCAAAGCTTGGCGTTCCCGTCGTTCGTATCCTTATCTCCGGCATGAAAAACGGATACCTCCATTACAACCCGGCGATTTCATTTATAAAAAAGGAATAAGGACTAAGGATAAAGGTGCAAGGATTTGATGAGCTTTTTTACCTTGAACCTTGAACCTTGGTCCCTGAACCTTTTGCCATATTGACATGTATATATTATTCATATAAACTTCCATAATATCCAATACACGAAAGGAAAAAACAGAATGAGAAGAAACGGTACAATTTATGGTGTAATATTATTTCTTGTCATCTCTCTTGTTGCGTGTGCGAAATACGAAAGGAAGGTTGTACCTTTCAAGATGCCTGCGGCCTATCAGAATGCAACTGAAGTGGCAGGAGCGGTAATCGCTGCCAAGTCGTATGATGATCCGAAGGATGCGAAAGATGCCTTTGGATTCGACATTATTGATGCAGGTGTATTACCGGTTCAGGTGATCTTTGATAATAGAGGGACTCATGAAATTGAAATAATCCCTCGGTCAACCTTTCTGGTGGACACGGAAAATAATCTCTGGCCGATAATAGATGCGCGTCTGGCCTATGATCGCATATCAAAGAAAACAGAACTTGGCAAAGTCGCTCCGGAAGGAGGAAAGGCAGGGCTTCTCGCCGGTACGGCCGGTGCCATTATCGGTGCGGCAATCGGGATCGTTACGGGACATAATGTTGGTGATGCGGCCATGAAAGGGGCCGCTGTCGGAGCTGCAGCAGGTCTCACAATGGGTGGTTCAAGCGGATTATCTGATCAAGACGTACAGAGGCAAATCAGAGAAGACATCCAGAAGAGGTCCCTTGAAAGACGGCCCATACACCCGAAAGAAATTGCCTATGGATTTATATTCTTTCCGGGAGAATCAAAAAAAGCACAAGAGTTGAGACTCTCCATTAAAGAACTGGATACAGGTAATTTGCATTCCATCATCATGAAATTTTAAGTCTAACACGGGGGAAAAATGAAAAAGATTGCTCCGTCCATACTGTCTGCCGATTTCGGCAAGCTCGCAGAAGAGATTCAAAAAGTGGAAGCAGCGGGAGCGGATTTGATTCATGTTGATGTTATGGATGGCCATTTTGTGCCGAATCTGACCTTTGGCCCACCCGTCATTGCATCCATTCGAAAAGTAACCCGGCTCCCGTTTGATGTTCATCTGATGATCGAGAAGCCTGAACGGGCTATTCAGGATTTCGCCGATGCCGGAAGTGATATCATTACCATCCATGTGGAGGCAGAAACCCACCTTCACCGGGCCATTGAGTTCATAAAGGAAAAAGGGATAAAGGCAGGCGTTTCTCTCAATCCTGCGACGCCTTTGTGTCTGATTGATGAAATTATTGAAGATATTGATCTTCTTGTGGTGATGTCCGTCAACCCGGGCTTTGGTGGGCAGCAATTTATAGAAAGCACGCTCGCAAAAATAAAAAAGGCACGAACTCTTATTGATGAGAGAGCGCCCCGTGTCCTTCTAGAGGTTGATGGCGGAGTAAAATTAGACAATATGAAATCCATAAAAGAAGCAGGTGCCGATATCTTTGTGGCGGGTTCGGCTATATTCAAAAGCAGGGACTATAAACAAACAATACAGGCAATGAAAAAAATTCTCGGGACTTGAGCAAAAATCGTCCAACTTATTTTTGCTCAAATCCTTGACCATGAAATGAATATCATTATTGATGGATATAATCTTATCAAGCAATCGGATTCCCTCCGGCGTTTCGAAAGGTTCGGCCTTGAGGAGGGACGTAACGAGTTGATCCGCCGGCTCTCAAATTTTAAAAAAAAGAGGGGACATGAAATAACCGTCGTTTTTGACGGGTGGATAAGCGGCTCTCCGAAAGAGGAATGTCAGAAGGAGGGTGGCATCACGATCATCTATTCGAAAAAAGGTGAAAAGGCTGACGAAGTAATCAAGCGAATAGCAAAAAAGAGTGACAGGGAGATTATTGTCGTTACATCGGATAGAAGTATCGCAGACTCAATCAGCAGAAGCGGGGGCGTTGCCATTTCTTCTCCTGAGTTTGAAGAAAAGATACAAATGTTTGAAACGGGAGTTCCTTTTTATCAGGAAGAAGATGGCGACGAAGACGAAGAGCGAATCCCGGGCAAAAAGAGGGGGCCGTCAAAACGGTTGCCGAGAAAAAAGAGAAGAGCATCGACGAGGCTCGAGAAACTGTAGAGAAGGGAACATGTTTTCGCTTTGAGAGCCAAAATCACATAACTTTCATGAACGATGAAATTTATGTGATAAATCCGAATATCAAATGTTCAAAACATCATTTGTTTTGGATTTAGGGATTTAGTCATTTGAATTTGGTTCGTGCTTCGAATTTCGAATTTAAAATGCTATCGGCATATATCAATCAAAAGTCGTTCGAGGGTAAGCTTCGGATCTTTCCCTGTTGTTTTTAAAGCGACGTCTATGTTACTGATATATTCAAGATATCCTACCAATTCATCGTATGAAAACCGTTCGGAATTTTTTAATGCATTATAGATCACATATGGGTGTTGGCCCATAAGCCATCGACTTTTTTCCCCTTGCTTGCTCTTTAAGTTTGCAATTTCAGGATAAACAACATGCTGGAATTTATTAAAATCCATTCCATTGTGGAAAGAGGGAAGGTAACCCGATTTTAGAAGAATCTTTCCTTGAAGGAGAAAACGAATCTCCCGCGCTATCATGGTGACTATCATGAGATGATGAAAACCATGATCTAGAAGGTCTCTGAATGTTGAAAGGGCCTTTTTAAGGTTTTTGCCAACGAGGGCGGATGTTAAATCGAAGACAGAATCTTCCCTTGTCTTCTCCGTAATGGCCGCTATATCTTCCTCGTTAATGAGTACCCTATCCCCTGCATACGTAACCAGTTTTTCCAACTCCCCCATGGATTCTCTCAGGCTGAAGCCTGTTTTTCTTCCCAGTGCGGCAATTGCTCCCGGTGAGAGTTTTTTCCCCTCCCGTTCAAGAATGTCTCTCGCAGCGTCCAACAATAAATGTTTCTGCCTCTCTTCACCCTTGACCCTTGAAAAGTGAAGAAGAACTCCAACATCAGAGATAATCTTGAATATCTTTTTTCTTCTGTCCACGAGATCAGCCGTCAGGATGAGACAATTACCCGGTGGGAGGTCTTTTTTTAGTATTTCTTCGAGCAGATCCCCATGATTAAGGTTTTTCCTGGTCTGAATACCGAGGCCGGCTGATATTTCTATTATCTTTGGAAGCCATTTTTCTCTGGTTGTCCCGGTTTCTTCCCCCACGGTTTTACGCCAGTCGTCATCGGAAATTTTCTTCCAGCCATCGTCCTGCAGCTCCTCAAGAGTCCATCCAGCCATCTGCAAGAACACACCAAAGGCCTTCGCCGCTCTTCGGGGTTCTCTCTCAATATTTCCAATGATTTCTTTTGCCACATCGGGCAGGGATGCCTTAGAGTAGAAAAGGGTAGTGTTATTTACGACTACCACTTTTTTGCCGGGTATGAGCGGCGGAGTGAGAATGGATTCACATATTGTATCCATATCCGTGCTATTTCCATCCATCCAGAAAAGATTCAGATTTCTCTCCTCACCGGGGATGAGGAGGTCAATAATCTGATGAAGGGCATCCTTGACCAGATATTCCTCGTCGCCATAAATGAGATAGCAGTGAGCTACTTTTCCCATTTTAATGTCGTCAAGAACGGTATTTAACTGTACATTTGGTTGCTTCATGTAAGTTTCTTCGCACGGACAAACAATGCTGAAACAGGTTCAGCCTTCGGTGAGGCTTCGGCGTGAGCTCAGACTTCGGTGAGCTCAGTCGAGCCGTTTATGCCACCCCCTTCGTTAGTCTGTTAAGTTGGCGCCTGTGCTTTTCAAGGGGAAGGTTGATCTGGAAACAGGAAAAATCGAAATGTAACAAATAAGATAGATTAAAGAATTACGTATTTCTGTATGTGTCTTACAACGCTTTCGGGATCATCAATAATCTGAAAAAGATCGGCATCTTCCGGAGACACTTTTCCTTCTCCAAGCATGGTTTTTTTCAACCAGTCTATGAGACCTTCCCAGTAATCGCTCCCCATAAGAATCACAGGGAAGCTTCTTATCCTCTTTGTCTGAATCAGAGTAAGAGCTTCAAAGAGCTCATCCATTGTCCCGAAGCCGCCCGGAAGAATCACGTAGGCCATGGCATATTTGATAAACATGACTTTGCGAATAAAGAAATATTTATAATCAATAGTTACATTGGCGTAGGGATTTGGTTTCTGTTCAAAGGGAAGGTGAATATTCATCCCTACCGATCTACCGCCTCCTTCTGCCGCGCCTTTATTTGCCGCCTCCATAATTCCAGGACCGCCTCCTGTAATTACACCAAATCCGTTTTGTGCAAGGAGACGGGCGAGTTGTTGGGCTTTTTGATAATATTCATCTTCAGGCGTTACTCTGGCTGACCCGAATATACTGACGGCATGTCTTATCTGAGAAAGCTCCTCAATGGCATCCACAAATTCGGCCATGATTCGAAATATCCGCCATGACTCATCAATGGAAAGTGCATCTACAAGGTATTGCTTCTCTTCCATGTTAAAAACGCCTTCGCCTTTTTGCCTTGGCCAGCCTTCTTCTCGCTTCTAGTGCTTTTCTCTTTTTCTTTACAGAGGGCTTTTCATAGGCTCTCCGCAACTTCAGTTCCTTGAATAAACCGTTCTTTGAAAGCTTGTTCTTGAGAATTTTCAAGGCTTTCTCTACATCATTGTCAAATACTTTTACCTCCAAAAAATATCCCTTCCTTTCTGTTTAGATTTTATCACAAGGTGCCGCATATATTACACAAGGGGATAATCTGTCAATATAAAAGATTGATACAAAAAAAGGGCAGACCAACACACAGTACAATGTGACGGCTCTACCCATTTTTCACTAAGTTATATCACTCTCCTTGCCGACTGCTTATATCCCTTAATGCTCCTAAAAACTCCCGGTTTTCTTCATTGCTACCTACTGTTACCCGCATGCAATCTTTCAAAATACCGGGAGATGTAAAATTCTTTATCAGGATTCCCCGTTCAAGGAGTGAACCATATAACCTATTTTTATCGGTAGCACAACTAAAAAGAATAAAGTTTGCGTCTGAAGGATAGGGATGAATATTTTCTATATCATTCATTTCAGAAAAGAGTTCTTCTCTGCTTTTTATAATCTGCTGAATATGTCTTTGAAACTCGTCCTCGTGCTCAATGAAGAAAAGAGCTGCCGCCTGGGAGATGGTATTAATATTGTAGGGAAGCCTTACCTTGTTCAGCTCGTGAATAAGGGACGGTTGACCTATAAGCATGCCGATTCTCATAGCTGCAAAACCGACCTTGGAAAGGGTTCTCAGAATAACGAGATTTTCCCATTTATTAATATCGGGCAGAAAGGTTTTACCTGAAAAATTAAAATAGGCTTCGTCAATAACGACAATTCCGTTTGATTTACTTAAAATATTTTCAATTTTCTCCCGATCAAAGAGATTACCCGTTGGATTATTCGGATAACTCAGGAATATCAAATGGGGAGTATTCTGTGACATGTTATCGAGAATCTGCCCCGTTTCGAGATCATATTGATCGTTCAGGGAAATCTCTATAACCTTATGACCCGCATTCAAGGCACTGATCCTGTACATGGCAAACGTGGGGATTGGAATTATGACACTACCCGAAGGGGAAGAATTAAATGCCGTCAGCAGTATTTGAATAAGTTCATCGGACCCATTACCTATAAGGAGCATAGTGCTGTCAACGCCGTAATAATCCGCAAATCTGGCCCTCAGCTCGGGTGAGCCGGGATCAGGATATCGGTTCAGTGAGAACGTCTTCAGATATTCGAACATCTCTTTTTTCAGAGAGGGTGAAATGGTGAAGGGATTCTCATTCGCGTCAAGTTTTATTCTGCAGGGCCGTTCCTCAATAGGATATGCATCCTGTTTTAAAATTTTTTCCTTTATTATTCTTTTAATATCCATTCAATCGCCTTTCCTTCCATATTCCATCGACTGTCCATATACTTGTGTTGTAATAAATGTTCTTTAATGGTTTCCTCCTCAGGGGTTAGCTTACCTTCGACCAGGCGAATACCCAGAAACTCTTCAAAACTCGAAGCCAGGATCTGGCAAAAACTCATATAATCCGTTTTGATGTTAGCGGTTTCATGAACGGATGTAACCTGTTTTTTCAGTTTCTCTTTTTGCCCTGTTATATCGGCATCAGATTTAGCGATTACGGAATATGTCTGAGCTGGATCAAATTCCATTAAAATAGATCCATGTTGGAGAAATACCCCTTTCGATCGCATCTGGGCGCTGCCACATATCTTTTTCCCGTTTACAAGAAGCTCATATTGGGAAGGTATGGAAAAACATAATGCTTCTAACTCCAGTGCTCCCGTCGACCTGCCTTCCTTTAACAGGTCTGCTTTTATGCCCAGTTTTGCCAGGCCCGTTGCAATACATCCACTGATGACCCTGTATGTCCCGAGAAGACCGCGGGGAAAGAGAGGATTATCTTCTCGTGCAACGACGGAATACGTGAGATCTTTTTCATGAAGAACAGCCTTGCCTCCCGTCGGCCGTCGTACAACATGTATGCCCATGTCATGGCAGAATTCTACATTTACTTCGTCTCCTGCATTCTGAAAATAACCTAAAGATACTGAAGGACTCTTCCATCCATAGAATCGAAGTGTCGGAGGCATTTCCTTTTGTTGGTTTACTCGCAAGATGGCCTCATCAATAGCCATATTTTCAAAAGCGTCGTATTGGTTGAAGGAAAGATATCTCCACTCTTCCACTTTATTTCACCGAATCCCTTCTTCATCCTCTATATAGTCACTGTATTCCATTGAATCAAGAAGATTGTCCAGTTCGCTCAGATCACTTAAGGAAACAATAATCATCCAGCCGGTATTATAAGGATCGCTATTGACGATTCCCACATCATCAGACAGTTCTTCATTGATACTGATGACATCGCCGCTTACGGGGGAAATTAGTTCAGCAACAATCTTGGAGGATTCTATAGTTCCGAAAGGTTCATCATGTTCTACATACGTATCAACAAGAGGAATTTCAACAGAGAATATTTCTCCCAATTCTTCCTGGGCATAATCCGTAATTCCGATCGTTGCCAGGTCACCATCAACCCTTACCCATGTATGCTCACGACTGTAAAGCAGATCATCCGGAAAAGACATGAGCTGACGACCTCCATTGTTTCAAATTATAAGACCATGAGTTCCTTTGGTACGTTGGACAAAATTTCACATCCATTGTTTCCAACGACAACCATATCCTCTATTCGCACTCCCCACAAATCGGGTATGTATATACCGGGTTCGACAGTAACGACCATCCCTGTTTCAAGATAATCAGTACTCTTCATGGAGATTGTAGGAGTCTCGTGAACGTCAAGACCTACACCATGACCAGTGCCATGAGAAAAGTATTGTCCCATGCCGGCTTTTTCTATCCATTCCCTGGCGATCCTGTCAATCTCACGGCAGCTAACTCCGTCCCTAACGGCATCCAGCGCTCTATCATGAGCATCCTTGACGATGTTATATGTTTCTTGTTGCTTTTGCGTAACTGAACCAACAACTATGGTACATGTTTCATCGGAACGATACCCCTTATAGACGACACCATAATCTATTACAACAAAATCCCCGTCCTCAATCTGACGAAAGCCAGGTTTTGCATGGGGCATAGCTGAGTTATGACCGGAAGCTACAATAGTTTCAAAAGAAGGTGCCTCGCCCCCCAGATCTCTCATTTTCGATTCCAGGCTCAGGGCAATATCTCTCTCCCTTACTCCCGGTTTTATTTCTCCCATTATGAACGTAAGGGCCTGAGATGCTATGTCGGCTGCTTTCCTGATATATTCAACTTCTCCGCCATCCTTAACAGCCCTGATAGAGTTTATATCTGTTGACAGGGAGACTAAAGTTACATTCTCCAGTCGATCCCGGAGGTCGAAATATTTATCACAGGTAATAGCTGATGATTCAAATCCAACAGTCTTTACACCGCAACCTGAAATAAACGTAACGAGACCTTCTGTTTTATCCGTGTACTGAAAAATATCGCAATTTGCGACCTCTTTTTTCGCCTGCGTAACATAGCGACCATCAACCAGTAAAACATTATTCTTGTTTCCGATAAACAGAATACCGTCACTTCCCGTGAAACCTGTGAGATACCGGATATTTTTCATATCAAAAAAAAGGATACCCTCTACCTGAAAGGTGGCAAGTTTTGATTTGATATCCAGGGTCCTTCCCCTCGATACGGCAGGTTTATCCATTATTACGACTCCTTTTCTAAAGATTATTCAACCACCTGTTCAGTTCTTCAACGATCAAAGCCTGTTTGTTTACCTTTCCCTTGCCCATTAAGGTTTCAACATACTCGAGTCGTTTCAGCACCTTTGTGTTCTGTGGGTCTCTTTTTATAATTTTTTTCAATACATTCCGCGCTATTGTCAGATGGCCTTGCTTGATATAGAGCTCTGCCAGGGTAATGGTGTGAAAATCTGATGAAATCTGCTCAATATCACTCACTTCGTCATCTGCTGTTAGCTCATCAGATTGGGAATCCTTCTCTGCGGATGAAATTTTTCCAGATATTTGTTCCTTTTTTTGCGAGTCGGGGTTAAGATTAAGCGCTTTTCGATATGATTGTGTTGCCTCGCTGGCCAGCCCCTTTTTATGATAAATATCCCCCAAACATTGATAGATTAGAGACCAGCCCCTGATAACTTCTTCCAGCTCTTTCAGGATTTCCGAAGCCTCTGTCAATTTTCCCATATTAACCCGGCATGATGCAATGACAAGCCATGCATCTACATCACCGGGAAAACGACTCAACCTTTCCTTTGCAAGTTTAATGGCCTTGTCGTATAATCCCTCTCTTAAATACCCCTCCTCCACGGAGAGAAAATCCTGTCGTTCCTTAAGGTTAATAGAATGAGTCATATTGAACAAACCAAACAAACTAATTGACACATGGGCTGCCGGAATGTTAATCACCCTGTGTTTTTAATATTCAATGTTATATGCTTTAGACCCGAAATAATGAAACTGTGTGTGAATGAATACACATTAAGTATATAAATTATGTTATTAATGTAAAAATTTCAAGGAAATTTACTGTGTTTTTATCAAACCTTCAGTTTATAAAATATTTATTTGTTTCCTCTATCCTTTTATCCAATATTATAGCCACCAAGATCATTGTTGCAGGTGGTCTTATCGTGCCGGCAGCCGTTGTTCTTTATCCTTTGACTTTTCTTTTTACCGATGTTGTCTCTGAAGTAGAAGGAAGGAAGAGTGCTCGGGATCTGGTCATGATGGGTTTTTATATGTCCATCATAATGGTTCTGATACTTTTTATCGGTAAAATACTTCCACCGGCACCATTCTGGAAAAACCAGGAAGCATACAATATAATTCTCGGATCAACACCGAGGATTGTTCTGGCATCCATGATAGCCTATTTGATCTCTCAAAATCACGATGTGTGGGCTTTTCACTGGTGGAAACAGAAAACTTCCGGAAAGCATCTCTGGATGAGGAACAACTTTTCCACGATCACTTCTCAATTAATTGATTCCGTGTTGTTCATCGGGATAGCCTTTATAGGAATATACCCTCTGAAAACCATTGGGGTCATGATTTTCAGTCAGTATTTAATCAAGGTGGGGATTGCCCTCCTTGATACACCTTTTTGTTACATATTAGTGAGGATTTATGGAAACCATAGAGAACAGATACAGAGAGCGTGACTATGAAGTATGTATAAGGTTCCCGGAATTCACCTGTCTTTGTCCCAAGACTTCTCAGCCTGACTTTGCCGAAATTATTATCAATTACGTTCCAGATGAGCTCCTTGTTGAACTGAAGTCACTGAAATTTTACTTAAACTCGTATCGTAACGAAGGGATCTTTCATGAAGAGGCCGTAAACCGGATTTTGAATGATTTTACGGAGAAGGTACGCCCAAAGAAAGTTGAGATTATCGGCAACTTTAATGTAAGAGGCGGTATATACACCACTGTGAAGGCGACATATCCGTAGGGCCTGATCCCTCTTCTATTCAGGAACAATTCTTGGTGTAATGAAAACCAGCAGTTCCCTTTTCGTTGTAGTGGTAGTCTTGTATTTGAAGAGCCAGCCCAGGACCGGTATTTTTGAAAGCCAGGGCACACCGCTCATTGTTTCTGATTCATTCGTTTTATAAATTCCACCGACGACGAGCGTATCGCCATCCCGGACAAGGACTTTTGAATCCACCATACTCTTAACGATGGGAGGGTTTTCATTGCTTACATTTGTCTTGTTCCAGTCTGCGTAGTTATTGGAGGCTGTTACCTCCATCGAAATTTTCCCTTCCGGAGTTATTAAAGGCGTTACTTCGAGACTCAAAACGGCGTCCTTAAACTCCATAGGGGCATCCCCTCCCGATCTATATGGAATTTCCTCCCCCTGCGTTATCGTTGCCTTTTCACCATCAAGTGTGGTAACCTTTGGAGATGAAATAATCTTTCCTTCACCCGTTGTCTCAAGGGCCGCCAGCTTCGCATCCAGTATAGTCGAGGCTGTACCCAGTACAAAACCGAGCGCCGGCGCGGAAGCAGCAGCGGCCGACGGAAAATTAACTGCAATGTTGCTGCCGGTTAATCCTATGCCGGTACCGGGAACAGCAGTTACTGCCGTATTTGAGCCTGATGCGGTATTTCCAACCGCCATACCGAAATCCCTGCTACCCCAGGAACCTTTAAAGCCGCCGCCCCATATAACGCCCAGTTCTCTGGAAAAATTCGTTGAAACTTCAACAATCTTTGCTTCTATCGAGATCTGCCGCAGCTTTCCCTGCTCTGCGTTGAGCTTCAGCTCTCTCGCTTTCCGTATTTTCTCCGCCGCTACCAGAGCTGACTCGGCTGCCTGTCGGGTAGATTCATCCTTTTGCTTTTTTGCCAGGGTCATTACACTGATGACGCTGCCCAATTCCTTCTTGGCAAGGCCATTGGTATCGAGGATGGTGTCGAAGGCCTGATCCCATGGAACATCCTTCATATAAACAGTGACTGTTCCCTTCACATCCGGGCCGGAAACAATATTAATACCGCTGATTTCGGTTAACAACCTGAATACGCCTTTTATGTTGGCATCCTGAAGATCCAGGGTTATTTTGCGACCGGTGTATGCCTGTGCTGTCCCGGCTTGTGCAGTGTCCGCATCTTTGGGCGGAACCGTATCTTTAGATAATGCCTCCTCTTTCATCATCATCTCGAAAGTCTTCATTGAGGATGCCGGTTTTTCTGTCCCAACGGCTTTTGTGCCAATTCTCGCCGCCTTCTCAGGGAGATCTGCCTGCGTCTCACGGACGGGCAGAGTGGAAACATCAAAATCAATGATATACCCGCTAATGTCTTCCCTGATTCTGTATGGAACCATTTTCCCAAGGTATATCTGAACGTAACCCCACTTCTTGCCATCGATGATCTTCTGCATGGGAAGAACATAATGAACATTTTCCAACAAGCCCTGTCCCTGTCTTTCCCTCATTTTTTCAGATACGAAGGTGTCCGCGAGCTTTATGATGACGGAATTACCCGATTCCCTTGCTACGTCAAAACCCGATGCCTTTGAAAGGAGAAGGTAAATTCTTTCTTTTCCGCTTATTCTTTCAAATGTCAGTCCCTCCAGATAACCACCGGTGTGGTCTTTGACTTGAGCTTTTACTTTTTCTTCAGTATCCGCCGGAACTTGTGTGACGTCGGCTTTGTGCTTACCTGCAGCACAGCCGAAAAAGATCAACACGACGACTAAACAAGGGATGATTGCAGAAAATCTTTTCTTTTTCATGGTTCTTCCTCTGATTCGATATGAAGTTTCATGATTTTATGTTTTACCTTGGTTTCTCCACTAACGTATTCTACCTTTTCCTCTATAATGATTTTATCTGCCAGTATCTCTTTTACTCTGCCTTTTTGGGGACCAATAAGCGTTCCCTTTGAAACGGGATAACATTTCCCCTGCGTATCTTCTATCATGGCCACACTTTTCCCATTACCCGTAACGATACCTGCAAGCTTCAGTTCATCTATACTGAACTTTTCCAATGCAGTCAGCGGGGTGGCTTCCTTCGTTTCCACCCCCACCCCCACCTTCTTCCTGCTTGTTTCAATTAAGGGCTTGAATGGATCAGGCCTTCCCTCGGGATTATAGCTATAAGTTCCAACCTCTTTCTCTTTTACATCATCTGCATAAACAGGACAAGCTATCACTACAGTGAAAAAGGATAAAAAGATCACCGTCGCAAATTTCAGCACATTATTTTTTGCGCTTTTTCTTCTTCTTTTCATTGTCACTTTCATTTTTCTTTTCCAGAAACATATATGTTTTTATGACACAGTTTGTCTGTAGAAGAATTTTCTCGCCCGCCGTCTTCTTTGCCTCAGTGATTTGAATATCCGTTATGTTAACGATACGGGGAAGTTTTGCCACGCTTTCAAAAAAAAGGGCAATATCGTGATAGTCGCCTATGACGGTAATCTTTACAGGTATATCCGCATAAAAATCTTTTGGGACCGGTGGCATTGGTTGGAAAAGCAGAAAATCGAGGCCCTTTTTTATTCCCGCCCGGGAAACAGAAGTAAGAAGGCCGGGTATTTCTTTTTGCTCGGGCAGCTTGGCCAAGGCTATCTTAAGCTTCTCATTCAGGAGAGCTATTTCTTCTTTATGCTGTTTTATCCGGCGGGCCACCTTTTCCTTTTCTTCAATTTGTCTTTCAAGGGTCTCTAATTTATCTGTTAGCCTGCCTTTCTTTTGAAGTGCAGCCTGGAAAAAGAAAAAATAATAGAAATAACCGATCAGGAGAAACAGGAAAAGAACAAGCAGAACCTTATACTTGGTTGGCATTCCTTTTATGTCTTCTACAGTGATTGGCATGTTCTAACCCCTGCTCAAAATACAGGACAACGTAAAATTCATCAGTTTTTTGTCAGAGAGGCTTATCTGTTTGGATGAAATCAAATCTACAGAGATGATATATTGGGATGTTTCCAAATTTGTCATATAGAGGGCTATAACAGAATTACTTAAAGCGATACCCCCTAAACGTACATCCTTTCCCTTCTGTGAAACAGAGGTAAGCCATATCTTCCCTGAAGGTATCTTTCTGGCAATCTCATCCAGGATGTGAACAGGATAGATCCTGTTTTTTTCCAGATCACTTATGATACCCAGCTTTTTTTCTATAATGGCCTTATCTTTTTTGAATTTCTCAACATCGCCCGTTATCTCTGTAAGTTTTTTTAACCGGGCCTCTGAATTCTTAACCTGTTTTTCAAGGGAGTTGATATCCATAACCATATACATGTGCACAGATCCGATCACGAAAAAGAACAACGCAAAAGCAATGGAAACAATTAAAATCTGCCGGTGAATGCCTGCCTTTTTCTTTTCTTCCCTGTAAGGAAGAAGATTGATCTTAATCATTTGTCGTCCATCCTTCTCAGGGCCAAGCCAACACCAATGGTTGCTATCGGAGCTATATTTTCTAAAAAAGCTTCCTTGAATATTTTTCTGTCATAGGTTATGTTTCTAAAAGGATCGAACTTTTCTATATCGCAATGGAGTCTGTCCGCAAGGGCATTAACGATACCAGGAAGCCTGGAACACCCTCCACTTATCAGTATTTTCTTTATATACGGGTCTATGAATGTTGAGCTGAAATAATCAATGGATCTCTCAATTTCGGCAAAAAGTGTCTCTGCATAGGTTATAAGTTCTTCTTGAGTTGTATTTTCACCACCTTCAAGTTTTATCTTTTCGGCCTCTTCAAAAGAAACGCCAAGCTTATTCTGCAGTGCTTCCGTAATCGAATTGCCTCCCAGTAAAAAGTTTCTCGTGAAAATAGATCCTTCCCCTTTGACGATATTAATATTTGTCATACTCGCACCGATATTCAATAGTGCAACTATATCTTCCCCGGTAAAATCATAGTTTTCCCCATATGCCGTTTCCAGAGCAAAAGAATCCACATCCATTATTACAACCTTACGTCCCCCCGTTTCGATAGCACTTATACAACCTTCAATGGTATCTTTTTTTGCCGCTGCGATTACGACGTCCATTTGATTAGGATTGAGATCATTTTCGCCTATTATATGAAAATCAAAATTGAACTCGCTGATATCATCAAAGGGCATATAATTTTCTGCCTCATCGGTTAAGAGCTCGCGCAATTGGTCATCGTTCATTTGAGCAAAACTTGCTTTTTTAATAATTACGGAGTGGCCTGAAAGAGCGGTAATAATGTTTTTTGTCCTGGATTTGGATCTTTTAAAAAGTTCTTTAATCCTCTCGGATAGAACTGTTGCATCCTGCACGAGACCGTCCTCTATGACACCCTTCGGGATCTGTGCCTGGGCATAGTTCTTGAGAACATATCCCTGGGAAGTATCGTCAATCTCTACCAGCTTGATAAGACTTGAACCTATATCAAGACCGACAACTTTTTTACTGCCCAGCAACAGATCTTTTATTGCAGTCATTTATACTTCCTGTAAGAGCTTGAAGCTCAACGGCAAAAGGTTAAAGGCTAAGGGCTAAGGGCTAAAGAGTTCAAAACTCGAATTCCCGGAGTAGGGAAATTACAGGATTATCCCCTTACTCGACAAATCGATAAACTATATCTCCCTTTTTAACCATGCCAAGTTCATTTCTTGCTATGGTCTCAATATACCTCAAATCATGTCTTAGCAACATGACCTTTTCTTTCAACACTTTATTTTCATTCGATGTTCGCTTATTTGTTCCCTGTAGAGCGGACAGTTTCCCTTTTAACGAAAGATAGTCAACAAGACCCTTATCTCCGAAAAATATGAGAAATCCTAATATTAAAAGGACAACAATGAAATATCTGCCAATTTTCATGAAACATCACTTGTAATCATATTTACGGTATTCTTTTACATTAAAATAGCCTACTTGTAAAGATCTGATACTATATCTGTCTTAAATATAATGAGACCTTTGCAAAACGCCCCCTTTCGCCCAATTTTGGCGTCAGTCTCAAATTTTAATCCTCAAAATACTCAATGTATTCCTGCGGTTAAAATTTTCGCCTTCCTTGAACTTGAACGAAATTGAACATTTTTCAAAGATCTCATAATCTTACGATTCTGTCGAAGGGAGGAGTTGTTGCGGTTCACCTAACAGAAATTCCCCTCTTTCAATCCATTCCTTCAAGAGATTTGCTATTTCTCTCGCCCTGTAATAACTGGACAGTGGTGCCGTTGGAATCTTTTTCCCCTTGAGTTTAATCGTGCCATTTCTCAATTCTTTATAGCTTACCTTACCAATGCTTTTTGTAATCCCACTTGGGTAATCGACACTATAGTCAAAAACTTGAGCATAAATATCGTCATCTTTAATTGCCGTATAGCGTGCCATTTCTTCATTCAAAATCGGTATAGGTATACCAATTCCCACATAAAGAGACACCCCGTATCCGAGAATGCTTGCCCCAACGAGCCACTTGGGGGTCATTTCGTTTAAATTTCCAATAGTTGCTATTGTTCCGGCTCCCTCTGTGGGAACTCCGTTTTTTCCTCTGGGAACATGGGGATTATGCTGGGTTCCATGCCAGGCCACATAACCTTGTGTTCCACCAAGAAATATTCTTGTCCCTATGCCGATTGTCTTATAATATGGATCATTAAAAAGGGGACTTAACTGGCCTGAGGAAGAATACGTTGCATTTGCCATTCGGGGCCGTAACACACCCATATATGTATAAATAGTTCTGTCTGACATATTGACGGCGCAATTATAATTCTGATACGCATTCCTGGGGTTGAAGAGAACAGCATCTCTCAGATCGTGAATCGTGATATTTTTTTCGTGTTTTCTGGCAGGATAACAATCGGTACCATAACCTTCGAGCCTTAATCGTATCACATTGCCTGCGACGAGGTCTTCTATGACATGCCCTCCGCCGTAATTAAATTCACCGGGGTGAACACTATTCAGGGGATCTCCATCCACCACTGCAGTAACCCCCAGATAACAGTCCACTGCGGCGATACCTCCATAAGCGGACACGTCGTTAAGCCATACCCGTGAAGCCCTTATTTTGGGAGAAGTATGACCAAAATTGAGAAAGGCGCCTGATGAACACATGGGGCTGAAAGTGCCTGTCGTTACGACATCAATCTTCCGTGCTGCTTCGATTTCCCCATTTTTTTCTACAATATCTATCATCTCTTCGGCCGTAACGACTACAGCTTTCCCCTGTTTTATCTTTTCGTTTATCTCTTTGTACGTTTTGTTTACCTTAAATTTCTTCATCAACTATCAATCTCCAATAGGATTAAAGGAAAAAGCTAACAGATTTCATAACATAGCAATACACTAAAGAGAAGAATAAAACAAGATTCAATTTAACCCGTAAAAAAACCCCTTCCCGTATACAGGAAGAGGTTGTCTTCAATTATTGTTCCAATCGGAGATTGTGAGAAAACCCTCGCCTTCAGGCGAACACTTCGATTTTATAAACCTTATCCCGTATGGCCAAAACCACCAACACCCCTTCCCGTTGTATCCAGGCTTTCGCTTAAATTCCAGGAAATCCTGCACACACGCTGGACTACCATCTGGGCAATACGATCACCTCTTTTAACAACAAATGGATACTTGCCATGGTTAATAATAATGATACCCACTTCTCCTCGATAGTCAGCGTCGATCGTGCCGGGTGAATTAAGCAACGTGACACCTTTATTCAAGGCAAGTCCGCTTCGTGGTCTGATATGGGCTTCGTATCCTTTGGGTAGGGCAATTTCAATGCCCGAAGGAATCATCTTCCACTCACCGGGAAGAATCACTTCTTCCTGGTCCACCGCAGCGAAGATATCCATACCTGCTGAACGTTCCGTCATATAACGGGGCAGGGGTATATCGCTATTGTCATGTAATCTCTTTATGGATACTCTTATCTCTTCCACAACTATCAGTGTAGCAAATCCGCTGTTATGTCTTCTTTAGAAATTCTTCCCATGACCGCCATTGACAGTATTTCGGGACGAAACATGTCACATGCCATATTCATTAAGCCTTCTTTGCTTATCGCATCAATGTTGTCCACAACCTCATCAAACTCGATATTTCTCTTGAAACAGATTTCATTTCTGGCAAGTCTCGTCATGCGTACATCTGTGCTTTCCATACTCAGCAGAAAATGGCCCTTCATCTGCTCCCTGGCTGATTGAATTTCCTGTTCCAGCAGGAACTCGTCACATAATTTCTTCAGTTCTCCCATGACCAATTTGATGACATCAACCCCCTTGTCTTCACCGGTACCGAAATAGATGCCAAGCATTCCCACATCTTCGTATGGGATGAGAAAAGAATGTATGGAATATACAAGTCCCCTTTTTTCCCTGATTTCCTGAAAGAGCCTGGAACTCATACTTCCACCCAGGATTGTATTCATCAAGAGTGCGGTATACCTCGACGTGCTCGCGGCAGAAGGAGCAAGTGTGCCAATCATAACATGGGTCTGTTCCAGGTCCTTTTCACGTATGGCAATATTTGAAGATACCTCAGGTTTTGACACACCCTTTTCTGCAGAAATTCCCTTAAGGGATCCGAAGGCCTCCCGGACAAGTTTAACGAACAGATCGTGCTTCAGATTGCCTGCAGCGCTCACTACTAAATTGTTTCCGCTATACCTCTCGGAAAAGAAATCAATAATATTTTTTCTTTGAAACCTCTTGACAGACTCCCTGGTTCCGAGAATAGGCAGGGCAAGTGGATGGACACCCCAGAAATTTTCCCCGAAAAAATCATAGATATACTCGTCAGGCGTATCTTCCAGCATATTGATTTCCTGGAGAATAACTAATTTTTCCTTCTTCAACTCTACGGGATCGAAAAGGGATTTTTGGAATATATCGGCAAGGAGGTCAATGGCCGTGGCAAGATGATAATCAGGTATCTTAACGTAGAAAGAGGTCAATTCCTTGCCCGTACAGGCATTCATTACGCCACCCACAGAATCTATAGCAGAAGCTATATCGAAGGCTGAGCGAGTTTTAGTCCCCTTGAAAAGCATATGCTCTATAAAATGAGCTGCTCCATTTATAGAACTGTCTTCATGACGGGAACCACTCTCAATCCATATTCCTATGGATACCGATCTGACATGATTAATCTCTTCCGTAACGATTCTAATCCCGTTATCAAGGACAGTCTTATTATACATTCTCTCCGAGGGCCTCTTTTCTGCTTAACCTGATCTTACCGCCTCTGTCTATTTCTATGACCTTCACTGAGACCTCATCACCCTCATTGAGTATGTCGGTTACCTTGTTAACCCTTTCCCTGGCAAGCTGGGATATATGGACGAGCCCTTCAGTTCCCGGAAGTATCTCCACGAAAGCGCCAAAATCAACGACTTTTTTCACCCTGCCAAGGTAAATTTTACCCACTTCTGCCTCTTCAGTCAGCCAGTTGACCATGGCAACAGCCTTTGCTGCCGACTCAGCATCATTTGTTGCGATGGTGACCGTACCGTCATCTTCTACATTGATGCTCACGCCCGTTTCACTGATAATCTGTCTGATATTTTTTCCGCCGGGACCGATAACGTCTCTGATTTTTTCAGACCGTACCTTCATGGTCGTAATTCTCGGGGCATAAACGGATATTTCACTTCTCGGCTCAGCAATCGTTTCTATCATCTTATCTATGATAAAGAATCGCGCATCTTTCGCCTGATAGAGAGCCTTCCGTAAGATACTTTCCGTGACTCCCTCTATTTTGATGTCCATCTGCAGGGCCGTTACGCCTTTTTTGGTGCCGCACACCTTGAAATCCATGTCACCGGCATGGTCTTCGTCACCAAGGATATCGGTAATAACGATAACATCATCTCCCTCTTTCAACAATCCCATGGCAACACCAGCCACTGCATCCCTTACGGGGACACCGGCATCCATGAGGGAAAGGGACCCCCCGCAAACAGCAGCCATGGAAGATGAACCATTGGAGGATAATGTCTCTGAAACTATCCTGATTGTATAGGGAAATTCTTCCGAGGAAGGCAAAATGGGAAGAAGGGCTCTCCTCGCAAGAGCGCCATGTCCTATCTCTCTCCTCCCTGGGCCTCTTAAAAATCTCGCCTCTCCCACGCTGTAGGGCGGAAAATTATAGTGAAGCATGAATGATCTGAATTCCTCACCAGCTATCAGGTCCATTCTCTGTTCATCTGATGATGTTCCCAATGTAAGAACGACGAGGGCCTGGGTCTCTCCTCTTGTAAAGAGGGCGGAACCATGTGCCCTGGGAAGGAGACCTGCTTCACAACTGATTGGCCTTATTTCCGCATAAGACCTGTTATCGATTCTCCTCTTTTCCTTCAGGATCATATCCCGGAGGATTTCCTTCTCCAGTTTATCCACGATGGTTCGTAAAGTCGGGGTGAGCGTGGCATCTGCGGCAGCCAGGTTATTTACGACCATTTCTCTCGCCTGAGACAGTTTTTTTGATCTCTCTGTTTTACCCGGTGTTGCATAAGCATCTTTCAGGTGTTCCGCAACTGTATCATATACCTGCCTCTTAAGTTCTTCATCAATGACAATCGGCTCTACCGACCTTTTCTCTTTTCCCAGCTCCTGGCAGATTCGATCCTGAAGTTCTATAATCGGTTTCATTAATTCCAGACCAAAGTCAATGGCTTCGAGGAGTGCATCCTCATCAACTTCACCGGCTCCCCCTTCGAGCATGACCAGATTGATATCATAATCATTGCCATCCGTGCCCGGCTGTATCTTTCTTCCAACCAGAAAGAGATCGAGATCACTCTCTTCTGATTCCGCCCCCGACGGATTGCACACAAGTTCTCCGTTTACCCTTCCGACTCTCACACCGGCAATGGGCCCATTGAATGGGATATCGGACATTCCGAGAGCGGTTGACGCACCGAACATTGCGGCGACATCAGAGCTGTTTTCATTATCCAGTGAAAGAACTGTCGCCACGATCTGTGTTTCATGAAAATACCCCTTGGGAATCAGGGGGCGTATGGATCGGTCAATCATCCTGGAGGTTAATGTCTCTTTCTCATTGGGGCGCCCCTCTCTCTTAAAAAAACCGCCGGGGATCTTCCCCGCCGCATAGGTCATTTCCTGATAGTCCACGGTAAGTGGCAGAAAATCTATATTTTCTCTTTTACTTTTCTCTGAAACGGCAGTAACAAGAACGACAGTTTCACCATAGGTAACCAGTACGGCACCACTTGCCTGACCTGCCATATAATTAGTCTTTACAGAGATGTTCCTCCCAGTAAATTCTGTTGAATATACTTCACTCATAGTATTATTTTACCTCTCTTAATAAATTGTTTGTCAGGTTCCTGATATTATCTTCTTATTCCGAGGCGCTCGATGATGGTTCTGTATCTCTCGACCTCTTTTTTCTTCAGATAATCCAGAAGTTTTCTCCTTCGTCCAACAAGCTTTAAAAGCCCTCTCCGGGAATGGTGATCTTTTTTGTGAACCTTAAAGTGCTCAGTTAAATATTGTATTCTCGCACTTAAAAGCGCAATCTGGACCTCTGGAGATCCCGTATCATTTTCATGCAATTGGAAATTATTCATTATTTCCCCTTTTTTCTCTAAATCCAACACAGCTTATTATCCTCCCTTATGTGCATATAATAAATGTCAAAATCCAAATTGCCAAATGTCAAAACCACTGATCATTATAAACTGTTTTGAAATTTGAGCTTTGGCATTTGATTCTTAATGATTAAACACCCTTAAAAGCTTCACGACCCGTTCTTTTTTATGGAAAGAAGAAAGCTCTTCAGAGGCGAAAAGCATTCTTCCTATGGCCACAATATTATCGCCTGCCGAAAGAAACTTTATCAAATCTCCTTTAATAAGTGAAGGAATATCATTGCCGGTTAAAATTCCAGCTTCAGGTTGATAACCTTTTCTTATCCTTTCTGCCAGCGTTTGATCTACTGATATAGACAGAAAATCCGGAAGCGCATCCACTATAGGAATAAGGTTTTCTTTTAATATCCTTAATTTTTGCCGGTCATCAAGACCCCCAAGGGATACAGCCACCTCTTCCGGAAAGTTACCGCTTTTTCTTCTTCTCAAAGCGAACACACAGGCCCCGCATCCTAATTTCGTTCCCATATCCGCACAGAGAGATCTTACATAGGTGCCTTTGGAACATGACACATTAAAGGTTACATAAGGCAGTGTAACATCTTCAATAATTATTTTATATATTTCAATTGACCTGCAAGGAGGATCAATATCAATTCCCTCCCGTGTCCACTTATAAAGGGGCCTGCCATTATATTTGATGGCAGAATATTTAGGAGCTTTCTGTTCTATTTTTCCTACAAAGCTCCTGGCAACTTCCTCAATATCTTCCCTTCGGACATCCGGTTCACACTGATTGACAATCTTACCCTCAATATCCAGCGTGTCCGTTTCAACACCGAGAAGCATGGTAACCCGGTATTCCTTGTCATCCTGTGAAAGGAACTGTACGAGCTTTGTCGCCTCGTTTATGCACACGGGAAGTACCCCTGTTGCCAGGGGATCAAGAGTTCCCGTATGACCTATCTTGTTTATCTTAAGTACCCTCCTGATATCACGAATAATATCGAAGGACGTCTTGCCTGAAGGCTTATCAATAACTATAATCCCGTTCATACCCAGGAATTTTTGATAGCATCTAATAATTTATTTTTAACGCTCTGAATATCCCCTTCAAGACTGCACGCCGATGCATTCACATGTCCGCCACCCCCGAACTCTCTTGCGATTCGCTCCACATTTATTCTTCTCTTCGACCGAAGACTTATTCTGTAGCTGCTTTCTGAGGTTTCCTGGAAAAACAAAGCGACTTCAATTCCTTTGATCGAACGAATCATATCTACAAAGCCCTCTGTATGTTCGGGTAAGGCTTTTGCATTTTGCAACATTACCTGCGAAACAGACATAGATCCTGTCTTTATGTCCCTGTGAAATTCTAACGTCTTAAGGGCCTCTTTCAAAAGCTGTATCTGTTCCAGAGGTTTGGTTTCATATATATTTTCTGCTATCCATCGAGGATCTGCGCCTGCCTCCACCAGTTTTGCCGCTATAGTAAACGTGCGATACCCTGTGTTAGAGTAGCGAAATGAGCCGGTGTCCGTGATAATAGCCGTATAGAGATTTGTCGCAATATCTTTCGTTACAGGAACGCCCAGTTTCTCTATAATTCGATAGAGGATCTCTCCCGTAGAACTTGCTCCGGAGTCAATCAGGGAAATTTCTGAAAAACCGTTGTTTGAAATATGGTGATCTATGTTTACAATACTTTTTATTGAACTTATCAGTCCTGCTTTACCTCCGACTCTTTCAAAATCACTGCAATCCAGCACAAAGGCCACATCAAACATCTCAATGGAATCAAGGCAGTGAACGATAGCATCCGTTCCGGGAAGAAACGTATATACATCCGGTGTCCTGTCCTGGTTGTAGATCACAGCATCTTTACCCATGTTACGAAGTACGTGATATAGAGCTAACTCAGAGCCGACGGCATCACCGTCGAGCCTTACATGAGCCGTAATGAGAAAATTCTTGCAGGAATTTATAATGTCAACAACCTTGTTTATCATCTTCACTTTCCCGTATCTGTATTCCAGCCAGAAGCCTGTCTATACGATCCCCATATTCGAATGACTTATCATACATGAAAGTGATTTCGGGAACATAACGAAGCTGTAATTTCTTAGCCAGTTCTCTTCGCAAGAAATTCGAAGCTCTTTTCAGACCTTCCATGATTTCATTACTGCATGTTTCCTGTCCAAGGGGAACGAAAAATATCCTGGCCAAACGAAGATCATCACTCATCTTAACATGGGTGATCGTTACATGTTTTATCCTTGTATCTCTCACATCTTTCAACAAGATACCTGAAAGTTCCGTTTTTATTAGATCACCCACCCTGTCAGCCCTTTTAAAACTCGTGGAATTTGTCATCTTGACAACCATATCTGTTATCCACAGCGTCAGAGATCGTGGTAATCTCCATCTTTGAGCTAACCACCTCGGCGAGTCTGAGGTCTTCAATAAAGCTAATTATTGTATCCATCATAGAATTGACAAAGCTTTTATCGTTTCCCACCACACTAAAACCAATTTTCCCCTTTTTCCAGCTATCCTGGTCTCCTACCTCTGCTATGGAAATGTTAAATTTGTTTTTTGTCCTGTGTATTATCCTGCGCAGAATTCCCCGTTTTTCCTTGAGGGATCTACTGCCCCCGATAAAGATTTCTATTATTCCTGTTCCGATAACCATCATATAAAAAACAGTTTTCAGGGTTCAGTGTTCACAACATTGCCGGCATTCCATTATTACAATGTTCTTTCAACCTCTTCCTGTGTATAGGCTTCGATAATATCCCCTGTCTTTATGTCATTAAAACCTTCAAGGCCGATGCCACATTCATAACCTGACACTACCTCTTTCGCATCGTCTTTAAATCTCTTGAGCGATATTATCTTGCCATCATAAATCACGATCCCATCCCTTACAAGCCTGAGACTGGAATTCCTCAGCACCTTGCCGTCTGTAACATAGCTCCCTGCGATAGTTCCAATCTTGGGAACCTTGAAGATGTCGCGTACTTCAGCACGACCCTGCAAAATTTCCCTGTAAATTGGCTCAAGTAGCCCTTCCATCCCGGCTTTCACATCGGCTATAATATTATATATGACATCGTAGAGTTTTATCTCAACCCCTTCTTTCTCGGCCATTTCACTAACCCTTGAATCAGGCCTTACCTTAAATCCAATAATGATGGCGTCAGATGCCGATGCCAGCATGATATCCGTTTCTGTAACCGTTCCGGTAGAGCTATGAATGAGCTCGAGTTTTACATCATCGGTGCTCAGTTTCAGGAGGGCATCGGAGACCGCCTCTATGGAACCCTGGACATCTCCTTTAATAATAACATTGAATTCCTTAGCTCCTTCTTTTATCCTTTCATATAACTGCTCAAGGGTAATCTTTGAAGATTTGGAAAGTTCCTTTTCCCTTTCCTTTATAGTCCAGTACTCGCCAATATTACGCGCTTTTTTTTCATCTTCAACACTGGTGAAATCCATACCAGCCTTTGGTACCTTGGAAAATCCTATAACCTCTACAGGCATGGAAGGTCCGGCTTCGGTTACACGCTGCCCTTTGTCGTTTATAAGGGCTCTGACCCTGCCGTACTCTGTTTTAGAAACAAAAGCATCTCCCTCTCTTAACGTGCCTTCCTGAATAATAACCGTTGCTATAGGACCCCTTCCCTTGTCAAGAGTCGCTTCAATGATAATGCCTTTTGCAGGTATATCAGGATCAGCCTTAAGTTCCATTATGTCCGCCTGAAGAAGAATCACTTCAAGAAGACCCTCTATTCCTGTCTTTTTCTTTGCCGAAACTTCTGCAAATATGGTATCTCCTCCCCATTCTTCGGGTACAAGACCCAATTCTGAGAGTTTCTGTTTGATCTGATCCGGATTTGCTCCCGACTTATCAATTTTGTTTATCGCAACGATGATGGCAACTCCGGCCGCCTTCGAATGGTTAATTGCCTCAATGGTCTGATCCATTACGCCATCATCGGCAGCTACCACGAGCACAACGATATCCGTAACCTGGGCTCCTCTGGCTCTCATCGACGTAAAGGCCTCATGCCCCGGGGTGTCCACAAATACGATATCCCTGTCATTAATATGTACATGATATGCGCCTATTGCCTGTGTAATGCCTCCCGACTCACCATCAATAACGTTCGTCTCTCTTACGGCATCCAGAAGAGAAGTTTTGCCATGGTCAACATGTCCCATAACCGTTACTACAGGCGCCCTTGGTTTAAGTTTTTCAGGTGACGACTCCACTTTTTGGATAATTTCTTCATACTCAACGCCGACTTGCTCAACCTGATACCCAAAATCACTGGCAACAAGCGTTGCAACATCGAAATCAATAGATTGATTAATCGTAACCATCATACCAAGGGAAATCAGCTTACTGATAACCTCACTCGATTTCACCCCCATTTTCTTTGCAAGGTCCCCGATCCTTATGGCTTCCGCTATTTTTATTCTTCTTTTGATAGCCTTCGGAGTCGTAATTTCCGTCTTTTTCATCTTTACGACGGTTTCTTTCTTTCCTGGTTTACGGAATATTGCTCTATCTGCCCCTGTCGCTTTCCCCAGGCGTTTCGTTTTCTTTTCAATACGCTGTTTTACAAATGCCTTCTTCTTGGTGGCCGGAAGCTCATCCATTAATACTTCAACGGGACGCTTCTTCTTTTTTGCATGCTTTTCGTCTTCTGGCTTTTCCGGTGTTTCTTTTTCGGGGATACTTACAGCTTCTGGCTCTGTTGGGGTTTCTTTAACCTTCTTTTCTACTGCTTCAGGTGTTTCTTCGAGTTTGGCCGCTACCTTTCTTTTTTCCTTCTTTTTTTCAACCGCAATCTCTGCCAGCTCTTTTTTCTTGTCAGGTACCTTAATATCTGAAATTTCGGCCTCTTCCTCGGCCTTAGGTTCCTCTGTCGTTTCAGCTTTCGGTATTAATGCTTCCTCTTCCTGCGCTTCGACCGGCCTGGTCACTTCGACGGGCTCTTGAGCCTCTCTCCTTCGTCGTATAACCCCTGCTTTTACCCTTTTCTCTACAATCTTTTTACGTTCACCCGAAGCAAACTCTCTCCGTATCCTCTCAATATCACTGTCTGTAAGGGTGCTTGAATGAGATTTTACGGCTATACCGAGTTTCTCAATACGAGATATAAATTCCTTATTGTCTGTGCCAAACTCTTTGGCTAAAGTGTAAACTCTCATTTTAGACATTACTTGAGACTCCTGGCTGTTTTTCTCGTCAGTTCCTAAGCGTCTTGCTCATTATTCTCGTTAGTTATTATCTTTGCTGCTTCATCAATCCAGCCTGCTGCCTTTTCTTTGCTCATTCCCTGAATTGAAGTTAATAACGCCAACTTTTCCGGGTCTGCTGAGGCTAATGTTTCAATATTTTTCATACCTTCTTTGTAAAGAATTCCTGCTGTATTCTCATCCATGCCCGGAATTTTCATCAGCCCTCCATACCCCTCATCACTCTGTCCATCTATCATTGACTCACTTTTAACATCAATTTTCCACCCTGTAAGCCGTGCCGCCAATCTGACATTTTGCCCGCCTTTTCCAATAGCCAGAGAGAGCTGATCATCTGGAACAATAACTTCCATAAACCGGAGATCTTCATCCACGTAAACCCTGTCAACTTTGGCTGGAGACAAAGCGCTGCAAACATAGTTAGCCTGGTCATCGGAATACGGAAGAATATCAATCTTTTCTCCCCTTAATTCCTGCACCACACTCTGCACACGCGAACCCCTCATGCCGACACAGGCACCTACAGGATCAATATCTTTATCTGATGTTTTTACGGAAATCTTTGATCTATTTCCCGGTTCTCTCGCCACACTTACTATTTCTACTAACCCTTCAGAAATTTCAGGAACTTCTATTTCAAAAAGGGCTTTTACGAAACCAGGGTGGGTCCTGGAAAGTATTATCTGGGGCCCTTTGGATATTCTTTTTACTTCACATATATATGCCCGAATTCTATCCCCTCTTTTAAATCCCTCTTTGTGGATTTGTTCAGCAGGTGGAATCACTCCCTCAGATCTGCCCAAGTTAACAATTATGCTGCCTCCTTCAAATCTCTGAACAAAACCACTGACTAATTCTCCCTTTTTATCCTTGTATTCCTCATAAATCATATCCCGCTCTGCGTCCCTTACTTTTTGGATGATGATCTGCTTGGCCGACTGAACTGCAATTCTTCCAAAGGAGTTAGCCTCTATTTTCGTGCCGAGACTATCACCAGGCTCTGCATCTTCATCCATAGTCTCTCTGGCTTCTTTCAGGGAAATCTGGGTGTCGGAATTTAAAACATTTTCTACAACGGTCATAAACTGGAAGACCTCGATTTCTCCCATTTCTTCATTGTAATGTGCTTCCATATCCAGGGCTTGTCCCAGTTTCTTTTTCGCAGCGGTTAATACTGCCGTTTCCAATGCTTCAATAATTATTTCTTTGTCTATTCCTTTATCCTTGCCCAGCTGTTCTATCAGGCGTTTAAGCTCTGGTAACATGTAAAAAATCCTCCACCATTATATGAAAGTACTTAGCGCTTAGTGACCAGTGGTTAGTTGTCAGTGGCCAGCAGAAAACATGCTCACTGCTTAAAATTACATAACACTTAAGCATCAAAATTCATATTTTAGGTTTGCTCTAACCACGTTTTCTCTCGGTATATAATAAAGTTTCCCTTCCTCATCCAATATAAGGGTTCTTTTTTCATCTTCCTGAAGAAAATCTATTAAAGTGCCGTGAAAGTTTCTCTTTCCATGAATGACTCCATTAACCTTAACCTTAACCTTTGATCCTCTATATTTCATAAAGTCCTTATCTCTTGAGAGGGGACGGTCCAAGCCTGGGGAGGAAACTTCAAGACTATAAGGGCCAGGGGGTATATCGTGGACATCCAGCAGGTTCCCGACCTGATTACTAATCTCGGCACAATCATCAAGAGTAACGCCACCTTCTTTATCCATGTAGATTTTTATAATCCACCGGGTTTTCATCTTCAGGCATTCCACATCAATCAATTCCATCTGTTCAAATTCGATTAAGGGTTCTGCCAACTCTATTATTTTTTGCCGGTACGTTTGATTAAAATCACCCATGTCTCCCCGCAAAATAAAAAAGTGGGCAATGCCCACTCCACAGTTGAAAATCAATAAAGTAGTAACTTATAACATACAAAAAAAGCTATTTCAAGTAAAATATGGAGCGGGCGATGGGATTCGAACCCACGACATTCAGCTTGGGAAGCTGACATTCTACCCCTGAATTACGCCCGCTTAAAAAATGAATAATACTAATTCACTATATTGTTTTGTCAAGCGTTTTTTTTCAACCTGATCATTACTGATTTTCCATGAGCGTCAAGACCTTCCAGTTCTGCAAACCGCGCGACTTTATCACCATATTTTTTAAGTGATTTATCCGAAAAAGAAATGATGCTGGTCCTTTTAACAAAATCATAGACCCCCAAAGGAGAAGAAAACCTTGCTGTTCCTCCAGTAGGGAGGATGTGATTCGGACCTGCAATATAATCTCCCATGGCTTCAGGCGTATTGTACCCGAGAAAGACGGCACCTGCATTCTTAATTTTATCAAGAAGTTCCCATGGTTTCTCGACCAGCAATTCCAAATGCTCCGGCGCAAATCTATTGGCAATATCAATGGCCTCATTCACATCTCTCGTTATAACTGCGGCCCCGAAATCTTCCATAGCCTTCGCGGCTATAGATTTCCTCTCAAGATTCTTTAACTGGGATTGCACCTCTAAGGAAACCTTCATTGCAAATTCTCTATCCGGGGTCAGGAGAATGGCACTTGCCATCTCATCATGCTCTGCCTGGGCCAGGAGGTCTGCCGCCACTATTTCAGGACTTACCGTTCCGTCAGTAATAATCACTATTTCGCTCGGACCTGCTATCATATCTATCCCGACTTTGCCATAAACCATCATTTTCGCTGTAGCTACGTATACATTACCTGGACCAACGATTTTGTCAACCGGTGGTATCGATTCGGTACCATAGGCCAGAGCTGCCACCGCCTGGGCACCTCCTATCCTGAATATCTTGTCAACTCCGGCTAATTGTGCGGCGGCAAGCGTAAGGGGGTTTATTTTTCCCTCTTTAGAGGGTGTGACAAGGATAGTTTCATTGACGCCGGCAACCTTTGCCGGTATGGTGGCCATAAGAACCGTTGAAGGATATGAGGCGAGTCCACCCGGTGCGTATATGCCAACTCGATTGAGGGGACGTACCAACTGTCCGAGATATGTTCCATCTTCATCCGAATCAATCCTCGAACTGATCCTTTGCTTTTGATGGAATGTTTCTATTCGCCGTGCGGCGAGCTCAAGAATCTTGTAATCCGAACCATCAAGATTTCTGACAGCGCTCTCTATCTCGTCTTTTGAAACTTCTACCGTACGGGTGTTGATGGAAACTCCTTCAAATTTTTCCGTGTATTCAAAAAGTGCCTCATCTCCCCTTGTTGCCACATCCTGTACTATTTCTTCCACAACATTCTTTATGGACTGATCGACACACTCTACACGATCTCTTATCCGCTTCAGCTCCTCTTCAAAAAATCCTTCGTAAGTGCTGATTATCTTCACCTTATTCTTTTACCCTTCTTATTCCGGCACCGAGTGATGAAAGCTTTTTCTCGATACATTCATATCCCCTGTCAATATGATATACTCTGGAAATCTCCGTCTTTCCTTCGGCTGCCAGTCCGGCAAGGATCAATGAAGCAGATGCTCTCAGATCGGTCGCCATCACGGGTGCGCCACGAAGCGTAGGGACACCTTTAACAATGGCGCTATTCCCTTCCACAATAATATCCGCTCCCATTCGTAACAATTCATTCACATGCATGAACCTGTTTTCAAAGACGGTCTCTCTTATAACACTTATCCCATTAGCTACACTCATCAATACAATCATCTGCGCCTGAAGATCGGTCGGAAATCCGGGGTAGGGCAGGGTTTTGATATCTACGCTGGTTATTTTTTCTCCCCTCGTAACGCTGAGCCCCCCATCATAAGGGGTAATATCCATTCCTGCTTCAGTCAACTTGTTAATAAGGGCATCGAGATGGTTTGGTTCACATCCTGTTATGTTTACATTGCCTCCCGTGAGCCCAACTGCTATCATATAAGTTCCCGCTTCAATCCTGTCGGGTATAACGGTATCTTCTACAGGATGAAGGGATTTTACCCCTTCAATCTCTATCATGTCCGTACCGGCCCCGGATATTTTTGCTCCCATACCATTCAACACATGGGCAAGATTAACCACCTCCGGTTCATGTGCGGCGTTTTCAAGCAATGTGGTGCCTTCAGCTAATGTTGCCGCCATCATGATGTTTTCCGTTCCTGTAACCGTTGAGATGTCAAAGTATATTTTTGTTCCTTTCAGTTTTGACGCCTTTGCGTCTATGTAGCCATCCCTGAGTTCGATTTGAGCACCCATTTCCTTCAGGGCTTTTAAATGTAAATTTACCGGTCTTGCACCAATTGCACATCCACCGGGGAGGGAAACCCGTGCCCTGCCCATTCTCGCCAGCAGTGGCCCTAAAACAAGAATCGAAGCCCTCATTGTCTTAACCAGATCATAAGATGCCTCACAATTCGTAATATCGCTCGCGTTTATCCTGAGGGGGCTGTCACCCTCGATTTGGACCCCGAGACTGACCAGTAGTTTTTTTATGGTTTTGATGTCAGCGAGATCGGGGATATTATGGAAAGTATTCCATCCTTCGGTAAGGAGGGAAGATGCTATAATCGGAAGTGCTGCATTTTTGGATCCGCTGATACGCACTTCCCCTGTCAGTCTTTCACCACCACATATTATGATCTTATCCAATATCATTCCCTCCTTCGAGCCGCCGCAATACGTTCTATTCCGGCGTAATCAGTCTGAAAACTTATATAATCATAAATTTGCGTTTCTCTCAACATCCTTTCTATGGAACGACTCTGCCCGTGGCCCATTTCAAGAACAAGCCATCCGCCTCTTTTTAAATAAGCCTCTCCTCCCTTAATAAGCTTCCGATGAAACTCGATACCCTCAGGACCGGCAATTAGTGCCTCTTTCGGTTCGAATTCCCTGACTTCGATTGGAAGATATTGAAATTCATTTTCAGCTATATATGGCGGATTGGAAACGATGAAGTCAAATTTTGCAGAGAGGGGTTCAAAAAGGTTACCGCAAAAGAAAAAAATCTGTTTCCCGACACCGTTTCTTCGGGCGTTTCGTTTTGCAACCATAATGGCGTCTATTGAAATATCTGTTGCGAAAACTTGGTATTTTTTTAACTCAGACGCGAGGGCCACACTGACTGCACCGCTTCCCGTTCCAATTTCCAGGATTTTTCCATTCATGAGCTTCCGCTGTCCTGAGAGTCTCAGAATTTCTTCGACGAGGATTTCTGTTTCAGGCCTTGGATTTAATACAGTATGATTTACTTCAAATTCAAGAGACCAGAATTCTTTCTTGCCAATGATATAGGTAACAGGCTCTCCTTTTAAGCGCCGTGCAACTCCTCTTCCAAGCTCCCGCAGTTCTTCATCGGTTAGTACATATTCATGATTCGTGTAAAGAAAAGAACGATCTTTGTTGAGATAGTAAGAGAGTAATACTTCTGCGTCAAGCCGTGGTGAATCTACGCCCTTGTTTTTAAGCTGAGCCTCTGTTTCTTTCAGGATGTTGAGGATGCTTCTTTTATCTTTCTGTTTCAGTATTTTCAAATTATTTATTATCCTCTGCATCTTTTGAAAAATGGGGCAAGAGAGTGCCGAAAGGAGAACTTTTAAAAAGAGGCGGCTTTTAAAGATTCGGTTTGATAGTGTGTTATAAGGGCATCAATGATGACCTGTATTTCTCCGGCAAGAATATTTTCCAAATTATAAAGAGTAAGTCCAATTCGATGATCAGTAACCCTTCCCTGGGGAAAATTGAATGTCCTTATCCTTTCACTTCTATCGCCACTCCCTACCTGGTTTTTTCTTGCCTCTGAGATTTTCGCATTCTGTTCCTCTTGCATTTTGTCGAGAAGTCTTGCCTTTAGCACCTTCATAGCCTTTGCCCGGTTTTTGTGCTGCGATTTTTCATCCTGACATGTTACAACCAATCCTGTGGAAATATGAGTAATCCTGACGGCAGAGTCTGTTGTGTTAACACTCTGCCCTCCATGGCCGGTTGAACGATAAACATCTATTTTCAAGTCGTTTGGATCTATGAAAACCTCCACGTCTTCCGCTTCAGGAAGAACTGCAACGGTCACAGCAGAGGTATGTATCCTTCCCTGGGTTTCCGTAACGGGAACTCTTTGTACACGGTGAACACCGCTCTCGTATTTTAGTTTGCTGTATGCACCCTTTCCCTCTAAAAGAATGATTACCTCTTTGAATCCTCCCGTGCCGCCTGAAGGGCTGGAACTGACAACTTCTGTTTTCCAGCCACACATCTCCGCATATCTTGCATACATGCGAAAAAGATCTGCAGCAAAAAGGCCCGCTTCTTCCCCCCCTGTACCGGCTCTGATTTCCAGAAAAACATTTCTTTCATCATTGGGATCTTTTGGAAGTAACAGAAGCTTTAGCTTATTTTCAAGTTCTTCAAGTTTTTGTCGAAGTTGGGGGATTTCTTCCTTTATCAGTTCCTTTAACTCTTCGTCTCTCTCGCGAAGAAGTTCCTGGTACTCTTCGAGTTGTAAACTTGTTTTTTCATATTCCCTGAAGGTTTCCACTATATCGGACAGCTCGGCATGTTCTTTGGCATATTTCTGAAACTCCAGACGGTTTTTTACGATCTCAGGATCGCTTAGCATTCCTTCCAATTCGTTATATCTTTTTTCAATGCCTTTGAGTTTCCTAAACATACCATTCCTTTTTTGAATAAGAGTTGATTGTTGCAGAGGGAGGTGCAGGCTACAAAAGAGACCATATTAATAGAATTACGGCACTTATTGCTTTATGGGGACCCGTTATCGCAGGCATAGACAATCTTTGTGATATTAATTCAAATGACGGGTTTACTTCTTTTCCTGCTTTTTTTCTAAACCTGAATATTTTCTCCTGAAACTTTCAATTCTGCCGGCAGTATCAAGTATCTTTTGTTTTCCCGTGATGAATGGGTGACAATTGGAACATATTTCCACTTTAATTTCTTTTTTTGTGCTTCTGGTGTTAATAACATTACCGCATACACAGGTTATTGTAGCGTCTGAGTATTCCGGATGAATATCCTTTTTCATATCTTTTTTATAATCCTCCTTACAGCATTAAAAAATTGACCTTCGAAGTCTTGCGCAACAGAACAATCTATTATATTTATTTTAAATTTAATTTCAAGAAAATAATGAAGACAATTCAGAACATATATGACAGATTGATTCTTGACTCCTTTTATATCACTGATTCATCGAATCAAGAAACTCCATGTTCGTTTCGGTTTTTCTGGTTTTATCAATTATAAACTCCATGGCATCCACAGGATTCATTTCCTGGAGAAGTCTTCTTAATATCCATATCCTGTTTAAATTTTCCTTTGGTGTTAACAGTTCCTCTTTTCTTGTGCCCGAGCGGATAAGATCAAAAGCGGGGAATACCCTTCTGTCAGCAATCCTGCGATCAAGGTGGAGTTCCATATTTCCCGTTCCTTTAAACTCTTCAAAGATAACCTCATCCATTCTGCTGCCCGTCTCAATAAGGGCTGTTGCAATAATGGTGAGGCTGCCTCCGTGTTCGATGTTTCTTGCCGCACCGAAAAATCTTTTTGGCTTGTGAAGTGCATTGGAATCAACACCACCGGAAAGGACTTTCCCGCTGGGAGGAACGACAGTGTTATATGCCCTGGCAAGCCTGGTAATACTATCAAGAAGAATTACGACATCCCGGTTGTGTTCTACGAGCCGTTTTGCTTTCTCAAGTACCATTTCTGAAACCTGAATATGTCTCTGCGCCGTTTCATCGAAGGTAGAAGAAATGACCTCTCCCTCCACACTTCTTTCCATATCCGTAACTTCCTCGGGGCGCTCATCAATCAGCAGAACCATGAGGGCAACATCCTTATGATTGGTTGTAATACTGTTTGCTATGTCTTTAAGCAGAACCGTTTTGCCTGCCCTGGGCGGTGATACTATCAATCCCCTCTGACCTTTTCCTATGGGTGAAAAGAGATCCATAATCCTTGTCGAATAATTTTCAGTATCCGATTCCAGCATTAGTTTTTCTTCAGGATAAAGGGGTGTGAGGTTGTCAAATAGTATTTTGTCCTTTGCTGCTTCAGGGGTTTCAAAGTTGACGGAACCAACCTTTAAGAGGGCAAAATATTTTTCCCCGTTTTTGGGGGGTCTTACCTCTCCTGAAACGGTGTCTCCTGTTCTCAGATTAAACCTCCTTATCTGAGAGGGAGATACATATATATCATCCGGACCGGGAAGATAATTAAAACCAACGGATCTCAGAAACCCAAAGCCATCAGGCAGCGTTTCCAGAACGCCTTCTTCCTTGATTACACCGTCCGTTTCAGCCTGGGCTCTAAGAATGGCAAAAATCAGATCCTGCCTTCTCATCCCGCTTGGATCCGGCACATTTAGCTCTTTTGCCAGTGCATTAAGTTCACTGATAGATTGTTTTTTTATGTCTGAAATATTCATGGTGCTCTCCCTTTTAAATACTCCTCCCCGCACAATTTAAAGTGTTGCCTTTCTAAAAGGATTACTTGACATGTTATGTGACCACCCTGATTTCCAGATTAGGAATGATCAACTGCTTAGAAAAATCCTTGAATACGTTCAATCGGTGGTTTGTTTAGAACTATAGAAACACTTCAGCAAGGAAGGGTTTTGCAAAATAACCTCAATAAGATGCCTGTTTCCTATATCAAACAAGGAGCTATGTCAAGATAATTTTCAGGGTCTGTCATCAGATAAGTTGTGCAATTATGTTTTGTTAATATCATATGCTGCAAAATCCGGGTTTAACATAATGAAGCTTAACTGCCTGCCCGTTTGGCCCCCTTCTCCTCTGTGTGAAAAGAAGGTATCTTTATGACAGGACGTGCATACATGGGCCGTTGCTATGTTTTTAGCAGGAATGCCGGCATGTAATATCTGTAGTTGGTTGGCTTTGGGAAGATTCATCATCCATTTTCCTCTTCTATCGGATTTCAGAAGACATGGATCTCGCACTGTATCCTCCGGCATAACTTTCCAAACTACTTTATCTACTTCATAACAGCAGGGGCCTATGGAAGGACCTATGACGGCTATAATATCTTCCAATTCCGAGTTAAATTTTTTTATGAAAATATCAATAGCCCTGGCAACAATGTTAAGGGAAACCCCCCTCCATCCGGCATGGACAACGCCTGTCACACGTTTTATCTTGTCTGCCAGGAAGATGGGTACGCAATCCGCCGTCTTGACTCCTATGGCAAGGCCAGGCATGTTCGTGATAATACCATCGTAATCAAGACCCTGTTTTTCATGCCAGTCCTCATGGTTATTATCAATAACAAGAATGCCATCTTCGTGGACTTGATTCACCGTAAAAAAATGATCTGTCAGTATTTTAAAAGCATGAGAGAGGATATTCCAGTTCTCCAGAACGTTTTTTTCCTTGTCCCCTTCGCGGACACTAAAATTGAAATCCGCAAATCTTCCCTTACTGATTCCTCCCCATCTGGTGCAAAAGGCATGGGTTATAAAATCATATTTGCCAAGAGCCGTACATTCCAGATATTTTACGCTATCTCTTTTTGAAAATTTGAACATATCCAGCATCAAGTATCAAGTTGGACCGAGGTATATCCCCTCAGCGCTTCACAGGCAGAGGCCATATCTTCCGGCATGGGTGATGAAAATTCCATGTAACGATCGATAACAGGATGGCAGAAGCCTATCTGGCTTGCATGGAGGGCTTGTCTCGTAATCATTTTTAATGCATTTCGTGGCGCATCATTTTTTATTTCATTGCTTCTTTTTTTTGAATTTCCATAAACGGCATCTCCAACTACCGGATATCCCAGCGTGTTCAGGTGTACCCTGATCTGGTGAGTTCTGCCCGTCTCGATCTCAACATCGAGGAGAGTGGCGAAGCCATATTGTTCAATAACTTTCCATCGCGTTATCGACATTCTGCCCCTCTTGCTTTTTGTAGACATCTTTTTTCGATCTGTCGGGTGTCGACCTATGGGCAGTTCTATAGTTCCCTTTTCTTCCTTTACGTCGCCATGGACGATCACCTTGTAAATTTTTTTTACAAGGTGCTTTTTAAACTGTTTTGCCAACCCCGCGTGGGCGGGGTCCGATTTTGCTATAATTATGAGACCGGAAGTATGCTTGTCCAGACGGTGGACTATACCCGGTCGCAGGAATCCTCCCACACCGGAGAGGTCTTTACAATGAAATAAAAGGGCGTTTACAAGAGTACCACTATAGTTACCTGCAGCAGGATGAACAACCATACCGGAAGGCTTGTCTAATACGATGATCGATTCATCCTCATAAACAACGTTAAGAGGGATATTTTCCGGCATTACATCATAGACTTTTGGTTTCTCCTTATTCAGAACAATAAAGTCCCCTTCTTTTAAACGGTAACCAGGCTTTACCCTCGAACCGTTCACCAGTACGTTAACGTCATTAATGATCCTCTTAATCTGTGATCGGGACAGGGGGATATCTTTTTGGGAAAGTAAAATATCAAGCCTCAAGCCACTTTCACTTTCGCTAACGGTGAATTCGATTTTTTCTTCTTCCTGATGGGTCATCATGGCACTATTTTCGATTTTGCAATTTGGTATGCCAAAGCGTTGCAATTGTAGTGAAAATCCGAATATCGAAATCCGAAACAATATCTAAATTATAATGTTCAAACTTCAAAACAAAAGAGGCATGGTACCAGTAGTTTTTGTTTTGATTATTCATATTTCGGGAATTTGAATTTGTTTCGAGTTTCGAGATTCGAATTTCGGATTTAAGTGTATCTGCCTCATGGATTAACGGTAATGTTTCTATTATGCAACGCCGTGATCTATATCTTTCAGCCCTCTCTCTATCAAGACCAACTCTGTTTCATCTATTGTTCGTAAGTCAAAAATGACTTCCTCTTCAGAAATTCGGGCAATAACGGGTATTTCAAGGTGTCGCAACTTCTCACCCAGCCTGCTTGCCGACATACGAGGGAAATCAATAGCCACAAGAACCGTAGGAATCTCCTGTGTCGGCAGAGAACCTCCTCCGGCCATGGAATATCCTTTCTTCAACGAGAAAGTAAAGTTTTCAAAAGACGATTTCCTTAATATTCTCAATAATTTCCTTGCCCTTTTTTCGACGGTAGTTACAGGTTCTGTTAATGATCGAAGTCCCTTTATACTGGAAATCGCTTCTTCCATGTTCAGATAATGTTTCATTGTTGCTTCGAGGGCGGCGAGGGTTAATTTATCGATTCTCAGGGCGCGGTTGAGTGGATTCTTTTTGATTTTTTCCAAAATTTCTTTTTTCCCCAGGACAATCCCTGCCTGGGGACCACCGAGGAGCTTGTCACCACTGAAAGTAACCACATCGACCCCCGCCTTCAATGCGTCCTGAACGGTGGGCTCTTTTTCGAAACCATACCTGTCGAGTTCAACAAAACAGCCGCTTCCCAGATCATTCATTACGGGAATACCTGCACGTTTCCCCAGCTCTGCCAGTGCGGAAAGTTCCACCTCTTCGGTAAAACCCGCGATCCTGAAATTGCTCGTGTGGACCTTTAAAATAAGTCCCGTATTTTCTCCTACTGCCTTTTCGTAATCGGGGAAATGGGTCCGGTTGGTGGTCCCTACCTCCCTTAGTATAGCACCGCTCTTTTCCATAACTTCGGGAATGCGAAATTCCCCGCCAATTTCAATTAACTCACCTCGTGAAACGATCGCCTCCCTTCCCTCTGACAAGGTATTCAGGACAAGCAATACGGCAGCCGCATTGTTATTTACAACCATGGCATCCTCGGCACCCGTGAGGGCACAGAGGATTTCCTGTACATGGTCATACCGCAATCCCCGTTTTCCTTCTGACAGAGCGAATTCCAGATTTGAATACCCTCGACTGATTTCAATAACTTTTTCCAGGGCTTCCTCACAGAGGGGCGCTCTGCCGAGATTGGTATGTAAAATGATTCCTGTCGCATTTACCACGCGACGCAGGTTGTAGGCACGCAACCCTTCGATTTTCTCCTTTACTTCATTGGCTGCTTTTTCGGCAGACGGAATAAAGGCGCTATGTTCGCCTTTCTTCGGCGCTGTTAATATAGTCTCTCTCATTTTCCCTACAACTGCCCGACAGGTTTTTACGACAAAATCTCTTGGCGCTTTATCAAAGACGTTCTCTTTTTCCAGAATTAATAAAATTTCATCAATTTTGGGGAGCGTTTTTAACATTTTCTTAATCGTATCATTCATATCATGTTCCCCTGTCCTATGAAGAATTGAGAGCTTTGGAAAACAAAAATCTAATCACGAAAGTTCGAAAATTACTAAAACCCGAAAAAATTAAAGCATTCGTAACAGGTTTTACAAAGCATTTGAGTTGAGATTTTGCCTCCCCAGACGGAAATCCCTGAAGTTATTGACGGCGGTGAAAAACTCCCGCATCATAATGACCCAGTAATACCGGCCACGACTAGTGAGGTGAAAATTGCCGTGGTGATAACGCAGACCACCGGCCATCATAAAAGCAGTAATGTTCCCCCATAGATACGGGAGTACATTCCTGCCGTATTTTTTATGCAGGGGGGCAACCTCCAGTTTCAGCCCAAAGAGTTTCATCAGGAAATCATAGCGAATTTGATCCGTCAGTGAAAAATCACGTGAAGCCATAAGGGGGAGTTCCTCCCTGTTTATTCTATCAATATATTGCCTAATATCGAACGTGTTTGCATAACACCTTCCGCTTATATATCCTATGGAACCACTGCCCAGACCGGCATATTCATCATAATCGACGATATATTCGTCAATCATGGCATCTTTTCTGGAAAAGCACCACGCTGATGAAAAACGGTAATCCGGGGACAACCTTCTTGAAATTAACCGGTAAAATTTCTTTTCCTTCCCATAATCAACCTTTCCCATGGTTCTTTCCACAGTCCTTCGCGTCGAGTCGGAAACCATCAGGGGGTAATAGGTGATCTGATCCACCCCCATTCGTATGAGAATATCCAGATCCCTGTCTATGCTGTCGATAGTCTGGACAGGAAAGTTGAAAATCATGTCCGCATTGAGGGTATCAAAGTGCCCCAGTGTGTTGATCAGCCTTTCAGATATAATTTTACCGCTTCCATAGCTGTTATAACGACCCATCGCCTTGAGAAGGCCATCATCAAAACTCTGTATTCCGACGGAGAGCCGGTTTGTGCCAATCCCTTTTAAGATTTTAATATTCCGTTCCGTCAGGTGGTTGGGGTTAGTCTCTACGGAGATTTCCCTGATTCTAAAGCATTCCCTGGCAAGTGAAAGGGTCTCTTCCAACTCATCAATCAGAACGGTTGGAGTGCCTCCACCGACATAGATCCCGCTGAAATTGTAACCTTTTTCTCTATAAAGGGTTATTTCCTTTCTCAGGGCGTTAAAGTATTGCCGGCAAAGGGATTCTTCAAAAAGGACACGGTTAAATGAACAATAGGTGCAAAGACTCTCGCAGAACGGAATGTGGATATAAAGGAGTCGGGCATCACCCATGTTGCCGCTGGGAAGAATCGGTTTTTTCCTTTCATCAAACTGCATGGCCCGGGAAAACTCAAGTTTTGCAGCCTTCGTTATCAATTCACCGATCAAGATTTTATGCCTCCCCAGTGAGGTAATCCGCATTTACCCATGACTTTCTTATTTTTCTTAATGAAGATTTTTGATTCCATATTAGACCGAAAATTGAACAAGTTATATTAATAAAGGATAATCCATTAGCAGATATCTTTAAAACGATCAAGGATTCTTATATTTTTCAATATCTTGCAAAAATAGTTTTATGGTGTTATGGAAATCAGGTTTTCAATACAATCAAACTAGGAGGCTGTCCGAGAATAGCAGAGGGTCAGTGAAGAAGCAATGCATATATGAGCTCTCAAAAATTATCGTAGAAAAACAATTTTCATATTGACAACCCCTTGAAATAATAGTAGGTTTAGCCAT
>Ga0265595_1000080_pt1 | contig 85810 bp, 64 predicted proteins | sample saktaG_15_FD_190148 | JGI IMG/M metagenome (GOLD analysis project Ga0265595, IMG submission 190148) | Saline water microbial communities from Sakinaw Lake, British Columbia, Canada - sak_2013_06_06_50m | ecosystem: Environmental > Aquatic > Non-marine Saline and Alkaline > Saline ... | reverse complement strand
GCATGACCCCGGTGCTCCTTACCCGCCACCTTGAGGTGATGGGCCCGCAACGGATCGCTCCCGCCGCCAAGCAGGCCGCGTTCCGCGTTCGCACCGTGCTTGACCTCTGTGCGCTGCTGGAGCTCCCCGGCCGCTAGCCAGGGAAATCGCCGACACCTTACAGCGCCGCTGACCGGTCAGTGCGGCGCGCAGGCGGCGATGTCCTGCGGGTTAAGCACGATGCTCGCGACCGAAGCCTCGACCCGGCGTCGCGCTTCAGGCGAACGGTTGCCCGGACGCAGGTAGCCGAGGTCGGCCGGTTCGAGTTCGATAGTGAACCGGACGCGCGAGTGAAGCACCAGCGACTTGTTCGCCCCGTTGTACTGCACCGGCGCAATGAAGACGCTCGCAATGTTGTACCCGAACATCAAGCCTTGATGACCGGTCGTCGCGACTTCCGCCGGGTAAACGGAACCGTAGTACCTGGAGTCCGCCGGTAAGAACGCGAACGGACCGGGGTCGGAGAGTGGCCGCGGCGGTTGGACCGGATAGACGTCGAACGTGCCGGGAACAGTCTCGGCTTCCACGACGTCAAGCCGAACGCCTACGACCTTCATGTCCTGAGGCACCACGAGCTGCGCAACCGCAATCGGCACTGCCGGCGCGCCAATCTCCCACGCGCTCACGCACCGGCCAAGCGAAACGGTCGTCATCCCGTCCATCTCCTTAAGCGTCAGTTGGCCGCGGTCGAACACCAGCTCGCCGCTCACCGTCGCCGCAGCGGCGAGTGCGACCACGCCGAGGATTGTTCCGAATGCTCTGAACATGTTCTAGTCCTTTCCAGTCTTGATAATCTTCTGGCTACGGCCGCTGGTCGGCCCCGGCATGACGTAATAGACGCCAGGCGCGAGCCGACTCACGTCATTGGCACCGGGCGCGAGGTCCAGCACCTTGCGGCCGGCGACGTCCAGCAGGGCGGTTTTGGGGACAGTCCCCGTGCGGGGACAGTCCCCGCCAAGGAACAGCACGCCGCGGACGAGGGTCGGGCCGAGCTTGTGGCCTGAGGCTTGTGGCTTGAAGCTCTCCCCCACCCCGGCCCCGGCCGGTATCCAGACCGGCATCGCCGCTTCGCCAAGCAGGTTCCATTCAAAGAGACACCAACGGTACGTGGAACTGGTCTCGGCCAGGGGCACGGCATCGGCCCAGGCGTGGACGATGGCTTCGAGGCTGCCCTGGAGCGGGTCGGCGAACAGGCCGCGGACAAAGCCCTCGACCATCACGAATGACCCGCCCCGCTGGGGATTCTGTCCTGGACCGCCCAGGCCGTAGCGCGAGTTGCTCGCCACGGCCACGCCGCCGCCGTTCGGGTTCTGCATGAAATACTCGGAAGCGCAGTCCGCGGTGTCGAACTCTCCGGTTGAGCAGCCGACCGTCGTCATGATCGTGTACTTGCCCTGATTGGTAAACTGCGCCAGTTCCTCGCGGTACATGACGTAACCGTGGTTCATGTAGCCCATGCCCATGCCGAAGTAGTTGCAGTGGTCGGCATGAATCCAGATGTGCTGGCCCTGGTTAACGAGGTTCCTGACCGCGGTCTCATGGTTGCCGGTGTAGCTGTCGTAGACTCTGGCGCACGGTTTCATGCCGGAGGAGACATAGGCCGAGTCGTAGAGCTCCATCGTCGTCTCGCAGTAGACCCCGTCGAAGATGTCGAAACCGGAGAGCAGCACGTTGCGCAGGTACGGAGCGTCGGGGTCGGCGGTGTAGGCAAGGAACTTGCTGACGAACAGGTCCGCACCGGCGGTCGTGGTCGCGGGCACGCGGCCGACGAAGACGTCCGGGTACATGTCGCAGGAGTCCTCGGGTTCGCCGAACAGCCCGTTCCCGTTGGCATCCCATGTGCCGTCAAGGTCGGAGTAGTAGAGGTCGGCCGGGATGGAATCGAGCAGTATCGGATTGTAGCCGGTAGCATCGACCCAGGCGCGACGGCAGGGCACGATTTCCACGTCGCCGCCCAGCAGCACGTGGGTCGTGCCCCAGTTGGAGTATGCATACCTGATGAAGTTGCGAATCTTCTCCGGGTTGTCCCGACCGGAGTAGGAGGCGTATATCGCTGCGGTCGTCACGACCGTGTCGTTCAACCCCAGGGTGCCCGCAACGTAGCCGCAGAGCGTCGTGAAGTGCGACACGAAGGAATCGCACGTTATCACGACGTGCGGATACTCCTGGCCCGCGGCCGGCATCGCCGCGAGCATCAGCACGAAGAGCAGAGTCACTCGCTTCAACCTATCCTCCTAGTCCAGTATCACAACTCTCGCCGTCCCGCGGTCGGTCGGCGAACTCACGAAGTAGACTCCGGGCGCGAGGCGACGCACGTCGTTCGCGCCGGGATGAAGGTCGAGCACCTTGCGGCCGGTGATGTCGAGCAGGCGACCGCTAACCGCCGACCGCCCACCGCTCACCGCCTCGGGCAGGAAGAGGACGGAACGTAGGACCGTGGGTCGGAGCTTGGGGCTTGCGGCTTGTGGCTTGGAGCGTTCCTCGACCGCGCTGCTCGACGGCAGCCACACCGGCATCGTCGGCTCGCCCGCGAGCATGAACTCGTAGTGACACCAGCGCCAGACAACGTTCTCCGGAACCAGCGGCGCGGCCTGGGCCTGGCCGGTGACGAGGCCAGCAAAAGAGCCGTTGCCCGGACCCTGCCAGAAGCCCCCCAGCGTCTTCTCGCAGTAGAAGGCGGTACCGGTGCGGAACGGGTCCGGGCTTGTGCCCCACGTCAGGCGGGTGCTGCCGAAGGTCGCGACGCAGCCGCCGGCGGGCACGGTCAGCAGGACCTCGGCGACGCAGTAGCCGGAATCGAATGCCGAAACCATGCAGCCGGCCGCGACGTTGATGGTGTAGTCAGGGGCGTTGGTCATGTCGTCGAGCTCGCTCCACAACATGAACCAGTTGTGATTCAACCAGCCGGCGCCCATTATGTTGTAGGAGCAGTGGTCCTGGTGGAGCCAGATGTGCATGCCTTGGTTGAGCCGGAGCTTGACCGAGTCTTCGTGGTTGCCGGAGTGGCTGTCGTAGACCTTGAATGAATGCATCGAAGGCGGCCGGAGCAGGGTGTCGTACAGCTCGCAGACGTCTTCGCCGTGGTACTCGGACGTGGCATCGAACCCGGCAAACAGCACGTTCTCGAGATACGGCTTCGTCGAGTCGCCCGTATAGACGACGTAGCGGTCGGCAAACGCCTCCATCTCGGCGGGCGTCGCGAGCGGAAGGCGTCCGAGAAAGACGTCGGGAATCAGGTCAACCGAGTCCTCCGCCTCGCCGAACTGGCCGTCGCCGTCCCCGTCCCAGTCGCCATCCAGCGCCGAGTAGTAAAGCTCGGTCGGAATCGAGTCCTTGTACTCTGGGGTGAGTTCGACCCAGCAGCGCCGGCAGGGAATCTGCTCGTTGTCGCCGGCCAAGAGGACGTACGTCGTGCCCCATTCTGAGTACGCCCGCTTGATGAAGTTGCGAATCTTCTCCTGGTCGTCGCGCCCGGACGATGACGCGAGCACGTCCGAGACCGACACGGTCGTGTCGCTGAATCCACGGGACTGGACGCGGGCGCAGAGCGGGGCGAGCGCAGCCGCGAGAGAGTCCGGCACAATTGTCAGGTGGTCGTACTGCGCCGCGACAGGTGCGGCAAGTACGGCGACAAGCAGCAGGCAGCTCAGACGGTTCATCGCGACATTCTAGCGGACGACCGCGACGCGAGCAAATGCGCCCGGTTCGATACCGCGCACGAAGTAGATGCCCGGCGCGAGATGACGCACGTCGTTGGCGCCGGGACGCAGGTCAAGCACCTCTCGCCCGCTGATGTCCAGCAGGGCGGCTTTGGGGACAGTCCCCGTGCGGGGACTGTCCCCGTTCAGGAACAGCGCACCGCGCACGACGGTGGGCATGCTATACTCCGCTCTCGCCCTGCCGGCGCCCGCTTCGCTCACCGCCGTGAACGGAAGAAGCAACGTGGCGGAGACGGTGTCGCCGTTGTCCGGAATCGAAAGCGGCATCTCGGTCGAGGAGCCCTGCGTCTGCCACCCCAGGTGTTTGACCTCGAACAGGTCGACGGAGCCGGTGCGGCCATCGGCCGTGTCGTCCAGGCAGGCGAGGTAGAGCGTGTCCTCTTCGCCGGTCAGCCACGGCGCGCCGTCGGTCAGGTCGAACGGGATACGCCGGTATGGGAACGGATGGTCGGTGACTGCGGCCCGCCACGACCGGAAGTCCTCGTGCCACAGGCTGCTCTCCGGCGTGCCGACGCCGAACCGGATTCCGACGCGGTCGCGGGTCGGGTGGCTGAACCGGACCGTGCCGATGAGCACCGGCTGGTAGTCGATCCGGTCAGTCACGTAGGCGGCGTAGGCGTAGACAATCCGTGTGTCCGCAGTCGCCTGGTAGGACATCCAGAAGTAGCCGCTGTCGCCCCAGGCCGTGCCCATCGAGTTGACGAGCCGGAACGCACCCGACCCGTCACGCGTGCCCATCGTGTCATCATACCCGACGATGGTCACCGCGTGCCCCGAAATCGGGCTGCCCTGCATGTCGGCCAGGGTGTAGGTGTTATTATAGTCGCTGATGTGCCAGAAATTGTCGTAGATGACGATGCCGGTGACACAGGTATTGCCGTTGGCGATGTGCTGGCGGATGAGGTTGACGAAGTTGGGGTCGTTGACGTCGAACCAGAACGCGCTGTCGGTCCGGAACATCATTGCGTTCAGGTACGCCTGCTCGGTCGGCCAGGTCAGATAGTCAAGGGTATCATATGGACAGTCGGCCATCGTGCCACAGCCCTGCTCGCACATCAGCGCCATCGCTCGGCTGAAAGTGGAACTCCCGTTCGTCCCGCGGTTGATCTGGTTGTAGATGAATGCCGGGGCGCCCTGGTGGCTCGGATCGGTGAGGTCCCAGCCCCGTTCGCTGAACTCAAGCTGGGTCCGGTGGTAATAGCCGAACGCCCATGCGGTGCAGCAGTTCTGCCAGTGCTGGTTGCCGACCGGCGGCATCTCGTGCGACAGGTCGACATAGAGCACCGTGTCCGCGCACGGCCTCCCCGCCGCGACCGGAACCTCGGTCACCCTGTGAACCCACGGAATGGTATGCATGTCTTCACGGATGACGCCGCCGCAGCCAGGCGGCGCGACCTGCGCAATAACTACCAGCAGCACGGAGGCAAGAACCGGCATGCGCTACTTCGTAATCACGATGCGGCTGGCCCCGGACCACGCATCTGTCTGCGTGCGCACGAAGTACACGCCGGGTGCGAGGCGACGCACGTCGTTCGGACCGGGATGCAGGTCGAGCACCTCTCGCCCGCTGATGTCGAGGAGCACGGTTTTGGGGACAGTCCCCGTGCGGGGACAGTCCCCGTTCAGGAACAGCACACGGCCAATGACCGTGGCGCGCGGCCCGGCCGGTCCGAGCGGGCCAGCGCTTTCCTCAGCGAGGCCGACCACGTCGTCGCCGAGCACGACGGTGAATGCAACCGGCATCATGATGGTGTTGCCAGCATCGGTGAAGGTCACCTCAAGCCGGAGCGGAATGGTATCTCCCGGCTGCCCCAGGTCGGACGCCCGAACCAGGAACTGGTCGGCCCGGTTGTCGACGTCGCTCAGGCGACCGACGCCCGGGAACGACTTGACCGAGTCCAACACCGTGACGAGCGTATCGAGCGACACCAGCCTTGCGCTGATGCTGTATGCCGAGTCGAGCGGGTGTATGGCCCGGTTCCGAATGGTGAACCAGACACGCGCGGTCTCGCCGGGGTCGAGCCGGCCCGACGAGTTGCCCGACCCCGTATCGTTGACCGTGCTCGCCACTGGGTCGAAGTACACGCCGGCGATGCGGGCCAGGTAGTAGAGGGTCGGGACGTCTCCGTCAACTTCCTTGCGCATGAGCGCGGAGTCGTTCCAGCAGGCGTAGAACCACGTGTCTGCTTCGATCGTGAACGCGTAGGTGACGAACTTGCCCCCGGAATCGGATAGCCCCCAGTCAATCTGGATGCCGTTACAGAGGTAGAGGACGTTCGAGGCCTGGCCGGTCCTCGCGTAGTCGTAGTCGTTGTACATCTGGAACGTGTCAACCACCTCCTGGAGCAGGGCCTGTTCCGGGGGCGAGGAGTAGGTATACCCCCACGGGTAGCAGTTGTACCCGCCGAAGCAGTGGAAGTCCTGCTCGGTGCGGAACCGGTGTGCGGCCTCCAGGTCGCGGGCCGCAGTGGCTTCCGCGTCGCTCCAGGCATAGGGACCACGGTAGGCGTGCGACGAGGGGTTGGGGGATGAACCAACGTTGTCGTAGCCCCACTTGTAGCCGTGGTTGCGGGACGGGTCCACGCCGATGTTCGGGGGCACGACGACGCGGCGGTTCTTGCGCCAGTAGACGCCCGCGCCGCCCGAGTCCGAGCAGAAAACAGAACAGTCCGGGTTGAGTATCGGTACCGTATAGATTTCGCGGTTGTTAACCAGCCAGGTGGACAACGGGTCGGTTCCGTAGCCGGACAGAATCTGTTGCAGGAAAGCCATGACAATGGACGTACCCATCGGCTCGTCGCCGTGAGTCGAGCCGGAGAAGTAACAGGCCGGCTCGTCCTCCTCCACCGATGCGTTGTCCGATATCTTGAGGCACAGAATGTCGCGGTTCTGGCTGGTAGTCCCGATGACGAAAAGGCTGCAGATTTCCGGGTACCTGGCCGCGAAGGCGATGACCGAATCCGTCATCTCCCAGTAGGTGTAGTAGTAGCCGAAGTCCTGGAGGGTCGGCGGCTGGTCCGGGTCTACGCCGGTGAACAGCTGGAACTTCTCGTCGAGGTTGGCCCATGTAACTGCGGTCTCGAGCCCGCAGTCCCGGATGCGGGCAAGCTGCTCCGCGTCGGTGACAAGGACCAGGTACGTGCCGTTCTCGTCCGTGCCATGAGAACAGATGTAGAGGTCCCCGGCAAGGTCACCGAGCCGGTCGAGGTCACGGGCGTCGTTGACGTACAGCCTTGCCTCAATGAGCGTCACGGACCGGTCTTGGGCAAACCCGGCTGTCACCAGGCACACGAGGGCAAGTAGCATCATCCGGTACATATCATCTCCTTATCGGACAATCGGCGACTTTCCAGCCATACTCCTTCTTTCAGCCAATGTGGAGTATACACAAGGAGCAGTCTCGGGCAAGCCGCAAGCGGCCGATGCCGCCTGTTTGCAGTGACCAGTTTGCAGGCAAACACCAAACCCCAAGCGCCAATCAAGCCCTGGTGTCGCATGAAGTCCGGAGGCTCAACGGCTGAGTTCGCGCGGACTTTGGTCATTGGTAGATTCGAGCTTGCTTCGTCATTCGAGCTTCGGAATTCGAACTTCCCCACAAAGGTTGGGGCGCGGACAAGCCGCGCCCCGAAGATCCGGACTGCTGCGTTCTAGCGCACGACGGTCAGCCGCGCGGTCGAAGTCTTGTCGGCTGAGAGACGGACGTAGTACACACCGGCGGGCACTGACCTGCCGGTCATGTCCTTCGCGTCCCAGGTGACGGTGTAGGTCCCGGCTTTGCTCATGCCGGACGCGAGGGTCCGCACCTGCCTGCCGGTCGCGTCATAGACGCCGAGGTTGACCGCACCGGTCCGTTCCAGCGCATAGCTGACCTGCGCGCCGGCGGTCACCGGGTTCGGGCCGACCTTGAAGATGGAAGTCACGAGGTTGCCGGTCGGTTCCTGCGCAATCCCCGAGCCGGTGACGACGATGTCCTCAAGCGGGCCATGGTCGCTCCAGTCCCACGCCGCGTTGTGCCCGCGCACGCGGTAGTAGTACGTATCCGGGGTCCTGCCGGTAACTTGATACAGCGTGTCGGTGATAGTGTCCGAAATGACCGTGTGGTTCGCAAAGGCGGGTACGGGCCACACGTCGTCGATGTAAACGCCGGGACCGGTCGTGCCGTCGTCGGTCATGTAGCGAAACCGGATGAAAACCGACTTGCCAACCCAGGGCTCAAGCGAGAACGCCTTATACAGCCAGCCCGAGGAATTACCCATGAACCGGTCGTGAAGCTGAATCCACTCCTTGCCCTCGAGCGACACCTCGGCGACGGTCACGTCGTAGCGGTTCTCGGTGCTGTACCATATCCAGTACTTGAGCGAGTCACCCGTCTGAACGGGGTACGGGTCCTTGGTCGAGATGTAGTTGGAGATGTTATTGCCGTTGCCGAGCGAAGCGCTGTAGGTACCGCCATGCTTCTGGGTCGTGGACTGAGTCGCGCCCTGCACGTTCCACCCACTCAAGTCTGACTCCATGTTGTCCTCGACCACGGACAAACCGGACAGCTCTTCGAGTTCCCACTTGTCCGGGTGGTTCTGCTCGGGCCGAGTCGGCGTCCAGTGAATCGTGAAGTCGCCGCTGCTGGAGGAATCCATGACCGCGAGAATCGGCCGCGGCACCATGCCCTCAAGCGCGCCCTGGATCGAGTCCGCGCGGTTGAACAGGTACCAGACTCCGTCGAATACCTCGTGCTCGATAGCATCGAGGTCCGAAGTCGGCTGGTAGAACTGGGTGCCTATCTCGAAGGTGAACGACATGCAGGGGAACCCGCCGATGTAGTGCGACCAGCCATAGGCCCAGTCAACCGAGATGCAGTTCGACGGGTACAGGTCGTCGCTCCGAGCCGGGGTGTAATTCCCGCCGTGGAGGGCCGACATCTGCGCCGCTATTCCCTGCGCGAGCGAGGACATGTAGCTCTGGTCCGGGGCGGCCGTACCGTCTCCGTACGGGTAAAGTATCAACTCCGAGTAGGAATGCAGCGAAGGATTGGCCAGGAACGTGTGCTGCTTGAAGAACGCGTTCATCGCCTTCACTTCGGTCCCCCAGGCGCCGCTCGCGCCGAACCATGTTTCGTCGTCGGGTCGGTGGCACGTGCGCGAACCCCTTACCAGGGCGCCCCAGTCAGCCATCCGGTTGCCGTTGCAGGCGCCGTTGTAGTCGCGGTTCAGGTCGGCGCCGATGTCCGAGCCGAACGGCTGGCGGTTCTTGCGCCACATATGCTGCGACGGATAGTCGTAGATGAAGCCGTCGACATTCACCACCGGGATGACCCATATCTCGTGGCTATCGATGAAGTCCCGGATCACGGTATCGGTGGCGTAGTTGGTAACCAGCGTGTCGACGAAGTGGCGGGCCGCCTGGGCCGCCGCCCACTCGCGAGCATGATGCTGGGCGTCGAGCAGGAGTTCCGGCTCGTCCTCGTCAACGGTGACGTTGTCGCTCAGCTTCACCATATAGATGTAGCGGCCTTCGTAGGACGGGCCGATGCTGTCGAGCATCACGATATCGGGATAGGTCGCTGCCCAGTTCCGCATCACAACCTTCAGTTCGTCGTAAGACTGGTACGAGCCGTCCTGGACGTATTCACCGTTGCGCGTGTCCATGTCGGCGCAGAGGATTGTGACCGGCAGACCCGACGCCTGGACCAGCCCGAAGTCGGCACGGTCGAGTAACAGGTCATACGATTCGCCGAGTTTCGCCCCGGCGATATCGATAGACGTACCCTTGAATGTGATGTGCGAGTAGAGTTCAGGGTAGCTATGCGCGGCGACGCGCACGAGCATGGGACCGGCCGCAGCCGACCCGACCAACAGAACAAGAGAGAGCAGCGACAGCGCTCTCCCGGAGTGCAGACAGCACATTAATGTACCTCCAGATGACTCATTTATGGTAAAAGGGGGAAATGACAAAGGGTAAATGACAAAGTCGGACTTGGGACTTTCCACTTTCCACTTTCTGCTTTCCTCTCCCAATGATTCTAAGCCGAATGCTGTAGCTGTCAAATTCGCATTGCCGCCGCTTCCACGCTGAGTCCACGACCCTGTGCTGTAATTCGGGCCGCGCGCCGACAGCGTCGGCACCCATAAGCCTTTGGCGTTCAATCCCTTGAAACCCTTTGTCTTCACGCTATAATCCTCACCGACTGCCTCGGATAGTCAATTGCAGCATTTGATGCGGAGGAAAACGTGGCTGGTAAAACAATCGTAACTATGCCCGGCGACGGCATCGGCAAGACTGTCTTGCCTGAGGCCATCCGGGTTCTTAATGCAGTCGGGTTCTCGGCAGACTACGTCCAGGCCGACATCGGCTGGGACTTCTGGCGCAAGGAGGGCAACGCCCTGCCGGACCGGACTATCAGGCTGCTGGAGCAACACAAGGTCGGGTTGTTCGGCGCGATAACGTCCAAGCCGAAGGACAAGGCCCAGGCCGAGCTCGATCCGGCCCTGCAGGACAAGGGCTATCAGTACTTCAGCCCGATCGTGACGATGCGCCAGCACTTTGACCTTGACATCTGCATCCGCCCGTGCAAGTCATTCCCGGGCAACCCACTCAACTTCATCCGCCGAAAGGATGATGGCTTTGAGGAACCGAAGGTCGACGCGGTCATCTTCCGGCAGAATACCGAAGGCCTCTATTGCGGCGTGGAATGGACCAACCCGCCTGCCGATGTCCGCAAAGCCATCGAGACCCACAAGAAGATGAAGGCGTTTGCCTCAGTGCCGTCCGATGACATGGCCATATCGCTCCGCATCTTCACCCGCGCCGCGTGCCGGCGCATCGCCCGCGCCGGGTTCGAGCACGCCAAGCAGTACGGGTACAAGTCCGTTACCATCTGCGAGAAGCCGAATGTCATTCGGGAGACGTCCGGCATGATGGAGGCCGAAGCCAGGAAGATCGCCGCGGAATATCCCGGCATCGCGCTCTGGTCCACGAACATCGACGCCCAGATGATGTGGCTGACCAAGAACCCCGAGGACTATGGCGTCATCGTGTCCGGCAATATGTTCGGCGACATCGTGTCCGACGGATTTGCCGGGCTGGTCGGCGGGCTCGGCTTCGCGTGCTCGGCGAACATCGGCCGCGAGGTCGCGGTCTTCGAGCCGACCCACGGTTCCGCCCCGAAATACGAGAAACTCTCGCCGTCCATCGTCAACCCGATAGCGACGATTCTCGCCGCCGGCATGATGCTCGACCACATCGGCGAGAACGAGAAATCGAAACGCATAGGCGCCGCGGTGGCTGGGGTGATAGCCAAAGGCAAGGTGCGCACCTACGACATGCTCCGGCTGACCGGCGGCCCCGACGTATTCAAGTCCGGCGCGGCCACGACCGAGCAGATGACCGACGCGATTATCGCGGAACTGTGAGACGAAAGTGGTAACTGCCAAGAACATCGAAGAGCTGTTCCACGACCAGCTCTCCTCAATCGAAAACGCGGACACTCGCAAGCAGACAATAGCGACATGGGTCGAGGCGGCGAAGCAGGGCGGCTGGAAATCGGTCGAAGACCTCAAGGCCATGCCCTTCACGCTCCTGACCAAGACCCACGGCATCTCGCTGGTAGAACACACGATTGCGGTGACCGAAGGCGCGCTCGCCCTTGCCGACGCCCAGGAGAGCGCCTACTCAACCATGCCCTACAAGGTGAACATGGACCGCCTGATTGCCGGCGGCCTGCTGCACGACGTCGGCAAACTGCTTGAAACCGAGAAAGACGAGAAAGGCGGATTCCGCAAGAGCCTGAAGGGCATGTACACGCGCCATCCCATCTCCGGGGCGATTCTTGCTGCCAAGTGCGGCCTGCCCGAAGACATCGTGAACACCATTGCCTGCCATGCAAAGGAAGGCGAAGGCGCCCCGAAAGTGCTTGAGACCGTGCTCATCCACCAGGCCGACTTCGCCACGTTCGACCCGCTCGTGATGTTGGAGAAGGGCCAGCTCATTCCCTGACCATGGCGACGATTGTCGAGAGAATAATCGCGGCCCATTCCCCGACCAGGTCGGCTAGGCCCGGCGATATCGTCGAGCTTGGGATTGACGTAAGGGTCGCGCGCGACTTCGGCGGCGCGAACGTCGTCAAGAACCTCGAAGACTACGGACTCGGTGTGGACGACACGAAGAAGACGTTTTTCACCTTCGACTGCAACCCGACCGGCTCAGACCAGAAGTACGCGACGAACCAGCAGGCCTGCCGCATCTTTGCCCGCAACCACGACATCAAGGTCTACGACGTGGACGCCGGCATCGGCACCCACCTTGCAGTAGACCTCGGGCTGGTCGGTCCGGGCAACACCCTCGTCTCGACCGACTCGCACGCCAATATCCTCGGCGCAATCGGAGCATTCGGCCAGGGCATGGGCGACCAGGATATCGCCCACGCCTGGGCGTTCGGCAAGGTCTGGTTCGAAGTCCCGGCCACGGTGAAGGTCGAACTGGTCGGCATGCCGAGGCCGGGCGCCGGCCCCAAGGACGTCGGGCTCGCCCTGCTCCGGCACTTCGGCGCCAATGGCCTGCTCGGCCTTGCCGCTGAAGTCTACGGCGAGTACGCGGACAAACTCAGCCTCGCCGGACGCATGACCATATCGTCGCTGGGCACCGAAATGGGTGCAATCATCATCTTCTTCCCACCGAACCAGGCCGTGCTCGACTACTGCCGTCTAGCAGGGGCCAGGGGTCAGGGACCAGGGAACGGGGACCAAACCCCGTCCCCCGAACCCAGCACCCCGATCCCCGTCTATTACGCCGACCCGAACGCGACCTACGAACGCACCGAGCAAGTCGACATCACCGGTCTCGAACCCCTCATCTCCCGGCCCGGCCACCCCGAAGACGTGGTCACGGTCGCCTCTATCGCCGGCCGCAAGATTGACTCGGCCTTCATTGGCTCGTGCACCAACGGCCGGATGGAAGACTTGAAAGCCGCTGCCGGAGTACTCAAGGGACGCAAAGTCGCGCCCGGCGTAGTCCTGAAAATCGTCCCCGCAACCGACGCTATCTGGCAGGAAGCGTTGCGCAGCGGTGTCATCGAGACCTTCAAGAAAGCCGGTGCGCTGGTCGGCAACGCCGGCTGCGCGGGCTGCGCTGCCGGCCAGATCGGCCAGAACGGCCCGGCCGAGGTCACGGTCTCGACCGGCAACCGGAATTTCGCCGGCAAGCAGGGCAAAGGCGACGTCTACCTCGCTTCGCCTGAAACCGTAGCCGCATCCGCTGTCGCCGGCGCCATCGTCAACCCCGGCGCGATACCGGTCAGGCCGGCGCTGTTCAAACCCAAACCCATGTCCCGGTTGTCGCACGAACGCCGCACGCCGCCTCCCGCGCCGATTGTCGTCGAAGGCCGGGTCTGGCTCATCCCCAGAGACAATATCGACACCGACATGATCTTCCACAACCGGCATATCGCCATAACCGACATTCGCGAAATGGGCCAGTACTGCTTCGGGAATCTACCCGGCTGGGAGCACTTCAGCAAGAACGCGCAGCCCGGCGACGTCGTCGTAACCGGCAGGAACTTCGGGGCCGGCTCCTCGCGCCAGCAGGCGGTTGACTGTCTCAAGAGCCTGAAGGTCGGCCTCGTCATCGCCCGCTCTTTCGGCGCCATCTACTTCCGCAACGCGGTCAACGCCGGGCTCCCGGTGATGGCGGCCGACCTCATGGAATCGGGTATGAAGGACGGAGACCGGATTCGGGTGAACATGGCGACCGGTGAGATTGAACTGATGGTAACGGGCGTGAAGGTCCACGGTCGCCCGTTTCCGCCGGTCCAGCTCGAGATCTACAAGAATGGCGGCCTGCTGGGCTAGCCGTGCGGGCGTCAGCGGCCGAGCTTCTTAATTCTCTCCGGCCGGCGCGCGAGCATGTAGATCAGCGCGCCAATCCAGTGCGTGAACACGATAACCAATGCCCAAATGAGCCGGTCGTTGCCTTCATCGGTCTCGCGCGTCAGCACCTCGACCAGCATCCATATCCAGAGCACTGTCCCGGCGACGCCAATCAGCCCGCCGGACAGGCAGATCATCAGCCAAAGCCAGCCCATCGTGCCGGCCACGAGCACCGCGGGAAAACTACTGTGCATGAGTACTTCAGAATACCCGCGCCTCAGACGGCGTCAAGCCGCACCGGCCGCGAGTTGTCGACCATTCCCGTCAGCCTTCCATTGTCATCGTTCGTCGTAATCCTCTACCCCGCATTCGCGCTAGCGTCCCCTTTGCTCGGTCCTTTGCCATTTCCACTTTCCACTTTTGCCTTTGCCTGAACACTTGCCGTCCTCCGGGTTTGCCCTATAATTGAGCACTGTCTGAAAGACAAGCCAATTGAGTGAGGTTTCTATGCCAATGACGTTTGCCGAAAGAGTGCTCAGCCGCAAGGCAGGCAAGAAGGCTGTCCGGGCGGGTGAACTCGTCACCTGCAAGCCCGACCGGCTCCTGATGCACGACAATGCCGCGGCCATCACCGACAAGGTGGCAAAGGACCTGGCCGAGTTCGGGATCGCGGACCCGGAACAGCCGGTCATCGTCCTCGACCACGTGATTCCGGCCTCAGACGAAAAGACCGCTACAAGCCACAAGAAGATCCGCGAGTTCGTCCAGAGATACGGCATCAAGCACTTCTTCGACATCGGCACCGGCATCTGCCACCAGGTGATGGTCGAAAAGGGACTGGTCCTGCCCGGCACGCTCGCAGTCGGTTCGGACTCGCACACCTGCTCCTACGGCGCGGTGAACACGTTTGCCACCGGCGTCGACCGGACCGAGGCGGCGTCCCTGCTCCTCACCGGCGAGACATGGTTCAAGGTCCCCGAGACAATCCGCATTACCCTCAAGGGCCGGCTGCCGGAGATGGTGGCGGCCAAGGACCTCATCCTGACCATCATCGGCAAGATCGGCGCCGACGGCGCGGACTACTGCTCAGTCGAGTTCTGGGGTGACATCGGCAGCCTGACGATTGACGACCGGTTCACCATCGCGAACATGGGCGTCGAGATGGGTGCGAAGAACGCTGTCTTCCCGGTGGACGAAATCACGAAGGGCTATCTGCAGGAAGTCGGCGTGAAGCGCATATCGTGGAACCCCGAGTGGGCGGATGATGGCGCGACCTATCGGCAGGAGCTGACGTGGAACATGGCCGAGGTCGTGCCGGCGATTGCCGTCCCGCACAAGGTTGACAAGTACAAGCCCGTCACCGAGATGGCCGGCCTGGAGATTCAGCAGTGCCTGATTGGCACGTGCACGAACGGACGGGCGAGCGACCTCGCGGTCGCGGCGAGAATACTCTGCGGCAAGAAGGTCTCTCAGAATACGCGGCTGCTGATACTCCCCGCCTCCCGGGCTGAACTCGAGAAGGCACTCGACGCCGAGGACATCCAGACCCTTGTTTCTGCCGGCGCGGTCCTGCTGCCCCCAGGCTGCGGGCCGTGCCTCGGCGCGCACCAGGGCTGCCTTGCGCCCGGCGAGAAGTGCCTTTCGACTGCAAACCGCAACTTCAAAGGCCGGATGGGCTGCAAGGACGCCGAAATCTACCTTGCCTCGCCCGCAACCGTGGCCGCGACCGCACTCACCGGCAAGATTACTGACCCGCGTGAATTCGCATGACTTTGGACTTGAGACTTTGGACTTAGGACTTAACATGAAGATATGGGCCTACGGCGATGACATCAACACCGACATGCTGTTCCCGGGCAAGTACACTTACACGTGTGCCAAACCGGACGAGATCAAACCGCATCTGCTCGAAGACCTTGACCCTGAGTTCGCCAAAGCAGTCCAGCCCGGCGACATCATCATCGCGGGCAAGAACTTCGGGTGTGGCTCTTCGCGGGAACAGCCGGTCGTGGGACTCAAAGCGGTCGGCATCGAAGCGATTGTGGCCAGGAGCTACGCCCGCATCTTCTATCGCGCGGCCATCAACCAGGGCCTGCTGCTGATTGAGTGCCCGGACGCGGTCGCCGCGTACGCACGGGACATGACTGGAACCGCCGAGGTTCCGGACCGTGTCCCAAGAGTCCAGCTTGACCTGAAACAGAGCACCATCAAGGTCGGTGACCAGACGTTCAAGTTCCCGACACTGCCCCCGGAAATCCTGGCGATACGTGACGCCGGGGGCCTGCTTGAATACACTCGTGCCCGGCTCCGGGCAAAGAAGGAGGCCAGATGAGCGCACAGTCGAAAGGACGCAAAGCCACGAAAGCACGAAAGCACGAAGAGGAATCCGTTTCTTCTGTTTCGTGTCTTCGTGGCTCAACTCCGGTCGGTGTTCGTGCATCCCAGGCCGGTCGCCGCGGTCCGGACGTCCGTTCCGACCTTTGGGTCGAACTCGAACTGCGCAAGTCCGGCGGCATCGAACTGAACCTTAAGAGCAAGGTTGACTTCATGTACGGCGAGGCCAACCGCAAGCTCGTACTCGATACGCTCAAGACCCTCGGAGTCGAGCACGCCCGTGTGGACATCGAAGACACCGGCGCTCTCCCTTTCGTCATCATGGCCCGACTGGAGACCGCTGTCAGGCGAGCTGCGCTCGCCAAGTCCGAAGTCCAAAGTCAGAAGGCCAAAGTAGCGGAGGTTCTGCCTGAACCAGGGCCGTCCTTCACGAGGCCTTCGGCGCGCGACCGTTGGCGCCGGTCCCGACTCTACCTGCCCGGCAACGAGCCCAGGTTCATGATCAATGCCAGAATCCACAAGCCGGACGCGGTCATCCTCGACCTCGAGGATTCGGTTCCGGCTCCGGACAAAGATGCGGCCCTGCTCGTCGTCCGCAATGCACTCTATGCGCTCGACTTCGGCGACTGCGAGCGTATGGTACGCATCAACCCGCTTCCGGCCGGGCTCGAGGAAGTAGAGCCGCTGGTCCACGCCGGAGTCAACGTCATTCTCATTCCCAAGTGCGAGTCCGCAGAACAGGTCAAAGCAGTCGACGCCCGCATCTCCTCCGCCCTTTCCTCACTCGCAACCCGCAACTCGCAACTCGTAACCTACCTGATGCCTATTGTCGAAACCTGCGAAGGCATGTTCAAGGCGCGAGAGATTGCCGGCGCATCGCCGCGCGTCGTCGCGCTGACCTACGGGCTCGAAGACTACCTGCTCGACCTCGGCGGCATCAAAACAACGGCGGGGCTTGAGAGCCTGTGGGCGCGGTCCCAGGTCGCAAACGCGGCCAAGGCCGCCGGCATCCAGGCCATCGACACGGTCTTCGCCGACATCGATGACACGGCCGCGCTGCAGGCCAGTTGCCAGGCCGCAAAGGAACTCGGGTTCGAAGGCAAGGGCTGCATCCACCCGCGCCAGGTCCCGGTCGTAAACGAGGCGTTCTCCCCATCACCCGCGGAAATCGAGAAAGCTCAGCAGATAGTGGTGGCATTCAAGGAAGCGCAGGCCCGGGGCCGCAACGTCGTCAGCGTTGGTTCGAAGATGATAGACCCGCCGGTCGTGGAACGCGCCCTGCGCACGATCGCAATGGCAACGGCAATGGGTTCAGGGGGTCAAGGGTCCTCGGGTTCAGCCCAGACCCCCCGGACCCCGGAACCCCAGAACCCCTCGGAGTCCTAGATGCAACTCGTCAAGAACGCGCTCGGCCGCATGGTCCCGACCGAGGTCAACGGCAAGCCGGCAATCCCATTCCCCGGAGTAGGTAAGCACCGGCCCACCGGCCGCAAGGCCTGCCCGCAAATCCCGACCTGCCTTGATTACCCGGAAGACGGCAACAAAGTCGTGGCCGACTTGAGGACCGCGATCGAGAAGGCCGGTATCCGCAACGGCACGACTCTCTCGACCCACCACCACTTCCGCGACGGCGATACACTCCCACTCCAACTCTTCGACCTCTGCGCCGAAATGGGTCTTAAGGACTTGGTCTGGTATCCTTCGGCCGCCTTCCCGTGCCACGCGCCGATAACCAAACATCTCGACTCCGGCGTCATCCACCACATCGAAGGCAGCTTAAACGGCCCCTTGGGAGACTACTGCACCCAGGGCAAGATGCGCGGGCTGGGCGTGCTCCGCTCGCACGGCGGCCGTGCCCAGGCGATTCAGGATGGTGAAATCCACATCGACATCGCGGTTGTCGCCGCGCCGACTGCCGACCAGTTCGGCAACGCCAACGGGGTCCACGGCGACACGGCCTGCGGCGTGCTCGGCTACGCCCCCGCCGACGTAACCTATGCCGACCGGACTATCGTAGTCACCGACAACCTGGTCCCCTTCCCGGCAATCCCCATCCAGCTCTCGGGCACGTACGTCGACATGGTCGTACAGCAGGACCATATCGGCGACCCAAAGAAAATCGTCTCGGGCACGACCCAGATTACGCGCAGCCCGGACCGGCTCTACATCGCCGAACTGACCGCGAAGTTCATCCGTGACGCCGGCATCATGCGCGACGGGTTCAGCTTCCAGGCGGGCGCCGGCGGCGTCTCGCTCGCCTTCGCCATCTACCTTGCCGACATGATGAAGCAGAACGGGGTCAAAGCAGGCTGGCTCCACGGCGGCTCGACCCGGTACCTCGTGAAGATGCTCGAGGACGGCCTTGCGCCCGCGCTGGTTGACGGGCAGGCATTCGACGAGGACGCAATCCGCTCCATCGCGGTCAACCGCGGCCACATCTCCACCAGCCCCCTGGTCAGCTACAACTTCCACGCCAAAGGCAACTACATCAACCTGCTCGACGTGGCCGTGCTCGGCGCGACCGAAGTGGACACGAACTTCAACGCCAACGTCGTCACCCATTCGGACGGCCGCCTGCGCCACGGCATCGGCGGCTGGCAGAACTGCATGTACGCCCGCTGCACGATACTCTCGGTACCCGCCATGCGCGACCGGATGCCGGTCATCGTTGACGAAGTAACCACGCTCTGCGCCCCGGGCGAACTTGTAGACGTCATCGTCACCGAGCTCGGAATCGCCATCAACCCCAGACGACAGGACCTGCTCGATGCGGTCAAAGGCAAGGGCCTCCCGGTCCGGCCCATCGAAGACATCAAGGCCGAGGTCGAGCGCATCTGCGGCAAACCGGCCCGTCAGGCGCGCGAAAACGGGGACTGTCCCGCGCCGAGTTCGACGCAGGCGCTCCGGGGGACTGTCCCCAGTTTTCGCCGAGTCGTAGCCGTCGTCAAATGGGTTGACGGCACGGTACTCGACTCGGTGTACCAAGTCAGTTAGGAGTTAGCAGTTAGCAGTTAGGAGTTGGCAGACCGCTGACTCCGTCCAGCTCAGGCACAAGCGCAAGCCCTAGGCTGGCTCAAGCGCAAGCTCAAGCACAAGCTGGCCCGCCGTTTTGGCCTTTGGCTTTTGGCTTCTCCGCCTCCACACTTCTGCGCTCTAGCCTCTAGCTTCTTCACTCTGACTTCGTCTCTTCGATGCCTTCTTGGTGGACTCCGGTTCGGACTTGGCGATCTTGGCGTCCTTGGCGGTTCAATCTCGGCTTCCGGGTCGGTTTCTGGACTCCTGCCTCCTGCCCGGTAGAATCCCAGGGTGAACAAAGCCTGGCGGCTTCCTATCCGTCTCGTCACGACGATAGTGCTAGTCGGCATCGGTATCCTCGTCATGAACCTGCCCGCCCTGCTCCGGCGGCAGCGGCTGCCGGCTCTGGGCCTGACCGCCGCGACCACGTTCACAGACTCGGCCAATGTACCTGCGGGAACTCCCCTGCCAGACTCGGCCGCAGTGATGGTCGCGCTCGGACGCGTGTTTGACCCGGAAATCGGCATCTCCATAGTTGATCTGGGACTCGTGAACTCCCTGCGCATCGACTCTGCCGGCACGGTCAAGGCAACCATCATACTCACCACTCCCGAGTGCCCGTATGTGCAGCACCTTGGGGTCCAGGCAACAAAGGAGGTCATCGCGGTCCGGGGGGTACGCCGGGTCAGAGTCCGCCTGGACCCGACGCTTCCCTGGGACCCGAGCCGTCTGACACCGGAGGCAAGGGAGCTCTACCGCAAGCGGTTTGGTGGGGGACTGCCACGGCTCCCCGGGGACTGGCACGGCTTTCCTCCGGGGAAAACCGTGCCTGTACCCAATCCCAGGCAAAACCGTGGCTGTACCACCCCAGAACCGAGACAGAAGTTCACCACCAAGACACAAAGACACGAAGGCGGGCGCGGGCGAAGTCAGAGGTCAGATACCAGAAGTCAGAATGCAGAAGTCCGGAGTCCGGGTCTTGGCGAACTTGGCGTCCTTGGCGGTTCAATATCGGATTCGGGCACCAGCAGCAATGATGATTCTGAAACTGGTCGCTAAGGCCCTGCTGCTCGGTCTCTCCACCGGCCTGTTCTGCGCCGGGTTCTGTGTTCCGCTGGTCGGCCCGCTGCTGCTTTCGGATGAGAACCGAAGCGTCAGACGCTCGGCGTCCCGTGTCGGCCTCTTCCTTGCGGGAAGGCTCGTTGCCTACCTGCTGTTCGGACTGGTGTTCGGTGCGCTAGGCGGCGCGCTCAGCCGCGTGTGGGGCATCAAAGCCGTGCTGCTACCGCTGGTGTATGCGCTCCTTGGAGTGCTGATGATTATCTACGCTGTGGTTCAGTCATTCCCGCATGTCGGGCTCTGCCGTGCGGTCAGCCCGCGCATCCGGTCTGGCTGGTACCTAGTCTTGGTCGGCTTCCTTGCCGGCATCAACCTCTGCCCGCCGTTCCTGCTCGCGGTCACGACGGTCATGGACATCGGCGGCGCTTGGCAGGGAGCCCTGTTCTTCTTCGTCTTCTTCCTCGCCACGAGTGTCTACCTACTGCCCCTCTTCTTCGCCGGGCTCGTGAGCCGTTTCTCGGCAGTCCGCTTCGCCGGCCGCGTCGCAGCCGTACTCGCCGGCGTCTACTTCATCTACCTCGCCGCCCGCACTCTCCTCAGCCGCGCCCGCTAGCGCTGCACGACGACCTTCCGCGCCCGGCCCAAGTCCCCCTCCCCGCGCCCCTCGTTTCTGACGAAGTAGACGCCGGGCTTCGCGCTCACGACCCTCCGCCCCATCGCGTCGAACGCGACCGCGCCGGGCGGCAGGCTGCGTACAACCGTTGCCGCGCCAGTCGCCATCCGCCCGTCGCCATTCGCCGTCTCCTCGATACTGGGCCGTAAACTCCGATAGCATGTCAGACATCTGCCACGCCTGTCATGCAGGCCGACATAGATGCGACCGTTTCGGTCCGAAGTAATGTCCGCAGCAATTGAGTAGCTTTCCGTCACGGCCTCTGGGGGCGACCAACCGTTGCCCCGGTTGTAGCTCACGACGAGTATCGTGTCAGGCCGCGTCCAGCAAGTCCAGACCCAACCAAGCGGGTCGGTACAGACCATCGGCGCAGACCACCGCCGGTCGGTAGTCACGATGCGCTGGTCAATCATGCCACCCTGCGAGAACGTGGCTGACCATAGCGCGCCCGACGAGTCGAGGTACACTATCCACATGTGGCCGGACGAATCGCCGGTCGCCGCGTAGGAACCGCCACAGTCCAAGCTCGCCAGCCGACGAATTGTATCCGGCAGTACTTGGTCAATCAGAATCTCGCTCACACCGTAGGTCGAGTGACTGCATACTGCCCAAAGGCCCGAGTCGGGTCTCGCAACCATCAGCGGCAACCCATAGTCTATGAACAAGGGGCTGCCAGAACCCTCCGCAATCGAGTGCGGCCATATCCACGTGTCGCCTTGAAACATACTGTACAACGCGGAAGTACATAAGCCGGGAAGCGGCGCGTACTGCACGCAGATGCCCATGTACCAGTCACCCTGCTTGCCAACGGCAAAGCTCTGGCCCACAGAGCCGGGGCCGGGCAAGGCCTGCCGCTCCGGCCCCCAGCCCAGAGAGTCGTGCACACGGGTGCAGATGCCCCACGAGTCATCGTCGGTGTAGTATGTGCCGTTGTACCACGACAGCCAAACCCTATCCTGTGCATCCGTACCCGCAGCAAGACAATACACGAACGTGTCCGCAACAAGCACGCGAGCGTCGGACCAGGAGTCACCCATGCTCCAATGTGCGAAGGCGCAGCTCATGTCCGGCCAACCGTTGTCGACGCTGTAGAAAGCCCACAGCGTGTCGCCGCCGGCCATGGCGAACTGGAAGTCATCGACATAGTGCAACGCCGTGTCCACACCAACGTCAATGGGCTCCGACCACTGGCCGAGGCAAACAGAGCAAAGGGCGCAGGCCACTGCAAGTAGTGCGAGCTTCGACTTCATGGCACCTCCTTACCTGACGACAACCTTCCGCATCCTACCCGACCCCTGACCCCTGGCCCCTGGCCCCTCTCCTACGAAGTACACGCCGGGCCTCGCGCTTACAACCCTCCGCCCCATCGCGTCGTACACCACCGCTCCGGGCGGCAGGCTGCGGATGACCGTGGCTGCCGGCCTGAAGCTTGAGGCCGGAGGGCCGAAGCTCTCTTCGATTCCCCCGCCCGAGTCCCGTAGGACCGAAATGGTCGCCCCGCGGTAGTTCGCTACGTAGACCCGGCCTTGGTCCGGGTCCCAGACTGCGTCGCTCGGCGTGTGGTCGACCCCGACGGTCGCGAGCACGCTGTCGGTCGTTCCGTCAATGACCGTGACATCGTTGCTGTAGGAGTTCGCGCAGTAGACCCTGTCGTTCTCGGCGTCGTAACAAAGGGCAACCGGCTCCTCACCGACGGGCACCGTCGCGACGGCCGAGTCGGTCGCGCAGTCGATTACCGTCACCGTGGCGTCGCCCGAGTCCGCGCAGTAGACCTTGTTGCCGCGCGGGTTGTAGCAGAGGGCGACTGGCAGGAGTCCCACGTCCACCGAATCGATGACTTCGTTCGTTGCGCCGTCGAAGACGGTCACGTTGCGGCTCGTGTTGTTCGCGCAGTAGACCTTCTGCTCCCGGGGATTGAAGCAAAGTGCCCTGGGTCGCCTTCCCGCGGTGACATGGGTGACCTGGTTCGTCGTGCCGTCGATCACGGACACGTATTCGCAAGCATTGTTCGCGCAGTAAACGGCGTCGCTCTGGGAGTCGTAGCAGAGGGCTTCCGGCCAGTCTCCCACGGTGACCGTAGTGATGACCTGGTCCGTCGCGCCGTCGATCACGGTCACGGACCTGCCGTAGCGGTTGGCGCAATAGACCCTGTTGTGCGGGCTCCAGCAGAGGGCGCAGGGATAGTCGCCGACCCTGATCGTGGCAAGCGCCGAGTCCGACGCGCCGTCGATCACGGTCACGGTCGAGTTCCCCGAGTCAGCGCAGTAGACCTTGTTGCCCTGCGGGTTGTAGCAGAAGGCGCAGGGCCAGACTCCGGTCGTGACGTTGGCGACGATCCGGTTCGTGGCACCGTCGATCACGCCCACGGCGCCGCTGGTCTGGTTCGCGCTGTATACCTTGTCATCTACAGGGTTGTAGCCGAGGGCACGAGGCCGGTCTCCTACCACCACAGTGGCAACGATGCTGTCGGCCTTGCAGTCTATCACCGTCACGTCGTCTCTGACGTGATTGGGGCAGTAGACACTGCTGTTCCGGGGGTTGTAGCACAGGGCCGGAATGCTGACGGGCATCTGCACGGCGGCAACCACTTCGTCGGTCGCCCCGTCGACGGCGACCAGGCTGCGGCCGCCGTGACCGACAAACCAGACCCGGTTGTTGCCCGCGTCGTAGCAGAGACCCCAGCACTTCCCGTCCGGTATCGTCGCGAGGACCGAATCGGTCTCGCCGTCGATTACCGTGAGCGTCGCTTTCGGATTCGGACCGGCGCTGTTGTTCTGGCAATAGATCTTGTTATTGACCGGATTGTAGCACAGGTCGCTGGGGGCGTAGCCCGCGGCGACTGTCGCGACGACCGCGTTCGTCGCCGCGTCTATCACGGTCACGTTCCTGCGCATGAAGTTCGCGCAGTAGATCTTGTTGCTCCTGGGGTTGTAGCAGACAACGGTGGGAAAGAGGCTGCAGGTCGCCGCGGCTACGACGACGTTCGTCTCACCGTCTATCACGACCAGGTTGTTGGTGTCCGTGTTCAGCGCGCAGTACACCTTGTTGTCATCCGGGTTGTAGCAGAGGGCCCGCGGGCTGTTGCCGACGGCGATTGACGCGATGATACAATCGGAGCTGCCGTCGATGACGGTGACGCTGTCGCTCATCTTGTTCGCGACGTAGACCCTGTTGTCATGGCTGTTGTAGCAGAGAGCGTACGGCTGGTTCCCGGTGGCCACGGTGGTGATGGCCTGATTGGTAGCCCCATCAATCACCGTCACGTTGTCGTCGTGCATGCTCGCGGCGTAGATCTTGTTGTTCGCCGGGTTGCAGCAAAGGGACGACACGCGCTCCATGCCTCTGCCGGCGGGTATCCGGGCTATCTTCTGGTTCGTCGCGCAATCGATGGCAACCACGCAATCTCCCTCCTCGCCGCCAACGTACATGGTGTTGGTGACGGAGTTGAGCGTGATGCAGCGCGGTCCGGTCATCCCCCCGAGTGAATCCGGCAACACGATTGTCGTCTCCGGCCACTGGGCATTGACGGCTGACAGCAAGCAGCCTACGGCTAACAGTACAGAAACGTACTTCACGGCACCTCCTAAGTGTCTGTCACCCCGACCGAAGTGGAGGGGTCTTTCCGGAGAGATTCATCGACTCGCTCCGCTTGTTCAGAATGACTTCAGCAGCTTCATGGCATCTCCCAGACGCCAGATTATCGGCCGCCACTGCGTCTTGTCAATGGGCAAGGGACTTTGGCGTACGGGAGCAAAGCTCCCGCCTTTCCCGAGCCCGGCTTCCGAAAAGCGGCAGCTCGCGCTGCCGCAGTCCAAGGTGCTACTTGCGCCTGAGTTGGCGGTCGAGGCCGTCGAGGGCCAGCTCGGCGAACTTGCGGGCCTGCTCGGGGTCGGGCTGGTCTTTGAGCGCATCGGCCAAGACCTTCTCCCGCTCAGGCGACCCGGGTTGAGTGTCGTAGACTGCGCGGTTGGTATCTTCCTCTGTCCCGCCATTCGCCTACTTCCTTCAGAAGTAGGGCCAGTTTCCAGCACCCCGGCGCACGCTTCCCGTTCGGCCCAGTTTCCTATATGTCCCCTCGAAATCGAGCCCCGAAATCCTGTAACTTCTCTATTCTCAATTCACTATTCACTCTTGCCGAAACTCCCCTACCCCATCCCCTAGACTGTTTGGTGAATTGTCCGGAGAATCATCTAGAGAGCAATCCGGCAGACTATTCTCCAGACTATCCGCCAGACAATCTGGAGAATCATCTAGATGACTATCCAGCAGACTATCTGGAAGACAATCTCCCGGAGAATGTGGAGGACAATCTGGACCGCAGTCTGGAGAACCATTCAGCCGACTATTCCGCAGATTGCCCGGAGAATCATCTGGAGAGCAATCTGGAGGATTATCCGGAGAGCAATCGGGCAGACAATCTACCCGATTATTCGGTAGATTGTCTGGTGAATTGCCTGGCGGATTATCTGGAGAACTATCCGGGGAATTCTCGTCCAAAGGCCTAAACAGACAGCCGGGGCGCGGAATTCCGCGTCCCGGCATGAATCGGTAAACGGCCCGGACTACAGGTCTTTTCTTCGCGCGCGCCAGCGCCTGACGATGCGGTCCACGTCCATCTCCTTGATGCCGCTCGACCACCATTTGGCGAACTCGACGTCCGAGCTCGTCGGCTTCGGGTTCGGGCAATCGATCATCACCCGTGTCGGCAGGGCCACGCAGTCACCGAGTATCAGCGCTTCGCCGGTCCGGAGCGACGGCAGCATGTCCATCAAACCTGAAAGCGAATCCGGCACCAGCTTTCGGACGTACGCCTGGTCCTCCGGGTTCGTGAGCCGCATGGCGATGAAGCTGTTACACTGGGAGAGCACGGTTTCGGACAGTTCCTTGGGCCGCTGGCTGACGATGATTGTGCCGATGCCGTACTTCCGGCCCTCCTTGGTAAGCCGTTCGATCGCGGTCTTCGCTGCCTGGAGCTTATAGTCGTTGCGGTTAGGCACATAGTTGTGTGCCTCTTCGAATACCAGCAGTATCGGGAAACGGTCGCGCTCCGGATTCCAGAGGTTGAACTCAAACACGATGCGTGAAACGACCGCGGCCACCACGCCGACCGCCTCGGTGGGAACGCCGCTCAGGTCGACAACCGCCATCCTGTTCCCCGTGTCGATCGAAAGGAACTCCCTGAGTAGCCGCACGAGGCTGTCGTTGTTCGTATAAGTGGAGGGCGAGAACATGAACCTGAACCGCGGGTCGCTCACTTTGCTGTCGAGCCGCAGCAGGAACCGGTCGAATTCACCGTACAACGGCCCCGGCTGCATGTCGCCGTCGTTGTTCGGCACCATCTGGATGTTCCAGTTCCTTATCTGGCCAAGCATGTCCTCAATCTGAAAGAAGATCGGAGAATCCGCGGTCACCCGCTCGCCCTTGCGCAATCGGTCACTCCCGACCGTGCCTTCCCGCGCCCGCACCAGCGCATCACGCAGAATCGTAATCTGGTTCTTGGCCGAGAACTCGTTCATGTCTATAGTCAGGTCCTGGAACTCGTCGAAGCTGAGCAGCCAGTACGGCAACTCGACCTTGTCCGCCTCAATCAGCGTGACCTTTTCCGGGAACGCCGACGCATACTCGCCGTGCAGGTCAAGTACGATGATGTGAGCGTCAGGGTACTTGCGAATCGCCTCCTGCAGAATCGAGACGACCGTGCAGGATTTGCCGCAACCCGTCGTGCCGACCACCGCGATGTGCTGCCCGAAGAAACGGTCGACGTTGATGAAGGCGCGCTGGTCCTCGGCCTGCGACGGCCGGCCGAACGAGAAGTCGTACTCATTGTACTCGGAGAAGATGCTCTTCAGTTCGTCGGGGCCCACCATTCTCACGATTTGGCCAACGGTGGGGTAAACGGCCACTCCGCGGATGAACCCGCCGTTGGCCCCCATCGTACCGATGAGTATGCAGTCCGCTATCTTCCGCCCGGCGGTCGGACAAGCCGGGTCAAGAGCCGCTGACGACAGGTGGCCTGCGTTCATGCTGATGGACGAAACGATGCCGATGACACTGCGGTCTCGGACCGCGATCTTGATGTGCGAGCCGGGCTGCCCCGGGAAGTAGTCCAGGGCCAGCGGAACCGTCGTGTCTACGTGCAACTCTACGAGCGCCCGCTCGCCGTTCACCTCGACGACGAAGCCGATGTCAATATCACTATTTGCTGTCATGTTTGATTACTCCTTAGCGGGCGGCCGCCCGGCCGGAGGACTCTCTTCGGGTTGTACATTATGCGGAAAGAGCCGAACCTGCGGTCAAGTCCGCTCTGAATGGGAAGCACGCGACGTAACCAGTCAATCGACAGTAACAATAGCCGAGTTTGGCGGCGGCGTCAACTGGCGGGATATTCCCGAGAACCGTGATAGGAACTTACCACCAAGACACGAAGAGGAAGGGATGAAGCCGGAAAGGCTGAAGCCGGAAAAACCTGAGTTCGGGTTCGTCCTTCATCCCTCATCCTTCATCCTTTCCGCGACATGCTTGGCGGTCTTGGCGTCCTTGGCGGTTCTATATCGGTTTCCGGGATATTGTCGGTTGACTGAGCCGCGAAATCGTTTAACATCTGACGGTGATACTGAAGTCAGAAAGAACCGACGTGCGTGGACACGCAGCCAAGGTGCTCCCCGCGCCGGCCGCTGCTCGCTCCGCCCAACTCCCTATCGAGAGGGCACGGTAGCACTCATGCGCATCGTCGGGTTCACTGAAACCTCGCTACTCGACTGGCACGGCCGGATCGCCGCCGTCCTGTGGATCAGCGACTGCAACTTCTGTTGTCCGTTCTGTCATAACCACCAGGTCGCCGACGACGACCCGAGCCTGCCGGAAGTACCGTGGGACGAAATCGCCCGGACGCTCGACCGCAAACGCGACTGGTATGACGGCGTGGTCCTGACCGGCGGCGAGCCGCTGATGCACCCCGAGGTCTTCGAGTTGTGCCGGCGCATCAAGGACATCGGCCAGCCGGTAAAGGTGGACACGAACGGCTCATTCCCCTACGCGCTCAAGGACCTGGTTGACCGGCAGCTCGTGCAAGCCGTTGCCATGGATGTGAAGGCACCGCTCAGCGCACGATACGCCAGAGCCGCCGGCCGGCCGGTTGACCTCGCGCCGCTGCGCCGGACCATCAAGCTCCTAATCGAATCCGGCATCGAGCACGAGTTCCGCAGCACGCTCGTGCCCGGTCTCATCAACCCGGATGACATCGTGGCCATCGGTGAAGCGGTCAAAGGCGCCCAGGCTGTCGCTCTGCAGGCATACGTGCCCGAACGGGCAAGAGTCAAGGGATTCGGCGGAGGAAAGTCTTACTCGCAGTCTGAAGTTGACGCCATGGCCGAAGTCTTGAGACGGTCGGTCAAGGAAGTCAGGATTCGCGGCAGCTTCGCCTGAAGCCCCTTTCCGAATACCCGTTCGAATCCTGATATGACCGCCGCCCGCACCGAGCTGTCGGCTGTGACTCCGCCCTCGCGGCAAACCGAGGTCATTTCAACTTCCGGCATCCCGCAGGGATTAATGAGATGGAACCAGTCGAGGTCGACCGACACGTTCAGGGCGAACCCGTGGAAGGTGACGCGGCGCCTGACCGCCACGCCAATTGAAGCAATCTTCCGCTCGTCGCACCAGACCCCGATATGGCCTGGTCTAGGCCCCGCTCGCACTCCGAGTTCCCCGAGCGCAGCACACAACGCCGCCTCTACCCGCTCGACGAACCCGCGCACGCTGGCCAGTTCCTGCTCCAGTTTGAATACCGGGTAGCCGACCAGTTGGCCCGGGCCGTGGAACGTTACGTCGCCGCCCCGCTCGATGCGGTGCAGCGCCACACCGCGGCGCGCCAGTTCGGCCTCGCTCACGAGCAGATTCGATGTCCTCGCCGACCGGCCCAGCGTGATTACCGGCTCGTGCTCGAGCAGCACGAGGACGTCCGGTATCGCGTCCTCGGCGCGGAGCCGCCACAGCTCGCGCTGCAGTTCGAGCCCCCGGCCGTACTCGACCCGGCCCAGGCTGAGCAGCGCGGCGCTGCCCCTACCGGTTGACAATGTGGACGGCTTTGGAGTGGATGGCTTCGGCGGCCTCGAACAGCAGCTCGCTCATCGTCGGGTGGGCGTGCACGACCCGGCCGATGTCGGCCGCGGTAAGGCCCAGTTCGACCGCGACCGCTGCCTCGGCAATCAGGACGTCGGCGCCGGGCGCGGCCAGTTGCACTCCCAGCACTTTGTCGGTCTGGGCATCGACTACCATCTTGCACAGGCCGTCGCTCCGGCCCAGGGTCAGAGACCGCCCCACCGCCGACAGCGGTACTCGACTCACCTTAACCTTGAGGTCCTGGTTCGCGGCCTCGGCTTCGTTGAGGCCGACCGACGCTACCTCAGGGTCGGTGTACACACAGGACGGGACCGCCTTGAAACGCCACTGCCGGCCGCCGGCAAGGGACTCTGCCAGCGCGATTCCATCGGCCATTGCCCGGTGCGCCAGCAGGAGGCCCGGCTTCACGTCACCGATGGCATAGACGTGGCCGGCGCTGGTCCGGTACTTCTGGTCGACCGCAATGAAACCCCGTTCATCAACCCGCACCCCGGCCTTGTCCAGTTCCAGGCCGGTCAAGAGCGGCTTGCGCCCGACCGCCACCAGCACCGCGTCCGCCTCGACCGAGGACTCGGTTTCGCCGTCCGCATACCTGACCCGCAGCCCCGGCTCGCGGTCCAGCCCCGACACCTTGACCCCGAGATGGAACTCGACGCCCTCGCTCCCGATCGCCTTCCTGAGCGCGGCGCTGACCTCGAGGTCGAACCCGGGCAGCAATTGCGGCATCAGCTCGAGTACGGTCACACTCGCGCCCAGCCGGCGGAAGATGGTCGCGAACTCAAGACCGATTGCGCCGGCGCCAATGACGACGACCCGGGTCGGAAGCCGGGTCAGGTTCAGTGCGCCGGTCGAATCGAGCACGGACTGGCCGTCCGGCTCGAAGCCGGGCAGCACGACGGGCTCTGAGCCGGTCGCGATGACAATGTTGTCCGCGCCCATCTCGACCTCGGTTCCGTCCGGCTGCGCAACCATGACCCGCCGCGCGTCGAGGAAACGCGCCGTGCCCTTGACCACCTCGACGCCGTTCGACCGGAGCAGGAACTCGACCCCGCGCACCAGCCGGTCGACAACCCGCGTCTTCCAGCCGTACAGCGCCTGGATGTCAATCTGCGGCTGCCCGAACACGACACCCATGCGCCGCGCTTCGGCGGCGTTGCGCACCGTGGCTGCGGCGTGCAGCAGGGACTTCACCGGGATGCAGCCCCAGTTCAGGCAGATGCCGCCGACGCGCTCCCGCTCGATGACGACGACTTTGCGGCCAAGCTGCGCCAGCCTGATTGCGGCGACGTACCCGGCCGGCCCGGCGCCGACAATAAGGACGTCGGCCTTATGTACGGTACTCATCGGGAATGACCAATTGCCAATTGCCAATTCCCAACGAATCCCCCAAGACCGAATGACTCGGCCGTTCGTGCTCCATCATTTCCTGATTCGTTGGTCATTAGGAATTGGGGCTTGGGAATTGCCGGTCTTTCCTCACCAAGCCGTGCCCTTGATCAGCTCGGACGCGATCACCAGCCGCTGAATCTGGTTGGTGCCCTCGTAGATCTGCGTGATCTTCGCGTCGCGCATCATCTTCTCAACCGGGTAGTCGCGCATGTAGCCGTAACCGCCGAGGATCTGCACCGCATCGGTTGTCACCCTCATCGCCGTGTCCGACGCAAGCACCTTGGCCATCGAGGCGATTGCCGAGGTGTTCCTCGCGCCCGCGTCCGCCGCTCGAGCCGCCTGGTAGATGAGGTTCCGCGACGCTTCGACCTGGATTGCCATGTCCGCGAGCATCATCTGCACCGCCTGGAAGCTGGCAATCGGCGCATCGAACTGGATCCGGGTCCGGGCGTATTCGAGCGCCTCGTCCAGCGCGCCGGCCGCGATACCCAGGGCCTGCGCGCCGACCCCGGGCCGGGTCCGGTCAAACGTCCTCATCGTGTGGATGAAGCCGTGCCCCTCCTTGCCGCCAATCAGGTTCGCCGCCGGTACGCGGCAGTCCTGGAACACGAGCTCCGCGGTCTTGGAGCAACGGATGCCCATCTTGTCTTCAATCTTGCCGTAAGTGAAACCGGGCGTGCCATCCTCGATGATGAACGCCGAAAGCCCGCGCGCGCCCCGGGACGGGTTGGTGCTGGCGATGACCGAGTAGATCTTCGCCACGCTGCCGTTGGTGATGAACTGCTTGGTGCCGTTCAGCACGTAGTAGTCGCCGTCGCGCCGCGCCCGGGTCTTGACGTTACTCGAATCCGAGCCAGCGCTCGCCTCGGTGATGGCAAACGCGGCCAGCTCGCCCGCGGCCAACCGGGGCATGAATCTCCGCTTCTGGTCATCGGTCCCGCCGATGAGTATCGGGAACGCGCCCAGCCCGCACGCGGCGTAGCACAGCCCGGCCGCCCCGTCAACCCGGCACAGCTCCTCGACAACGATACACATCTCCATGATGCCGCCGCCCAGACCGCCGTACTCCTCCGGGAAGTAAACGCCCATCAGGCCGAGGTCGGCCATTCCCTTCATCAGCTCGAAGGGGAACTCGCCGGTCCGGTCCAACTCGGCCCGGACCGGTTTCATCTTCTCCTGGGCGAACCGCCGCGCCAAGTCACGGATTTCCTTCTGCGTATCGGTAAAGAAGTACTCCAAACTCTGCTCCTTTGCGAACTAGTTAGCAGTTAGCAGTGAAGAGTTAGTGAGGAAACCAACTCCTGACTCCTAACCCTTGACTCTTAACTCCTAACTCACTGTCCTACTGCTGCCGGCCCGCTGCCGGACTTCTCGGGCGACCCGTTCCAGCGCCGGTCTCATCTGCTCCAGGGTCCGGCGATACACATCAACAGTCATGCCGACCGGATCGCCGACCTCGACGTCACGACCGACGAACGACAAGAGCAGGCGCGTCCGGCCGGCCGCATCCGGCGCCAGTTCCACGACCCGCTCTCTGTGATACTCCTCCATCACCAGGACAAGATCAGCGGCCCCGATCATCTCCGGTCCCATCTGCTGCGCACGATGCCGGGTCAGGTCCAGCCCGGCCTCGCGCATCACCTGCACCGCCATGGCTGTCGCCGGGCCGCCGACCGGCGCATTGGTGCCGGCCGAATAGACAAAGGCCGGTATTCCCTCCAGCATCTCTGCCAGCGCGGCCGAGGCCATCGGGCTGCGACACGAATTGCCCGTACAAACCACCAGCACCGAGAAGAACAGGCCGGGGCCCAGCCGCACCAATTCCCCGAGTTCGAGTTCGAGGTCAAGTATTGCCAACTTTCCCCGTCTGTCAACGACGGCCGGGCGCGCGCCGAAATTCACGCCGGTCGGGCCCGGCCCGCCCGTCCCGCCGGTGACGACAATCGAAGCAAGCTCGCCCAATTCGTCGGCCAGCCTGCCGGGCTCAGTCTCCTCTTCCGGTACGCCGAACCAGACCTCTCCATCGGCCCGCCGGACAATCTCCTTCGTGAGGGGTTCCGCAGCAAGAGCCACGCCGGATCGTCCGGTGTCAAACCGGCCGACTACCGGCCCGGCCATCACCTTGAGCGCAAGTTCCTGGTAGTGCCGCTCCATGCCGGCCAGCTCGGACTCCAGCTTGTCCGGGCCGGCGACGAGTCGGTGCGGATCGCCGAACCGGGCGAGTTCGGCGCGATTTCGACTGAGCACGCAGTAACCATTGAGCATCGGGACAACGGCCAGCCCGCGTGCCATCTCGACCACGACCTGCCCGGCGACTTCCGCAACGTTCCTCGGCTGACTTCTTACGAACTTCGGCACTGGCTAGCCGACGCGGTGGGCGAGTCCCCGCGCGCCGATGTCATGGCGGTAGTACATCCCTTGGAAGTGAATCCGCTCCAGCCGCTTGTAGGCCCGGTCCCGGGCCTCGGCGAGGGAGTGCCCGATGCCCGTGACGCCCAGCACCCGTCCGCCGCTCGTGACGACCCGGTTCTCGTCCAGCCGGGTCCCGGCATGGAACACGACCGCCTCGTCACGGCCGACCAGATCCCCGGTAACCTGCATGCCCTTATGGTAGGAACCGGGGTAGCCTTCTGCTGCGGCAACCACGCACAGCGCCGCGCGGTCGGCCGCAACCGCAACCTTGTGCTCGCGCAGCCGGCCGTCGACGCAGGCCAGCGCCAACTCGGCAAGGTCGCCGTCAAGCAGCGGCAGGATGACCTGAGTTTCCGGGTCGCCGAACCGGCAGTTGAACTCCAGCACGCGCGGCCCGTCAGCGGTCAGTATCATGCCGGCGTAAATGACTCCGCGGTAGTCGATCTCGCGCCGGGCGAGTTCGGTAAGAAGCGGGGAGAACACCTGCCGCTGGACCTCCCCCTGCAGAGCCGCGGTCATCGCCGGCGCCGGCGCGTAAGCGCCCATGCCCCCGGTATTCGGGCCTTCGTCGCCGTCAAGCAGCCGCTTATGGTCCTGGGACGGCGGAAGCAATTGCACGCTCCGGCCGTCGCACAGGCCGATCATCGAGACCTCTTCCCCATCGAGGAACTCCTCGATGACGATGGCCCTGCCCGCCTCGCCGTACCGGCCTTCGACGAGCATGCCCGACGCCGCCCGCTCGGCTTCATGCCGGTTCCGGGCAATGACTACGCCCTTGCCCGCGGCCAGCCCTGCCGCCTTCACCACAACCGGCATAGGCTGCTTCCTTACGTATTTGCGGGCCGTGTCGTAGTCGGTGAAAGCCTGGAATCGCGCGGTGGGAATTCCCGCCGCCATCATCAACTCCTTGGCAAAGGCCTTGTCGCCCTCAATCCGCGCCCCGCTCATTCCCGGGCCGAGAACCTTCAACCCGTGGCGCTCGAGATCGTCGGCGGCGCCGGCCACGAGCGGCCCCTCGGGGCCAACGATTGTCAGGTCAATCTTCTGCTTCATGGCAAACTGGGCCAGCCCGCTCAAGTCCACTATGGAAATCGGCTCGCACCGGGCGATGTGCCTGATTCCGGCATTACCCGGGGCGCAGAAGACCTCGTGACCGTGATTAGCGAGGTGCCAGACGAGCGCGTGCTCCCGGCCCCCGCCGCCGACAACAAGAACTCTCAATGCTTAAGTAGTCTCTCCAGTTTCGCCGCCTTCATCGCTGCGGCCCAACTTCCGAAATACCTGATCGCGGCCGCGTGCAGAGTGCGGTACTTCTTGCGCACGGGGATGGTCGTGCGCAGTTCCACGCCCTCACGGCGCATGCGCTTGATTTCAGCAACAATCTCTCCTTTCGACCATTCCTTCTGACGCTTGATCTTCATGTAATCGAGCCCGGCGGCGTTGATCGCCTGCCGCCAGGAGCCAAAATAGACCGCGGCCGCCCCGACCAGCCCGCCGTGTTTCACCTCGGCGGCACTGACGTACAACGGCTCGCCCGCGGCCTCAAGCTCGCGGATCCGCGCCACGATCTTCCTCCGGCTCCAGAAACACTTGCGCCGGATTTCCTCGTAATCGAGCCCGGCGGCCTTGATGGCATTTTCCCAACTGCCGCAGTACTTCCTCCCGGCATAGGCGAGCGCGGGGTAGTTGCGGGCGATGTGGCCGGAGTTGAACTGCTTGCCTTTGCTGCTCAACTCGCCAATCACCCGGAGCACCTCTTCTTTGGACCATCGCTTGTAAGAACGCTTCATAGTATCCTCCCGTTAGAATCTATCCTAACCTTCTGAAATTGTCAAGGGGTTTCGGCACATGCCTCGCCGGCTTGACAACGCAATCTGGCGCTCTAATATCCTCGCGATGAAGCAACTGCTCCTTGAAATCGGTACTGAAGAAATCCCGGCCTCGTTCCTTAAGCCGGCGGCGCTCGACCTTGAGCGCCGGGTTCGGGCCGCGATTTCGGAAAATGACATACCGGCTGGCGTGTCCGAGCTCTTCTCGACCCCGCGCCGGCTCGCGCTCCGCCTAAGCGACGTCGCCGACGGCAGGCCTGCCCAGGTCATTGAACTCCAGGGCCCGCCCCGCAAGGCCGCGTTCGACGCCCAGGACAACCCCACCAGGACCGCGGTCGGATTCAGCGCGGCCCACGGCAAGACCCCGGCGGACCTGTACTTCAAACAGACTCCGCGCGGCGAATACGTCTTCCTGAAGAAACAGACCGACCCGTTGCCGACCACCAAAGTGCTGCAGGAAAGGCTGCCCGGAATCATCCCCACCCTGCCATTCCCCAAGAACATGCGCTGGGACGCAAGCGGCCTCAGGTTCGCCCGACCTATCCGCTGGCTCGTCTGCCTGTTTGGCCCGGATGCGGTCGAGTTCACACTCGGCGAACTCAAGTCCGGCGCCGACTCCCGCGGGCTCCGCAACTCGAAGCCTTCTCAGTTTCGCGTCCCGAGCCCGGCCGAGTACGAAACCGCGCTAAAGGCGCACGGCGTCATCGCGTCGCACGACGCCCGGCGCAAGACCATCGCGGCGGACTTGCTTCGCCTGGCCGGCACGGTCAGCGGCCAGCCGGTCGAGGACGACGAACTATTGGACGAGACCACGGACATCACCGAATCCCCGGAACTGCTCCTCTGCTCATTCAACCCGGACTACCTCTCCCTGCCCGGCGAAGTACTGGTAACCGCGCTCAAGAAGCACCAGCGCTGCTTCTCCGTTCAGGGGGACTGTCCCCGCACGGGGACTGTCCCCAAAGCCGCGCCTGCCCTCCTCCCCCGTTTTGTCGCCGTCACCAATACGCCCGGCTGCGACCACGCAGTGGTGACCGGCTGGTACGAGAGAGCCGCCGAGTCGCGACTGCGCGACGCCCGTTTCTTCGTCGAGTCCGACCTGAAACGCGGCCTCGAAGCGCTGGTCGATGAGGAAAAGCAAGTCACGTGGATCGAAGGCATGGGCACCTACTTCGACAAAACCCAGCGCCTGCGCGAACTCTGCCGCCACCTGACAGCGCAGACCCCGAACACCGACGCGATCGCGCTGGACCGGGCCGCCCTGCTCTGCAAGGCCGACCTGCTCACAGAGATGGTACGCGAGAAGGAGTTTACCTCGCTGCAGGGCCGCATCGGTGGCATCTACGCGCGTACCATGGGTGAACCGCCGTCCGTTGCCGACGCGATTGCCGAGCACTACCTGCCCCGTTTCACCGGCGACAAGCTGCCGGCGACCCGTGACGGCGCGCTGCTCAGCATTGCCGACAAGCTCGACAACATCGTCGCCACCTTCCTGAGTGGCGAAATTCCCACCGGCTCCGAAGACCCGTTCGCCCTGCGCCGCCAGGCAACCGGGCTCCTCACCATCGTGCTCAAACAGAACCTGCCGATTGATATCGGTGAACTGGTCGCGGCCGCGCTCCGGCTCCTCCCCGCAGCGAAGAACGAATACGCGTCCCAGATTCCCGGCCTGTTCCGCGAACGGCTCAATGCCCTTCTCGCCGAACAGGGAATCCGGTACGACATCGCGGCCGCGGTCATGGAGACCAGTTGGCAGCAGCCGGCCCAGGCTCTGGTCCGGGCCAATGCGCTGGCCGCGTTCCGCGACGACCCCGAGTTCCTAAGGCTCGTAGTCGGTCAGAAGCGCGTGGCCAACATCCTGAAGGGACAAACCGCCTGGGGACTGTCCCCGCATGGGGACTGTCAGGGGACTGTCCCCGAACGGGGACTGTCCCCAAAACTCAAAGAGCGACTTCTCACCGAACCCACCGAGCAGCAACTCTGGACCGAAGCGCAGAAGGTCGAGCCCGACCTTAACCAAAGCCTTGCCGCGCACGACTACCGGCGCGCCTTCAAGTTACTTCTCGGCCTCCGTCCGACGATAGACAAGTTCTTTGAGGACATACTGGTGATGGCCAAGGATGAGAAGGTGCGAGAGAACCGCCTTAGCCTGCTCGGGTACGTCCGCTCCCTATTCGGCAGAGTCGCGGACCTGTCGAAGATAGTCATTGAAGGAGAATAGTGGTCTAGTGGTCAAGTGGGTCAGTGGTCGAGTGACCGACAGACGCGATTCGCCGCTCCGCCTCCGGACTTCTGCAATCTGCATTCTCCTGCTCCTTTCCACTTGCGCTCCCACCCCTCGCCCCCCGTCCCTTACACCTCGCCCCGAACTCCTGACCACCGAACTGCGCATCAAGGAAGCTCGCGTCTTCGCCGAAGTCGTCAGCAAGCCGGAAGACCGGAACCTCGGCCTTATGTTCCGGCGCAGCCTCGCACCGGATTCGGGCATGCTCTTCGTGTTTGACACCGACGACTATCAGCGTTTCTGGATGAAGAACACACTCATTCCATTGAGCATCGCCTTTGTCACCCGCGACTCGCTCATCACCGACATCCTCGAAATGGCCCCGCTCGACACGACCACGCCCTATCTCTCGTCGAAGGCCGTGCGCTACGCGATTGAGATGAACTCGGGCTGGTTCCAGACCCACGGTCTGAAACCCGGTGACACCGTCAGAGGTCTCCCACCCCACTAGCCCGGGCCCGGCGACTAACTCTCGATTTCATCCACTTTATCATTGTGCTCACTGCTAACAATCTGAGCTGCCGCCAGATATGAAGACAACCAAGAAACGTACTGGAGTAGATGAGCAAGACTTCCACACAGGACGCGCCTTCCGATCCCAGCATGCTACTTGATTCCGTTTGTTCCCACAGCATGACATGCTGCTCCAAGCCCCTTTTGTCCCTCAAGACCCACAAGTCCCCTCCACCCCTATGGCATGGGATTCTTGCCACTCCTGTCGCAGCCCGGTACGTCTCTGCTATCTCAACTACTTACGCCAGTTCAGGCGAACTGACCAACGCGACTTGCGCCCAGTGAGCCCGCGGACCAACGACCTGACCGACCGAGGACCAGTACCTTGATTCCGGGATTGGCGGACAGCTCTCTCGCCTCAGTGCAGGCCGGAGCCGCAAGCCGCTGTCGCAGACCGTGAGTGGTTAACCGAAGTCCATCGTCCAAGGCGTCCCCACTGCTGTTTTCCTATGTCCCATTTTGACCTCTGACTCCGCCCTTCCCGCCTTATCCCTCTCGCCGTCGCCTTGACATTCCGGAAGAAAGAAGAAAGCCGGGCAACACCCGGCTGTCAAGAGCAATACAAGTGGACTACTTCTTCACTCCCGCTGCCTCCTGCCGTACCGTGTTCATCATCGAGAGCACGCAGGCGATACCCTCCTCATTCAGCCCGACTTCAACGAACAGCTCTTCCATCCGCTTCCGTCCCAGCTTGCCCTCACACTTGGTCAGCTCGTTCAGCATCGACCTGGGTCCGTCGGCCGCCCCGATCTTCAGGGACAAACACAGCGCCGCGGCCAACTCCGGCACGGCCTGATCATGCTTCCCCATGTCCATCAAAATTGTCCCAACGCTGGCAAGGCTGCACGCCACGCCCTGCTGATACCCGATCTCACGGTGAATCGCCAGCGCCTCCTGCAGGTACTTCAGAGCCCTGTCGGGCTCGGCTTTGTCGCGGTAGACAAGCCCGATGTTGCCGAGGTCGCTCGCGACGACCCGCTGATACCCGATTTCACGGTCGATCGCCAGTCCTTCCTCGAAGCACTCCAGCGCCTTGTCGAGTTCGCCCTTGACGCGGAAGATACTCCCGATGTTGCCGAGCCGGTCCGCCGCGCCCTGCTTGTGACCGACTTCGCGGTCTATGGCCAGCGCCTCTTTGTAGTACTTGAGCGCCTTGTCGAGTTCGCCCTTGTCGCGGTAGATAAGCCCGATGTTGCCGAGGTCGCTCGCCACGCCCTGCTGATAATCAATTTCGCGGTCTATCGTGAGCGCTTCCTCATAGCACTTCAGCGCCTTGTCGGATTCACTTTTGTTGCGGTAGATAGTCCCGATGTCGCCGAGGTCGCTCGCCACGGCTCGCCGATATCCGATCTTGCGGTGAATCGCCAGCGCTTCCTCGTAGCACTTCAGCGCCTTGTCGGGCTCGCCCATGTCGTGGTAGATGAGCGCGATTTCGCCGATGTCTGATGCCTCGCCCCGATGATGCCCGATTTCACGGTGAATCGCCAGCGCCGCCTCCATGTACTTCAGCGCCTGCTTGGGTCCGCCCTTGTCCCGATGGATGTTCGCCATGTTGACGAGGTTTGTCGCCGCCTCCTCCCGAGACGCGACTTCACGGTCTATCGCCAGCGCTTCCTCGTAGCATTTCAGCGCCCTGTCAGGTTCGCCCTTCGTGCCGCAGATGAACCCGATGTCACCGAGGGCCGCGGCCTTCCCCAGCTTGTCCCCGAACTGCTCTGCCAGCCGGACCGATTCCTCGTAGTTCCTGAGCGCGTCGTCCAGGCGGCCCGGGCGGTAGCAGCACAACCCGATCAGGTTAAACAGCGCGACGAGCTGCTTCCCCTCGGCCAGCTTTGTCGCTTCCCGGAAGTGGCCAATTGCTTTGTCCCACTTGTTCGCACGCATGGCGGCATGACCAAGGTCGTACAGTTTTCTGATCGCGGGCTCAGACTCCGGCAGGCCGCCGAGGTATCCCATCAAGCCTCCATCTGGGAGCGCAGACTTGCGGCCCCATTCCACAGAACGCCGGAACCGCAATGCCCCAGTCGAATCTTCAACAAGCGGCAGCAGTTCATCAGTCTATTGACGAGAAACGAGCGCGGGTGATTGTCCAGCTACTTGGGGAGCGACGAGAGCTAATTGGGGATGAAAGATCTTTCACCGACGTCAACGAGACGCTGCGCATCGGCTGCCGACTACTGGCTCACGAATGTGACTTACCGCAGGTTTCCGTGCTTCCGGGTCGTTCGCGGGAAACACCCTCCGCCATCCGCCGTTTCTCCCTATGCGTTCGCCTCCTGGAGTACTCGGCGGTTCATTCTCAGCCGCAACTCGTCGTAGTACGTCCTCACCATCCCCTGCATCACCTTCGGGTCCAGCCCCAGAGCTTTCCCGTGCTGGATCTCGGTCTCAATCTGCTCAACCAGGTCCTCGCCCTCGTACCGGCAGAACAGCGCGCCTACGGTCGGCGCAAACTCGAGGTGAGAGCCGAACGGCGCCATAGCCATGCCCAGCCGGCTCAGGCACGCGCCCGCGATGAGCCTGGCGGGCAGCCGTTGCGCCACGGCTCGCTGCTCGCCTGGGTCAGTCCACCGTATCTCATCCAGCACCTTCACCGTCTCAGGCTCAAGTTCCTGCTCTAGCAACTCCATAGTCCACCTCTCATTTCCGTCATCATGTGTCTGTCTACGTTTCGACCCCGAATCCTGTGCCTTGTCCTTTCGCCCAGTCCTCGAACGCGGTCATCCGAGCCGCACGAACCCTGCGAGTATCCAAGAGCGCCGAATTCTCTCCGAACTGCGACACTCTCTTAGTGTACGAACGAATCTCCAGGCGCAAGACAGCACCGAATCCCCCGGCCGGCACCGAAGTAGCTCGACAGACCCGGTGCCCGAGCCGTACTGCGCCTTGCCCTGGTTACGCGTGGTCTATCGGACGGGCCAATGGTTGGGGGCCGATTCGTGAAAATGACTTGGGTGTGGGCTAGACCCCAAGAAGGAGGCTAGGACGCCGGCCCCCCGATGAATGTGTGCGGACGCTACCCAGGTGAACCGTATCGCCTTGGTACGCAGCCAAGCTCTCGGCTTGACGGTGCCCTCGGCCTTGGTCTGCAACCGGCAGTGCCTTGCCGGATTGCGCCCGTGGCAGGTCCGCCACCTGTTTCCCCGGCTCCGAGAAGAGCGTGTATCCCTCTTTCGTACTAACCCGAGGCGTACGCGTGACTGAGTGAAACCAGGAAAGCTCGTTGACGAATGAAGCGGAGAGGATCGAGTCTTGTGAGACTCAGGACAACGGCAGAGGCTGAGATGGCTGAGAGACCCGTGTGACGAGCCCTCCACTGGGGAGAACCGTCATTCCCTCCGCCCCATTCGTCATTCGTGCGCTTGCGTGAGGCGAATCTTATGCCGCCCGAAAGACCAACTGACTCCAGCTTGTCAAAGAACCAACCGCCGCACCTCGAGGGGCTCTCGCACAGGGCAGCCGGACTGAGAGCCAAAAACTTGTGCGACTCCATCCTTACCCGATCCGTAGCATCGTCCCCTTGCGCCTTCATGTTCAGGTAGCACGAGCCGTGCCACCACCTGACGCATCGGTGTTTCATCACTAACTCATTCTGAAACCTGGAGTTATGATGGCACCATCGAACCCCGTCCCAAGTGCGACAGTCCCGGCCGGCACTTGGCTGTCTTGCCTAACCTAAGCTGTGACATGGGATTACGCCACCGCGACATCACGGTGCAGCGGGATGCTGTCGGCCCCGCAAGGCTGAATCAAAAACACGAGGACCGACGAAATGGACACCGGGCGAATCGTCCGACATCGCCGCCGAGGCCGGCCCGAGTGCATGGGCGACAAGGCGGAGGACGGAGATCGGGAACAGCCCCACTTCAGCGATATGCCGCGCGAGTCATGACTTGGCCCGAGCCCTGGTCTCGGGCAGCAGACTCCCTTCTTGGTTCTCGGGCAGGTCACGTTTCTTGACTCAGTGGTGTGCTGGGCTATAATCGCACTCATGGCCAGTCAAGTGCCTCCGGAAGTATCCGAACCGATTGCGGCCGCCGCCCGCGATGTGGGCGTCGAGGTCTATCATGCCGAGCTCAGCGGCCGGGCCCTGCGCGTCCAGATCGAGAGCGCGCCCGGTACTTCGGTCCGGACGTGCTCGGACTTCACCCGCGCGCTCGCCGTCCGCCTCGACGCGGCCGGCTTCCTGCACGGCCAGTACGCGCTTGAGGTCTCGACCCCGGGCGTCGAACGCAGTCTCTATCAACCGGGTGACTATGTCAAGGCGCTGAACCGGCAGGTCCGGGTGCTTACGCCTCGTGGCCTGCACGAAGGACGGCTCGAAGCCGCCGGCCCCACCGGCATCACAATTCGCGCCGAAGCCGGGCCCGCGCCCGCGACAATTGAGTGCGCATACGCGGAAATACGAGAGGCACGAATAAGAGTGTCGGACTCCGAGCTGTTTGCCCGAACCGCCCCCGGACCCCGGAGTCATGCTGAGAGGAATTCATGAACAAGGAAATCGCCAACCTGATCGTCCAGATCGCCCGAATCCGGAACGTTGACGTCAACTACGTCTGCGAAACCCTACGCGCCAGCATCATCGCGGGCCTTCGTCGCCGGTACGGTCCCGACACCGAGGCCGACGCCGAAATCACGCCTGAGACCGGCGATATCCGCGTCTTCCTCGCCAAGAACGTAGTCGAACGCGTGAACACCACCGCCCGCGAGATCTCGGTCGTAGACGCCCAGGTCACCAGCCCGGCGGCCCAGGCCGGCGACATGATCCGGGTCGAAGTGCCGCTCGACGAACTCGGCCGAATTGCCATCCGCAAGGCATCGGACGAACTCGTACTCAAGCTGCGCGAGGCCGAGCGGACGAAACTCTACGACGAATTCTGCAAGAAGAAGGGCGAAATTGTTACCGGCACGATCCAGAAGATCGGCCGGGATGAAATCATCATCAATCTCGGCCTTATCGAAGCAGCTCTCCCCAACCACGAGCAGCTCAAGGCCGACCACTACCGCCAGGGCCTGCCGATCAAGGCCTACGTCCACCGCGTCGAGAAGACCCCGATCGGCCCCCGCGTCTACCTCTCGCGCACGCATCCGGAGTTCCTCCGGAAGCTGATGGCACGCGAGATTCCGGAAATCCGCGAGGCCGTGGTCGAGATCAAGGGTATCGCCCGTTCGCCCGGCTTCCGCTCCAAGGTCGCGGTCACCTCGCTCGACGAGAAAGTCGACCCGGTCGGCGCGTGCGTCGGGTACCGCAAGTCGCGCATCGAGAACATCATCAAAGAGCTCTCCGGCGAGAAGGTTGATATTGTACAGTGGAGCAAGGACCCGCAGGTCTTCATCGCCCGGGCGCTGGGTCCGGCCAAGGTCGTCGAAGTCATCAAGGAAGGCGACACGCACATCGTCGTCGTGCCCGATGCCGAGTTCTCCATCGCCATCGGCAAGAAGGGCCAGAACGTCTGGCTTGCCAGCCTACTGTGCGGCGTGAAGATCGAGGTCCTGAAGGAAACCGACTACCGCAATCGCATTATCATGAGCAAAGCCGGCGCGGTCCCCCTGGCCAAGCTCGGACTCGACGAGACACTCCCGCCGAAGCTTGTCGCCGCCGGCATCAACACCGCGTTCGACCTACTCAATGCCATGCCTGAGGACCTCGCCCGCATCACCGAACTGGCGCCCGAGGCAATCGAGCCCCTGAAACAACAGGCGCGGGACGCGGTCTGGCGAGTAAGCGAAGGCAAACCGGTATTCACGCCGCCCCCGTCCGCCGCTGCACCGACCCCGACACCGACCCCGGCCCCGGCACCTGCTCCAACGCCGGCCCCGGCCGAACCTGCACCGGCTGCGCAGACGGCCCCCGAAGAGGAATCCGCGAAACCTGCCGATTCTTCAGAAGGCTAGCGAGACAATGGCGAAGTTGAAGGTCTTTGACGCGGCCCGGCAACTCGGACTCTCAAGCGAGGGTCTCATCCGTGTGCTGAAGGACCTCAACTTCCCGCCACGCGGCTACACGTCCTACATCACCGAACAGGAATTCGAGGCAGCGAAGCTGCGCTTGAAGAACGAAAAGCACCAGTTCAAGGATTTGATCCGCCGCGGCCGCACCGCTCCGCCTCCCGTCCAGCCGAAACCGCCGACCGAATCGCAGCAGGTTGCCCAAAACGTCAAGCACACGCTGGTCAAGATCGAGGGCCGGGAAATCAAGCACCGCAAGCCGATCCGCGAAACCCCGACCGCAGCCCCGCTCCCGTCCAAACCCGCGGTCAAGATCAGCCCGTACATGACCGTGGCCGAACTCGCCCACGCATTCGGTACGACGGCCTCGGATGTCATCAAGAAGACCATGGGCATGGGCATGCTCGCGACCGTGAACCAGCGCCTCGACCTCGAGACGATCATGCTCATCGCCGACGAGTTCGGGCTGCCGGTCGAGCAGGAAACCGAAATCGAAACCAAGGTCGAGCGCGGCGAGCGTAAGCCGCGCCCGCCGATTGTCGTCGTCATGGGCCACGTCGACCACGGCAAGACCGCGCTGCTCGACTACATCCGCAAGACCAAGGTCGCCGAGACCGAGGTCGGCCGTATCACCCAGCACACCGGCGCCTACGTCGCCAGCTACCAGGGTAAGCCGGTCGTGTTCCTCGACACTCCCGGCCACGAGGCGTTCACCGCGATGCGGGCCCGCGGCGCGCAGGTGACGGACATCGCGGTCCTGGTCGTCGCGTCCAACGAAGGCATCATGCCGCAGACACTGGAAGCGCTCGACCACGCCCGCGCCGCCGGCGTGCCGATTATCGTCGCCATCACCAAGTCCGACCTGCACGACGCCAATCCCGACCGAATCAAAGCCCAACTTGCTACGCACGGAGTCAAGGTCGAGGGCTACGGCGGCGAGGCCTTCTGCATCGAGACCTCGGCCATTTCCGGCAAGGGTGTGGAGGAGTTGCTCGATGCCATCTCGGTGCAAGCTCTCGAACGGGACTTGAAGGCCTCGTACGATGGCCCGGCCCGGGGCGTGGTCATCGAGGCCCGGGTTGACCGGGGCCGGGGCAGCATCGCGACCGTGCTCGTCGAGGAAGGCACGCTCCGCAAGGGCGACCCCTTCGTCTCCGCCGAGTTCTCCGGCCGGGTGCGCGACCTGCTGAACGAAGATTTCCTGACGATGTCGGAAGCCACGCCCTCAATGCCGGTGCAGGTACTCGGCTTTTCCGGACTGCCGCAGGCCGGTGACCGCTTCGACGTCGTCGCGGACGAACGGACGGCGCGCGACATGGCCCAGCGCCGGTTCCTTGCCAAGCGCGACCGGATTCTCTCGGCGAGCAAGCCCGTGATTTCGCTCGAGGCGATCCAGGAACGGATTGCCGATGGACTGATAAAGGAACTGAAGATCGTCATCAAGGCCGACGTCTCCGGCTCGGCCGAGGCCCTGCGCGGCTCGCTTGAAGGCCAGTCGATCGAGGACGTCCGCGTGCGCGTGATTCACTCCGGGGTCGGACCGATTAACCAAAGCGACGTGCTGCTGGCCCAGGCTTCAGAGGCCATCATCGTCGGGTTCCACGTCAAACCGCTCACCGACGCCCGGCAGATGGCCGACAAGGAAGGTATCGAAATCCGCACCTATCGGATCATCTACGCCGCGATCGAGGACATCCGGGCCGCGATGCTCGGCATGCTCGAACCGGAAAAGAAGGAAATCGAACTCGGGACAGCCGAGGTCCGGCAAATCATCCGCGTGCCCAAACGGGGAATGATTGCCGGCTCCTACTGCACCAAAGGCAAGGTCAGCCGCGACGCTTTGGTCCGGGTGATGCGCGGCGGCAAGGAGATCTTCAACGGCAAGGTCACTTCGCTCCGACGCTTCAAGGACGACGCCAAAGAAGTCGAGACCGGGTACGAGTGCGGCATCGGTATCGAGGGCGCGGACGAACTCGCCGAAGGCGACAATCTCGAATTCTACAAGATCGAGGAAGTCAAGAGAACCAGTTAGCAGTTAGGAGTTAGCAGTTAGGAGTGAGGAAACGGCCCGACTGCTACCTGCTAACTCTTAACTGCTAACTCCTTGGCCATCGGCATGCTCCTGCTCGATTGTTTCATGTCGGAGAGCCAGTCACTCAAGGACAAACGTCGCATCCTGTCGAGCCTGACCGAACGGCTCCGCCGCCAGTTCAACGTTGCCATCGCCGAAGTTGAATACCAGGACCAGTGGCAGCGTGCGCATTTGGCCATCGTCTTCGTCAACACCAACTGGCGCATGCTCCAGAGCAGCATGTCCAAGCTCACCGAATACGTTGACCGGGACCGCCGGGTCGAAATCACGAACACCGAAACGCGCCAGCTCTGCTAGCGAGGGAACATGACCGAAATCGCGGGGACTGTCCCACCGCGGACTGTCCCCAGGGATTCGTCGGATCGCGTCCCAAGCCTCATGGCTCCCTACCGCACAAACATAATCACGGCCAGCCCCGCCGCCCAGCAGTAGTATGCGAACCAGTGCAGCTTTCGGCCGGCAACGGCGCGGCCAAGCACAAAGAGCGAAGCGAGCCCGGCCAGAAACGCCGCCATGACCCCGACGGCAAGGGCCGGCGGGTTCAACACGGCGAGGTCGACCTTCCGGACCTCCATGAAGAAGGCACCGGCGATGGCCGGAATCGCCAGCAGGAACGAAAACTCGAACGCCTCCTTCCGCTCCATACCCAGGTGGATACCGCCGGCAATGGTCGCGCCGGACCGCGAGATACCGGGCACGATCGCAATCGCCTGGGCAACGCCCACGAGGAAAGCCCGAAGCCAGCCCGTCTTCCCGTGGGGCTGGGCGTACCTGGTACCAAACAGCACGCCGCCGGTCGCAAGCAGCATCAGACCAACCAGCAGCGGGCTTGAGAACGCCCGGTCAATCATGTCCCCGAACGCAAGGCCAACCACCGCGGCCGGAACCGAAGCGAGCAGAATGAAGCCGACCATGCGCCAGCTTGAGCTGCGCCGGGCCGCATCGCCGGCCCAGAGCCCACGGACGAGCCGTACGAGCAGCGGCGCGAAGTAGAAGATGACCGCGAGTGCGGTCGCCCCGTGCAGCATCGTTGTCAGCGGCAGCCGGGACGCGGCCGGCAGATTCCACAGGTGCTCAAGCACGGCCAGGTGCCCGGAACTCGAAACCGGCAGGAACTCAGTCACGCCTTGGACGAGACCAAGCAGCAATGCCTCAAAGACGCTCATCGTCAACCTCCATTTTCAGATGCGGAATTCCCAATACCCATGAACCTGCTTTGTCACTATCCAACATTGGACATTCGTTGGGAATTAGGAATTGGCAATTAGGCATTTCCTAGAACGTCACATCATAACTCAGATGCACTTTGCCGCGCAGCGGGCTGTCGCGGAACGCGACGCCGTAGTCGAGTCCGAGCACGCCGACCGGCGTGGCAACCCTCGTACCGACGCCATAACCCGGCTTCACCTGCCAGCCGGCCGAATCCTGATACACGCCGACATCGAGGAATGGGTACGCGCTCGACGTCCGGTCGAGCAGGTAACGCACCTCGCTCGTGAACCAGCCGAGCCGGGTTGAGACGAATTCGTCCTCCCGGTACCCGCGCACGGTTCCCGGCCCGCCCATCCGGTAGAGCTCGGGCTCGGTCAGAGTCGCCGCCGAATAGACCGCCCGCCCCCCGACCGAATTCGACCAGGCGACGCGCGGGCCCAGCGGCAGGACCCCGGCCAGGCCGAGCTCGACGTGCGTGACCACGTCCGAGTGGGTCGAATCGACCACCCGATTGCCGACTTTGGTCAGCACGCTCAGCCGGACCCCGCTTCGCGGGTTGGCCGGGAAGTCCCGCGAGTCCAGCACAACGCCGGTTCCGGCCCAGACCACGGCGGCGCTCGCCTCGCTCGGGGCATCGGTGAACCGGTCGTAGCCGGTCTCGAAACTGACCGTCGTCCATGTCGCGGCCCGGGCTTGCGCAGCCAGCGCCAGGTTCGTCTGCGCTGATGTCGTATCGACCGTCTGCTGCTGTGCGCTCGCGGTCACGTCAATCGGCGTTCCGAGCACCCACGGCTCGGTGTAGCTGAGACGATAGCTGGTCCGGGCATAGGCCGACCGCCAGTCGGCTTCGAGCCTTCGGCCCGTATCGAAGAGATTGTGGAATGCGACATGGACGAGACCGGTGAGCTGGTGGTCATCCGCCGAGTAGCCGGCCACGCCGCTGGCGCGGTTGTTGCGCCCGCCCGTGACCCAAAACCTCACGCCGTAGGCGCTTGGCCCGGTGGAAGCAAGCGAATCTCGGGTCCGTACTTCGCCATTTCCCCTTTCCCCTTTGCTTGTCCCCCGTGCCTTCACGATCGCCTCGGAGTCAACCCTGACAAGGCCGCTCTGTTCCAGGCGCTGCCGCCACTGTGCCACAGCGGTGTGCGAGTAGCTGCGAGACGAAAAGCGGGCAACGCGCTCAAGCAGTTCCGGCTTCGTCCCGGGCTTCCCGGCGAACTCCAGGAAACCGATCTCGACTTTCGGCCCGGCCGCTACCTGCAAAGCCGGATACACGAACCCGCTCTCCTGGACCAGGGCCAGCGGCGTCACAACCGCGAAAGGGTATCCGCTGTTCTCATGAGCCCGGAGGATTGCCGCCGCGGCGCGTTCCGCCATTGCCCGACTGAACCGAACGCCCTTCCCGGGCAGCAGGTGAAGCAACCTCTCGACCGGCACGCTGTCGTCGCCGGCGATGTGCCACCCGCCGACCCGGGCCGGCTTACCGGTTTGAACTCGGAAACTCACAACCAGCGAGTCAGCGCAGACCGTCGTGTCGGCCTCGACGCTTGCCTGAAGGTATCCCTCGGCAGCGAGCTGTTCGGTGACACGCGCCTCGGCCCGGCTCAAGTCGTCCCAATACAGCGAATCGCCGGCACTGATGCCCGGGGCAAGATTTAGGTTGCGGTTGGGCGGACTGACGAGAATCTCTACGCGGCTGACGGCGACCGGCCCGGCCGGAGCGCTCACGGCCCAGCCGGCCAGAATCACCGGGATGGCGAGTCTGCGGAACTCGGACGCCGGGTTTGGAACTGAGCGCTTCCCTTCCTGCCGGACACTGGACCACTAAACCACTTGATCACTCGACCACTTGCCGGCGCGTTGTCAGCTCATGAACAGGTACTGACGCCACCCATCGGGTACGTCGCCCAGGCTGGCGATGGCGAACGTGAAATAGTGCGGCTTCTTCGGCTTGCGGCGCAGCGGCATCATCGCCTGGGCCGGCGTCATGTTGCCCTTGCGCGAGTTGCACTCGGTGCAGGCGCAGACGAGGTTTTCCCAGTTGTCGGCGCCATTCGATGCCCGGGGAATCACGTGGTCGGTGGTCATCAGCAGGCCGCGCCGGCCGCAGTACTGGCACACGCCGCCGTCCCGGCGCAGGACGTTCCGCTTGGTCAGCGGCACTTCCCGCCGCTTCACCCGCACGAAGTAGTTCAGCCGGAGCACGCTCGGCAAACGATAGGCCATCCGCACGGTGCGCGCCGACGTACCGGACGCTTCGAGCATCTCGGCCTTACGCGAAAGCACCAGCACCAGGGCCCGCCGCGCCTTGCAGACCGAGAGCGGCTCGTAATTCTGGTTCAGCAGCAACACGTGCCGGTCGAGCATCACGGGACGCTGTTACCTCCCGAAAAGCTCCACCTTCACCGCCTGCAGCGACTTTTCCACGTAGTCGAGCTTGGCGGCGGCATAGCTCTTCAGGGCCGGGTCGGACAGCCCCTTGGTGTAGTACGACTTGGCCTCTTCATACAGGGCCACGGCCCGGTTCAACTTCGAGGTCGGCGTCGAAGACAGCTTGGTACCCCGCTGCTCGTCGGCCTGCTTCTGCCTGATGTCGCCCATGTCAACGTCGGCCTGCGCCAGGTTCGGGTCCATCCTGAGCACCTTCTGCAGGATGTCCTCGGCCGAACCGAAGCTACCCTGCTGCATCAGCGCCTCGGCCTTGTACAAGCGCGGCAACGTCTGGGTCGAATCGCGGGCGATCAGCCCGTCGAACTGCTGAATCGCCTGCCTGGTCTTGCCCCATTGCAGATACACCGCACCCAGGCGCAGCGCGGTCTGGTCGCGGCCCGGGTCATTCCGGAGCACCGTATCGAGCTGGGCTACCGCCTTCTCGTACTGCTTCAACTGGATGTAGCAGTCGGCCAGCTTCTCGCGCAATTCCACGACCTTGGGGAACCGCTCAGTCAGCGGGACCATTGCGTTCACGGCTTCCTGATAGCGCTTCTGCTTGAACAGGAAATCGGCCCACAGCCGCTGGACGCTCACGTCGTCCGGGAACCGCCGCATCGCCGCCTGATACAACAGGTCGGCCTGGGCCATCTTGCCCATTCTCACGTAGACCTCTGCGGCGCCGTTGTACAGATCAACCAGGCTCGAATCCTGGGCCAGCCCCTTCTCGTACACGGCCAGCGCCATGCTGTCCTGTCTCGTTACCAAGTACAGGTCACCCAGGGCTTCGTAAGCCTTCGGCTTCTTGGGGTCTATCGTGATCGCCCTTTCAAAGTTGAGTCTGGCCTTGGACGAGTCCTGCATCTTACGATAGGCCGCTCCGATGGCGACGTAGACATCGTAGTAGGTCGAATCGTACGCCAGCGCCCGCTCGAAATTCTCCAGCGCCGCATCGAAGTTGTTCTGCGAAAAATAGCTGGAACCGATGCTGTAGTACTGCTGCGCCGTGTCGCGCTTCGCATTCAGCGTTTCCTCGGTTATCGGTTTTACGGTCTGGGTCGGCGCGCAGCCGACGAGCGCGGCAAACAGCGCCGCGACGAGGGCCGCCGCCCCTGCGGACAGACTCATTCTCGACATTATCAAAGCTCCTTTTGCAGAGAAATACTACTCGTCGGTCGCCAAGCGGAAATCGTCAAATCTGAAATGGAGCCGGCGGGAGTTGAACCCGCGACCTCTTGACTGCCAGTCAAGCGCGCTCCCAGCTGCGCCACGGCCCCAATCGAACGTGCTAAGTTTTACCTGAATTCGCCTGACTGTCAAGCAAGCGCAGGGTCGAGATAAGACGGCCGATGCCGTACCAGTGCCGGATGCGGGCGCCCGCGCCACGGGCGTTGCCCCGCGCGCATGCGTCACCTGCGTCCAACTCGCCGGGTTGACCGACTAGCATCCGCAGATTTCGCGGATGGCTCGGATTCGGGCCGGGGCTTCCGCTTGGGCCTGTGCTGCTCAGCGCTGGATGACGATCTTCCGCATCCTCCCCGACCCCTGGCCATCGGCCCCTGACCCCTCTCCTACGAAGTACACGCCGGGCTTCGGGTTCAACACCCTCCGCCCCATCGCATCAAACGCGACCGCTCCGGCAGGAAGTGTCCGCACGACAGTGGCAGCGGGCTTGAACCTTGGGGCTTGCGGCTTGGGGTCCTCCTCGATTCCCGTCATCGAATCGCGCAGGACCGAAATGCTGGAACTGGAGAGGTTGGCGACATAGACCCGGTTTTGTAGCGGGTTCCAAGCCAGAGCCCGAGGGTCGTCACCCACTTCGATTGACCTGAGCACGCCGTTGCCTGCACCGTCTATCACCGTCACGGAGTTATCGTTGCAATTCGCGCAGTAGACCTTGTTGTTCTGATTGTTGTAGCAGAGGGCGTAAGGACTGGTTCCAATTGCGACCATGGCAATGACCGAGTCCGTTACGCCGTCTATCACCGTGACATCATTACCGGAGACGTCCGCGCAGCAGACCTTGTTGTTCTGCGTGTTGTAACAGAGGGCGTACGGTTGGTAGCCGGTTGGAACCGTGGCAAGAACTGAGTCCATCGCGCCGTCCATCACCGTCACGTTGTTGCTGCCGGAGTTCGCGCTATAGACCTTGTTGCTCTGCGGGTTGTAGCACAGGACGCAAGGGAAGCTTCCGGTTGTGACCGTGGCAATGACCGAGTCCGTCACGCCGTCTATCACCGTCACGTTGTTACTGACCGCATTCGCGCAGTAGACCTTGTCGTTCTGTGGGTTGTAGCAAAGGGCACAAGGGAGGCTGTCTACTGCCAAGATCCCAATGACCGAGTCCGTCGCGCCGTCTATGACCGTTACGTTCCTGCTGCCCCTGTTCGCGCAGTAGATCTTGTTGTTGGTCGGGTTGTAGCAAGGGGCCAAAGGGTAGAGCATGGTTGTGACGGTGGCAATGACCGAGTCGGTCGCGCCGTCTATCACCGTCACGTTGCTGCTATTGCCGTTCGCGCAGTAGACCTTGTTGTTCTGTGGGTTGTAGCACAGGGCATAAGGGAAGCTACCGGCTGTCACCGTGGCGAGGACCCCGTTCGTTGCGCCATCTACTACCGTTACGTTGTCGCCGTTGCAGTTCGCGGAGTAGACCTTGTTGTCCGTTGGGTTGTAGCAAAGGGCGATGGGCTCGGACGAATCCGGCAACTGGATGGTAGTCTCCAACCACTGGGCCTTGACGGCTGACAGCAGACAACCTGTAGCTAGGAGCACAGACGCGAGTTTCACCTTGCCTCCTTATCGTATCACGATGGACGCGTCCGTAACCAGCTTGCTCTTCCGATGCAGGCAGGCTTCATGGACCTCTGCACGGACGACGGCCGTCACTTTCACCTTACCTTTATCCTAAGCCGGACTTCCGAATTGTCAACCAGCAGCCGGCTTCGGCGGGAGCTTGACCTTCCATTGGTTGAAGGTCTTGGCCACGATGGCCGCGGTTTCACGTGCAAGCGCCGGGTCGTGCATCTTCGGCGCAGTCGCATCCACTTCGGCCTGCCATTCCTGCGAGTCGGTGCCGTGCTCGTCTGCAATCGGAATCAGCCGGTCAATCCACGCGTAGTAGTGCCGCTTGACGTAGTACCAATCGAGCTTGAGTTCATCCAGCCGCAGGTCAACTGCCAAAAGGGCCGCCATCCCGACTTGAGCCAGAGCCTTGTTGTATTCTACTCCGGGCGCAATCTCGTCCATCTCCAAGCGCGTCTCGGCTTTCTCGACCTTGGGCGCATGGCCCCGCTGCTTGATGATTTCCTCCTCTGTCGGCTGCCAATCGAGCCGGCCCGACTGCTTCAGTTCAAGGTGAGCGTCAGTCGCCGCCTTCAGTAGCGCAGCTATGGTCTGTTCAGAGAACCCGTCTTCCTTTGCCCGACGCTCGACCCGGGCCAACGCGCCCTGCCTCCGCTTCTCGTTCTTGTAGTACCGGGTCAGGATTCCGAAGAACCGGCGGGCGTGATTGCAGGCGTACTTCCGCTCGCTCCTCGGCACCTCGTTCTTCAGCCCGCGCATCGTCTCGTAGAGCTTCTGCTCGAACAACTCGTTCCAATTCGCGTGAATGAACGACCAGATGACCCGAAAGACCCGCTGCCTGTCGGTCTCGACCCGCGGTTTCTTCTTCTCCGGCTGTGCCGCCGCCTTCTCCTCCCGTTTCTCGGCGGTCGCCTTCTCCCATCTCAGCATCGCCCGCTGCTCAAACTTCGGCAGGCTCTTGAGCAGCTCCGCGACCGCGGCGTCGCCCTTCTGCGTGAGCACGGGCGATTGTGACAGGTAGACGTCGAGCAGGTCGGCCACATCCTTGACCTTTGCCCCGCACGCCCGCAGAAAGTCCACAAGCAGGTTGATAGACGGATGCTTCAGGTCTCCCCTTTCCAGCTTGGCCAGCAGGTTGAAAGACCCGGGCTGGTGCCGGTCCATGAGCAGAGCCAGGTCCCGCAGGGACAGGTTCCGCCGCTTGCGCAACTGGCGCAACCGCGCCCCGAATTCGGACGTGAAAACGAACGTAGTCTTGGTGTATTTCATCTTTGCCTCGGTTCAGGTTTGTATCCAATGAAGGATACACGCCGCCGAGCCGGTTTTCAAGCCTATCTGCTTGCTGGTTGCGATGTTAGGTGCTGACCATCTAACTCAGAGCCCCGTGGGGGGAGTTGCTGGGCAGATAGCTGTCCCAATTGCCCTGTGAGTTGTCTGGTGAGTTGCTCTCCCGATTGCTCTCGGAATCGCTTGCCCGGTTGCTCTACCGGTTGCTGTCCGAGTCGCTGTCCCCGTTGCTCTCTCCATCGCTCCACCCGTTGCTCTACCGGTTGCTCGCACCATTGCGGTCCGAGTCGCTCTACCGGTTGTCGTCCCCGTTGCTCTCCCCGTAGCTCTGACCGTTGCTCTCCAGATAGCGGGTAGAGTAGCTTCCCGAATTGCCCTCCGAGTTGCTCTGCCCATTGCTGTCCCTATTGCAGGGCCGACAATATCCCCGGTCAGACGTTCAACCACACTTCACGACGGCCCAACCCGCACCAAAGTATTAGACTCGCCCTGTCCGGTGCCGGTTTCAGTGTCCGCCGAACCGACCGCAGCCCGCGCTGCCTGACTGCTGCCGGCGGACTTCCCAGCTTGACTCCGAACGCAGCGAGGATAACATGCTTCGATGACCGACCAACCCTCAAGCGACGCGGTTCTGGCGCGCATCCGGACGCAAGCGCGCGAGGAGCGCGTGCGCGTGACCGTCCACGCGCATCAGGAAATGGTGGAAGAAGACGTCACGATGGATGAGTTGCTGCAAGCCGCGACGTCCGCCGACATCATCGAGGACTATCCAAGCCACCGCCGCGGACCCTGCTGCCTGATGCACGGAGTCACCCTTGCCGGACGGCACCTGCACATCGTGTGCACTACTTCTCTGGAGAAGCTGGTCACAATCACTGTCTATGAACCCCGGCCGCCCAAATGGCCTGAGCCGGCACTCAGGAGGAAACTGTGAAATGCAGCATTAAGGATTGCAGCGGCGAGTGTCAGGTCCGCGAGATTACCCATACGGTCCGCCGCCATGGCCAGGTAGTGGTAATTGACCACGTTCCGGCCGAGGTGTGCTCGGTGTGCGGCGACGCGGTGCTCAGCCCGGAGACGGTGCGCCACATCGAGCGACTTCTGCGCAGTGCGGGCCGCCCTGCGCGTGAAGTCCCACTCTACGAATACGCATAGCCATCCGGCTCGCGCAGTCGCGCACGACCTCCAGAAGGGCCGACTGTCGGTCTACCGGGTCAAGACCGCTTCGGTATCGCTCGACGACTCTGAATTCTGGCAACTGGATGCTGGTTGCCCACTGACAAGGTGAGCGCCGGGAGTGTCAGACAACCGGGGCCGGGGCCCCGAGAGCAATCTCTTCGAGCACAACTCGGCTGAAGACCCGCTCATCGCCGAATCGCCTGCGGGCGTCCAGGACCTCAATGCCGGCGACCCGGCCGTCGGCTGCGTAGTCCACGGCAATACCTTCGGCCACGTGCTTGGTCGTCACGGTCATCTCGATAAACCGGATATACAAGGCGTCAACCTCGCGGTCGTAAGTAATACGCATGTCTGTCCGATTCTAGCGACGGCAGACGACCACTGTCAAGGACTCCGGCGGGCCGGTCCCGCTCTGATGCCTGTGCTTGAGCTTGCGCTTGGGCCCACGTCTGCCCCGGCCTACCGCGCAAGCACGACCTTGGTGACGCCTTGCCCTTGGGCTCCTCGAACAAAGTAGACGCCGGGCGCAAGCGCCCGCACGTCATTCGGGCCGGGATGCAGTCCCGCAACCTTCCTCCCGCTGATGTCCACCAGGCTTGCGGCTTGAGGCTTGTGGCTCGAGGCTTCCGGCAGGTAAAGCACTCCGAGCACGACCGTGGGCCCGGCGTTCATCGTTCCGCGCTCATCGTTCATCGTTTCCTCCACGCCGCTGCCGTAGAACTCGATGACCCGGAGACCAGCACCCCCGTCCGCGACGTAGGCATAGTCCCCGGCCACGGCCACGCCACGGGCATAGTCCGGCGTGACGTAGTACCCGACCTCACTTGGATGGGCCGGGTCAGCGACCGAGATGACCCGCAGACCGGCATATCTGGCCGCAACGTAGGCATAGTCCCCGGCCACGGCCACACCATAGGCCACGCCCGGCGTGTCATAGTATCCGCGTTCCACCGGGCTTTGGGGATTGGACACGTCTATCACCAGCAGCCCGGCATAGTAGTCTGCCACGTAGGCATAGGTCCCGGCAACGGCAACGCCATAGGCATAATACCGCGTGTCACAGTATCCGCGCTCCACCGGACTCTGGGGATTGGATACGTCTATCACCCGCAGCCCGGCCTCCTCGTCTGCCACGTAGGCGTAGTTCCCGGCAACGGCAACGCCTTGGGCCCTGCCCGGCGTGTCATAGTATCCGCGTTCCACCGGACTCTGAGGATTGGACACGTCTATCACCCGCAGCCCGGCAGAGCCGTTTGCCACGTAGGCATAGGTCCCGGCCACGGCAACGCCAAGGGCCCTGCCCGGCGTGACATAGTATCCGCGCTCCACCGGGCTCTGGGGATTGGATACGTCTATCACCCGCAGCCCGGAATCGCAGTCCGCCACATAGGCATAGGTCCCGGCCACGGCAACGCCATAGGCCAAGCCAGGCGTGTGGCAGTATCCGCGCTCCACCGGACTCTGGGGATTGGATACGTCTATCACCCGCAGCCCGGCCTCCTCGTCTGCCACGTAGGCGTGGCTTCCGGCAACGGCAACGCCATAGGCGTCGCCCGGTGTGTCGTAGTACCCGACTTCACTCGGATGCGCCGGGTCAGCGACCGAGATGACCCGCAGACCGGCATTGTAGTCCGCGACATAGGCATAGTTCCCGGCAACGGCCACGGCACGGGCATGGCTTGGTGTGTCGTAATACCCGAGCCTTGCCGGAGCTGCAGGATTGGTGACATCCCAGATTTCCAGACCTGCCACAGCCGCAGCAATGTACAGCCGGTTCGCCTGATAGCAGAGACCATAGACTAATCCGCGCGTGTGAATCGCCTCAGAGAGCTTCTGCGGCTGCGCCGGGTTTGAGACGTCAAGCACGTACACACCGCCGCCTGAACCGCAGAAGGCCAGGTTGCGGCTCGCATCATAGGCAACCGCAGGGCTCCGCCCGAACGGCCAACTACCCTTTTCCCGGCAGTTGAGCGAGTCCTGCGCTACTGCCGCGGAAAGCAGGACTACGAACACCACGACTGTCTGCATCTTCCTCATCTTGCTCCTCCCAGATTCTGATTCAACCTCCCTAGTCGACTTGGGACACGACCCGAAACTCCAGGAGAGTTTCGGTCATGTCCCGCGCCGCGGGCACGCGGCGGTTTTCATCGTGTCATTGGTATCATGGTAAGCTGCAAATACCCATTGTCAAATTGCTGCGGCCCGGATTTGACTTGGCCGGGCGCGATTCTGGACTTGAGGACGATATTGCTCAGGAGCCGACATGACCACCACGAAGGTACGAAATACGAACGAAACGAATGGGTCCGGAGCGGGTGCAGTTGACCGCCGAGCACAGACCGCTAGAATGAGGAATGAGTGCTAGAGGATAAGAAGACTGCTGGCTGAATTGAAGGCCGAGCTTGCACGAATCTACGGCCCGCGCCTTTCGGGCGTCTTCTTGTTTGGGAATCAGGGACAGTCACCTATTAGGGCTGTCGGGGACGGCAACCGTTTTCGCTTCACACGCATTCCGTGAACCGTACACCGTGCACCGTAGACCGCGAACCGTACACCGTAAGCCGTCGGCCGTTTGCCGTAGGCCGTCGGCCGTCCAGACGCTGCCGCCTTGACATCCCGGCGCGGTGACCTAGGGACTGTTGGGGACGGTAACCGTTTTCGCGCGTCCGATGTGACGCACACCTGAGCCCCGCCCCGCCGCCTTGACACCTGAGCCGAAAAGAGTGAGCCGGCCGCCAGCCGGCTGCCGAGAATCGGACCGACGGATTACTTCTTCGCTCTCCCTAGCTCCTGCCGCATCTGGTCCATCAGCTTGAAACGGCTTGCAGCGGTATCGTCATCCAGTCCAGCTTCCTTGAACAGTCCCTCTATCCGCTTCCGCCCCAGTTTGTCCTCACACCAGACCAGCCCTCTCAGCACCTGCCATCGGCCGTTGGCCGCGCCGATTGCCGAGTAGATGCCCAGCGCCTCCACCAGCTTTGGCACGGCCTGCTCGTACTTCCTCATGCCCGTCAGAACGAGCCCGATGTTGGCGAGGCCGTTCGCTACGCCCTGCTGATACCCAATTTCGCGGAATGTCGCCAGCGCTTCCTCATGGCACTTGAGCGCCTTGTCGGATTCACCCTTGGCGCTGTAGATATTACCGATGTTAACGAGGTCGCTCGCCACGCCCTGCTGATTCCCAACACCACGGTGTATCGCCAGCGCTTCCTCCAAGTACTTGAGTGCCTCGTCGGGTTCGCCCTTGCCGCTGTGGGTGTTCCCGATGTTGCCGAGCTGGTCTGCCACGCCCTGCTGATACCCGATTTCGCGGTGTATCGCCAGCGCTTTCTCGAAGTACTCGAGCGCCTCGTCGGGTTCGCCCTTGTCTCTGTAGATGAGCCCGATGTCGCCGAGATGGGCCGCCACGCCCTGCTGATACCCGATTTCGCGGTGTATCGCCAGCGCCTCCTCGTAGTACTTCAGTGCCTTGTCGAGTTCGCCCTTGTCGCGGTAGATGCTCCCGATGTTGCCGAGGCCGTTCGCCACGCCCTGCTGATACCCGATTTCACGGTGTATCGCCAGCGCTTCCTCAAGGTACTTGAGCGCCTTGTCGAGTTCGCCCTTGTCGCTGTAGATGAAGCCGATGTTGCCGAGGCCGTTCGCCACGCCCTGCTGATACCCGATTTCACGGTCTATCGCCAGCGCTTCCTCAAGGTACCTGAGCGCCGTGTCGGGTTCGCCCTTGCCGATGTGGATATTCCCGATGTTGCCGAGCTGGTTTGCCACGCCCTGCTGATGCCCGACTTCGCGGAATATCGCCAGCGCTTCCTCATAGCACTTGAGCGCCTTGTCGGGTTCACCCTTGCCGCTGTGGATGGTCCCGATGTCGCCGAGGACGCTCGCCACGCCCTGCTGGTCCCCGACTTCGCGGAATGTCGCCAGCGCTTCTTCTAGGTACCTGAGCGCCCGGTCGGGCTCGCCCCTGTCGCTGAAGACGTTCCCAATGTTGCCTAGGACGCTCACCACGCCCTGCTGATCCCCGACTTCGCGGAATGTCGCCAGCGCTTCTTCTAGGTACTTGAGCGCGTTGTTGGGTTCGCCCTTGTCGCTGAAGATGAGCCCGATGTTGCCGAGGGCAGCCGCTTCGCCGTGCTTGTCGCCGAAGTCCACGGCCAGCCTGCGCGACTCCTCGTACGCCTGAAGCGCATCGTCCCATCGGCCCGGCGAGTAGTGGCACAGGCCGATGAGGTTGTAGAGCGCGACCAGTTGTGTACCGGACGCGGACTTGCTAGCCTCCCGGAAGTGTCCGATTGCCTCGTCCCACTTGTAGGCCTTCATTGCGGCAAGACCTGCAGCGAAAGGCTCCCTGACTGCGCTGGACGCCTCCGCCAGGCCGTCCAAGTACGGTTTGACTGCCGAGCGCCGCCCTATCTCGTCTGCGATGCGATTGACGTCCTCGTCAGTGAGAACCGACGCAGGCTTCATGCCCCATAGCTTGCGCCACAGGTCAGGCCCGTGCTTGCCTGTAACAAACCAGATGAGGCCAACTATCGCGGCCGCAACGCCCAGGATGGCAACGATGGTGCGCATACCCCCGCAGTCTATCGCTCCCACCCGCCCAGTCAAGCCCGGGGGAATCAAGGGGGGGAATCAGGCGGGGGAATCAGGGACAGTCACCTAGCACCGTGAACCGTGGGGGAATTAGGGACAGTCACCTATTAGGGATGTCGGGCCGGTAACCGTTTTCGCTTCGCCCGAATCCCGCGTCCGCTGCCCGTGAACCGTGCACCGTAGTTCGTGAACCGTACACCGTCAGCCTCGGCCGTCCACCAACGCGAGTCAAGGCAAGGCCGGGAGCGCGCCGGCGGTCATCACGAAGGTGTGTTTCGGCCGCAAGCTGGCCTCGCTCCCAGCCCGAGGATTCTACCAGCCCCGACCCGGCGCATCAAGCCCGCCTCCCCGATGTTCGGCTCACGGCTGATGGCAGACAGCCGACGGCTCACGGCTAACGGCTGACCGCTTCCGGTTTGCGACGCAAGGAGAGATTCCTCGACTCCGCTCGGAATGACATCACTTCTGGCGTTCCTCTCCCCACTTCGCCATTTCCCCTTTCCACTTCGCATCTTGGCGTTCTTGGCGAGCTTGGCGGTTTCGACGTCAGGAATCAGGGCCGAATCGGACGCGGTGAGCGGATAGCGGACAGCGGGTCACGGCTGACGATTGGCAAGTGCTGACAGTGGGTCCGGGCCGGAGGACAGAAATGCCGGGTGCGTGCCCGGTAAGCCTGCCCACTGTGGGGTTATGGCTTCCATTGGGGCTCCGCACCCGACTATCTAATTCTACACCTGCCCGGCCCGCGTTGCAAGGCCACGAACAACGTCCCCGCCGGCCCGGCGCGCGGACGGCGTCTCCCCTGCCGTCGCGCCTCCGGCGCGAGTTATCAGTTCCTGGTCCCTGGTTCGCAGTAGTGGACCCCTGATTCCAAGCAGTCATCCTGCTGCCCGTGAGACGCGGTTCACTGTAATGAACCAGGAGCCCTGGGCCGTAAACCGTGAATCACAAACCGCACACCGTGAACCGTAGTCCGTAGCCCGTCAGCCCTCTCCCTGCTCCATTTGACATGCCGGGAAAACTGCCCATAATGGATTCGAGAGCACGGCAGTTCGGTGTCACCATGCGGCTCGGTCAATCACATTGCCGCGATACCGGGCTGTTCGTGACTCTCTCTTTGTCAACAGGATTTCCGCGGACACGACAAGAGATTGCCGACGCGCGGGCGGCTCCCCGATGTTCGGCTCACGGCCGGCGGGTCCGGCAACCGGCAGTTCTTGACCCGGCGGGCCTAGAGGAGTAAGTTCTCCATGTGGAAAACCTGACTCCGAACGAACTCACGGCGCTGCGGAAGTTGAAGGATGCCCTTGCCCGTGATTTCCGACTGGTCGAGTTGCGGCTGTTCGGCTCCAAGGCGCGCGGGGACTCGAACCAGGAATCCGACATCGACGTACTGGTGGTACTTGAGGAGTATGACTGGGAGACCCGGAAGGCGGTATCCAGACTCTGTTTCGACATCAATATCGAGCACGGCGTCCTCCTGGTCCCGGTGCTGTTCTCACGAGCCGAGTATGGGTCTGACCTGACTAAGGTCACGCCCTTCTACCAGACCGTGGTTCGCGAAGGAGTGCCGGTGTGAGCAGTCCGAAGCACGAGGTCATTCGGTACCGCCTGGAGCGGGCGCGTGAGGCCCTGAACGACGCTCAGTCGGACTTGGAACAGGAACGCCTCAACAGCGCGTCCAATCGCATCTACTATGCCATGTTCTACGCAGCCATCGCGCTGCTCGCCACCCGCGACCTGAGTTCCTCCCGGCATTCTGGTGTCATCTCACTGTTCTACAAGCACTTCGTCCGGAGTGACATTTTCCCGGCGGAGCTTGCCCAGCATCTCGGCCGGGCGTTTGAGATGCGCACGAATACGGACTACAGGGACTTCTCAACACCTGAACCGGTCGAGATTCGTGAGATGTTTGAACAGGCCCGCGCTTTCGTGCAGAAGGCCGAAGACCTGGTCCGCGCCGCGTAGTCCACACCCAATCCGAACTGCCAAACCGCCGGCGGGGTAGAAAGGCAACGCCGCCCGTGGGGGCGGACCTTTGTCCGGCTCCGGTCAGGCGGCGCGGTTAGTTTACTTGGACTTGCCCTGCATGGCCTGCAGGCGGGCGAGTTCCAGCTTGACTTCCTCGCCCTTGTCACCTTCCGGCTTGCCTTTGAGCAGTTCGTCGTACACGGCTTTGGCCTTGTCGTACGCGTTGGCGTTGCGATAGGCCCGACCCGCCGCCATCATCGCGTCAAAGACGAGTGGCGACTTGGGCCACCGGCTCCGGACCGCTTCGTAGGACTTGGCCGCGGCCATGTTGTCGCCCGTCTGCTCTTCGCAGTTGCCGATGCCGAGTTGCGCGGCCGGACTCAGGAGCGGGTCATTCTTCACGCGGCCGAGAAAGATCTCGAATTCCTTCTTCGCCTCGGCTGTCCGGTTGGTGTTGAAGTAGATGTTCCCGAGATAAAAGTGCGCCTTGGCCCCGACGAAATCCCGGCCGAACCGGGCGGCGACTTCCTTAAAGGCAGGCTCGGCCTGTTCAAGGTTGTTGCTCGAATAGATGCCGATGGCCTGGGTGAAGGCGACCTCTGCCTGCGGATTCACCCCGGTGCCCCGGTTCTGCAGCAGCAGGATGGCGATGACAATAACGGCCACCGCGGCTGCCGCGCCAATCCAGACCTTCTGCCGGTCGTGGTAGTAGAACTCGAGCGACTTCTCGACGAATACCTGGAACCGGTCTTCTTTCAAGTCCCGCTTGCTGACGTAATGCTTGCCTTTGAAGCGCATGATGTCCTTTTCATTTTACCCCTGAGGCGATTCGAACGCCTGACCTACGGTTTAGGAAACCGTCGCTCTATCCACCTGAGCTACAGGGGCACGGATGCCGATTATAGGAGATGCTGGACGCAAGTCAAGGAAGCGGGGCGGCCCCAGACCCGATATTGAACCGCCAAGGACGCCAAGTTCGCCAAGACCCGGACTCCGGACTTCTGCATTCTGACTTCTGGTATCTGACTTCTGACTTCGCCCGCGCCCGCCTTCGTGTCTTTATGTCTTTGTGGTGCAACGTCCGACGTGGGCCTCTGAGGCCAACTCCTATCTCGGTTCTAGGGTGTCCCTGACTATTTGACCGCCGCCGCGCTTTCGTGTATTGTCAGTTCCTGCAATCCATAAGGAGAAATCATGCGAACCATCGCTTCGATACTTGTCCTGTCCGCCGTCGCTCTTGCCATGCCGCCGCGACCCGGCGTGCACGAAGGCACGAACAGCCCGTTGCCGGCCTACCCGCCCGGGGTCGAGGTCGCCGGGCCCAACCTGCTCAGGGGATTCAGCGACCTCGAGACCGTAACGATTCTCATGCAGTTCCAGGACAACCGCGCCGACACCGTCGAGCGGCCCCCGGCCCGGTTCGACTCGATGCTCTACTCGACCGGCGTGTACAACGGTCTTCCCTATCGCGCGGGCAGCCTGAACGATTACTGGCTGGAGTGCTCTTACGGCGACTACCACGTGCGCGGAGGAATCGGCGGCGGCCGGTGGTTCATGTCCAGTCATGACTACTCAAGTTACTACGACGGCCAGTACCTGCTAACGAGGGGCTACGACCTCGCCTATGACAACATGCAGCAGGTCGATGCCTTCGTTGACTTCAAGCAGTTCGACCTGAACCACGACGGCCACATCCCGGCCTGCTTCATGGTCCATGCCGGGGCCGATGGTTCGGACAACGGGGACACCAACTGCCTCTGGTCGCACGCTCTCCCGTACTTCAGCTACCAGACCAACGACGGCGTGATTATTGACGGCGTCACCAACGTGCCCGAGTTCGCCATGGTCACCGAAGCCCGCGAGACGACGCTGTGCTGCATCGCGGTGATGTGCCACGAGATGGGCCACCTTGTCGGCTTGCCCGACCTGTATGACGGCACTCGTCATGACTGGGGACCGGGCTACTGGAGCCTGATGGCGTACGGCGCGTGGGGCGCGGGCGGCAACACGCCGTGGAGCCCGTCCCACCCGGACGCATGGTGCCTGAACGAGGCCGGCTTTGTCACACCCACGGTGGTAACGACCAACCTGTACAACGTCCACATCCCGCCGATTGAGGACGAACCGGTTGTGTACAAGGCATGGCGGAACGGCACCGACAGTATTGCCCGTTTCTACCTTGAGAACCGCCAGCACAAGGGCTTCGACAAGCCGCTGCCCGGCGCCGGCCTCGCCATCTGGCACATCGACCCGTCTCAGAGCGGGATGTACAACGTCGTGGACATGGAAGAGGACTCTACGGACCACCTCAGCCACGGCAACGGAGTCCGGCCCGACCCGCATGTCTATCATCAAGAACTGGGCGACACGTCCGACGTACTCCCGGGCAACTGGAACCGGGTCGCGTTCGACTCCACAACCAAGCCGTCGAGCCGTGACCGCAACAACGTATCAACCGGTGTCTGCGTCCGCAACATCAGGCTTCAGGGCGACACCATCATCTGCGACATCATCGTGAAGCCCGAATCGGTGGGTGTTGCCGAAGGCTTGACGCTGGACGCTCGACGCCAGACGCTCCGGGCCGCGCCGAATCCGTTCTCGCGTGAAGTGAACCTGACCGTCATGCCGGCCGGCATGGCAGAGGCCCGGATATACTCGACCGCGGGCGCGCTGGTCTGGCGGGCGCGAGTCCCGACATCCGGCAGGCTGACATGGGACGGCGCCGGTAGCTCCGGCACAAGGCTACCCGAGGGCGTGTATCTTGTGCAGGTTTCCGGCGCTGCGGCCGCGCCCTTGAAAGTCGTCCTGAACCGCTAGTCTGCCCGGCTTCCGAGCCGGGTCACGCCGGAAGTCGGAATGGAACCGCGAGGACGCGAAGTGGAAAGGGGAAATGGCAAAGCAGGAATCAGAACGCCAGGGACGCCAAGTTCCAGGAAGAACCGCCCGCGGATTGCACCGATTCCGGTCCGGAGCTATCTGCGGAATCTGTGTAATCTGTGGATTCCCTTCCTCGACGCTGCCTGCCTTGACTTTGCCGCCTGCCGCTCTATCCTTTGCCCGGTCGTCATTGGGGCATCGTCTAACTGGCAGGACGGCTGGCTCTGGACCAGCTGGTTGGGGTTCAAATCCCTATGCCCCAGTTATCATTGACCAGACGCCACCCGGTTGTCGGGTGGCGTCATCGTTTCCGGACCGGGCCCGTCAGTCGCGCCCGGCCCTGAGGGATTCCAGCAACTGCAAGGCCGCCGGCCGGTCATCGAGCACGAATTCGGCCGGGTCGGTCGGCTGGCCGGTCGCAAGCAGAGACTCCAGCTCGCGCCGGGCCTCGTTCTTGCGCTGCCGACGGACATCCACGCGGGCCAGCTCGAGCCGGATAATCGTATAGTTCGGGTCAGCCGCGAGGCCGCGACAAAGGTACTCCTCGGCCCGGCTCAGGCTGCCGCCGAGGAGCGATGGTAGCGCCGCGTAGAGCCGCCCGAGCGCATACCAGGCAAGCGCATACCCGGAATCAAGCTCCAGCACCCGCCCGTATGATCGCTTCAGGTCGCCGATCATACCGATAGAGCCAACTATCCCGTCAAGCTGGCCGATCTTGCCTTGAGCTGTAGCCCACCACATGTGGCCATCGGGATTCTCTGGATTCCGTTGTCTCAGGGTGTCTGCTACCGCCCTTGCCTTTGCGTACCAACTCCGCTTCTCCTCCCGGCCCGGTGCTTCGTCACCAAGTTGCAGCAATACCCTTGCCCAAAGACAGAGCCCGGCCTCGTTCTCCGGGTCGTGCTGCCGGATGCCGGCGACGATTGCCCGCGTCGAATCGAACCACGTCTGATTCAGGTGTTGATGGCACAGGAGGTATGAGGCCCGCTCGCAGGCCGGGCCCGCGTCGGTCGCCGCCGTCGTTCGCAAGACGAGCAGGGCCGCTAGAATCAGGCTCATGGCATAGCGGGCGCGCCGGCATCCGGCAGTTCGATCTGCAACCTCCCGGTTGCGACGAACCACTCAATGGAATTCCTGACGGTTTCGCTCAGGGGGCGGTGCGCGTATCCCAGCTCACGGGCGGCTTTCGCGCTGCTCATGAGGCAGTTCGACGCCAACACCCGCAGCGAGTAACTGGTGAACCGGGGGCGGGCATGTTTGAGCCGGTAGTACGTAGGTGCGAACCGGGCCGCCAGCCGGGCGAGCTGGAGCGGAATCCGGCGCGCCCTTGCCCGCACACCCGTGGCCCGTTCCAGCAGCCCGAGCAGGCTCGCCACCGAAATCCTCTCACCGGAGAGGATGTAGCCCTCGCCGCGACCGCCCTTCTCTGCCGCGAGCAGCAGCCCGGCGACGACATCCCGCACGTCCACGAAGTCATACGCCCCGTCAACGTATGCCTTCAAGCGGCCGCGGGCGAAGTCAACGAATAAGTGCCCCATCTCCGAGAGGCGGAAATCGTACGGGCCGATGACACCGGAAGGAAAGACCACAACCGCGTCCAGCCCCTGCTCGACGCACTTGAAAACCTCGATGCTCGCGCGGGCCTTGGACCGGGCATAGTCGCCGTCCAGCGCATCCGGCCGGAACTCGACCGTCTCGCAGAGCGGCACGCCGCACGGCGGCACCTCAAGCGCGTGAACCGAACTGGTGTAGACCAGCCGGCGCACGCCCGCCTTCAGGCATGCCTGCCCCACGTTGCGCGCCCCCAGCACGTTGACCTCGTGCAGCAACCGTACCTGGCCTCCGGAAATCGTGATGATGCCGGCAAGGTGATAGACGAGACCGGCGCCGGCGAAGGCGGCGGTCAACGAATCGAGGTCCCTTACGTCGGCCCGCACCACCTCCGCATCAAGCCCGGCAATCGCCTCCGTCGTCTCGGCCGCGGGGACTACCGCGCGCACGCTCTGCCCGCGGCGCACCAACTCACGGACAAGGACGTTCCCGACGTGCCCGGTCGCACCGGTGACGGCGATCACCGGCCGCTCCCCGATTGAAAGTCAAGCATACATATAGTATGCTTAGTGAACCTTCAATGTCAACAAAAATGCAGCGGACGAATGGCCGAGGAGCGAGGCGGCCTACTGCCCGGCCGGCGGCAGCAGGTCTTTCTGCTGCTCGGACATGCCCATCGCCATCTGCTCCAGGGTCTCGATGAAGACGTCGAGGTTCTTCTCCGGTATCCGGCGCATCATCTGGGCCAGCCCCTGCCGCTGGACCTTTGCCAGGCTGCGCGCGACCGACTGCCCCTTCGCTGTCAGGCGCACGAACACGACCCGGCGGTCTTCTACCCCGTGCTCCCGAACGACCAGGCCCTTCTTCACCAGCCGGTCAACGAGGCCCGTGCAGTTGGCCTTGGACAGCCCCAGAAACCGGGAGAGGTCGTTCATCCGCGATTCCTTCTGCAACACCAACGCCTGCATAATCAGGGTCTGCGAGAATGAGAACTCATGTCCCAGCGCCTCGACCGAAGTCAGCAGCTTCAGCCCGCGGACCAGAATCGGGCCGAGCCACTCAAGCTTGGCAAGATAGAAGCTCTCTTTCTTCATGTGAACTAGTGATTATCTAGCACCACGCCGGGAAGTCAAGGCGCGGCGGTCTGACGCCACGGGGCCTCACCTCACAGCACCAGCGGCGACAACGCGACATCGTACCCGGAAACCTCGCCCAAACCGCCAATCGGAAATCAGGAACCCCGTGACCCCACGCCCATGCGCAGTGCTTGACTTCCCTCTGCCCCGCTGCTACTCTCGCTCAATGGATGCCCCGAGCCGCAAGCCGCCTGAAGAGTGGGTTCTTCAGACAGGTGCCGTCATCGGACAGAGTAGAAGGGCGCTGGAATGGCTGAAGTCACTATCGCAGTAATCCTCGATTTCCTCCGCTCGGCTCTGCAGTCGCACGGTCTGCGAGTCGAGAAGCTGGTCCTTTTCGGTTCGCAGGCTGCGGGAACCGCGCGGGAAGACAGCGACCTTGACGTGGCTCTCATCTCGCCGGACTTTACCGGAAAGGACATCTTCGAGCGCGTCGAGATGACTGCCCGGGCCGACCGGGACACCATCCGCCGGTTCGTAGTGCCGCTCGACCTTGTCCTGCTCGCGCCTGACGAGTACGAATTCCGTTCCTCTCCGGCGGCCTCGTTCGCCCGCGAAGGCCGCGTCGTCTACGAAGCACAGCACTGACGCCCCCGGCCCGGACCGGCTCCCGCAGTGCTGACTGGTGAATGCTGCCTGCTTCTCCGGTGCCCGTCAGCCGTCAGCCCCAAACCTACGAACGACAGTCGTGAACTCCGCAACCGCTGCCGCCCAAGCCGCGTCCGCAGCTTGTGGCTTGCGGCTTGTGGCTGCCGGAATGGTGATAGCTCAACCTCCAGTGCGAACGCCAGATACGCTTGTTTCCGGGAATCACTCGGCACCAACTCATCCACAATCTCCCGCAGACGCTGCTCGTGCGGGCTGTCGTGGCGCGGCGGGTAAGAATATCGTCAGCTCATGTCGTTGCTCTCATGTTCTTGTTCGTAACGAAACGGCAAGAGGTGCAAGACTTCAGCACCCCCCGGCTCGTTCCCACCCGACCGGGGGACCCGTACTCCCCACCGTACTCCCTACCGTGATCCCCGCTGTACTCCTCACCGTACTGCCGACCGTAGTCCCCTCCGTGCTCCTCACCGCAATCCTCACCGCAGTCCTCACCGTACTCCTCGCCGTACTCCTCACCGTATTCCCCATCGTGGTCCCCGCTGTAGTCCTCACCGTAGTGCCCACCGTAATCCCCGCCGTACTCTTCACCGTACTCCCCACCGTAATCCTCACCGTGGTCCTCACTGTACTCCCTACCGTAATCCCCGCTGTGGTCCCCACCGTAATCTCCACCGTGTTCGGGACCTCGCCTCCGGCGCAGCCGCCCACGCACGTCTGCCGCGCAGCAGTACGAGAGCACTATTCCGTCAGCACAACCTTCCGGCTGATTCTCTCCGCACCGTTGTCCAACGCGCACAAGTACACGTCGTCGACCGGCATCCGACCCCTGCTGTTCGTTCGCGATGCTCGCCTTAGCGGCATGGAGCCAACAGGCGCTTTTCAATAGCCTCAGAAGTGCCCCTTCTTCGCCTCGTACCCCAAGAAGATGAGAGGCGCGGCCAACCGCGCCTCCCATTGCGGATGTTGCTTGAGCTATTCGCTTACAGTCACGACCTTAACGATTTTGTGGAAACCGGGCGCATCAAGACGGTAGAAGAAGATGCCGTTGGCGGCGCGCCTTCCATTGTCGCAGATGCCGTCCCATCGCACCGAATAGCGCCCTGCCGTTTGGTAGCCGTTCTGTATCGTACGGACAACGCGACCGGCGTTGTCGAATACCCTCACAACCACGGCTCCTGGTTCCCCAACCTGCCACTGGACACGCACTGCGCCTCGGGCAGGGCTGGGCGAGACCTCGAAGCGGTTGCCCATGACTCCCAAGGGTCTGGCTGGCTCGACCACTGCAGCCGCAAGTCGGGATCCTCCCAGTGACAGATCAGGTGCATACCGCGAGAAAGTGGGAACGTTGTCCTTGGCAGTCAGACTGTAGACGAAGCCGGCGCAGCTGGCAAGTCCGCCCGGGTGACTCGTCGTTGGACCAAGCGGATCGGCGCGGTCCGACCAATTGTCGGGAACAGCGTCATATCTCCGGAAACCGTTGACGAAGTGCGAGGTCATAGCATAGACACTGCTGTCCAGGCCGTTGTACACGAGTTCGGAACTGGCAACTGGCTCGGGAAATGGATCCATAACCGTCCAATCACCGGTGCTCATGTCGTACTGACAGAAGGTGTCCCGAATGGCGGCGCACAGAGCATAAACATGGCCCGCCTGGTCCGCACACAAAGAGGGCTTAGAGAAACAGGTTCCAGGCACAGAGTCCAGTCGCGTCCACGACCCATCATATCGGTAGAATCCATGCGCGCTGTCCCCCGCCCAACCACCTTCCAGGGCGTAAAGGCAGCCGTCGCCAGCCCAGACTAGGTCGCTCGCGGGTCCAAACGGCCTGGGCAAGGCAGCTTCTACCGCCCAGCCATCAGATTCGATGTCGTATCGGAGCAGTTCGTAGTGGTGAAGGTAGCGTTGGTCGAGGGGGCACCCAAGCAACGCATAGATGTACGTACCGCAGTTCCAGGTCAGCGCTGCACCTACTTCGATGGTATCGCAGAGATCGCAGGGTGAGGCCTTCTGGTCCCAGTATCTACTCCTCGTGTCATAGCAGTAGAAGCCCCTCGTGTGTTTGCCCAGGAAGGCGTAGACAAGCGTGTCACCAACTGCGGCCAGTGCGGCGTCATCATTGGCGCCCTCCAGGGGCGGCGGCGATGGCCTGACCTGCCAGGTATCGCCAAGGACAATGAGGCTCGCCCGGAGTGTATCGTCGCTCCGGGTGGTATCAGAAGCGATATAGACCGAACAGCAGGGGGCGAAAGTCCCTTTGGTAGTCTGCAAGGAGTCAAACGTAACCATCTTCTGTTCGCTCACATCCAGAGTACACGTCTTAGTGCAGGAGTATCCTAGTCCGATCGTGAATGTCGCCGGGAATACCTCTTTCATCCAACCGCGGTTGACGACAATAGCCTTCGGGGTGTAGTACGTTCCTGCAATCGCCGTATCAGCCGCCGGCAGCAAGTCAGACACCCCAACGGCTCTCGTCACGTTGAATCGAGCCACATACCCGCCGCCTGCCGGATCATCCAATGTGTCGTGCCGGGTGATGACGAGGCAGACTCGGTCCGCGCCGTGGGTCGAAATCTGCCCCGAAGCCCCTCCAATCCACGAGATTCTGAGTGAATCAAAGTTAAAGGTGTCTCTGGGAGTCGCCGGGAAGACCCTCACCAGTCTCGCCTGTAGTATCGTAGTCGCGAGGCTGCAACTGACCAGCAAGGAGTCAACATCGTCATTCAGTCGCAGCTGTATCAGATCAAAGCCGTAGGAATTGGGAACACTGTTCCTTATGACGATGGAATCGGTCTCGCTCGCCCCGAGTCGGAAAGTGGTGTCTGCGGTCAGAGGCGGTGAGCTGTAGACTTTATTAGGGTCGTGCCATTGACCGAGAGAGGTGTCATTCAGATAACAGGCGATGGCAAACTCATCTATGCCCTGAAGAAAGTCACTGAAGGGAGGCGCAGTGGGCCGCGTTGGGTCCAACGAGTACCTCGCTATCGCCCGGTCAATCGCCAGTTTCCCCTGACTGATGGAGTTACTGGTGCCGACGGTCTCGGCATAGCAGTCCCTCACGATCCGCATGCCGCCCAGTTGGAATCTCTCATACATGAACCGCCAGAACAGGCAGTAGGGATAGCCCGCTATGCTAGAGTCCGCTGAAAGCGTGCGAAGCGAGGTATTCAGGTATTGCGTGAGGTACTTATTCGCGTCTCTCGGGTACTGACGGAGCCCCGAAACCTGCCCACCGGTTGTGCTGAACTCCTCGTTTGGATACTGGGCCGACTGGATGAATCTCGCCTGCCCCTCGGTGAACCAGTTCCAAGTATCGTTAACTACCTTGGCTGAATCAAGACCCCACTGGATTCCGTGGTAGAACTCGTGCGCCACGGCATCCTTCACTCTAATCGACTCACTGGAGTACGCACGACTGGTGCTGTCGGCATACCAGAGCTGGGCTTGGATGCCGATCTTCTGTTCTCCTCCGAATTCAGTGTATGTCTGGGGACGAACGTGAAAGTAGCGCAGGCTGTCGTTGATAAACACCTCATGGATGTTATCAGCATCAGCGGGCGACCCGAGGCCCCATGCGCCCACCTGCGTCTGCCAGGATTCATGCATGGCATTCTCAGAATATTGGGCGAAGACAGCAGCGTGCGCCTCACCGCCCGGAAGGCCCATGAAGAACTGGTCGCAGAAGTAGACCAGTAGCAGTTCTGTGTCAGCGCCGGGGAACGTGCTTGAGTTCAGCCTCTCAAGAGTGAGCACTTTGCCCGCAGTGATGGGCGTAAACGTCCCCCATGGGTCGGATGGGTCAGCGTAGCCGCCATATGCAGTGGAGTAGCCGGTCGAGCATTTCGGCGGCGACCATCTGAGGCTGCCGCAGCCAGAGGCCATCTGAACCTTGCCGATGTGCCGTCTCGTACTCCGAATGTTATCACGGACCGCCAGATAGACATTCGTCGACTCCGGCGGGAATCCGGATAGAGAAAACACCACCGTGTCGTGTGTCGCTGTGCTATTCGTGTCCACAGTGAGGAAGTACCAAGCCACGTTGTTCGGGTAGTACTCCAGGTAGGCATCGCCGACAGTGTCCTCAATGATCAACTGCGGGCCCAGATCAAGCTGGCTTCGGCCGGGAGGGGGCTCGAACTGACCAGGGTTGTAGAAATTGATGGTGCGCCCCTTCGTGTTTAGTCTGAGCACATCGACGAACTTGCCCATCGCGATAGCGAAGTGCCACACTTCTAGTTGCTCGCCAATCTTCACCTTCAACTCAACGCCGTAGGGGAAGTAGTTGATCCTGTGTTCGGTCACGTCCGCGTCCACAAAGGTGACCGGAGGGAACGAATCGAGGCCGACAGCGAATCCGTTCTCGTCCCCAATTGCCATAAGCACGAGTGCTTTGGCCAGTTCCACCTTGTTATCATCGGTGACCTCCATGTCGTACACTCGGAGCAGTCTGTTAAAGCCGGAAGGCAACGGTAGAAGACTGGTATCGCTGATAGAAGTCAGGTAGGGAACATCAGGCCTCCCCCGGTGATAAAAGGCTCTGTAGAAGGCGGTTCTTGGGAAGAGACGCTCCAGCAGATCTCCGGTGATCTGGACGCGCGCCTGAAGTCCGGGAAAGCGCTTCCCTAATTGACCCGCCTCAGCACCAGTCAGAACCCGCACAGAAGTGTTTGCACGCTCTTGCCGTGCCGGTTTCCTTCCCGACCCTGCTGCCACTGAGATGGCAGCGACCACGAGCAGCCCGACTAGGGCTACTCCGACGTTTATGCTTCTACGCATACGCACCTCCTTGGATGCTGCGCATCCTCTTTACGGTCGTTACAACCGACATGCTCTCTCCGTCTGAGCCTGGAGTCTAACGCCTCACCGCTCGTTGTCAAGCGTTCGAGCAGAACCTTCGCGCAAAGCCCACGTGTCTCAGGCCGCGTCTATGTGAGTTGCCAGACGACCAGTCGGGTCGCCGTGGTGGACTGCGCGACCGACCCCGCCGGACTGCCCCGCCGCTGCCACAAGGGAGATGACCACAAGGGTCGTGCCGGACGTCGAAACGCCTCCTCCATCCGCGTTAAGCTGCTCCCGAGCCAGACCCCGCCGCCTCGGCTGCCCGGCCCGCCGCGCGGGCGGCAACCAAGCTCTCGGCGTACACCGTAGACCGTAAACCGTAGACCGTCTGCCGCGCCCTGCGGGCGCGAGTTGCCAGTTCCCCGAAGGGAAGACCCTTCGACTCGTCCGACTCACTCAGGGCGACTCGGCGTCGGTTTCCAGTTGGCAGTGGCTGAGAGATTCCTCCACTCCGCGGAGCCTGCTCTGAGCCAGTCGAACGGGCTGCGGTCAGAATGACATCATGCTCGGCGTCCGCGTCCACACTTCGCCATTTCCCCTTTCCACTTCGCGTCTTGGCGTTCTTGGCGGTTTCCTTCACTCGCCCGGACTGGCTTCCTTGACTCTATTCCGCCTGCCGGTAGTATCAGCGCCTATGAAAGACGAGACGAATCGCCCGGCCAAGGACGTCGGAACGGCAAAGGAAGTCCCCTCCAAGTCCGAGAGCTTCTCCGAATGGTACACCGCGGTTGTGCTCAAAGCCGAACTGGCCGACTACGCGCCGGTACGCGGGTGCATGGTCATCCGGCCATATGGCTACGCGCTCTGGGAGAACATGCAGGCGCGGCTCGACAAGCGCATCAAGGATACCGGCCACGTGAACGCCTATTTCCCGACGCTCATCCCGGAGAGCTTCCTTACCAAGGAAGCCGAGCACGTAAAGGGTTTCTCGCCCCAGGTCGCATGGGTCACGCACGGCGGCGACGAGAAGCTGACCGAGCGCCTGGCGCTCCGGCCCACGAGCGAGGCGATTATCAACACGATGTACGCGAAATGGGTGAAGAGCTACCGGGACCTGCCCGTGCTCATCAACCAGTGGTGCAACATCTTCCGCTGGGAGAAGGCGACGCGCCTGTTCCTGCGCACGCTCGAATTCCTGTGGCAGGAAGGCCACACCCTGCACCGCACCCACGACGAGGCCCAGGAAGAGACGCTCAAGATTCTCGACCTCTACGTCGACTTCGTAGAGAACGACCTGGCTGTGCCCGTGCTCGCCGGAGCCAAACCCGAATCCGAGAAGTTCCCGGGCGCGGTTGACACCTATTCCATTGAAGCCCTGATGCCGGACGGCCAGGCGCTGCAGGCGGGAACGTCGCACCTGCTCGGCCAGCACTTCTCCGAGGCATTCGACATCAAGTACCTCGACGAAGACAACACCGAGAAGCACCCGTGGGGTACGTCATGGGGCGTTTCGACCCGGCTCATCGGCGGGCTCATCATGACCCACGGCGACGACAAGGGTCTGTTCATGCCGCCCCGCGTCGCGCCCTTCCAGGCGGTCATCGTGCCGATTCTGTTCGGGAAGAACGATGAGGCGGTGCTGGCCAAGTGCCGCGAGACCAAAGCCCAACTGGCCGACTACCGGGTCCAGCTCGACGACCGGACCACGCAGACCGCGGGCTGGAAATACAATGAGCACGAGATGCGCGGCGTGCCGGTGCGAATCGAAATCGGCCCAAAGGACGTTGCCAAGGAACAGTGCGTGCTCGTGCCCCGCGACGGCTCAGGCAAGCGGTTCGTACCGCTGGCCGGCCTGCCTGAGACGCTCGGCAAGCTACTGGACGAGATTCAGGCGGGGATGCTCGCGCGCGCCCGTGAGTTCGCCGCCTCGCGCACGTCGGATGCCGCGACGATAGACGAGTTCAAGGCCGCGATTGAAGCAAAGCCGGGCTACGTCCGGGTCCACTGGTGCAAGATGCAGGAGTGCGAGAACGCGCTGGTTGAGGCGACCAAGACCACGCCGCGCAACATGCCCGCGGCCGACCAGGGCAAGCCGGGCAAGTGCATCGTGTGCGGGATGGACACGAACACCGTCATATACTACGCGCGGACGTACTGACGCGCGTCGCACGAGGTACCAGTTACCAGTGACCAGGTACCAGTATGCGAAGCGGCTCCTCACTGGAAATTGGCAACTGGAAACTGCACATTCCGTGCGCTTCAGCGCACGGTGATAAGCGCCTTGATGCGCTCAAGCTTCTTCGGCCCGATGCCCTTGACGTTCTGAACGTCCTCCACCGACTTGAACCGTCCCACGGTCTCGCGATACTGGATGATACGCTCGGCGGTCATCGGCCCGATACCGGGCAAGGTCTGAAGCAGCCCGGAGTCGGCCGTGTTGATATTCACCAGCCCGCCCGCCTGCTGCCGCACTACGCCGGGTGTTGCCGGGTACAGCCGTACCGGCTGAACCGGCTTGAGCGTTTCCTGCGCCGCTGCGTAGGCAATCCACAGGTCGGTCAGGTTCTGCGGGAGCAGCTTGCCCTCGACCGGGACTCGCGACCGCTCCAGCCATTGCTCGGTGGTAACAACTCTGTATGTCCCGGGCAGGCGGTTCCTGACGCGGGCACGCCCGACCTGCGAAACCTCGGGCCAGACGAGCGTGTCACCGGTCACGAAGTAGTCGGCCCCGGCCAGCAGCGGCGCGGGTTCGTGCAGGCCCACGCTCTCCGGCGCCACCAGCCGCGCCAGGGTCGTGTCGTCAATCACAAGCAGCCGCACGCGGTCCCGGTACGGCGCGGCCGCGAACAACTCGCGCCAGCCCAGCCTGCCCGAGCCGAGACCGGACTCAATCACGTAACCGGGCAGAACCGCGATGTCCGCGCCCGCCTTCTGTCGCACGGCTTCGGCAACCACCGCGCCCAGGCGTAACCGGCCCGCGCTATCCGGCGCGTACTCGACCGGGTTCTGGCACACGGCCGTATCCGTGGGCGCCGCGCTCAGCCGATGTATCCACGCCGATGCCGGCGATGAATCCGCGCCCGCCGCCGGCTCGACGTTCAACATGCGCGCCTCGGTCTGGTAGACCTTGTGCTCGGCCTTGCTGAAGAGCACGTCCGCCAATCCCAGCCGCTGGCCGTATGCGGCCGCGGTCAAGACCGGCGTCACGCCCGAGCCGGCCAGGCGGTTCTCCACGTTGCCGGCCGTGCCTCGGCAGATGACTAGGTTCACTTCCTTGAAGCTGTCCGCAATCGCGCACCCGGTCTCTTGTCCAAAGTGCCCGATGACGATGACAAGGTCCACGCTCTCGGCGCGCACGACCGGCAGGTAGCGGCCGAGTTGGGCCAGCGGGTCCTCGACGACCCACCCGCCCACGTCCCCGCGCTGGTTGAGCTTCGGAATCTCAGGGTCGGTGATTCCGACAACCGCGAGCTTGATTCCCATCATGTCCTTCACGAGGTACGGCCGGAACAGCGGCACGCGCCGGTTCAGCACGACGTTGAGCATCGGATCGGCGAGAATCGGGAATGACGCCGCCTTGGCCAGGACCTCGAAATTCTCAGTGCCCCCAACGAAGTCGCGGGCACCGCTCGCAGCCGCGTCGTACCCGGCCGCGTTCATGAACTCGACCGCCGCCCGCCCTTGCGAGCTGTCACCCTCGGGCGAGCCGAACCCGAAGTCGCCGCAGTCGAGCAGGAGCGTGGCGTCGGTCCTCTGTTCTTTGATGAGGCTGAGCAGGTTATCCCAGCCGCCGAGCGTGCGGCGCGGCAGGCCCGTCGACCCAAAGTCGATGCCCGGCCGACTTCGGCCCTGGAGGTCCGACGTGTAGAGGACACGGAGCACCTGGAAATCGGACCGGGACGAAGGTATGGCGCAGGTAAGCGCGAGGATGAGACCAAGCACGCGTGTAATATAGCCCCTTCCCGGCTCGAATCAAGCCCGCCCCAAGCTTGACTCTTCGCAGCACTGCCCTAGAATGGCCGCGATGGATTTGTTTACCAAATGTGACCAGTTCTACCCGATTGTCGCGCGCGCGCAGAAACAGGGCTATTACCCCTATTTCATCCCACTCAGTTCCGAGCCGGACCGCCGGGTCGTAATCAACGGCAAGGAACTGATAATGCTCGGCTCGAACAACTACCTTGGGCTCACCACGCACCCCAAGGTGAAGGAAGCCGCGATTGAAGCGATCCGCAAGTACGGCACCGGCTGTACCGGTTCGCGCTTCCTGAACGGCACGCTCGACCTGCACGTCCAGCTCGAATCCGAGTTGGCTGCCTTCTACGGCAAGGAAGACTGCCTGGTCTTCTCGACCGGCTACCAGGTCAACTTCGGCACGATATCCGCTATCGTACGCCAGGGCGACATAGTCTTCACCGACAAGCTCGACCACGCTTCAATCGTGGACGGTTGTCAGTTGTCGGCCGGCTCGGTGAAACGCTACGTCCACAACGACGTGGCATCACTGGAGCACGCGCTTGCGGGCGCGCCGGCGGAAGCCGGCAAGCTGATCGTGACTGACGGCGTCTTCTCGGTCGAAGGTGACCTCGCGCCGCTGGACAAGATGGTCCCGCTGGCCCGGAAGTACGGTGCCCGCATCATGGTTGATGAAGCCCACGCGGTCGGCGTGATGGGCAAGAACGGCCGGGGCACGGCCGAGCATTTCGGTGTTGAAGCTGAAATCGACCTGATAATGGGCACGTTCTCCAAGACCTTCGCCTCCGTCGGTGGGTTTGTCGTCGGCACGCACAAGGTCATCACCTTCATCCGGCACCAGGCCCGCTGCATGATCTTCTCCGCGGCGGCACCGCCGGTCGCGGTCGCGACCGTGCTGGCCGCGCTCAAGATAATGAAAGCCGAACCGGAGCGCCGCGAGCAGCTCTGGAAGAATGCCCGCAGGATGACGGACGGGCTTTGCGCCATGGGCTACAACCTTGGGACCACGGTGACGCCGGTCATGCCCATTCATATCGGCGAGGACTTGAAGACCCTGCTCTTCTGGCGCGCATTATACGACGCGGGTATCTTCTCCAACGCATTCGTACCGCCCGGGGTCCCGCCCAACCATTCCCTCATCCGTACCAGCGTCATGGCCACCCACACGGACGAGGACATCGACGAAGCACTGGTCATATTCGAGAAAGTTGGCAAGAAGCTCAGCATTCTACCCTAGGCCATGGTTACGGTTCGGAAGGTCGAATCCTCCAAGGATCTCGACTGCTTCGTCAAGCTGCCTTTCCGGCTCTACAGAAACGACCCGAACTGGGTGCCGCCGCTCATCGGCGACTTCAAGCGCACCCTGACCCCGGGCCAGAACTCGTTCTGGAGCCACGCCGACCGCGAACTCTATCTTGCCTTCCGCGACGGCAACGTGGTCGGCCGGGTCGCCGCGATTTTCGACCACAGCTACAACGAGTACCGCAAGTCCCACGTCGCCTTCTTCGGCTTCTTCGAGCTGGAGGACGACATCGAAGTCGCGCAGGCCTTGTTCACCGCAGTGAAGGCCTTCGCCCGCTCCCGCGGATTGGACACGGTCTACGGTCCGGCCAACCCGTCTTTGAACGATGAGGTCGCGCTGCTCATCGACCCATTCGACTCCCCGCCGATGGTCAAGATGTCCTACAACCCGCCCTACTACGTGCAACTGGTCGAGAAGTCAGGCTTCACCAAGGTCAAGGACTTCTATGCGTACGCAATCCAGATGGACGCACCGGTGCCGGAGAAGCTGCAGCGGGTCATGACCAAGCTGAAGGAGAAGCCAGGGCTGACGGTGCGGCCGGCCGACCTGAAACATGCGGAGAGCGAGCTTAGACTCATCCAGGAAGTCTACAACGACGCGTGGTCGGACAACTGGGACCACATCCCGATGACCAATGACGAGATCGCCGACCTTGCACGCCAGCTCAAACCGCTCATCCGGCCGGAAACCTGCCCGTTCGTGTTCTACAAAGGCGAGATTGCGGGCATGTGCGTCACCCTGCCCGACTACAATCAGGTGCTGAAGAAGATGAACGGCCATCTATTCCCTTTCGGCTGGCTCACGTTTCTCACCCAGCGCGGCAAGATCAACCAGGCCCGGCTTTGGGCGCTCGGCGTCAAGCGCAAGTTCCACAACCTCGGCTTCGACTCGCTGCTCTACTACGAATCATTCATGGGCGCGCGCAAACTCGGCTACAAGTGGGGCGAGGTCTCGATGATTCTCGAAGATAACATCAACATAATCCGTCCCATCCTGACGTGGGGCGGCGAGCTGTACAAGACCTACCGGGTCTACCAGTCCCCGGCGTAACTATCTCGGTGTGATTGTCCGGACCACGGCCTCGGTCTGAGTCAGGGCGTCGAGCTTCATCTTTCCCGGGTTGAATACCAACCCGTCAACCATGTAGAACCGGCCGCGGAAGTTGAACGAGTAGTTCACGAACGGCCCGCCGATTACCTCCCGGTCATTCTTCCAGACTCCCGAAAGCCGCACGCACGGCCCGGCCAGGAAAGCGATGGTCTCGGCCTGCAGGAACCGCCGGTTAATCGAGTCGCCGTCGTAGAATCGACCGGTGAGGCGGTCACGTAAGTCGGCCATCGAGTCCGGAACCAGCGCGCGGGTCGTGTCCTGCCAGTGGACGAACACATTCCGGTCCGGCACATGCCCGTACAGGTAGACGAACCCGGCGGCCGCGTTGTCCTCGTTTATGAACCAGCGGCGGGGAACGTCAATGGTGAAAGCGTACTTCCGGCTGAGCTCATCGGTCAGTTTCCGGTCCACGCCCTCGATGTAGACTGCCCTGGCCATCTGGCCGAGGACGATTTCCCGCAGCGTCTGCCGGATTCGTCCGGCATAGTCTTGAAGCCCGGCGACCAGTTTCGATCCGTCGCGGGCGATGAAGATGAGCGCAAACTGGTCCTTGAGCCAGGGATTGGGCACCTTGAGCAACTCGAACTCGCCGCCGGACAGCGAGTCGGCGCGCGCGCCCAGTATCTGGCGGATAAGCGTGTCGCGGGGAGTCCCGATGAGAAAGACGACGCGGAACTTGGAGTAAGTATCGAACTTCCCGGCTGAGCCGACCCGCACCTTGAATTCCGGCTCGGGCTGAGGCGTCGGCACCGGCTCCTGGATTATCGAGCGCACGGTCGGCTCGAGTTCATCCCACTGGGCGGAGATGACCGTCACCTCGCGCAGCGGCCCGATCAGCCGCTGTCCCGGGGAACTGCAGGCGAGCACGAGCAGGACCAGAGAAGAGAATAGTGAATAGAGAATCGAGAATAGTGAAACCCGAATCCGACTTTCACTCTTCATCATTCACAACTCATCATTGATCTGCGCTATCCCACTCGCAGCAGCTCGCTGCGGCCTTCGTACCGGGTCAGCAACGTTCGTTTGATACATACATTCTCCGGCTGTTTCAGTTCCGGGTCAAGCGCGACCAGCCGGAACGCGTCCTTGCGCGCTTGTCTCAGTATCTTGCGGTCGCGGCCAAGCTCGGCAATCCGCAGATCGGGCAGGCCGTGCTGCCTCGTGCCCAGCAGTTCGCCCGCCCCACGCAGTTCCATGTCCTTCTCAGCCAGTTCGAAACCGTCATTCGTGCGGGCGAAGAACTCAAGCCGCTCCCGGGCGTCGCCCAAGGAGATCTTCGGCGCCAGCAGGATGCAGAACGACTGACGGCTGCCACGACCGATCCTGCCCCGCAACTGGTGGAGCTGGGCCAACCCGAACCGTTCCGGGTGCTCGATGATCATCACGGTCGCGTCCGGCATGTCCACGCCGACTTCGATGACTGAAGTCGCGACCAGCAGGTCCAGTTCCTTCTTTCGGAACCGTTCCATCAACTCGTTCCGCTCCTCCGACTTCATCCGGCCGTGGACCAGGCCTACGCAGTGCTTCGGAAGCGCTATCTGCGTCTGCTCGAAAGTCTTGACGGCCGACGCCAGATCAAGCTTCTCCGACTCCTCAATCAGCGGGCATACCACAAAGGCCTGCTCGCCCGCGTCCAGGTGCTTTGCCGTCGCCTGGTACACCGAATCGCGTTCGAGCCCGCTCATCAGCTTCGTCACGACCGGACGCCGGCCCGGCGGCTTCTCATCGAGGACCGACGAGTCAAGATCTCCGTACAACGTCATCGCCAGGGTACGCGGAATCGGGGTCGCGGTCATAACCAGGAAGTCCGGGTTCAGGCCCTTGTTCAGCAGCGCCGCGCGCTGCCTCACCCCGAACCGGTGCTGCTCGTCCACCACGACCAGCCCGAGCCGGTTGAACTTCACTTCTTCCTCAATCAGCGCATGCGTACCGAACACGAGATGCACTGTGCCGGCTTCGAGGCCCGCGATAATCTCGCGCCGCTCCGCGGCTTTGGTCGAGCCGGTGAGTATGGCCGCCTTCACGCCGATTTCCGCCAGCCGTTCGCGCCAGCCCTGGTAGTGCTGCTCGGCGAGGATTTCGGTCGGCGCCATCATCGCGGCTTGAGCGGAGTTCTCGCACGCCACCAGCATCGCGTACAGCGCGACCACGGTCTTGCCGGAACCGACGTCGCCCTGCAGCAGACGGTTCATGCACCGTTCGCTCGCCATGTCCGGTCTGATTTCGCCCAGCACCCGCTCCTGCGCCTTGGTCAGCTTGAAGTGCAACTTCTCCATGAACGGCCCGGTCAGCGCGCCCGTTTCGGCAAGGCCCCCGCCCTTGCGTGACGACGCGTACTCGCGGTGACGAAGCGCGAGCAGCAACTCGAAGTAGAACAGCTCGTCGTAGATGAGCCGCTCCCGGGCACGCAAGGCCGACTCGATGTCCTTCGGGAAGTGAATAGCCTGGAGCGCGTCGCGGATGCCGGGGAAATGGTAGTGTTCGATCATCCCGGGCGTGAGCGACTCGGGCATGCTGGCGAGGCACTTCTCCATTGCCGTGGCTACCGCCCGCCGTATCGTCCACACGGACAACCCTTCGGTCAGCGGGTAGACCGGGATAATGGCGTTGGCGAATGAGAACTCGGCGTCATCCTCGGCCAACTCGAACATCGGGTTCACGAACTGCATCCCCCGGTACCGGGTGACCTGACCGGACAGGAGAATTTCCTGGTTCGCGTGGAACCGCTCAGCGAGGTCCGGCCGGTTGAACCACAAGGCCTCAATCATGCCGCTTTCATCCCGCACCAGACACGACACGACCTGCTTGTAGCTCTTCAGTCGCCGCGCGCCCGCGGTCACGACCCTGCCCAGCACCGTCGCCTCGTCACCGGGCCGCAGGTCCCGGATTGCCATCATCTGTGACCGGTCCAGGTACCGCCTTGGCACGAAGAATAGCAGTTGCCCGATAGTCTCCACGCCGACCTTGGCGAGCAGCTCCGCCCGCTTCGGCCCGATGCCCTTCAGATACTGGACCGGCGTGTCCAACCCCGGACCCTCTGCCCAGCGTTCACCGAGTGTCATTGCCATTAGTTCCGGCTCCTAAACTACGCCCGCAACCAGGCGTTTGAACTCTTCCTCATTGATAACCTTCACGCCCAGTTCCCGGGCCCGGTCGAACTTCGAGCCGGGCGCGACCCCGGCCACTACGAAGTCAGTCTTCTTCGAAACCGACGACGAGACGCTGCCGCCCAGCGAGGCAACCAGCTCTGCTGCCTGCTCCCGAGAATAGTGCCCAAGCGTGCCGGTCAGGACGAACTTCTTACCCGCAAGCGGCCGGGGCCCGCCGGCTGTCTTCTCCTCGAACTGCAGCCCGGCCTCGCGCAGCCGCTCAACCAGCCTCACGTTCTCCCGGTCCGCCAGGAAGTTCCTGAACGACTCGGCCACGACCGGCCCGACACCGGGCACAATAGCTATCTCGTCCGCTTTCCTCGCCTTGGCGTTCTTGGCGTCCTTGGCGGTTTTCCCGTCCCCTGCGGTCGCTTCGCGGAGCCGGTCCCACGAGCCGAACGCCTGCACGAGCAGCCGCGCCGCGTGGACCCCGATGTGACGGATGCCAAGCCCATACAACAGCCTCGTGAACGGCCGGGTCTTGCTCGACGCAATGCCTGAGAGCAGGTTCGCGGCCGACTTCTCGCCCATTCGCTCCAAACCGGCCAGCGTGTCGAGCTTCAGATCATACAAGTCCGCGAGGCTCTTCACCATCCCGGTCGCGACCAGTTGTTCGACCAGTTTGTACCCGAGGCCCTCGATGTCCATCGCCCCGCGCGAGCCGAAGTGAAGCAGACGGGCAATAAGCTGGGCCGGGCACGATGCGTTCACGCACCGCCATGCGACCTCATCCGCCTCCCTGAACAGCTTTGTCCCGCAGGCCGGGCATTTGGTCGGCATCCGGAACGGCCGGGCCTTTCTCGGCCGCTTCTCCTTCACGACCCTGAGCACCTGCGGAATAATCTCCCCCGCCTTGTGGACTACGATCGTGTCGCCCTCGCGGATGTCCAGCCGCTCAATCTCGTCCATGTTGTGCAAGGTCGAATGGGTCACGTTCGTGCCGGAAATGAACACGGGGTCCATCTCCGCCACCGGCGTCACGGTCCCGAGCCGGCCGACATTGACGAATATCTTCCGCACCACGGTCTCCGCCTCTTCCGGAGGGTACTTGTATGCGACCGCCCAGCGCGGGCTCTTCTCGGTCATGCCCAGTTCCTCGCGGTCGCCGAACCGGTCGACCTTTATCACCATCCCGTCAATATCATACGGCAGGTCGTGGCGGCGCGGCTGCCAGCCGTCGCAGTACTTGACCACCTGCTCGATGTCGTCAAAGAGCAGGCTCTCGGGCGCGGTCCGGAACCCCAGTTCCCCAAGCGCATCCAGCACCTCGTGGTCGGTCGCGATGCGTTCGATTCTCCTCGGCACGGTGTGCACGAAGCAATCCAGCCTCCGCCGCCGCACCTGCTTCGAATCGAGCAGCTTTAACGTTCCCGCAGTCGCGTTGCGCGGGTTGGCGAAGGTAGCGAGGCCCTCTTCCTCCCGCTCCGCGTTGATGCGCTCGAACTCATGGCGCGGCATATACGCCTCACCCCTGACCTCGAAGCTCTCGAATCCCTTCCGCTCCCGGCGCAGCCGCAAGGGCAGCGAACTGACCGTGCGCAGGTTGGCGGTGATATCGTCACCCCTCACACCATCGCCGCGGGTCGCGCCCCGCACGAACGTGAACCCCTCGTAGCGCAGCGATACGGCCACGCCGTCAATCTTCTGCTGCACCAGGTATGCGGGCTTCGGCACGACCTTCCGCACCCGTACGTCGAACTCGCGCAACTCGTCACAGGAGTAGGTGTTGTCGAGCGAGAGCATCGGCGGGTCATGGGTAACAGAGGCGAACTCCTTGAGCGGCTCGCCGCCCACGCGCCGGGTCGGCGAATCGGGCAAGACCAGTTCCGGGAACTGCCGTTCCAGTTCCTCGAGTCGCTTCAGAAGCTGATCGTACTCATAGTCGGAAATCGTCGGCTGGGCGAGCACGTAGTACCGGTGATTATACTCATTCAGTTCCCGGCTCAGACGGGCGACTTCCGCCTTCGCTCTGGCGGGGACTGTCCCCGCACGGGGACTGTCCCCAGGATTTTTCGTCACGGTGACTATTCTTGCCGATTTCGCCTGAAAGTCAACCGCGTCCAACGTCGGAAATAGTGAAGAGTGAATGGTGAAGAGTGAAAGGTGGATCCGGGTTTCACTACTCCCAATTCTCTATTCACTACTCTTTCCCCGCGCCCGCCGCTTCCTTGACCGTCACCGAGTTCAGGCTAGACTAATTCTACATGATGGAACTGCGATGCGACTGACCGCACTGCTCGTCCTGCTCGCGGCGGGCGCGATTGCCGGCGCGCCGGACGTCGCGGTTCTGCGCTGGGAGAGCCCGGACAACTCAAAGCCCTTGTCCTTTGCCGAGTGGCGCTCAGGATTCCAGCCACAACCCTGGCGGGTCAAGACCCTGATACCTGCATCCCGATTCGACAACCGGGTTGACTTCTTTGTGCAGGAGACGCTGGTCGCGGCCCTTCAGCAGTCGCTCGACACGCTCGCCGCCGACCTTGCCGGCGAGACGACCGACGTCGCGGTCTTGTCGGTCAGCGGCTCTTCCGCCGAGTCGCTCAAGGCCCTGCTGGCGGCCGAATACCAGACCGGCATGACCGCGGCAGTACTGGTCGGCGACCTACCCATTGCCTGGTTCCAGATGATCGATGACTTCTACAACCAAGGCGCGAATGACGGTTATGAGGAGTTCCCCTGCGACCTCTTCTTCATGGACCTTGACGGGACGTGGCAAGACAGCATGGTTCGACTCGACTCCCTCGACAGCCTCGTCCCCGGTTCGGATTCCATCTACGACCTGCACACCGGCACCATCACGCCGGAAATCGCGGTCTCGCGCCTGCCCGCCTCGACAATCGGCAAGGCGGACGCGCTGCTGACCGAGTACTTCAACAAGGCACACCGCTATCGCACCGGGCAACTCGCCGTCAACGACCGCGCACTGGTCTACATCGACGACGACTGGGTTCCGAACGCCGCCGAGTGGTACAGCGATGTCGGCCTGCTATACCCAAACCGCGTGTTCATGAGCGACTCAGAGAAGACTCGCATCGCCGATTACCAACCGCGCATCGACTCAGCCGCCTATCAGTGGATATCCCTGATGTCCCACTCCTGGCCCGGCGGCCACGCCATGAAGTGGCACCATTACGACAGCACGGACTGGTTCTACGCCACGTCCATACCGTCGCTCGACCCGCACGCCAACTTCTACAACCTCTTCGCCTGCAGCAACGCTCGCTTCGTCGAAGGCGGCTACTGCGGCGGTTGCTACGTGTTCCAGACCTCGGACGGACTAGGCGCAATCGGCTCGGCCAAGACCGGTTCCATGCTGGCGTTCGCCAACTTCTACGCCCCGCTCGGGCAGGGCACGTCGCTTGGCGAGGCCTTCCGCCAGTGGTTCGAAACCCAACTTGCCGACGGCTGCGAGGACTGGGAACGCTCCTGGTACTACGGCATGTGCCTGATTGCCGACGGCACGCTCAAACCCCAGGTGCCGCAGACGGGCATCGCCGATCATTCAGCTTCATCCTTCATCCCTCATCCCTCCGCCTTTCCTTTGGTTCGCCTGCTTGCCAACCCGACCCGGAACCGGGTGAGGTTCGAGCTCAACCTCACGCAGTCCGCCACCTGCCGAGTCACCCTGTTCGACCGGACCGGCCGGGCTGTGTCCACCATTGCCCGAGGGCCGTACTCCGCAGGCACGCACAACCTCAGCGCCGACGTCGCCAACCTCCCCGCCGGCGTCTACTTCCTATCGGTCAGCGCCGGCACGAGCAGCACCCGCATCCCGGTCTCGGTCATTCACTAGGCCGGACACAAGGTCAGCCAGCAGGCAAGTAGCGCCGAATGCGGCAGGCATCGCGGCCGTCAGAGCTTTCGTCAAAACTCCGGCAGAAGCTCATCGGAAAGCTCGGGCCAAAGCTCATTCAAGAGCTTCTTTGAAAGCACATTTCAGAGCACAGTTCAAAGCTCGGTCAAAAGCTCACTTCAAAGCTCCTCGCAAAGCTCGCGGAAAAGCTCAAGAAACAGCTTGTTTCAAAGCTTGTTTCAAAGCTCGCGGAAAAGCTCAGTCAAAAGCTCGGTCCAAAGCTCGGCCAAAACCTTATTCGAAAGCTAACTCGAAAGCTGCTTAGGGGGCGACCCCTCAGAGTCCTATTCTGTCTGCTCGACAGGGCTTAACCGGCTGATAACGGAAAAGTTACGTGGGATATGTCAGAATCATTCAGCTATCACTTCCTGTATCGCCTTCCTGAGTACAGAATTCGCTGAAGCCCATGCCCCTGCCGTTGAACGCGGGTCGCTGCGCCCAGCCGCTGGTGCTCCTCCTCGCTGCCAGCCCCTAGCCGTAAGCCGTCAGCCGTCGGCCGTCACCCGCCGCCTGTCCTGCCTGCTACTTCTGACATCCAGCTTCTCACATCTGACTTCGTCCTGGCCCCGTTACTAACCGTCCCCCGGACGCTGAACTGTCGTGTGCCACTGAAAATTGACCCCCCTGTGCCATCCAAAACTGACCCCCCTGGTAGACTATTTCTTGTGCCGTCCGGACCGTTGGGCGGCGCAGGAGGAAAGGTTGATTTCAGTGCAAGCTC
>Ga0265595_1000079_pt1 | contig 85895 bp, 80 predicted proteins | sample saktaG_15_FD_190148 | JGI IMG/M metagenome (GOLD analysis project Ga0265595, IMG submission 190148) | Saline water microbial communities from Sakinaw Lake, British Columbia, Canada - sak_2013_06_06_50m | ecosystem: Environmental > Aquatic > Non-marine Saline and Alkaline > Saline ... | reverse complement strand
TCTTGTTTTCTCGCTGTGACTCGAAAAGAAGAACATTCATCGCTTCGCTCTTCAAAATCTTGTTTTCTCGCTGCGACTCGAAAAGAAGAACATTCATCGCTTCGCTCTTTAAAATCTTGTTTTCTCGCTGCGACTCGAAAAGAAGAACATTCATCGCTTCGCTCTTCAAAATCTTGTTTTCTCGCTGCGACTCGAAAAGAAGCTATTTCCTCCTTGCTCAGCTTATAATATTTCTTTGGTTCTTTCAAAATCAAAGCTAGTTTATCTAAATCTTTAATATTAAAAATAAAATCAAACCTTTTTAAAAGCTTTTTTCTGTCTTTAGGCAAAATACAGCCAGTTACTGCGGCTCTAAAATCAGGATTTTTCTTTTTAAAAGAAGTGAATTTGCCCATCTGTCCGTAAATGCGGTCAACGGCAGATTGCCTGACTGAACAAGAATTAAAAACCAGAAGATCCGGAACCTTGTTCTTTTTAACTAAAGAATAGCCCAAAGACTCCAAAGCCGAAGCCAATCTTTCGGAATCTGACTTATTCATGTCGCAACCATAAGTTGTAATAGAATATGTTTTCTTTTCGATTTTGTTCATTGGGTTGATTGTTTTAATAAGCCTAACGATATATCGAATTTTATTCGCTTTGAGAAAAAGGGAAAGGTAAGCTAAAAATAATTTGACGCATCCAATTTTGTATTGTAGGGTATGATTATCCTTTAAGGTCGGTCTGGCAAAGGTTTTTTTATTACAAGACGAAGCGTTGAATTATTTGCGGCGCCCGCAGAATTTGATTTCTAAAAAGCGTATCGTATAGTATAATATAATATATATAATAATTAAACATTATGTTAACACCAGAAGAAAAGCAAAAAGCCATTAATAAAGCTAAGCTTCATGAAAAAGATACGGGTTCTCCTGAGGCTCAGATTGCCATCCTTTCTGCGGAAATAGACAGGTTGGCCCAACATCTCAAGAAATTCTCAAAAGACTTTGCTGCCAAGAAGGGACTTTTGAAAATGATCTCTAAGAGAAGAACCCTGCTTGGTTATTTAAAAAATGAAGACGAAAAAAGATTTAATGAAATTACCAAAAAAATCGGACTTGGAAAGAGCTAACGCCCGCGGTATCTTCTCCTCTTTCGGCGGAGCGAAATCCGCCGAAGTCCCGCAAAGCGGGACGAAGAAGGATAAGAAATCCGGCGCGCCGGAATACTCGTTAAAGCACGCCGAACAGCGGGTTTTAGTTTTAATTGACGTTCAAAATCTCTATCATTCAGCTAAAAATCTATACGGGACAAGGGTTAATTTCTCAGCTATCTTAAAAACTGCGGTTTCAAATCGGCGGCTAGTTAGGGCCTTTGCATATGTAATTAGAACTAAATCCGGCGAGGAAAAAATGTTTTTTGAGGCCCTAACCAAACTGGGGATCGAAACCAGAGTTAAAGACCTTCAAGAATTCTATGGCGGCGCCAAAAAGGGAGACTGGGATGTTGGCATTGTCATTGATGCTGTTAGGGTAGCCTCTAGTTGTGATGTTGTTTGCCTTTGCTCTGGAGATGGAGACTTTATTCCTTTAATAGAATACTTGGAAAACAAAGGCAAAAGAACTGAGGTTCTTGCTTTTGGCCGATCAGCTTCGGCAAAATTAAAAGAAGAAGCTGACGAATTTATTGACCTGGGGAGCTCTCTACAAAATTACTTACTTAAGAAATCATCAAAATGAATAAAAGCTCAGAGAAATTTACGCTAGAACTTAATGGTCGCGATTTAACCCTAGAAATTAAAAACTTAGCTGAACAAGCCTCGGGAAATATTTTTGCCAGATATGGCGACACAGTTGTCCTATCTACGGCTGTTATGTCCCCGAACACTCCTAATCAAAACTTTTTCCCTTTAACTGTAGACTACGAAGAGAGGTATTATGCGGCTGGAAAGATAAAAGGATCAAGGTATATGAAAAGAGAGGGTAGGCCATCTGACAAGGCCATTTTAAATGCCAGGTTAATTGACCGAACCATTAGGCCAAGATTTCCTAATGGGTTTTTCCGAGAAATTCAGGTAGTGACCACTGTCCTATCCTGGGACGAACAAAATGAACCAGATACCCTGGGAATTATTGCAGCTTCCATGGCTCTGTCCTTGTCTGATATTCCCTGGAATGGCCCTTTGGCTGCAGTCAGAGTCGGTGTAGTTAACAATGAATTCATTTTAAATCCAACCACTGAAGCTGAAGTAGAAAACGGATTTGAATTGCTTGTTTCCGGAAACTTTAAAAATGACGAGCTAATCATTAACATGATTGAGGGCCAGGGAGCAGAATCTCCTGAAAGCCTGATTTTGGAAGCAGTTGATTTTGCCAAGCCTTATTTAAAACAAATCATTGATTTTCAAAAACAAATCATTAACAACTTTGGCAAAAAGAAGGTAGAAATAGTTCCGGATAATCCGGAAATAATTAAAACAGCTAAAGAGTTTTTAGATGGAAAACTGGCGCCAATCCTTTTTGAAAGAGACAGGGTTGTCCGATACCAAAAAGAATCCAGTCTTAAGGAAGGACTGATTAATCTTATTGAAGAAAAATACCCAGGCCAAATCAGCTCTAGGGTTCTCATGTTTCTGATTGAGGGCGAAACCGACAAAATTATGACTGAAAACATTTTAAAAGAAGGTAAACGGCCTGACGGCAGAAGTCCAGATCAACTAAGAGACGTTTCCTGCGAGATTAATGTTTTGCCAAGAACCCATGGCTCAGGACTTTTCACCAGGGGGCAGACAACTGCCTTGTCAATTTTAACCCTGGGCGCTCCCGGGGACCAACAACTACTCGAAGGCATGGAGATTTCAGGTAAAAAAAGATTTATGCTTCATTACAATTTCCCCCCTTATTCTGTTGGCGAAACTAAACCAATGAGAGGACCCGGAAGGAGAGAAATCGGTCATGGCATGATCGGCGAAAAAGCCCTCTTACCCCTCATTCCTAAGGCTGAAGATTTCCCATATACTATCAGAGTTGTTTCAGAAATTCTGTCATCCAACGGCTCCTCGTCAATGGCTTCTGTTTGCGGAGCTTCTCTGGCTTTAATGGATGCAGGCGTGCCCATTAAGGGTCAAGCAGCCGGCGTTGCCATTGGTTTGGTTATGGATGAAAAAACCGGAAAGTTCGCAGTTTTGACTGATATTCAGGGGCCGGAAGACCACCACGGCGACATGGACTTTAAAGCTGCTGGCACCAGACAAGGAATTACGGTTATCCAAATGGACGTTAAAATTTCAGGAATTACTACGGAAATCTTAAAGATTGCACTGGAAAAATCAAAAAAAGCTAAGCTTGAAATCCTAGATATTACTGAAAAAGTCATTGCCAAACCAAGAGAAAAACTGTCTCCCTATGCTCCCAGAATATTGACCATCCAAATTAATCCAGAAAGAATCAGGGAAGTAGTCGGGCCTGGCGGTAAAGTTATTAATGAAATCGTTAATCAAACCGGAGCCACTATTGATATTGAACAAACCGGCCTAATCTTCATTACCGCTGAAACTGAAGACTCGGCCCAAAAAGCCTTAAAATGGATTGAAAATATTACCCATGAAACAAAGATTGGCGAAACATTCCAGGCCAAAATTACCAGACTTTTTGATTTTGGCGCTATGGCAGAATACTTGCCCAATCAAGAAGGGCTGATCCATATTTCTGAACTTGCTAATTATCGAGTAGGAAAAGTTGAAGACATTGTTAAAATCGGAGACAGCGTCCCAGTTAAAGTTATCGGCATCGACCAACAGGGAAGAACTAATCTTTCTTTAAAGGCAATGTTAAAAGATAAAAACAATGGCAGAGAAACTAGTTTTCCTGAAAAGAGAAGAAATTAGAACTATGGCCAAAGATTTGGCCAAGCTTCAAGAAGAAGAGGCAACCAAAGAGAAAGAAAAAATCTCTAAGTTAAAACTTGAAGAGAAACTATCTGAAGAAGCTTCTCATCGAGAAAAAATCATTAAAACCATGATTCCCGGAGAAAACCCGGTTCCGGAACCAGAAGAAAAAAGCGCTGAAGAAGAAATATCTTCCAGAATAGGAAAGATTTCTCCGTGGAAAAAGGTTTTAGTCAGGATTGCGATTGTCTTTTCGTTTTTTGTTTTTCTTTTCCTAATCGGTTTTACCTATTGGTATCTGGTAATAAGAAAGAAGCAAAGCCCCCAGCCATCCCCATCTCTGTCTCCATCGGCATCTGCTTCTATGTCTCCATCTCCTGAATCTCCAACTCCGTCGCCGACAGAATCCATAAGCCCGGAAATTCCGCCAATACCGATTATTGCAGTTAAAGAAATAAAGATTATTGACCTTAACCAAGAAGAAAGCGCCCAAGAACAGCTTAAACAAGCTGTTAATGACATTGTTTTAACTGGTTCTAGTGTTGAATTCTTTGAAATCTTGCCTAAAAAAGATGACCAATTCTGGGGACTAAAAACCATGGCCGAAGAACTTGGACTGAGTCTCCCGGAAAACTTTTTCACTTCTGTTTCTGACCAAACCAAAGACTTTGACTTTTTCGTTTACGGCAAGGGTGGTTCAAAACAAGGTTTTGGGCTAGTTATTAAAATCAAAGATAATAATTCTATTTTAAATCTTCTAGGATCCTGGGAGCCAACCATGCCTTCAGACCTTAACAATCTCTTTATTGTCTTAAGTAAGCAAACTACTTTAGTCGGCACCCTATTCCGACAAGCCAATTATGCCAGCGGCGCTTTCCGCTATCTCTCTTTTAAGGAAAGCAACCTTGGGATTTGCTGGTCTGTTTATCGGGACTATTTGATTATCACTTCTTCTGGAGAAATTATGACTAAAACAATGGATCTAATTCCAAGTTAGACATAACAAAATAATAAACAATCTATGGTAGAAAAAGAATTTATTGAAAAGATTAAAACCAAGCTTGAAGGGGAAAAACAAAGCCTTATAAAAGAGCTTGATTCTTTTGCTGATAAAAAGAAGAATTTGAAAAGCGATTGGAACGCTCGCTTTCCTAATTTTCAAGGAAGTAATCTTGAAGAAGAGGCTGATGAAGTCGAAGAATATGAAAACCTTCTTTCTATAGAAAAAACTTTAGAAACAAAATTAGAACAAATAAACTTAGCAATAGAAAGTATGGAAAAAGGGGAATATGGCATTTGTAAGATCTGCCACCGGGAGATAAGTAAAGAAAGACTGGAAGCTATCCCAGAAACTGCTGTTTGCCAAAATTGCAAACGCTAACAAAAAACGGCAGATTTCTCACAAAAGCAGATTGATTATCTTCATCGTCGCAATCTACAGAATTGCTACGGGGCGAAAGGATTTCTAACTCCAGTTACTTGAAAATGTAAGTGACAGCCAGTAGACATGCCGGCGCCAGGAGTGCCCGGAGTGCCCCCCATATAAGCAATGACTTGCCCTTTAGAAACATGATCTCCCGGATTAACGACGATGCTTAAAAGATGGCCGTATAAAGTGGTTGTGCCATTTGGATGAGAAATGCTGATGTGATTGCCCGCGCCCCCAAAAGCCCACTTTGAGGTTGACGTAGTTGTTTTAGCCTTTTGAACCACGCCTGAAGCAGCTGCATAAATCGGTTCACCGCATTTTCCATGGCTAAAATCAATAGCATTATACCAATGTAGCCCTTGAGTAATCCGGCAAGGAGCAGAAACCGGGCAGATAAAATAACCGGCGGTGGTTGGTGCCAAGCCCGAAGTCGGCTTAATTACAACAACCGGATTAGGCGGTAAAACTCCTCCAGGAATAATAACAATATCCCCAACAAAAACCTGGTTCTCGTTGTCCAAATCGTTAAAACTGATGGTTTGAACTAAGTCGCCTTTATATTTTTTCACAATTTCTCCCAAGGTTTCACCGGCTTTAACCATATGCATAGTTCCGGATGTTGGCAAGATTACCAGTTTTTTACCAATAATTACGGTTGAATTCTTGGTCAAATTATTAGCCCAAAAAATCGTTTCTAAAGATAAACCGAATTGATCGGCAATTGAAGAAAGGCTGTCTCCGGCCTTAACAACATATTCAATAATACCGCTGCGATCTCCGCTTAAGCCATTGATTAAGTCTTCTTCGTTCTCGGATAAAGTGGCTAAGACCTGAGGCTTTATTGTTCCTGAGGGCGGCAAAGCCTTAAAACTATTTTTCTGGATTAAATAAAAATCTGGTGATTGAAAAACACCGGTAAAAGGCCCCAGAGCAAGGAGCGAATCGGGATTACCTTTAGAGGTTTCTTCAGATAATCCAGTTGAAAAAATATTATTAGATACTGGTACGCCAAGAACAGGAGTGATTAAAAGCAGAGCAAAAGCAAAACACCCACAATAAAACAAAGGGTCTTGTCGAGATTCCGTTAACTTCGTTAACTTCATCAGCTTGCAAACATTTTTTTTCCCCAGCTTGGAAAAACCGGAGATTTTCCTAAAAAAATACCAAATAGTAAGCTTTTTTAGTATAATATCAAAATTGCCTGATATTAATTAAAATATCATGAAAAAAGCATCAGGTCAAGGTCTAAAAAATTCAAGCAATCCACAGATTGTTAAGCCATACATCAACAAAGTTGATCGGGTCTTTAGACCCAAAAAACAACTTGGCCAGCATTGGTTAAGGCAAAAAAGCGTTCTTAATAAGATTATTGAAGCTGGTGAGCTTAAGAAAAAGGATTTAGTTATTGAAATTGGGCCTGGTTTAGGTGTTCTCACCGCGGAACTAGCCCAAAAGTTAGAACAAGTAATCGCCATTGAAAAAGACTTGAGTTTAATCCCGATCTTAAAAACAAATCTTAGAGAATTTAAAAATGTTGAAATTATTGGCGGAGACGCCTTAAAGGCTGATTTTGAAAACTTTAAGGGCTACAAGGTTATTGCTAATCTGCCATATTATGCTGCTACTCCAATTATCAGAAAGTTTTTAGAGCTAGAAAATAAACCAAAATTAATGGTTTTAATGGTACAGAAAGAGGTAGCCAAAAGAATTTGTAGCCAGCCACCAGATATGACATTGCTGGCTGTCTCTGTTCAAATCTATGCTAAAGCGCAAATTATCGGATATGTTTCCAAAAATGCTTTTTGGCCAAAACCAAAAATAGATTCAGCTATTATTAAACTGGAGCCAAGAAACCCGGAATTAAAGTTTAATAAAATCTTATTCTTTAAAATTGTCAAAGCTGGTTTTTCCCAGCCCAGAAAACAGCTTGCAAATAACCTGGCCTCCAGACTCAAATTATCAAAAGAGGAAACCAAAAATTGGCTTTTAAAAAATAAATTAAGGCCGGATACCAGGGCTGAATCCCTAAGTCTTGAAAACTGGCTGGCGCTAGTTGAAGCTTTCGCTAGCTAAAGCTTTTATGTTAGAATAAATAATCGAGTTTCAATTTAAAAGATATAAAATACAACTCCTTCGGAGTCTACGGACATATTTAAAATTAAGGAATAAAATGAAAAACTCATTTTTAAAAAGACATTCTTTTTCAATAAAGGTTTTAGCTTCTATATTTATTATCGCCGGTCTGGTCTTGCCTCTGCATCAAGCTCAGGCTTTTTTTCTTGCTCTAGCCACATCAATTGCTGGTGCCATCGCTGGCTTGGTTTTTCAGATTATTGTTATCGCCTCTTATGGTATCCTTATAGTCTCTTATATTTTCTTATCTCTAGTTACCAGTCCGTCTTTTATCAACCTGCCGTATACTTCTGGCGGCATTGTTGGTCCTGGCTGGGAAATAACCAGGAACTTTGCCAATATGGGTTTTGCTTTTGCCCTATTGGTTATTGGCTTGGCCACGGCTCTGAGAATCGGAGAATATCATGCCAAGAAAACTCTGCCTCGATTAATCGGCATGATCTTACTGATTAATTTCACTCCGGTTATCTGCGGGCTAGTTGTCGACGCTTCCAATATTATTATGAATTTTTTTATCGAAGGAATCTCCAGTTTTTCTTCGATGATCAACCTGGCCGCCAGCCAACTCGCTGCCATTATGCATTCTCTTAGCACAATTGATGGATGGGTAAGTATGCATATGGATTTGATTGCCAGAAGTGTGACTTTTTCTGCTTTTTGCATTTTAACTGCGTTTTTCTTTTTCCTGTTTTCGGTTCTTTTTATTATGCGTTATGTGGCAATCTGGGTATTGGTAATCCTATCTCCTCTGGCTTTTTTTGCTAATGTCCTGCCGAACACCAAAAAACTTTTCACGGCCTGGTGGGACCAATTCTTCCAATGGTGTATTGTCGGCGTAACTGCCGCCTTCTTCCTCTATCTGGCCGAACAGCTCCTGGTTTTTACTAATGCGAACCCGGTTATTGGAACTGCTCCAGACATGATTTGGGTAAATGCCGGCTTTTCGATTCTGGGCTTTGATGAAATATTGAAATTCGCGGTTATTGACGTTTTTCTTCTCGTTGGTTTTCTAGCTTCTTTGTCTAGCGGCGCCACTGGGGCTAACGCGGTTATAAAAACCACTAAGGGCTGGGGCAAAACTGCTGTAGGTAGCTGGAAAAAAGGAACTGGAGCTATAGGCCAAGCAAAAAAGGGCATGGGGGCATTAGGGGAAAGGGCTGGCCGAGAAATATTATCTTCTGAAACAATAGGGGGCAAAGGAGGTTTTTTCGATAGAATGGGTCAATCAAAAAATCCATTATTAAGACAACTATCATTAAAGGGCAAGGAATTAAAAGCTGGAATGCCCACAGGAATTGACAGTTTAATGAAAGACAAGGGATTGACCGACATGGTCAAAACCGACGACCTAGATGGGGCAATGCTTTGGGCAAATAGTCCTAAAGATGCTATGGAACGCGATCAAAGAATGGTTGCGGTTTTAGCTAAAATTTCTGAAGAAAAGGGTGATGTGGGGTTATTCAAGGCGAGAGAAACCGATCCGGGCTTTGAAAATAAGGCGCTAGAAGCAGCTGCCAGGATGTCTCCCGACCACTTAAGAAGAATTGTTGGCGATAGCCCAACTCTAGCTATGAATGATATTGTTCGGAGAAAATTCTTAACCGAACCGGAAAAAGAAAAAGGCAAACTTGAAAGAATACAAATAAAATTAAGAGATTTAGCCACAAAAGATGGGGCTACTTGGAATGAAAGCGATAAAGCGTTGAACAAACATTTATCTGATAATTTCGGGGATTGGAGAACCAATCTTAATCTCGACAAAAGGAGTATTGACGATATTATTGCCGCCGGTGAATCAGATAGCGGTTATCAGTCTCTTGGCCAATTATGGTCCCTTGAAAGAACTGTAAGGGGCTTAGATACAGACGCTATTACAAAATTATCCCCTCAATCTATAAACAATCCTTTGGTCCAAGACATAATTGCCAGAACTAAAAGTGTTAACCATATTTCTAAGATAGATGAAAAATATGGTTCAGAAGTTTCAAATAAATTTGCCTATGACGCTCCGATAAGGGTTGGCGTAGAAAATATGGCAAGAGAAAATCCGCAAATGTTAAGGGCTGCTTTCCTGGTAAATCAACAAGCATTTACTCCCTTACCAAATTCTGATACTGGAAATCCTTTCAAAGACCTACAAGAAGTTAATGATTTTATCGCTGATAAAAAAACGGGTGGTGGTGGAGCAACGAGTGGTTGAGGAGAAAAACCAATTCTACCTGGTTTTACACAAAATCCATCCGGACTAGTGGTTCCATCTGAAACTCCAGCTCCTAGAAGAACACCTAATAATAAAAATCTTGATCGTCGTTGCCAAAACGCAATAGTGAGAGAGTAAAAAAACGAAACTAAATTAGGATTCCGAGATATAATGATTGGACAAGGAGAAATTCAATGCGTGATCCAGGGAGGTTAAAGAAATGCCTTTTGAAATTTATAAAGATCCCTTGTCTAATATAACCAGAGTAAGGCAACGAGAAGGTAAGATTAAAATGTTTGCCGTTGACAAACCCAAATTAATCAAAAAACAATGAAAGGATAGATATTGGTAAAAATATGTCTTTCAATCCTGGAAGAAATTTCTATCACTTAGAGAGTAATAAAATTATTTTAGAAAAATAAAAACATGCCAGAATATACAAAAGAACAGCTAGCAAAACTTTTACGGGAATTACCGGAAGATATAAAAGAGATTTTTATGGCAGATGAAACAGGGGAAGTTGTTTTAAAGGTTCTTGAGGAAAACGATATATTAGATGAAAGAGGCACTAAAATATCTGCCCTAATCAGGAATGTTCTTTTCGGATTATTGCCTCCTGAAGATTTCAAAGAGTCTCTTAAAAAAGAAATTGGGTTAAAAGATGATGTCATAAAAAAGATATTTCAAGAAATAAACAGATTTGTATTTTTTCCGGTTAAAAATAGTTTAGCTAACCTTTATAAGACAGAGACTACAACCGAGACTGAGAGCCCGCAAACCGGACAAGAACAAGTTATAATTCCAAAACCCCAAGAAAAAAAACCAGATAAATCAAATCCATATTTAGAGCCAATCGAATAGCCGAGTATATAGTATCGAGTATTTAGTATCTTGTATGGAAAAAATTAAATCGTTTACCGACTTAGTAGCATGGCAAGAAGGGCATAAGCTAGTCTTGTATATTTACAGAATCACCAACAGTTTTCCATCTAAAGAGACTTTTGGCTTAACGGCACAAATGAGGCGTTGCGTTGTTTCGATAACATCCAATGTGGCTGAAGGGTTTAGTCGAAGAACCGCCAAAGATAAAATCCAGTTTTACACCATGGCGCAGGGTTCGTTAACCGAGTTACAAAATCAATTACTAATTGCCAGAGATGTTGGGTATATAGAAAACGAAGAATTTCAAAAACTTGCTGCACAAACAATTATCATAAATAAATTATTGAATGGCCTTAAAAAATCGGCATAAATACTAAATACTAGATACAAAATACTAAATACACGTCAATGAGATTTCAAGTTCCCCAATTCATTGAAAAAGAAAGTAAAATTGCCGGTCCATTAACTTTCAGACAATTTGCGTTAATGGGGGCAGGCGGAGTCGGCATTCTTATCCTTTATGCGGTTTTAGCTAAAACTAACTTTATGGCTTTTCTTTTTTTAAGTATGCTGATGGGTTTTAGCGTTATTTCTCTGGGATTTGTCAAAATTAACGGCCGGTCATTGCCAATGGTCTTAGGAAACTTCATCCTTTATTCGTTTTCTTCAAGAATTTATCTTTGGAAGAAGAAAGATTTGCCGCCCAGAATTGTCTGGCAAAAACTTGAAGACAAAAATATGCCAGTCAGGCCAGAACCATTATCTACAGAGTTAAGGGTAGCTAAAAAAAGTCGTTTAAGGCAAATTTCTTCGATCGTAGAAACAAAAAAATAGTCTTATGGCAAAAACATCTACCCAAGATTTCTTGGAAATCGATCAGATCAGGGAAGGCGTTATTATCCTCAAAAGCAAAGCTTTGAGGGGCGTTTTAATGATCTCATCCTTAAACTTTGCATTAAAGTCAACCGAAGAACAAGAAACTATCATTTATCAATTCCAGAATCTTTTGAACTCTCTTGATTTTTCAATCCAAATTATTATTCAGTCAAGAAAAATGAATATTACCGGTTATTTGGATCAAATAAAATTATTAGAGGATCAGCAAAGCAATGAATTGTTAAAAATGCAAACTGCCAGCTATTACGACTTTGTTAAGGGGCTCATTGAAGGAGGCTCAATTATGAGTAAAACATTTTTCTTAGTCGTCCCTTATACAATCTTGGAAGCTGAAGGCGCCAGAGGATCAGACAATGTTTTAAAAATGCCAAAACTTCCATCTTTGACGGAAGAGCAATTCCAGAGATGTAAGTCCCAGCTTTGGCAACGGATGGAGTTCTTAGCTCTGGGGTTAAAAAGAATGGAATTACAGGCCATTCCGTTGTCAACACCGGAATTAGTTGAATTTTTTTGGTCATTGCACCACCCTAAAGAAGCTGAAATCGGTTACTATCCGGAAATTCCTCCAGAACTTACTCAAGAATCTTAAAATACTATGAATATCCCATTTTTTAAAAAAGAAAAAAAAATAGCAGAAAAAATTTTTGAAGCTGAATCTCTTAATGTCAGGGACTTTATTGCCCCCTCGTCTATTGAAATCCAGCAAGCCCACTTAAAGATGGGGGAGAAAATGGCTAAGTCTTTCTTTGTTTTTTCTTATCCAAGATATCTTTCTACCGGCTGGTTTGCTCCGGTAATTAACCTGGATACGCCTATGGATATTGCTTTTTTCATCCATCCGATTGACACCGGCTTGATCTTAAAACAGCTTCGCAAGAAGGTAACCGAGGTTCAATCTGAATTAATGGAACGGCGAGAAAAAGGCCTGATCCGGGATCCGGTTTTAGAAACTGCTTTTCAAGACATGGAAGTGCTTAGAGACGGCCTGCAAACAGCTCAGGAGAAAATGTTTAGCTTTGGCTTGTATATCACTGTTTATGCGGATACTGATAAAAAATTAAGGGATATCGAATTAACTCTGAGATCCATTTTAGAGGGCAGATTAATTTATATTAAACCAGCGCTTTTCCAGCAGAAGGAGGGCTTTATTTCTTCCTCCCCTTACGGTATGGATATGTTGCAGGTTCACACCCCAATGAATACTAGCCCTCTGTCTTCCAGTTTTCCTTTTGTCTCTTTTGATTTGAGCTCTAGCGAAGGCATTCTTTATGGCATCAACCGTCATAATAACTCCTTGATTCTTTTTGATAGATTTTCTTTAGAAAATGCAAATCTTCTTGTCTTTGCTAAATCCGGTGCCGGCAAATCATATTTTTGTAAAATTGAGATCTTAAGATCTCTAATGACCGGGGTTGATACTATTATTATTGATCCGGAAAATGAATATAAATTCTTGGCTGAGTCTGTCGGCGGTTCTTTCTTTAATATTTCCCTGGGATCGGATAACCACATTAATCCGTTTGACTTGCCGACTCCGAGAGAAGACGAAGACCCTGAAGACGTTCTCAGGTCAAACGTCATTAATCTAGTCGGACTTTTAAGAATTATGTTTGGTGGCTTGACTCCTGAAGAAGACGCCATTATTGACCGGGCTCTGACTGAAACCTATGCCTCTAAAGATATCTCTCCCAGAACCGACCCCAGTAAGTGGCAGGAGAATACGCCGATTATGTCAGATTTAGAGGCTATTTTAGAGACCATGGATGGGGCTGATTCTCTCGTTATTAGATTAAGAAAATTTACCGAAGGAACTTTTGCTAATTTCTTCAATCAGCCTAGTAATCTTTCTTTGGATAAAAGCCTGGTAGTTTTTGGCATTAGAGATATGGAAGACGAACTTAGGCCAATGGCTATGTTTGTGGTTATGAGATATATATGGAACAAGGTCAGGTCTCAAATGAAAAAGAGAATGTTGCTGATTGATGAGGCCTGGTGGTTGATGCAGTCAAATGATGGCGCCTCCTTCTTGTTTGGAATGGCTAAAAGGGCTAGAAAATACTGGCTGGGGGTAACTACTATTACTCAGGATGTCGGCGACTTCTTGCAATCAGATTACGGTTTAGCCATTGTTGCCAACTCTTCTTTACAGTTATTGCTTAAACAAAGCCCGGCCGTAGTCAATCAAGTTCAGAAAACTTTTAATCTAACCGAACAAGAAAAGGGGCTTTTATTAGAGTCTGGCATTGGCGAAGGTGTTTTTATCGCCGGGCAAAAGCACGTTGCCATCAGGATTGTCGCCTCATACACTGAAGACCAGATTATCACCACCTCTCCCGAAGAGTTGTTAAAGATTAAAAAGGCAAAACTAGAAGAAGAATAAGTCTCATAATTGCGTCATAAAAAATAATATGACACATATATTAGCTTGGTTGTTATAACACATATATTAGCTTGGTTGTTATAACACATATATTAATTTAATTATCATGGCAACAGTAAAACCAAAACCGCCAGCACCGCCAAAACCTAAAACTCCCGACAAGAAAATCCCAAAATCCCAAAGGAATTTAGATGCACGGGATAAAGAGCCAAATTTAACTGAAAACGAAGAAAAAGAAACTGGTATTCCTGAGGAATACCAAGATAAAAAAGAGGGCGGAGAAGATGAGGAAAAAAAAGAAGCGAGACAAGGAGGGGCAGAAGAAGATAATGACTATGATGATGAAGAAGAAAGCATAGAAGTTGTTGGCGGAGGACTTTTAAATCTTTTTACCGTCTGGGGTCTTCTATTCTTTATGATTTTTGCCATGATTGATTTCGTTGAAGTTCTTTTGTTATTTGTTCTCCTTGACGATTTCTGGATCCTCGATATTATCGGCCTCATATTCTATATCGTCTGGCAGGCTATTTACAAGAATTTCTATGGCGGAAGCGGCCAAATGGCCGCTGGAGAAGGTGCCAAGGGAAGGTTAAAGGCAAAAACAGCCAAAGGACTAAGCAAAATTTTTACCGGGAAGTGGAGTAAATTTCTGGTACCGATTACGGGCGAAGTTATCCCTTATCTTGGCGGCATACTTCCTACCTGGACAATCAGTTTTATTGTCCAAATAATGAATAGTTAATAAGGAATGAGAAGAAAATTAATTTTTATCATCGCCATCTCTTTGTTTCTGTGGATAGGATTTGTCCAAGCTTTGGAAATCACTTATCCGGTCTTGCCTGGAGTTGAAGCTCCTCAAGAGTTTATGTCGAAAATTGCCTCAGGAGAATACTCCCAAGCGGAAGCATTAGGTTTGATGGCTCGTTATCTTTATATTTTAACCATATTCTTTGCCGGCAGTATCTGCACTTTAGCTATGATCTATGGCGGCATCATTTACTTTTTCTCAGGAAACAATCCAGGAAAAGTTGTTGTTGCTAAGGATCAGATTGTTTCTGCTTTTTTTGGAGCTCTCTTATTAGCCACTTCTTTTATGATTTTAAAACTTATTAATCCCGATTTATTAATTTTAAACCAACCAGCGATTACTCACCCCGTTGATTCTTTTATCGATTTTATTCCACCCGAAGAAAGAATCGAAAGTTACTGGGAACTGCCCATGGGCAAGATTGAAGCAGCCGCCTTAGATGCAACCAAGAAAATGGAAGCGCCTTCGTTAGCGGTTAAAGATGCTTCGGCGATTGTAAAGAATAAAACCGAAGAACTTAAAACCCTAGTTAATCTATGCCAATGCTCCGAACTGACTTCCATTTGCAGCATTGCCACCTGCACGGCTATTGATCCTTGCGCGGGAACATATGCAATCCTCTGCCCGAATTCAAATTTAATCGATGCCAAAAAAGCAGAGGTATTAACTGCGGCCGCTGATCTTCAAGTTAAAACCAATATCTTAAAATCAGCCACAATCGCTCTTTTCAGCGAATCTTCAAAATTGCAAGCCGCCAAAAGAATTATGGAAAACTGCGAAGGAGAGGCAACTGATCTTTATTCTTATCAGACAATTAGAGAGGTTTTTATTACTGAAACAAAATATATTTGGTCGGAAACTGGTTACAGTGGAGGCAGTTCTATAGTCGGCGCTGTTTCTCTTCCTTCGGTAACAGGATCTTGCCGGCTTTCAAATACCGGGTCGCCTTTCTCGTCTATCCCAAATTTAAACAATGTATCAAAGTTTCGGGCAATAGTAGAAGCGGCAGCGCAAACGATTCATGTGCCTCCCTCGCTTATCTTGGGAGTAATGTACGGAGAAGGGATTTTTAATCCGGGAAGATATGAATGGACAAACGAAAATGTAGAAGCTTGGAGCTGTGAGGGATGCGGAGTCCCTAATTGCGACATATCTCCCTTCCAATCTGAAGGGATCTGGGATGCAAATAAAGACGCCATAAAGAAGGTAGCCCCAGGCAGAATTCCAAGTCCATGCAACCTCTTAGATGTAACTTTTGCCACCGCTCAGCATTTAAGTAGCGGGGTATCGGGCTTTGAAGGTTTTAATGGGATAAAATGCTTCGGCATATTGCTTAATGACGGCCAAAGCATCAATACCGCTGACTGCTCGTGGGCAAGAAGAGATATTGAGACCGCCATTAAAGTCTGGGAAAGCGGATATATGCCAAATTTGTGTTTCACTAATGTCGGAAGTTGCGCCACGGGAGGAGGAATGGCGGCAAACTGCCCTGGCAATGATACATGCGAACACTATGGTAATTGTTTTGGAGGCGGAGGAAGTTGCAGTAGTCACAACTACTGTATCTGGGGTGTAACCAACCACTATAAATAAAAAAATATTTGAACGATAGGATCTTATGAAAAAAATAGCGCAAATAAAAATTATCTATGCAATAGCGGCTGTTTTGATCCTTGGCTCGGTTATTGTTTTTGCATACCAGAAAATCAGAAATATTTCTGCGGCTCAAAGCGATGCTTTGAATTTCTATTGCAAAGCAGACGAAGATTTTGTCGCTACCGTGTTTAGCAGTTGGCAAAAGGCAGTTGCTGAATTTACATCAGGATTGGGAAGTGGAGGAGGGCCAGGAGGGCCAGAAGGACCGACTCCCGCACCAAATCCCGGAGCCCTGGCTTGGCCCGTAAGCAATCCCGAAGTCGGCCAGCCTTTTTGCGAATACTGCGATGGGGGTTGGCATGGCGGTATTGATTTAAATTTTAGCCGTCCCGAAACAGATCATATTTATGCGGCTGCCGATGGAACTGTTACCGCGGCTGGCTATATGTGTTCGGATCCATACAATCATTTAGGAAACTATGTTACTATTAGTCACACCATTGATGGCAAGTCATATACTACTGATTATTTTCACCTTTCCTCCATATCTGTTTCTGCGGGACAACACGTTGATCAAGGAGATTCGATTGGCAATATAGGTAAAACTTGCACTGACTGGGTTCATCTTCATTTCGCTCTAAGGCAAGGAGGCATCTATACAAATCCTTGCCGGTTTTTGCCGTCAGAACCCGTGCCGGGAATACAATGCCTCGAAGTAGAGGGATGCCGGATGACACCAGTAACTTGTTCCGGACCGTAAAATCATTTGAATCTAATATGATTAACAACTTCATTGCTAAGAAAACTGTCATCGCTAGCCTAATTCTTGTTGTTTTATTATTGCCGGCTAAAAGTAATGGCGTTGACGATAAGCTTGTCTGCCCTTTAACAAGCGAAGTTCCGGTTGGCCAATTAGTCGATCAAACCGCCTTCACTGCAGACAAAATTCTTAAAGAAGCCATTGAAATGATTGACACTTCGATTATTGAGGTTGCGGCTGCGAATGAAATGGTTTCTTTGGTTGACTCTTGCTCTGTCGACAATTGTAACTCTGCCTGCCACGGAGAGATAACATATACTGCCTGTGACACTTCTTGCAGTTCAGATTATACTTGCGATTTTACGAATAAGTTCGTAAAGGGGATTAATCTTGGCAGCAGCGTCTATAATTGCAGCAATATGAATCATTTCAACCCAACTAATAACCTTCATTATTCTAGATTCAGCCTTAGTTTTAACTCTCCCCCTTGCGATATAGCGCCCTGTTCTGGCTATTGTTATCGTCCGGCTTGCGAAAAACTGGATTGCGATCCGAAAACTTGTCAAGGAGAAGCCTGCCCTTTTGCCGAAATTCAGCAAACTTTTGAAACCATAGTCACTTCAGACGATCAAATTATAACATCCAATCAGATTATCTCTGACGTTTTCAATAAAAATGTGACTGTGCTGCAGCCTCTTTTGGGAGAAATCTGTAAAATCCCGATTTTGAAAATAGTTTGCGGCTGGATCGGAAAACCGGAAATAAATATAATACTTGACCTTTTTATCAAAAGCTATGAAAATATCAATAACTGCAAGACTTCAAGTTTTGAGCTGGAAAAAATGCTGATAAGCGGAGATACGGGCAGAATACTTTTGCCTTGCCAAGCTTTGACTCCGGATCCTTTAAAAGAATGCTATCCCAATAATTATTATTGTTGTCATTAAAAATATATGAATAAAAAAACAAAAAGATTAATTAAAAACCTTTTTTTCATAACTACCCTGGTTATGGTTATTGGTATCGGGGGACAAGCGCTTGGAATCGAAAACCTGGAGGTAAGTTATCCCAATATCCATAGTGGCGTAGATGCGCCGACAACCACTAAAACTTTATTGAACGACTATATTCTCTATATTTTCTATTTTGCCCTTATTTTTTCCGGAGTTATAATTTTCGGCTCAATGCTTATGGCCGGAATCAGTTATATGAGCTCGATGGGAAATCCAGCCGCTCTCGGCGACAGCAGAAATAGAATGTCTTCTGCTTTTCTGGGAGTAATTCTGCTCCTGTCTTCTTTCCTTCTTCTTAGTACTATTAATCCCGAGATAGTAACAATGACGCTTCCATCAATAGCTAACGAGAGGTTTATCACGCTTACTTTTGCTTCAGGAGATGAGATAAATATTAAAAGTAGCAACGCCTTTCTACCAGAAGATGGCGCTGTCTCTCTTTCGTATGGCGAGAATACTGAATCAGACGGAGTTGATATTATAATTTACTCTGAGATTCGATATGAAGGGAGTAGCGAGAAAATCACGGATGCGGGCTCTTTGCCTTTTCATGCCAAATCAATTGTTATCGCCTGGAAACTGCCTGGAGTTCGTCTTTTTCCTGAGACCGATTACGGCGGGGATCCTCACCTTTATCTTAACAGCTCCGGGTCTTTAGGTGGTTTTGACGATAAAGCCAAATCAATTAGTATTTATAGCATTGAATCGAACGATAGATTAATGGCAGTTCTTCATGAAGATGAGGCATTCCAGGGCAAGTGCGCTGTTATTTACGGGGAGGAAAAAGAAAATTTAAATAACGAGGAGTATGGCGGTATTGTCGGCAATAGTAAAACATCTTCAATCACTGTCCTAAAGCCGCGGCGCACGGAATTAGGTTCATTGACTGGAGGGGTAAAATTCTTTGATAAAAATGGAGATCAAATAGAATGTAGTGGTCCATATTGTGAATCTGAAAATTCTGTTCGAAATGTTAAAACAGGCAGTACTGGAGGCATTGGTATCGCCGATGATAAAATCTACGGCCTAGAAATAACTGGCAGTTATGCGGTTATTTTGTTTAAAGACACTAATTTCCGAGATAAATGCGAGGTTTTTACTAGTAGTAATTCTGATTTCTCAGATAATGCTATGGGAAAATGTCCCAGTGGTATTTGTTTTTGTATCCCAATTTTAGATTGGTGTCCTCCTTGCGTTGGTTCTTGCGTTTCCTCCTTAATAGTTTTTCCTTTAGATCAATAAGAAGATGGTGATAATTTAATAACCACTCTTCTTTCTAACCCTTCTCCCAGACTTTCGGTAATCACATCTGTCCTGTTGCTGAGAGCGAGATGGATTATCCTTCTGTCTTGAGAAGGCATTGGCGAGAGCTCCTTATCTTGCCTGGTTAAAGCCACTTCATTAGCTGTGGTATTGGCCAGTTCTTCCAAATAGCTGGCCTTTTTCTTTTTATAACCGTTAATGTCTAAGTCAAAAAAAATATCTGAACCAATTCTTTTTCTCAAGATTAACCTCAAAAGATATTGGATTTCAGACAATGTCTGGCCGTTTTCTCCAATCAGCAGTTGCGGAGACTCGGTTTCAATATTTAACCTAAAGAATTCTCCCTCAATTCTTTCCTCTTTAACCTCCATTGCTATTGTTGCTTTATCAAAAAAATCTTTGACAATATTTTTAATTATTTCTTGTTGTTCTCTTAGAATCATATTTTAGGAGTAGATTTGTTTAAAACATATTGTTGCCAACCGGAAAAAATCGAGGTTACCAACCAATAAAGCCCAAGCGCTGAAGGAAGCTTAAGAAGAATAAAAACCGTTAACACCGGAAAAAAATACATCATTTGCTTCTGTATGGTCGAGGACATCTTTTCGCTAAGTTCTTTGCCTCCGCCTTTATCCTTCGGGACTGGCTTGGGAAGCATTAAGGTTTGAATCAACTGGGCTATTCCTGCTAAAATGGCCAAGACAACATTTGGACGGGAAAGATCAATGCCTAAAAATAGCGGATTAATAATTTCCGGCTTACTGATAAAACTATAAAGATGATTCGTTTCAGACCAAATGCCTTTCCAGAAAAGCTGATAAAGGGCGATTAAAATCGGCAATTGTATTAGGATTGGCATTAATGGCCCCAGCGGACTAATTTTCTCTCTTTTAAATATCTCGGAAACTGCCTTGGCTTGTTCTTCGGGATTATCTTTATGCTTTTTCTGAACATTTTTGAGTTCTGATTGAATCCCAGCCATAATTTGCTGCAACTTAAATGCTCGGGTGTTAAGCGGCAAGGTTAAAAGCTTAATGAGCCCGGTTAAGACGATAACCGAAAGACCCAAATTCGGTAACAAATTATAGATAAATATTAAGAAGTTAAAAAGCGGCTGGCATATAAGAAGCTGAAATAATTGGCTGATCATTTTGTGTTTTTAATTTTCATTTTTAATACCTGCTCCTCCGGCGCAAGACAAACAGAGAATGTCATTTTAAAAGATCAGCCCGAGCCAGAATAATCTCTATCTGCCTGCCCACTTCAGCTGATTTTTGTTTTTCTATTCCCGATTTAGCAATAACCATAATGTCGTTGCCTGGTTTAATCAGAGCCAGTCTTTGCCGAAGCTGCTCTCTTAACATTCTCCTGATCTTATTCCTTAAGGTTGCTTTTTTAAAATTTCTTTTTGCGATCAGAAATCCGAAACGGCTGTTTTGCTGTGAATTACCGATAAATTTTATTGCCATCAACTCACCGTTCTGAGACTTACCCCTTTTTAAAAGAGATTCGAAATCATTTTTCTTTTTTAAACGATGGGGCTTAGGAAGCATCTTAGATAGATAATTTAGTTCTTTTCTTCCGGCGACGACTATTAATAACTCTTTTGCCTCCGGAAGTCTTGCTCCTTTTTAAGAAGCCGTGAGTCCTTTTTCTTTTTCTCTTTTTCGGTTTATATGTCTCTGACATAATCAGTGTTTTAAATAATAAATGTTTATTTTCAATAATACATGCTTATTTTCAATAATACATGCTTATCTTCAATAACAAATGGTTATCAATCAGTTTAACAAATTTTGCATTATTAAACAACTTGACTTATTTGGCTTTTAAATTTTTACTTAAATAATAGATTATTAGTTTAAACTGCTATTCCACGCCTTATCCACAAGTTATTGCCAGGTGTTAATAACTTAATCTTGTTTTTATAATTTTTGCTATTCAATCAAGTAAAAGATATAATGAACTATTCAAAAAACCAATAATTAGCTTAAACTAACAAGCAAAATGACAAACGAAGAGCTTTGGCAAACAGTCCTCGCTCAAATCCAATTGTCTATTTCTCCAGCCAGTTTTGCTACTTGGTTTAAACAAACATCGATTGTTTCCCAAGAAAATAGAGAAATCGTCATTTCTGTCCCAAGCTCTTTTTCAAAAGAGTGGTTAAAGAACAAATATCACAAATTAATCGGTAAAATCATTGATGAACAAAAAAGAGGCGTTAGGGAAATAAGATATATTATTGAGGTTCCGCCAATGATCAAGCCGGCTCAGGGGAAAAAAACCAGCCAATCACCGCCCATCGGACAGCTTGATTTCCAGGAGTTAAAAATTAATAAGGATAGCAGTCTTAACCCTCGCTATGTTTTTGATAATTTCATTGTCGGTTCATTCAACGAGTTAGCCCATGCTGCGGCCACGGCCGTTGTTAAAGCTCCCGGCCAATCCTATAATCCTTTATTTATTTATGGAGGAGTTGGGCTGGGAAAAACTCACCTTTTGCAAGCTGTTGGCAACGAGATTAATAAAAACTCAGCCAAAAAGAATATTAGATATCTACCGGCCGAAAGATTTACCTCAGAGATAGTCGGCGCCATCAGAAACCATCAAATTGAAGCTTTAAAAATCAAATTTCAAAGGACAGACGTTCTCATCCTTGACGATGTTCAGTTTCTAGCCGGAAAAGAAAAAACCCAGGAAGAATTCTTTCATCTCTTTAATGCTCTTTATGAGAAGAATAAACAAATTGTTCTCTCCTCGGATCGCCCCCCTAAAGCAATCTCCTCACTGACCGAAAGATTAAGGTCTCGCTTTGAAGGTGGCATGATCGCTGATATTAGCCTGCCGGATATAGAAACCAGAATTGCCATCTTAAAAACAAAAGTTTCTGAAAAGAGGGTGGATATTTCGGAAGAAATAATAAATTATACCGCCAGCACAATCCAAAAAAACATTCGCGAGCTGGAAGGAGCTCTTAATCGGCTGATAACCCATCAAAAAATCTATAATAAGCCCTTAACCATAGAAGCAGCCAAAAGTCTGCTTGGCAGTTTTACGGCAGCTCCCCAAAAAATATCTTCTCCTAAAAAGATTGTGCAAACCGTAAGCGATTTTTATGATCTCAAAGAAAAAGAAGTTTTTGAAGTAACGAGAAAGAAAGAAGTTGTTAAACCTCGTCAAATAGCAATGTTTCTCCTCCGAGAAGAGCTGGCTTATTCTTTCCCGGCTATCGGCAGGGTTTTTAAGGGAAAAGATCACACAACTGCTATTCATGCTTTTAAAAAGATTAAAAACGCAATAAGCGAAAGCGATGATTTTGCTGAAGAGATAAATTTAATAAAAAAGAAGCTTTATGGACTGTAAAAACTGTTAATTTCATGTGAAATTGATGTTAAATTAACAGGGATATCTTCTGGATAAAATTAAGCCGATTTAAAGAATCTGATAAATAACAAAATATTAATTACAGGTTTTTCACAGCTTAATCAGTCCTTTTGCCAGCAAGCTTAACAACTTTTACAAGGGGAAATAAGATTAAAAGAAGTTTTCAAGGATCCCCCTAACAATAACAACTAGTTTATATATTTAATTAATTACAATTAAACTTATTAAAATGAAAGTTACTATTTTAAAAGAAAAGTTAAAAGAAGGATTATCTGCGGTTTCCAGAATTGCCCAGAAGAATCTTTCTTTGCCAATATTAAGCTCTGTTTTAATCTCGTCTGAAAAGAATTTTATTTGTCTAAAAGCTACGGATTTAGAAATGGGGATAAAATGGTGGGCGCTTTCTAAAACAGAAAAAGAGGGAGAAATTGCTTGCCCTCTTAGGGTTTTTCAGGGAGTAGTAGATGGCCTGGCCTCAGAAAAAATATCTCTTAAAATAGTGGATAAAAAAATCTTATTAGAAACGGATATTCTTAATGCCGAGATCAATGGCTTGGATGCGGCTGAATTTCCAATTATTCCGGAACTAGAAGTTAAAACGAGTTTTAATCTCAATGCCAATCTATTATCTCAAGGATTAAACCAGGTTGCAGAAATGACGGCAACCTCTTCTGTCCAGCCTGAAATCTCCGGGGTTTATTTTAATCTTTCCGGCAACCGGCTAAAAATGGCAGCTACCGATAGTTTTCGATTGGCAGAAAAAACAATTGAATTGGCAGAAAAGATAAAAGAAGAAATCTCTTTTATCCTCCCCCAAAAAGCCTGTAAGGAGATTGTCAATCTTTTTAGCGAAAAAGAGGCAACTATTAAAATCTCTCTTTCTTCGAATCAAATTCTATTGGAATTGCCAATGACTGAAACTTCTCATCCAAAAGTTCAGTTCTTTTCACGTTTGATAGAGGGAGAATATCCTGATTATCAAGAGATAATTCCTCAAAAATTTGATTTCAAAGCCCTAATTTCTAAAAATGCTTTTTTGCAGAATTTGAAAACAACTAGCTTGTTCAGTAATAAAATAAATGAAGTCAAAATAAGAATTAATAAAGATAACCAAAAAATAGAGTTGGAAGGGCAAAATTCAGATATTGGCCAATCTGTCAGTATTTTAACAGCAGATATAGATGGTGACGGAGAGATGGAAGTATCCTTTAATTGGAGGTTTTTAATGGATGGCCTGGCTCAAATTAAAACAAAAGATCTTGTTTTCTCCATAAACAAGAATGAGGGGCCGGCTGTTTTAATGCCGAGAGAAGATTCTAGCTATCTCTACTTATTAATGCCCTTAAGGACCTAAAGAGAATCTGGATTTAAGAAAGGTTCAGGAATTTTATCGGAAAGGATTTTCCCCATAATTTGATGGAATATCGGTCCGGCAAAAACAATACCTGGTTCTTTTCTAGTCGGAGTATTATCATTATTACCTGTCCAAACTCCGACCACGGCAGAGGGAGTATAGCCGATTGTCCAGCCATCTCGATAACTCTGAGTAGTTCCGGTTTTGGCGGCAACGGGATATTCGTCAAAGAACAAAATCGACCTAGCCCCGAAAACAGGAGCTCGAGAATTGTTGTCTGATAAAATATCGTTGATTAGAGCGGCTGTTTTTGTGCTTAAAACTCTTCTCGGAGTGCTTTCATTGTTTTCAATGATATTTCCCCGGCTATCTTCAATTCTTAAAATTGGCACGGGTTTTAACCAGGCGCCATTATTGGCAAAAGAGCTGTAAGCCGACGTCATTTCTAATAATTTGACTTCATATCCTCCTAAAACAATAGAAGGCCCAAAAGGAGGATTAAGAGTAGTAATCCCCAATTCTCTGGCCGTTTGAATACTATCCTCTATTCCAGCTAAATTCATAAGAACTTTAACAGCCGGAATATTTAAAGACTGTGCCAGAGCTCTTCTTAAAGTAACCAGTCCCCGGTATAGGCCATCATAGTTTTGGGGAATGTATTCTTTCCCTCCCCAGACGCCAAAACTGGTTCTTTGGTCATTAACCACGGTTTGATCGTCAAAACCCTTATCAAAAGCAGTGGCATAAACAATTGGTTTAAAAGATGATCCCGGTTGTCGGCCGGAAAGAGCAACATTGAATTGAGGTTCAAAGAGACAATCTTTACCGGGGATACATCCTTCCGGATAAGGATCAGCGAAAAAATCCTTAGATCCAACCATTGATAATATTTCTCCAGTTTTAGGATCAATAACGACTACGGCGGCATTTGAGGAAAGATAGGATTGATTTATCTCGACTCTTTCCTTGACTACATCTTCAGCGTATGACTGAAGCTCCCAGTTTATAGAAGTATATATTTTAGCCCCTTTTTCTCTTAGAAAATCTTCTCCATATTTTTCTTCTAATATTCCTTTTATCCACATGACAAAATGAGGAGCTTTAATCAATTGATTGATTTTGGCGAATTCAATAACCTCTTCTTTGGCACTTATCTCCTCTTCTTGAGTAATAAAAGATAATTCTCTCATCCTGGTCAAGACATAATCTTTTTTTGACATCAATTCGTCTCGATTCGGGCCGTATGGCGAAAGCCGGCTCGGGGCTTTTATCAGAGAAGTTAGCAGGGCGGCTTCGGCCAAGGAAATATCTTTAGCGTCTTTTTGAAAATAGGTTCGGCTGGCAGCTTGAGCCCCATATGCATTTTGACCAAAAGGAATCTGGTTTAAGTAAAACTCCAAAATTTCATCTTTGGAATAACGCCTTTCAAGCTCTAAAGTGAGAATAATTTCTTTTGTTTTTCTTTCTCCGGTCTTTTCTAAACTGAGATACGAGGATCTAACCAACTGTTGAGAAATAGTTGAAGCTCCTTGGGAAGGGGCAAATAGTTTTAAATCAGTTAAGATTGCCCTAGCAATTCCTTTAAAACTTATTCCATGATGATTGTAAAAATCAGAATCTTCGCTGGCAAGAAGAGCATTTTTTAGATAGTCAGAAACTTGGTCTAAAGGGACAACGGTTCTTTTTTCTTCTCCATAAAATTCGTAAAGAATAGTTTCTCCGTCTCTGGCATAAATTGCAGTCGATTCGGCAGTCTCTTTTTCAGTGAATTTTTCCGGTCGAGGCAAGTCTTTGACATAACTGACAAATACAAAAAAAACCACGGCAAAACCGGTTAAAGAACAAAATCCTAAGATTTTAAGCCACTTTCTACCCCAAGAATCTTTTTTAAAGATTTCCCGATAAAATTTTCTTTTAGCCATTTTAATATTATTAATCAGCGAGGACAATATACCGGACAGGACTCAATCTTGCTCATTATAGCGAGTACGATATATCGAGCAGGATTTAATCTTGCTCATTATAGCGAGTACGATATACTGAGCAATTCTTGCTCATTATAGCAGAAAACGATATATCTCGGAATGCAATATTTAAATAATGAGAGCTGTTCGCTCTCGATTCCTCGCTTCGTTCGGAGATGAGCAGTTTGATATAATGAATAACAGATTTTGTCATTTCAATGACAAAACCCGCTTTAGGCGGGCTTTGCTTTTAACACTGAGCAATTCTTGCTCAGTATACCGGGCGTTAGCCCGTTAGTTTTTGAGTCAAAAATTTTATTCGAATTCTTCTTCTTCCTCGGTTTCTTCCTCGACTTCTTCTTCCTCGGTTTCTTCCTCGACTTCTTCTGTATCTGAATTTTCTTCAAACATGCTTTCTTCCCAGGCACTTTGGTCGGTTAAGAAGGATGCAATTTCTTTTTCCAGTAACATAGGTTTAACGCTTTATTTTTGGCGGGATTGTTTTTCCGCCTTTTAATCAAAGCTTGTCTTAATAATTGATTCGACCTTTTTTAAGAATATTCGATTATAGCAATCGGAATACCCGATTTGTCGAGCGCCCCCGTCTGCTATTAGCAATTTTAATTTTCTAAGAGGTCTTGTCAACCCCCCGAGGGGATAACTTTAATTTTTTGATCCTTGGCCATTGCCCTTGGCAAATACAGCGCAAATAGCCACTGCTAAAGCATCGGCAATATCGTCGGGTTTTGGAATCTTTCCAAGGTTCAAAATTTTCTCAACTTTCTTTTGTAAATCCTTTTTTTCGGCTCGACCGTAATCTGCCACTTTTAATTTTACCTGTAAGGGCGTGAACTCTATTATTGGAATATTCTTTTTAGCCGACTCAAGAATCAGGACGCCGCAAGCTCGGCTAACCGGAATAAAAGTTTTTAAGTTTCTAAAGAAAAAAACGCTTTCCATGGCGATTAAATCAGGTTTGTATTTATTAATCAGACCATTATATTCCCGGCTGATCTTTTTGAGTCGATTAGGAAAAGACTGGTCTGGCTTTGTTTCAATCAGGCCATAGGCCAGACATTTTATTTTTTGTTTTTTTCCTTTTTGAAGTTGAGCCCTGATGACGCCATAGCCGATAGTAGCTGTTCCCGGGTCGATTCCAAGAATAATCATCAGTCTTTCAGGTTAGAATAAATATCTTGAATATCATTGTTTTCATCAAGGCTATTAAAAAGCATTTCTGCCTGCTTTTGGTCTGCCTCACTAACAGGAATTTCGCTTTTAGCTATCCAATCAATAGAGGAAGATTCTACTTTAATATCTTGCCTTTGAAATTCTTCTTTTACTTTCCGGGCATTATCAACAGTGGTTTGAACTTCAAAAAGATCATCAGGGCGCCAAACAAAGTTTTCAGCTCCAACTTCAATTGCTTTTAATTCCAGAGCTTCTTTGTTTTTCCACGGTTCAGGCTGACCATCTAGAAGAATAATAATTATACCTTTTCTTTCGAACATCCACCTAACAGATCCTTCTTGAGCCAGCTTGCCATTGCACTGAGCAAGGATTTGTTTAACTTCTAAAAGGACGCGATTTCTATTATCAGTGATTCCTTCAATTAAGACAGCGATTCCTCCCGGTCCGTAAGCTTCGAATAGAAATTCGCTCAAGTTTTTACCTTCGAAGCCGCCACTAGCCGATTTAATCGCCCGATCAATATTATCATTGGGCATATTAAAAGTCTTAGCCCTGTCAATTATTGTTTTCAGCTTGTAATTGGTATCAGTGCTGGAACCGCCATCTCTGACAGCAATGGCAATGGCTCTAGCCATTTTTGAGAAAATTTGTCCCCGTTTTTTATCAGTAATAGCTTTTTGATGGGCAATAGTTTTGGCGTGAGAATGTCCTGACATATTATTAAGGATTATTTATATTGCTATTAATCTTTTTAACATTAAAACCGTTATTCCCGAAAGAGTCGCCAGAGCAACGGCAGTTAAAATCGTTTTTAAAAACCAAGAATGATTATCATTAACTTCATTAAGATTGTCCCGAAGAATGCTGGCTGAAACAGGAATTTTTTCTTGGTTTTCCAAGTGATCGGTTTCTTTCTCTACTTTCATTTTCATATTAGAATTAGCTGGCGTTAATTGGTTCGTCCAAGACCAATCGCCGGATAATCTGGCAAAGGATTGCTCCGAGACGGCCTTTTCATAGTGTATTGAGTCAATAATTTCTTGATTAGGATTGAACAGCAATAATTCATCTTCTTGATTATTAAGGGTGATCTTTGATTCGGGCCTACCGATGACTATATATGAATTAGCATTGATAAGACTGTCATTGGGGAAAGAATATATTTTGATTTGGCCGAAAACATCGCTGATCTGCCAGTCGGTCAAATCAACAGTAAAGTTATTTTGATTGTAGATTTCAATCCACTCTTCACTTTCATCCGGGCCTAGAGGAGAGGGGAGAACCTCATTAAAGACAATTCCTCCGGGGTAATCAGGATTTGACTCAGGCAAGATAGTTGATGTCGGCTCTGGCAGGAAACTAGCAACTGGAGAATCAACGATGCTAATATTATTTTTCCTTCCAGGAGTTCCATAAGGATCTTGGCTAGTCGCCCAGAATCCTGAACTTGCCCTTTCCATAGTTTGCTTAGTGATATTGTCTCCAGACGGCCAACCATCGCTGGCTTTGATCTGATCAATCAAGATATTATTCTCGTCGATAAGACTTAAATTTTCGCCGTTATTTTCGAGAGCCCCGATATAAATTTGATTCGCTATTGTTTCAGGAACCGTTTGATCGTCAGTTCTCTCTAACAGATAAAATCCTTGACCGATAACAATGCCGTTTAGGGCAATATTAGGAGTATTGTCATCGGAAACAATCTTCCAGCCGCTTAAGTCTATATCTGAATAGGTGTTATTATAGAGTTCAATCCATTCATCGTTACTGGAAAAAGGTTGAGATTTTCCCATCCAAGCCAGCTCATTGAAAACAACATCATTGGGGGAAGCAATGGCTTTTATTGGCAGAAGAAAAATGACTATCAAAAACAGCAACCCCATATTTTAGTAAAAATTATCAAGTCCAGTTTAGCTATTGACAAAATTAGAGTTATCTAGTATAATTGTAATACAATTGCTTCTTTAGAGAAGTTAATGCGATTATTGTCTTTTCGGGTGGGGACACCCTCTAAGGGGAGAATTTTTCTTGAAGGAGATTTCGGGATTCCTCTGGAACCTCTGGAATCTTCCTCGGAAAAATTTGAGACTCGTGACTGGCGTCCGGGTATGCCCCCACCCGAGAAGGTTATTCTGATCCAACCATTCTTTCTAACTCAGAGATCGTAGTTAAACCGCTAAGAACCCTAATTAGGCCGTTTTGATACATTGTTATCATCCCCTTTTCAATTGCTTTGCCTCTAAGATCGCTTGTTGGCGGATTCTTAATAATAAATCTTTCCATTTCATCATCTACTATAATAGCTTCAAAAACTCCCAGTCTGCCCCTATAACCAGTAAACCCGCAATCTTCACATCCCTTGGCAACAGGGATTTTTGTTTGCGCTGATACTTTAATTGATGAAATTTTTGCCAGCTCTTTGGAGATTTTTGCCAGTTCATCTGAAGATAAAACTTTAAAATCAGCGCATTTGGGACAAACCTTCCTAATTAGTCTTTGGGCAATAATTAGATTTATAGCCGAAGCAATCGATGATGGATTCGTTCCTAAGTCAGCTAATCTGGCAATAGTGCCGGCAGCATCGTTGGCGTGGATAGTAGAGAAGACCAGATGTCCGGTAAGAGCAGCTTGAAGGGCAATCTCAGCCGTTTCTAGATCTCTAATTTCTCCAACCAGGATAACATCTGGGTCTTGCCTGACAATAGCCTTCAGCCCCGAGGCAAAGTTATATCCTTTTGTTGGTTCGATTTGCGTTTGAGAAATGCCCGCTAAATGATATTCGATTGGATCTTCAATGGTAATAATCTTTATAGTCGGGTTTTGAACTTCTTTTAAAAAAGCATAAAGAGTAGTTGTTTTTCCGGAACCAGTCGGGCCAGTGACAATAATCATCCCGTTGGGTTTGGAAATTTCTTTGCGGAATATCTTTAAGAGATCGTCTCTTAAACCAAGCTGTTCAAGGCTAATCAGACTTTTAGGATTCAAAATTCTTAAAACCGCTGATTCGCCATGCTCAGTCGGTAAAGTTGATGACCTAATTTCAATATTCTCTTTATCTTTAATAATAGAAAAACGACCGTCCTGAGGTCGATCACTAATATTAAGTTTAATGCCAGAAACTAATTTTAAACGGGAAATTAAGGGCTTATATTCTTGATGAGAAATATTGACCAGATCCTGAAGGGTGCCATCAATTCTCAATCGGATCTTAATCTGTTTTTTCTCAGTTTCAAAGTGGATGTCGGAGGCATTGAGGTCAATAGCTCCACCGAAGATTATTTCTAGGAGTTTGCTAGTGTTTTTGCCTAAAAACTGAGAAACGTTTTTAGAGAATTCTGGAATATTAATAGCCTTTTCCGTTTGCAATCCGGAGATTTCAACAGTGCTAATGCTCTTTTTCAGAACTTGGTCACTGACCATGTTTTGGTTTATAGTGAATTGAATTGATGTGCTAAAATTTGATTTTGTTATCGACTCAGAGGCAATAAAGGGTTAAAATGAGTAAACTTGAAAGCTTCGCTTGTAGAAATAAAAAGTTAGAACTATTTTTATACTTTATCTTGAATTGTCCCATTAGTCAAACTTTTGATTATGAATCCCAATAACGAAAAACAGGTATTCGCCATTATTGACGGTAACGCCATTGTTCATCGCGCTTACCATGCTCTACCGCCATTTACCACTAAAGAAGGAGTTTTGGTCAATGCTGTTTATGGTTTTTTTTCTTTTATTTTTAGGGTTATTAAGGATTTGCAGCCAAGAGCAATTGCCGTGGCCTTTGATTTAGCAGCTCCGACATTTCGTCATCAAGAATTTGATGGCTATAAGGCTAAAAGGAAAAAGGCGCCAGACAATCTCTACCACCAGATTCCAATTATAAAAGAGACGCTTAAAGCTTTTGGGATTAAATTTTTTACCAAAGAGGGTTTTGAAGCTGATGACCTTCTTGGGACTATGGCTGCTTCAGTTCAGAAAAGCAGCGACCTCAGATCAATAATTATTAGTACCGATACAGATATTTTACAGCTAGTTGACCATAACACTGAAGCGATGATTCTACGGCGAGGCATAAGCCAATCCGTGATCTATGACGAGGAGGGTGTCCAAAGAAAATACCAAGGCCTTAACCCAAAACAATTAATTGATTTCAAGGCTTTGAGAGGAGATCCTTCCGACGATATTCCCGGTGTTTTTGGAGTTGGAGAAAAAACAGCCATCAGGCTTCTTGGTCATTTTGGAGATCTGGAGCATCTTTATTCTTCACTTGATAAGAAAGGAACAGAAAAGATAATTAAGAAATCTGTTTTCGACAAACTGGTTAATCAAAAGAGCCAGGCCTTTATGAGCAGAAATTTAGCTGAGATTCGAACTAATGTGGCAATAGATTTTGATGTAAGAACCTGTTATTGGCAGAATTATAACCGTGAAAAAGTCAGTGATATTCTTAAAGGCCTTGGATTTTCTAGCTTAATTGTCAGATTGCCGTAAAGTAAGATTATTTTAAAACGGCCGGATGGTGTATGATAAATAATATAAAGTTATTTTATTCGATTCCGAAATCCGAAGTTAAATGATTTTGCCCTAAATTTTACCTATTAGATCCGCTCGGAATCATTTCCAACAATAGTTTTAAGGTTGATTATCGGCAAGGACAACCAAGTAGAATATTTGGGAACAAAGCGTTTTTCGGGAAAAGATAATCATCATAATTTTTTAATTTTATGGAAATAGAAAAAATAACCAGAGAAAAAGCCAAACAATTAATGTCTATTCCTGGTGAAGCCAGAGGAGTGACTTTAAAAGTTGATTGGGAATTTATCTTAAAAAAAGAAGGGAAAAACGGTTTAAAAAGATTAGAAGATAAAATGGTTGAACTTGGCTATCCTTTAAAGTATGAAGGCATCAAAACAATGGATTTTTATCCAATCGGCCTAGATGCCTTGTCAATGATGGCAATTAGCGAGGTTTTTGGTTATGGTAAGGAAAAATTTATCGAGATTGGCAAAACGGCGCCGAAACTCTCTATCTTTTTAAAAATTTTCCTCAAATATTTTGTTTCTGCAGAAAAAGCTATCAATGAATCAGCTCTGATGTGGCGGAGGCATTACAGTGTTGGCGATTTGACTATTACTGAGTTTAATAAAGATAAGGGCTACATAGTTCTGCGGTTAGAAAACTTTAAGCTTCACAAACTTTATTGCTATAATCTCCTCGGTTATTTTTCTAAAATAACAGAAATGATTGTCGGAGAAAGTGTCTCGGCAGAGGAGAGAAAATGTGTTTTTGACGGAGATGACTATCATGAGTATTTTTTGAAATGGAAATGAACACTTAAACAATGTCCATATTTACAAAACCGAACAAACTTGAATCTAGGGATAAAAAGATCGCGCTTTTACTGACAGATCTAGCCTCTCTGGAGGATTATATAAATGATCTTTTTAATTTCTCTCCATTACCAATTTGTTTTATCAGCCCCTTGGGGGTGATTCTTGAGACTAATCCAGCTTTTGAGAAAGCCTCGGGTTTTTCCAAAGATGAGATTATTGGCGAGTCGGTCGATAAGATTTTCATTAGAGAGGAGATTGCCAGTATTTCCAAAGAGACTTTGAAAGAAGGATTGGTAGTTACCAGGGAGTTGTCTTTACTTAAAAAAGACGGTAGCAGTTCGATAGTTCAAGTTTTTACCAGGACCAGGATAGATGAAAATTCGAAACCAATCGGTTATTTCTTAGGGCTTTTTGATTTGAGCAATATTAAGATGACTGAGCAAGAGTTAAAAAGAGTCCAGGCGGCTCTTCTAAATATTCTTGAGGATACCGAAGAGGCAAGAAGAAAAGCTGAAGAGGAAAAAGATAAAACCCAGGCGATTATTATTAATTTTGCGGATGGACTTTTACTTTTCGACAAAAACCATAACCTGGCTCTGGTTAACCCGAAAGCAGAAAACTTTTTCGGGATTGGCGGAGAAAAAATAACCAACAAAGGATTACAAGAACTTGTCAGCGTTCCCGGTTTTGGAAAGTTAATTGAGTTTTTGGGGCCAAAACTCAAGAATGTTTTTAGAAAAGAATTGGTTATTGCTAAAGATCTTATTCTAGAAGTTTCGGCGATTTCAATGAAGAAAGACAAAACTTATCTCGGTAATCTGGTAGTTTTACATGATGTTAGTCGTGAAAAAATGGTCGAGAGACTTAAGACGGAATTTGTTTCTTTAGCTGCTCATCAGTTAAGGACACCCTTATCTGCGGTTAAATGGAGCTTGAGAATGATTCTAGATGGAGACATGGGTAAAATTAATAAAGAACAGAAGGAAATCATGGAAAAAACTTACCAATCAAACGAGAGAATGATTGGCCTAGTTAATAATCTTTTGAATATTGCCAGGATTGAGGAGGGCAAATATACAATTAACCCAATCCAGACTGATATTATTAAAATTTGTCAGTCGGCAGTTAATTCCATCGCCGATAATTTTAAAAAGAAGGGCGTTGATTTCAAGTTTATTAGATCAGGCAATAAGCCGATTATGGTTTTTGTCGATGAGGAAAAACTCGAGCTGGTGGTTCAAAACATGCTTGATAATGCATTGAAATATACCAGCAAATCAGGCAAAGTATTTTTATCCTTTAAAGAGACGGCCAAAACTGTTACGGTTGAGGTCAGAGATGACGGTATCGGCATTACCGATAATGATCAACCTAGGGTTTTTTCTAAGTTCTTTAGAGCCAGCCAAGCCGCTTTAGTTGAGCCAGCTGGTAGCGGTCTGGGTCTTTATATGGCAAAGAATATTATTGACAGCCATAACGGCAAAATCGGATTTAAATCTCAGCCGGGAAAAGGATCTACCTTTTATTTTACTGTTAAGAAACAAAAATGATCTCTTTTATTCCAATCTATTTTCTGCTAGAATCCAGATAAGAGACTCGATCCTCGCTTCACTTGAAGCGAATAACTACTGGAGAATAACAACTCATATCAGTGTAATAATTAATAATATACATATCATGCCCAGAAAAATTTTAATTATAGAAGACGATAAATTTTTAAGAGAATTAATTATTAGAAAGTTAATTGACGAGGGCTATCAAACGGTTGATGCCACTGATGGAGAAGAAGGGGTAAGAGTGGCAAAAGCGGAAAAGCCAAACTTGATTTTATTGGATTTAATTTTGCCCGGGATAGACGGTTTTGAAGCTTTAGCTAGGATAAAAAAAGATGAAGAGCTAGTTAATATTCCAATAATAATTCTTTCTAATCTTGGCCAAAGGGAAGACATCGAAAGAGGTTTAAAACTCGGAGCGACAGATTACCTGATCAAAGCGCATTTTTCTCCGGAAGAGATTATTGAAAAAATTTCTTCAATCCTGAAATAATTCATTTTAAATATGACGATTCTTCTTTATGGTCAAGACAGTTTTCGTTCAAGGCTGAAACTTAAAGAGATCATTAATCAGTACCAAAAAGTCCGCCACCGCGGACTTAATTTGTTTTTAATCGATTTTAAAGAAAATCAATTTAGTTATTTCAAAGAGAGGATAGAAACAATTTCTATCTTTGCCGACAAAAGACTTATTGTCCTGTCGAATTTATTGAGTGATCAGCGTTTGAGCCAAGAAGTTTTAAATTATCTTAAAGATAATAACCAGAAGCATCAGGATGATATTCTTGTTTTTTTCGAAAATGATAAATTTAACCTCAGCAACCCTTTATTCGTCTTTTTAAAGAAAACAGCTAAAATTCAAGAATTTAAATTACTTTCAGGCAAATCTTTATCTTTTTGGATAGAAAAAGAAGTTAGGGCGCTAAAAGGCGAGATTAATCCCTTAGCCTCGAAAAGATTGGCTGAAATTTTTGGCAATGACCTTTGGTTTTTAACAAATGAAATTAAAAAACTAATTACTCTTAAGGATCGAAAAAAAATTGAGATTCAAGATGTAGAATTGCTAATAGGAATTGCGGATAAAACTAATATTTTTAAAACAATTGACGCTATTGCCTCCCTAAATAAAAAATTAGCTTTAAAATTACTTAGCCATCACTTGGAAAGCGGCGACTCTCCGATTTATTTATTAACCATGATTCACTATCAATTCAGGAACATTCTTATTATTAAGGATTTGGTTCAGAAAAACATCTCTTGGCCGATAGTTCTGAAAGAATCGGGTCTGAAGGGTTTTGTTGCTAAAAAATGTTATTCTTTGGCTAACCGTTTTAGTTTTTCAAGGCTGAAAACCATTTATTTAAAACTCTTAGCTGCTGATTTAAAAATAAAAACCGGAAAGATGTCTCCCCGGCAAGGGCTGGAGCTATTAGTCAGTCAGATTTAAGTTTTTCTCAGAGATTTAGTAATCCTTGATTTTCTTCGCGAAGATTTATTTTTTTTAATCACCTTTCTCTTGGCAGCCTTATCTAGAGCTTTATAAACTTCGGGTAAAAGTTTCCTTGCCTCGTCTGTTTTTTTTTCAATTAAAAGCTTCTCGATTTTTTTCTCGAGACTTTTAATCTTATTTTTATTCAAGGCATTGTGTTTTTTTCTTCGCTCGCTCTGCCTAAGGGCTTTTTTCGCCGATTTAGTAATTGCCATGTTTAAAACTATTATAGAATTAATATACCACTAAAATTCGGGAATATCAATATTTTAGCATTGAATCTCGGGAATATCAATGTTTTATAACTAAAATCTCGAGAGATTAATATTAGTTTTCTTCGATTCAGTCATCCTCCGAAAGACCCGATGTTTTATGCCTGATCTAATTTTAATCTTAAGCAGAAAATTAAGGTTAAATGACATATTAGTTAATCATAGCAGAATGATATATTATTATATTTAGGATTGAATGCCGAAGCTTGAATTAAAAATAGGTAAATTAAAAGAAAAACAATGAAAGATTTTTTCTATCAATTGAAAAACACAATTAAGAAAATAGCTCCCAGCTTTCTTTTAGACCGATACCACCTTGGCCTGGCCTTTTTGGCAGCGCTAGCTTATGGTTTTCCTTCTAAAAAACTTAAAGTCATTGGTGTGACTGGCACTAGTGGCAAGTCTACGGTTTTGGAAATGGTGGCAAGTATTTTTGAAGCCGCTGGCCATAAGATCTCTACCCTGTCTTCCATTAAGTTTCGCCTTGGCGATCAAGAAGAAATGAACAAGACTAGAATGACTTTGCCAGGTAGATTCTTTATCCAAAGATTTTTAAGAAGAGCAGTGACGGCTGGCTGCAAAGAGGTGATTCTAGAAATTACTTCGGAAGGAATAAAACAATCCCGACACCGTTTTATTGACTTTAAGGCGGTTGCTTTGACTAATTTAAGCCCTGAACATATTGAGTCTCATGGCGGTTTTGAGAATTACAAGAAAGCAAAACAACAGCTGTTTAAAGGTTGCAAAGAAATTCATATTATCAATTCGGATGACGGAGAATCGCAATCTTTTCTTAATTTTCCAGCAAGAATAAAATATTTTTATGGACTAAGAAAAGATCCGATTAATTCAGAGCATAAATACATTAGAGCCGTTGAGATAAAAACCAATGATAACGGGGCTAGTTTTAAAGTTGGTCAGGTACAATTTAGCCTTGGCATTTTAGGAGAGTTCAATGTTTACAATGCCTTAGCGGCTATTGGGATTGCTATGTCCCAAGGAATCAGTCTTGAAATTTGTCAACTCGGATTAGAAAGATTTAAGGGTGTTCCGGGGAGGATGGAGAAAGTTATCAATATGCCCTTTAAGGTTTTCGTTGACTACGCGATTACTCCTAATGCTTTAGAAAAAGCATATCAGACCCTAACGAGAAATTATAAGACAGATGCCAATAATTTAATCTGTGTTCTTGGTTCTTGCGGCGGCGGTCGCGATAAATGGAAGCGGCCGGTTCTTGGAGAAATCGCTTCAAGATATTGTGATCGTATTATTTTGACCAACGAAGACCCTTATGATGAAGATCCGAACGAAATTTTAACCATGATCAAAGAGGGCGTTTTTAAAACAGACTTTGATAAGAATAACTTTTATGAAATCATTGATAGAAGACGGGCAATTAAAAAAGGCTTGGAATTAGCCGGTCCGGATGATATCTTTATCATTACCGGTAAAGGCTGCGAGCCATCTATGTGTTTAGCTGGCGGTCGACAAATTGTTTGGGATGACCGCCAGATAGTCAGAGAAGAATTTGCTTCTTCGGGCAAAGCATTGCCGAATAGCCGACAATAGCTTATGATGATAAATCATCCATGATTGGGTCTCTAGTTATGAACAAAGGAGAGATAATCTCCATGAATTTATTTTCAGATGAAAACAAGAAAACAGATAAAAAAAAGAAAACTTTCAAAATCGACCAGAAAGTTTATTCGTCGGGAAAAGGAGCGAATCCGATCCAAAGTTTTTAGTTTAGAAGAGCAAAAAAAGCAGATTTCTGAAGTTCATCGCAAACTTTCGGCAAATAAAAAGTAAGCAAAAGAATAAATGAAAATCCAGGATATTTACAGCTTAGCGCTAAAAATGGGGAAAGAAGCTGATTTCCGCACAATAGAACACATTGAGAAGCTTTTAAGTTGGCGTAAAGAAAAGTTTGATAAATTATCTCCCGAAGACCAATTAGATTTTGATTCGGCAAGCCTGACCAATCCTTATTCCGATAGCCGGATCTTGAATATAGCTCAAGATAAGGAAATTAAGAGGATTTTAATTGGTATTGATATCGACTCTTCCGAGATCCTGTTGGCTAAAGAGTTGGGTAATATTGATTTAGTTATTTCCCATCATCCATTAGGGCAAGCCTTAGCTAGTCTTCACGAAGTTATGGAGTTACAGTGCGATGTTCTTAGCCAGTATGGCGTGCCGATCAATATCGCCGAGGGATTGATGAGGGAAAGAATTTCAGAAGTGGCTCGTCGGATTAGCTCCAGTAATCATCAGCAGGTCGTCGATACGGCCAAGCTTTTGAATTTTAATCTAATGTGCTTGCACACGGTTGCCGATAATTTAGCCGCTAGTTTTTTAAAGGAAAAGATCGAGAAAGCTAATTTAGAAAGAGTTGGCGATTTAATGAAGCTTTTGCACGGAATTAAAGAATATCAAGAAGCAATTAAAATTTCTGCCGGACCTAAAATTTTTGTTGGCAAGCTTAATAACCGCTGCGGTAGAATCGCTTTAACGGAAATTACCGGCGGCACGGAAGGTTCGCCGAAGCTTTATGAGAAAATGGCTATTGCCGGTATCGGGACTATTGTCGGTATGCATATGTCGGAAGAAGGTAAGAAAGAAGCGGAAAGCGCCAACCTTAATGTTGTTATTGCCGGTCATATGTCCTCAGATTCTTTAGGAATAAATTTATTTCTTGACGAGCTTGAGAAAAAAGGAATAGAAATTATTCCTTGTTCCGGATTGATCAGAGTTTCAAGATTATGAATTCCCCTAATGTCTTAAGCCGCTCTTAATTAGAGCGGTTTTTGTTATAGTTTGGATTTGAAAATCTAGATTATAAAGACAATAGGTTAAGTAAAATTACTTCCAATGAAAAATTACGCTAATAATAGAGCTCAAAAAGGAAAAACTGCTTTTAGAACTCAGGATAGGTTTATTTATAGGGCGGCTAAGTTGTTCTGGAAAAACAAGTTAAAGAAAAACAAACCTAAAGATTCTTAACCATATAGGTATCTTTCAACCTGTAGCCAAGCATACGGTAGTAATTGCGGGTGCCAACGCCGGAAATCACCGCCATTTTCTTAAAGCCCTGATCTTTAGCGATCTTTTCCGAAGCCTTAATTAATTCTTTGCCGAGGCGGCGGTGTTGAGGGGAGGTTTTTGATTGTTGGTTAAAATCAATTGCTTCTCCATAGGTGTGGATTTCTCTCATCAGGGCGGCATTTTTTAAAACAGGAAAAATGGCTTGAGATGATTTTGGCAAGCGGAGACGTAAAAGGGCATAAAGATTTTTTCTTTTTATGTCCTCAAAAGTTAAGAAGATTTCTTGGCCTCCGGAAGCCGAATAATTCTGCTGGAACATTTTTAACTTATTCTTGGCAGTGAATTTTCCCTTAATCTCTCGGCATCTGATACAGTTGCATTTTTTTCCTTGTTTATTTAATTCTTTATTCACCACCTGTCTTAAGTTAGAAATCTTACTGCCGGCCATTATTTTAAAGGAGGGGATGTCTCGATAGATTCTGATGATTCGGCACCAAACCGGCACTTGCTGTTTGGCTTGAACCAAAAGATCAATAAGCTTACGGTCGCTATAGGGGTGATATTTTCCCTTAAGCCATAATTTATAAAGAGGAGCTTCTTTACAAACAACACAAGGGTAGATCTTGAGGAAATCTGGTTGAAAATCAGGATTATTAAACAGCTCGATAAACATTTTCTTATCCTTTTTAAGATCAGAGCCGGGTAGATTTGGCATCATGTGATAGCAAATTTTAAAACTGGCATTTTTCAAGAGTCTGGTGGCGAGAATTGTTTGGTTGACGCCATGACCCCGGAGATTTTTTTTTAAAACTTCATCATTTAAGCTTTGGACTCCCAGTTCAACTCTGGTGACTCCCAAACTTCTTAATCTTTTAATCTCAGCTTCATTAATATGGTCTGGCCTAGTCTCAACGGTAATACCAATGATCCGGCATTTTGCCTTTTCGTTGAGTCTTTGAGCTGTTTTTAGGCTTTGGCTTGATCGTTGAGACGAGTTTTTTCCCGAAAATCTGTATTGATTGCAAGCTCTAAAAACTTCTTTAATAAACCAATTTTGATAACTAATGGGTATCGCCGACCAGGTGCCGCCAATAACAATTAATTCTATTTTGGAAATATTATGGCCGGTAGCTTTTAGACTTTTTAATCTAGCTTGAACCTGGCGGTAGGGATCAAAGTCATTGGCTTGGGCTCTCATAACGGCCGGTTCGCCGTCAAGGTAACTTTTAGGCAAGTCTTTTTGGTTTGGACAATAAATACATTTGCCCGGGCAAAACCAGGGCTTAGTTAAAACAGAAACAGAAACAATCCCAGAGAGAGACCTGATTTTTCTGGTTCTCAAAAGCCCTTCTAGAGTTTTATTCTCCCTAACCTTTCCCTGCCTTAATAACTTGTGATAGGCTGAAAGTAAGGCTGAATTCTTGGGCAGGGAAGTTCTATGCTTTTTGGCAAACCAGCGCTTAAGGGAAGACAGATCAGCCGGATCTTCAAGTTTTTCTTTAACTATTTTTTGAATAATTATATCCAATTTTTTCATGAAAAAAGAGTTAGCCGAAAAGTTGTTAGAAAAAACCAAGCAAGATTATAATTTAGTTATTAACGATTTTTCTCGGGCTAACCATAAGATTTGGCCGGAGCTTTTTACTATTTTTAATAATTATATCAAGAATAAAGATGAAATTTTAGACATTGGCTGCGGGATTGGCCGACTCTTAGAGATAATCACAGGAGAGATCAACTACACGGGGATTGATAATTCTGAGGGTCAGCTTCAGAGAGCTAGGGGAAGGCATCAGGGCAGAAACTTTTTATTGGCTGAGGCGACTAATCTTCCTTTTGAAAAAGACTCTTTTGATAAAGTTTTTTTAATCTCTCTTTTGCACCATCTTCCTGGTCGGGAATTGCGGGTAAAAACCATTAAAGAAGCTTATCGGGTTTTAAAGCCCAATGGATTATTATTGCTGAGCGTTTGGCGACCTAAGTCATTTATAGTAGTTAAATCAATCTTAAAGTATAGTTTTTTAAAAGCAATAGGCAAATCCCAATTTGATTGGTTTGACGTTATCATTCCTTGGGCCGGGGGAGGCACCGCAAGATATTATCATCTTTTTAAATTGGCAGAACTGATTGGATTGATTAAAAACCAAGGATTCAAGATAATAGAGTCAGGCGTTGTTAAGAGCGAAAGCGGCAAAAGAGCCAATCTTTACGTAATTGCTCAAAAAGTCCTCATGGCCTAATGGACCCCGAAGGAATCCCGTTTACAGCGGGATCCTACGGGGCGTGTAAGGATTTGTCCTTGTAGTTTAATTGGATAGAATATCTCCCTCCGAAGGAGAAGGTGGCTGTTCGAGTCAGCCCAGGGACACACTTAAAGGAGCTTAGCTCCTTTTATCGGTCAGTAATCGTTCCGAGGTCAGACCTCGGGACACTTTCTTCTTGACAATTTACTATTTTATGCTATATTATATGCACAGGAAAGGAGGAAGACATGAAAAAAGAAATGACGATCACTCGGGTTATTATCATAGCGGGATTCATCCTCAATTTCGTGATTATCTGCTGCTGGGCAGTAGCTATAATCGCCAAAGGATGAATTAGAGGGCAGACTACAAAAATAGTCTGCCTTTCTTTTAATTCGATCTGTTAATTCGATCTGTTGATAAAAACAAAAAATAAAACTATTGAATAATCTCACGATCGTGAGATTATTCAATCATTATTGTTCATTTATCTATTCATTTATTCATTCAAGAACTCTATGGCTTAAGGATGTGGGTCGTGTCGGCAAGATTTTTAACCAAAGAACAATGTTTTAGCAAAAACTTTTTTATCCTCCCTTGCGGAAGATTGCCCGCCTTTTGCTTTAGTGAATTTAGTTCCGCCGACAGAGAAGGCGTTAGCCCGTGGAGCTTTTGCCTACCCATGACAAAAAATCCACGATCGTTTGAAATTTGTAATTACTGACAAGAGATTATTGTATTATACAGGCGTATTATTTAATGAATTGAAAGCTTAAATATCACGCTCGTTTTTGAAATGTTATACGCCGTGAAATCGGCGCAAGCAATTGACACTTTTGACAGCAGTCATATAATAAGTTTTGAGGGGGGTGCGAGATGCTATTCTCCAAGGACAAGTAGTTTTAATGAAGGAGACTAAAGGTACCTTTCTTGCCATGTCCGGCGAGATCTCCAAAGACGTGCCAAATTCATCAAGATTATTCCTCCCTCAAACCAAGTACCCCGCTCTCTGTGTCTGACATTTTTTGGAAGGGTTTTAGACTAAACTCTTTTAGGAACATGATAGTCTGTAAAATAGTACGGACTTAGAGGGCGGGGTTTTTGGTTTTTAAAAAAGGGCTTTTGTGTTAAAATAGTAGTATAATTTAGATAAAACATAGTATTACCGTGAAACCTAAATCGGATTTTTCATTTTACGATTATAACCCCGGAGATAAAGAACGCCTTAAAAGAATGATGGAAGAATTCAGGCAGGGCTTTCAGTTTTTGGAGAAATTAAAAAACGAAAGAGTTGTTTCGATTTTCGGTTCTCATTTAGATAAAGAGGGGGAAAAAGAGTATTATTGGGCTCAGAACTTAGGGCGGCTTTTAGCCAAAGAGGGCATGGTTGTTTTAACGGGTGGAGGACCGGGAACAATGGAAGCAGCCAATCGCGGAGCGGCTGAGGCAGGGGGAAGGTCTATTGCTATTAATTTAGAATTAGGAGATCAGGAGGAGCGCAATCCTTATGTTAAAGAAGGTCTTTGTTTCCATTATCTTTTTGTTAGGAGGGTGATGCTTGTCCATGCTGCCCAGGCTTATGTATTTTTTCCAGGAGGATTTGGCACCTTAGACGAGTTTTTTGAGATTGCTACCCTGATTGTTACGCAAAAAATCTATCAGAAAATCCCGATCATTCTTGTCGGTAGAGATTATTGGGGTTCTTTGAAAAAATGGATGGAAAAGGTGCCGATGGAGAAAAATAAAGCAATTTCTAAACAACAATTATCTTTTTGGAAGATTGTTGACGATGAAAAAGAAGCTTTTAAAATTCTAAAAAAGATTCCTGCTCATTTTGCGCGCCACGAGTCAGTTTAAAGGTCGTTTTTAAAAAACATAACTTTTTCAATATGAGTTGTGGAACATACAAAACAACTGAAAAAGGAGAACTTATTGGCAAAGTCAGCCACTATTTTGACCGAGTCGGCGTTGCTATTGTTGAGTTGACGGGAGCTATTAATGTCGGCGATACAATCCGGATTACTGGCGGCGAGGTGGATTTTAATCAGGAGGTTGATTCAATGGAGGTTGACCATCAAAAGATCAAGAGCGCCAAAAAAGGGGACTCAATCGGCATTAAGGTGGCAGAAAAAGCCAAAGAGGGCTATTTGGTCTATAACATAAAGTGATATATCGAGTCTCGGCTCGCTACAAACTTTTTAAATATTTAAAATAATGAAACTGACAAAAATCCTTGGTTTGGTTTTGCTCATTTTAGGATTAGCGATGATTCTTTACACAACCTTTTATTCTTACCAGATTTTCACTGGAGCAATATTAGCTCCAGAGCTCTTTGAATTTGCCACGCCTGAAATAGATACCAATCCCAACATTTTTGATTTGGATGCTCAATTTGAAAAAATCATCGGCTCTCGTCTTCAACAAATGATTCCTTCCGGCTCCATCGCTAAGATATTTAATTTAGCCAGTTGGTCTATTCTGGCTGGTATTTTAATTTTTGCCGGTAGTCAAATTGCTAACTTGGGGGTAAAATTTCTTAAAGATTAGTTATGAAGTTTATTGCAGATTTACACATTCACTCAAGATTTTCAAGAGCAACTTCAAAAGAAATCAACCTAAGTAATTTGGCCAAATGGGCTAAAATTAAAGGAATTGATGTTTTGGGTACGGGAGATTTTACTCATCCGCTTTGGTTTAAGGAATTGAAGGAGGGCCTGGAGCCAGCTGAAAACGGCTTATATCAAATTAGGGGAGGTAATAATAAAACTCGTTTTATTCTTACTAGCGAGATCAGCTGTATTTACTCTAAGAACGGCAAGGTAAGGAAAATTCATTTAGTTGTTTTTGCTCCCAGCTTGAAAGATGTAGAAAATATAAATAGCCGGCTTGAACATATTGGTAATTTAAAATCAGATGGCCGGCCCATTCTTGGCGTTGACGCTAAAGAGCTTTTAAAAACAATCCTTGAAGTTTCCCCAAATTCTTTTATGGTGCCGGCTCATTGCTGGACGCCTTGGTTTGCTATCTTTGGGTCTAAATCAGGCTTTGATTCAGTTGAAGAATGCTTTGAAGACTATTCAAAACATATTTTTGCTTTAGAGACAGGGCTTTCGTCAGATCCTAAAATGAATTGGCGGCTTTCTAGTTTGGATAAATATACTTTAATTTCCAATAGCGATGCTCATTCCTTAAAAAAATTGGGTCGGGAGGCCAGCGTGTTTGAGGGTAATAATATTAGTTATCAGCAGATTATTGACGCCTTAAAGAAGATCAGCCAGAGTCTGAAGCTTATCTATACAATCGAGTTCTTTCCAGAAGCAGGTAAGTATCATTACGATGGTCACCGAAATTGCAATATAGTTTTTTCACCATCAGAAACAAAGAAAAATAGCGGCATTTGTCCGGTTTGTAACCGTCCTTTAACTATTGGCGTCTTAAACAGAATTGATGAGCTGGCCGATAAACCAATCGATCGGCTACCCACTAGGGCAATTCCTTTTAAAAGCATAGTGCCCTTGCAGGAAATTATTGCCGAAGCTGGCGGAGTTTCGTCTTTAAGCAAGAAAGTTGAAAAAGAGTATTGGGATATGATCGATAAAATGGGCAGCGAATTTAATATCTTATTGGAAGTTCCAAAAAAAGAATTAGAAAAATTAGCTTTACCTGAAATAGCCAGAGGTATTTTAGCGGTTCGGGAAGGAAAAGTGGTTGCCGAACCCGGGTATGACGGAGTTTATGGCAAGATAAAAACTCTTCATCAGAAAGGCTTAAAAGAAATTTTTAAACAAAAATCTTTATTTTAAATTAAACATTTTTACTTAATCGTTGACTGGAGGAATTTTGGTCGTCATAATTTAAGCTGATTAAAGAAGCTTAAATCATTTTTAATAAAGGTCATTTTAAAAAATAATAAAGCGCAAATTCTAATCTGGTATTATTTGCCAGCAGGATTAGCGATTTCACAATATCGTGTTTCAAAAATTTAATCCCGGCGATAGATTTTCAGAGAGAAAAATGTTTGAAGGAGATTGGACTTGCTCGAATTGTGGAGCTAAAATTACAAAGCTTCCTTTCGAGCCATCTCCTGGCAGACCAGTTCGCTGTCTAGGCTGTCATCGCAAGCTTAAAAACCAATTCGATAAATAAGCTGAAGAAATCATCTTTGGCTATAATTTTGCTATCGGACAATCTCTGCCATTGACGCTACTTCTCTTTTGTTTTAGCATAACTTAAGTTTAAGATTGACATCCTTTCGGCTGATAGTAGAATATTATTACTAATATGTCTAAAAAGTTTTTTCTGACAAAAAATGGATTGTCTAGGATAGAAAGAGAATATCAAGAGCTTCTCAAGCTTAAGGCTTTTAAAACAAAAGGTGAATCACCTCGGATTTTTCATTCAGAAGAGGTTGATCCCGAGTTTCTTGCTTTTCAGGAAGATTTAGAGCTATTAGAAACTAGGATTGTAGAATTGGAGCTTGTTTTAAAAAACGTCCAAATGATTGTCCCGCCTGCCAAAGATAAGCAAAACATAGTTGACTTAGGATCAACAATAGTGGTTGAAATCGATGGCCAGCAAGACGAATTCAGGATCGTTGGTACTTTAGAGGCAAATCCAGCTATGGGTAATATTAGTAACGAATGTTTAGTCGGTAAGAAAATTTTGGGGCATAAAATTGACGACGAAGTAGTAATCGGGTCAGATCCAAAGATTATTTACAAGATAAAAGAGATCAGGTATGAAGAACTTTGTTAATTTTTTTAATAATATTGGTAAATTAAGAAAAATTCCGCGACGCGGCAGCGTTCTTATCGGATCTAAACAGCCATCTAATATTAGCGATCATCTTTTTAGAACGGCAATCATGGCCTGGACGCTTGGTAAGGAAAAAAAGAACCTGAATTTAAGAAAAGTTTTAGAAATAGCTCTGGTCCATGATTTTTGTGAATTATATGTCGGCGATAAAAGCCCTTATGACTATATGGCAACTTTACCCAAAGATAAAAAGAAATGGCCTGATATTTTCGATAAATGGCCCAGATATTCTTTAGTGGAAAAGGAAAAAATGGCTTTGGAAAAAAGAAAAAAGGAAGGCAAAGCCTTGGATAAATTAATTCAAAGTTTACCCCCTAAAATCAGAAAGAGCTTGAAAAGCAATTGGCTTGAATATGAGAATAACTTAACCAAGGAGGCTAAATTTGTTAAGCAAGTTAACCGCCTTGAAGCCTTATTACAAGCGCTTGAACATGGCCAAGAGGAAAAAATCCGTGTTTATAAATCTTGGTGGATTGGTTCTAGAGAAAAAATAGATGATCCGATTTTGATTAAATTCATGAGCTCTTTGGCTAAAGAATTTAAAACTAAGAAGTAGGACATATACTCTATTTAAACGAAGCTTGTTATGAAAGTAGGTTTTTAGAATAAAAACCCGTTAATATTTTAGCTTATAGCAAACTGAAAGTTCTACGAAGCAAAACTTTCGAACTTATTTATAGCAGTAGTAACTGGCATATCAAGCATTTGGCTTTTTATAGCGGCGAGACGCCTGTTTTCGAGGCGCCAAAATGGCGCTCATATACCATTCTGGTATAATAAAAAAAGATGGCTAACCAAGAATTGATTAAAATCTTTTCAGAAATGGCTACTTTCCTCAAGATAAAGGAAGTTCTTTTTAAGCCCCAGGCCTATGAAAGAGCCGTGTTAGGATTAGAAGCGCTTAACAAAGAAATTCGCGAGATTTATCAACAAAGGGGAATAGAGGGTCTTAAGGAAATTCCGGGAATCGGAGAGAATTTGGCTAATAAAATTCAGGAGTATCTAAAAACAGGCAAGATTAGGTCTTATCAGAAGCTAAAAAAAGAAGTGCCGATTAATCTCGAAGAACTGATGGCAGTTGAGGGTATCGGCCCAAAAACCATAAAGTCTCTTTGGTCAGAGCTAAAGATAAAGAATCTCAGGGATTTGGAAAAAGCAGCTCGAGCCGGAAAAATTAGATTATTGCCTGATTTTGGCGAAAAATCAGAGCAGAATATTTTGATAGGAATTAGTTTTTTAAAAAGAAGCCAAGGCAGGTTTCTGTTGAGTGAAATATTGCCAGAAATCCAAAAGATCATTTCAATTCTTAAAAAACTTAAGGAAGTAGAGAAGGTGAGTCTGGCTGGATCTTTGCGACGGGGCAAAGATACTATTGGCGATGCTGATATTCTGATTGTCAGCCAGGATCCCAAAAAAGTTATTAAAACTTTTGTTTCTTTGCCAGGTGTTGCTAAGATTTGGGGGCAAGGATTAAAAAAAGTTTCAATTAGAACCAAGCAAGGCTTTGATGTTGATTTGAGAATTGTGACCAGACAGAGCTACGGTTCGGCTCAGCAATATTTTACCGGCTCAAAAGAGCATAATATTTTTCTTCGAAAAATGGCGATAAAAAAAGGCTTAAAACTTAACGAGTATGGGGTTTTTAGGGACAAAAAGATAATGGCTGGCAAAACAGAATCAGGCATCTACCGAGCCGTTGATTTGGCATTTATTGAACCAGAATTAAGAGAAAATCGCGGCGAAATCGAAGCTGCTAGATTAAAAAAGCTGCCGAAATTAATTACTGCCAAAAACATTTTTGGAGATTTACATTGCCATTCTTCTTGGAATGGCGGCCAGAATACCATTTTAGAGATGGCTAAAGCAGCTCAAGCCAGAGGCTATCACTATATAGGCATTGCCGATCATACCAAGTTTTTAAGGATTGAGAATGGTTTAGACGAAAGACAGCTTTTAAGACAGCGTCAAGAGATTAACGAATTAAACAAAGGATTTGCCAAGAGAAGTATTGCTTTTAAAATTTTGCAGGGATGCGAAGCTAACATATTAAAAGACGGCTCAATTGATATTAATGACCATGCCTTAAAGAATCTTGATTTTGTTATTGCCGGGATTCATTCAAATATGAAAATGACCCGATCCGAAATGACAGTTAGAATAATCCGTGCCATGAAGAATCCTAATGTCGACATTATTTCTCACCCGACCGGGAGAATATTGAAAAGAAGAGACGAGTTTCAGATTGATTTCGAAAAAATCCTGAGAGTTGCCAAAGAGACAGGCACGATTTTAGAAATTAATTCTTCGCCTTCCAGACTGGATTTAAAAGATTTTTACATTAAGCTTACTAAAGAGGCTGGAGTCAAGATGGTTATCAACACTGATTCTCACGCTGTTAACCAATTGGAATTCATGGATTACGGCGTTACTCAGGCGAGAAGAGGCTGGGCAGAAAAAGAAGACATTATTAATTGTTGGCCCTTGGAAAAACTATCAACCCCTTTTAAAGATTAAATGAATCTTTTCGTCATTAGTTTTTATATGCTCAACTGTTCTAAAATAAAACCACCCCGGCGGCGGGGTAGTTTTTACTATTTGCTTTTTTCAACAATTTCTTTAAATATTTCCGGATAGTTTTCCGCTAAGTCAGCCAAAACCTTTCTATCTAAGCCAATATTCTTTTCCTTAAGGTTGTGGATTAATCGGCTGTAAGAAATACCTAGTTCCTTGGCTGCGGCGCCAATCTTAATCTGCCAAAGTCCTCGGAAGTCTCGCTTTTTCTTGCGACGATCCCGATAGGCGTGGCGACTAGCGTGTAAAACAGCCTCTTTTGCTAATCTTAATTTTGATTTTCTGCCCCAACGATAACCTTTTGTTTCTTTGAGGATTTTCTTCCTTTTTTTTAATCTTGTTTTTCCGGATTTAACCCTAGCCATATGTTTTAAGCATTGATTAGCTTTTTAATCCTTTTAAACTCGCCCTTAGAAAGAGGTATCATCTTCCTTTTTCTTCTTTTTGCCTGACCGGTTTTTTTTGCCAGATAATGATTAATACCGGATTGACGCCTTAAAACCTTGCCAGTTTTGGTGATTTTCAATCTTTTTTTAATTGATTTTCTCATCTTATACCTTTTTAAAATTTGATATGTCTGTGAATTCTAGTAAGAATTCACATATTTCTAAATTTATTTCCTTGAAATAATCATAGTAAATCCTCGAGGACCTTTTTTAAAATCTGTTTCAAGTTTGACCGGAACGGTCTTTTCAAGGATTTCCAGGAATTTACTGACTTTATCCTTAGCAACATTAGCCAAAGCCTTTTCCCGACCCCTTAAAACCATTTGGATCAAAACCTTATTGTTATTATTCAAGAATTTCTCTGCTTGCTTAGCCCTGATTTCTAAGTCATGTACAGAAATACCGAAAGAAAGCCTGATGCCTTTCAATTGACCGCCTTTTTGTTTTTTCATTTCTTTCTGTTTTTTCTCCTGCCAATAGATATGCTTGCCATAATCGCCAATTTTACAAACAGGCGGAACTAACTTGCCAGTAACTTGAATTAAATCTAAATGACGCTCCCTGGCTAGCCGGAGCGCATCGGTTATGCCAACAATCCCCAGTTGCTTTCCAGTTTCGTCAATCAGTCTGACTTCAACTGCCCTTATTCGGTTGTTTACCGGTGATCTTAAGATACTTAAAAATTATTTTGATTATTATGCTAACTGTGGAGGCGCCGAGAGTTGCACCCGGATCCAGGAGATTTTCTCAAAGAAGATCTACAAGCTTGTCCCGATTAAAGGTTTGAAGCAGAGGATTCTAATCGGGAAAAAATCCGGCTGCCACCGGGACTGACTTGTGTCAATCCGATAAAAGAACGCTTTTCTCGATATCCCGCTTTCAGCGGGACAAGAATGACACCTGGAACGACTTATCGAGATTGGGTTATCCCAGATGCTGCCTTAAGTTGCGTTTAAGCAACGGCTAGGGCAGGTTGTGAAAATAAGTTGGCACTTATGTTTCCTGAAAGTTTAACGAGATTTCAGAAGACTCGGCTTGCCTTTCTTGAGAGTAATCGCTGTCAAAGCTTGTCACCCCCATAACATATAGAAATATACTGGATTATAACATATAGAAATATACTGGATTATAATATATAGAAATATACTGGATTATAACATATAGAAATATACTGGATTATAGCGCGTAACGGTGCTGGGTTATATCTTTTAAAAACTAGCCTAGCCCAGGAATTCTCCCATTTCTCTTTCGGCTTCGCGCTTTTTAATGACCTGTCTTTGGTCTTTCTTTTTAATCAACCTGGCTAAAGCAAACTCTAACTTTATTTTGCCAAAAACAAACTTGTTTATTCTGCTGCCTCTAGTATATATTTTTAAGGGCACAAATGTCAATCCTTTCTGAGAAGATTTACCTTTGAGATAAAGAAGCTCTTTTTTAGTTAAAAGCAGCTTTCTTTCTCTTTCAGCTATATATTCAGGAGCGTTTTTAGGCTGATAAGGGGGAATATGGCAGCCGATTAAATAAAGCTCGCTTCCTTTAAAAACGACATAACTGCCAGCCAAACCAACCATGCCCATTTTTATAGACTTTACCTCTTGTCCCAGTAAAACTAAACCCGCCTGATACTTTTCCAGGATTTCATAGCTAAAATTGGCTTTTCTGTTGTCAGCAAAAATCTGCATCGTTTTTATAGCGGTTAGTAAACCGATATATCGAATTTATTCATTATAGATATTCTAGCAGAATTGTGTTAAATTGTAAGTGATGATCGGACAAAAAACCAAAAAAACATTCAGCGAATTGTTAAAAAAGCAAACCCAGAAGGCTTTATCTAACAAGGTTGATGTGACAGATATTGTGGTTGAATTTCCCTTGCCTGAATTTGGCGATTATAGTCTTAATCTTGCCCTTAAATTTTGGCAAGATTTTGGTTTTAAAAATCCTTACGAATTTGCCCTTAATATTAAGAAAAGCTTGGAACAAGACAGGCAATTGGCAAAAATTATTTCCAAAATCCAGGTTAAAGGTCCGGGATTTATTAATTTTTGGCTTAAACCAGAGTATCTTTTAGATCTAATCAAAGAGATAAACAAGACTAGAGACAAATTCGGCAAAATAAAAGCAATAAACCAGAAGATTATGGTTGAATACGCCCACCCTAATACTCACAAGGAAATGCATATTGGCCATATGAGAACTTTGATTACCGGAGAGTCTTTGTCTAGAATTTTTGAGGCAGCTGGAGCCAAAGTTTTCAGGGCAAATTATCAGGGAGATATCGGCCCCCATGTTGCTAAATCAATCTGGGGGACAACCCAGATTCTAAGAGAGAGGAACCAAACTTGGGAGCAGTGGGAGACAGAGTCTTCTTTTAAAAAAGCTCATTTATTGGGAGAAGGGTATGTTAGGGGCAACGCAGGTTATGAGAGTCATAAAGAAGAAATTGATGATTTGAATGCCAATCTTTATAAGAAAGATCCTAAGGTGATGCCAATATATTTGCGAACAAGAAAATGGTGTTTAGATTACTATGACAATTTTTACAAGAGATTTGGAACATATTTTAATCAACTCTTTTTCGAAAGCGAGGTAGCTGAAGATGGCAAAAAACTGGTTTTGGCAAATCTTGGCAAAGTTTTTAAAAAGAGTGATGGAGCGATTATCTTTGACGGGACGAAATACGGCTTACACAAAAGAGTTTTTATTACTGCCGAAGGTTATCCAACTTATGAGGGCAAGGAAATGTATTTAGCTCAGAAACAACGGCAAGCTTTTAAGTTTGACAAGAATGTGCACGTGGTTGCCAATGAGCAGGCGGAATACTTTAAGGTTGTTTTTAAGGCCATTGAATTGCTTGATCCTTGGTTTAAAGACAGGGAATGTCATTTATCAATGGGCATGGTTAATCTGGTTAACCAGAAAATATCTTCAAGGCGCGGTATTATTATTACCGTTGACGGTTTATTAGACGAAGTTAAGGTTATGGCCAGACAGTTAACGGCTTCAAGTAAGAAGCTTGGCTCAGAAACAGAAGATATTATAGAGAAGATAACTTTAGCCGCAGTTAAGTATTCAGTCCTTAAAGCCCACCCTACTTTAAACGTAGAATTTGATTTAAAACAATCAGTGAACATGAATGGTAGTTCCGGACCCTATATTCAATATGTGTTCGCCAGATGCAAAAGCGTCCTTGAGAAAGCAAAAGGTTCTGCTATAGTAGGCCAGGTTTTGAACGACGAAGAACTGGTCGTTGCCAGATGTCTGATAAAGTTTCCGGAAACAGTGCTAAGGTCAGCTGAACAAATGGCGCCAAATTTAATTTGCAGTTATCTTTTTGAACTCTGCCAGAAGTTTAATAATTTCTATCAAAAGAATCGCATTATTGGTTCCAAAAAAGAGAGTTCCAGATTAGCATTGACTAAAGCCGTTGCTCAAGTGATTGAAAACGGGCTTTGGCTTCTTGGCATTACTGCGCCCTTTAAAATGTAATTTAATAAGCTAAAAATATTATTAATGTAGAATATAATGAAAATGAAAAAGATATTTGATAATTTTTGGACACAATTATTTTTAGGTCTAATTACTGGAGCTATCGGAATAATAGTCTTTCATTCATTGGCAACTATTTTTTATATCAAACATGCAGGATTCAGTCTTTTTTTATTAGAATCTGGTGGAGACAAATCTCCATTAACATATGCTATCGCAACAATTTTCATAATTTTTGCATATATTTTCCCGACGTTTATTTGGCTTTGGCTCAATAAGTTTGGAAAATTAAAAACAGCTATAAAAAAGATAAAAATCATTACTTTTATTTTTTTTGCAATTTTACCGTTGTTAACTTATTTAAGTTGGGGAGCTTTTTCAAAATTTCAGAGTGTTTATAAAAATTATCGATCAGTAAGAGATACTTGTATTATCGAAAATGGTGTAAATAAAATGATTATTGGTGAGAGTACGAAAGAATTCGAATGTAAAAATGGCGTATTTAATGGTTTTACAAGAACTTACAATTCAAAAGGAATTCTTGTTTATGAAGGAGTTTATTTAGATGGGAAATTAAACGGAGTGGAAAATGTTTATTACGATGACGGAAAAATTAATATCTTATCAAATTATAAAAATGGTGAAAGAGAAGGTGCGGAAATTTATTATAACGAAGATGGTAGCATAAGTTCTTACCTGATTAACGAAAAGGGTAAGCCAAACTGGGTTTATCTTCAAATTCCAGAAAAAAATCTTAATAGTGAGGTTGATCTGGAAAGTCAAGATTTCTTTTGTAAAAATCAGGAAGAATATTTGTCTAAGAATTATGATTACTCCTGCTCTAATGGCGTAGTAAATAGCAAATTTATAAAATATGACCTTAAGGGGAATCTGTCACTAAGAGTTGAAATTTTAGAAGGAATGATTAATGGAACTTATGAGGAATTTGCCGGTGGAGAGCTTTATAGGTATCTTGAATATAAAAACGGTAATCTTGACGGAAAAGTTTATAAATATTCTATAGATGGAAATCTTGAATATGAGGGTCAATATAAAAATGGATTACAGGATGGTATTTTTAGAAGATATGACTACAAGGGAAATATAGAATCAGAAGTTATTTTTCAAAATGGTGAAATTATACAAATAAATATGCGTTAAAAGATTTTTTTAATGGATTAAAAGCTGCTAAAAACAGTTTTTTTAAGTTGAAATCAATCTAAAACAATGCTATCTTAGAGAATATGATGGACCTAAAGAACCATTATTTTATTCTTAGGCATGGGGAAACAACCTGGCCGTATGCTGAGATTTGTTATCCTGCTGATAATAAAGAATCAGTAGCTTTAAGCGAAGATGGTATTTCTCAAATAAAGCTTGTTGCTGAAAGCTTAAAAAAAGAAAATATCAGCTTGATTTTTTGCTCTGAATATTTACGAGTTAGATTAACAGCTGGAATAGTGGCTTCGATTTTAGGGTTAGAGCCATTAATTGACGACAGACTTAACGATACCAAACTCGGAGATTACTATAGTAAGCCCAAGGCCAGCTTTTACCAAGAATTTCCAAATCCAGCTGAAAGATTTGAATCAGGTCCTAAAGACGGGGAAAGCTGGAACGAAGTTATGGCTAGACAATTAAGCTTTTTAAAGGAAGTTGAGGAAAAATATAGTGGCCAGATAATTTTAGTAGTTGGCCACGGCGATAGCCTTTGGCTTTTAGAAGGATTGATCAAGCAAATGACAAACAAAGAACTTTTAGACGCTGTTTTTGAGAAAAAAGAATTTATTAAAAAAGGAGAATTGAGAAAGATTAATTAAGCTTATGCCGGAAGTCAATTTCTCAGAGAAAGAAGAAAAGATATTAAAGTTCTGGAAAAAGAACAAGATTTTCGAAAAATCAATCGAGCAACGATCCAAAGATAATCCAGCTTCTTTTTATGACGGGCCGCCTTTTGTAACCGGCGTGCCTCATTATGGTCACTTATTGGGAAGTATTGCCAAAGATATTATTCCCAGATATTTAACCATGAAAGGTAAAAGGGTTAGGAGGGTTTGGGGTTGGGATTGCCATGGTTTACCCATAGAAAACAAGGTTGAGCAAAAATTAGGACTGAAAGATAGGCGCGATATTGAGAAAATCGGGCTTTTAAAGTTTATTAATGAATGTAAGGATTATGTCTCTCAAGTCTCGGCAGAGTGGAATTGGTACGTTGATCGGATCGGTCGCTGGGTAGATATGGACAATGCCTATAAAACCATGGATTTAACTTATATGGAATCAGTCATTTGGGTTTTCAAGAAACTCTATGATCAAGGCTTGATTTATAAAGGAATGAGGATTTCCTTATTTTGTCCGCGATGCTCAACTCCTGTTTCTAATTTCGAGATTGCCATGGATAATTCTTATCAAGATAGAGAGGACATAGCGATTACTATGAAATTTAGAATTAAAGACCAGGCTTTTTTTAAAAAACACGGTCTTAAAAAACCCTGTTATCTTTTGGCTTGGACGACAACTCCTTGGAGTTGTGTCAGCGTTATGGGCTTGGCGGTTGGTGAAAACTTTAACTACGAGATTATTGAAACAGACAAGGAATGTTATCTAATTGCCAAGAATGTGGTTGAAAAAACAATGGCTGGTTTAGAATACAAGGTAATTACTGATTTGCCCGGCAAAGAAATAATCGGATTAAGCTACGAGCATTTATTTGATTATTACGACGATCAATTCACGGATTTCAAAACTTATCCGGTTGACTATGTCTCTCAAGAAGAGGGCACGGGAGTGGTGACCATTAACGGTGCTTTCGGCGATGTTGATATGGATTCGAGTAAGAAATATGGCCTACCGATTATTGTTAACGTTGACGAAGAAGGCAAATTTACCTCAGAGGTAAAAATTTGCCAGGGAGCATACATTAAAGATGCGGAAAAATTAATTATTAATGATCTTAAAGAAAGGAATCTTCTTTTCAAAGAAGAAAAGATTACTCATTCTTATCCTTTTTGTTATCGTTGTGAAACGCCCTTAATTTATCGAGCCCAGGACAGTTGGTTTATTAGTATTGAAAAATTAAGGCAAAAACTTTTAGATAAGAACCAAGATGTTCACTGGGTTCCTAAGCATTTTAAAGAAGGCAGATTTAGCGAAGGAATTAAAACAGCCCCGGATTGGTGTATTTCCAGGACTCGTTATTGGGCCACGGCCATGCCAGTTTGGGAATGTCAGCAATGTCAAAATCGAGAGGTTTTTGGTTCAATTGCTGATATCGAGAAAAGAAGTGGCCAAAAAGTAAAAGATTTGCACCGCCCTTTTATCGACGAGGTAACTTTTAAATGTTCAAAATGCGGCAATGAGATGAAAAGAGTTAAAGAAGTTTTAGACTGTTGGTTAGATTCGGGCTCGATGCCTTACGCCGAGAGACATTACCCTTTTGAAAATAAAGAAGATTTTGAAAAAAGCTTTCCAGCCGATTATATCTCAGAATACACTGGACAAGTTAGAGCTTGGTTCTATGTCCTGCATGTTTTGGCTGTTGCTCTATTTGACTCTAATTGTTTTAAGAATGTGATTGTTTCCGGCGTTATCATGGGCATTGATGGTAGGAAGATGAGCAAGACTTTTCATAACTATCCAGATCCAAAAGGAGTTCTTGAAAAATATGGTGGCGACGCCCTTAGGCTTTACTTAATGGGCAGTCCGACTATGTCCGGTCAGGATATGAATATTTCAGAAGAAGGGGTTAAGGAACAGGTTAAAAAGATAAATCTGATCTATTGGAATTGCCACAATTATTTTAAGACTTTTGCGGATTTTTATGCTTTTAATCCTAAAGAAGAATTAGTGACTTCAGTCGATAATGCTCTTGACCTTTGGATCTTAAGTCGGATTAACCGATTCCTTAAAAGTTTTTCTGCTTATCTGGACGATTACCATATTCCCGAATCGGTTAGGTTGGTCCCCGAGTTTTTAGATGATTTGTCAAGATGGTATATTAGGAGAAGCCGAGATAGACTCAGGGCGGGCGATAAGAAGGCCCTGAGTACTCTTTATAGAGTTTTAATGCTTTTTACCAAGATTGTAGCTCCGCTAATTCCTTTCCTGACCGAAGAAATTTATCAGGATTTAACCGATAATAAAGAGTCAGTTCACTTAGAAGATTGGCCAGAATTTTCAGAGAGATTAATTAATAGCGACCTGGAGGAAAAGATGGCTATAGTCAGGAGTATTTCTACTCAGGCTTTGGCTGAAAGGGCTAAAATGAGAGTTAAGATCAGGCAACCATTATCGGAATTAAAAATAAAAGAGGAAAAAATCAGACATGATCAGGAATTTTTGGACTTGATTAAGGAAGAAGTGAATGTTCGGGAAGTTATTTTTGATGATAATCTTAAAGAAGAACTTTGGTTGAATCCAGAAATTGATAAGAGACTAAAACAAGAAGGATTATTAAGGGAGCTGATTAGAAACATTCAGCAGATGAGAAAATTAGCCGACTTAAAACCTGGCGATGAAATCATAATCGGCTATTCGGCTTCCGATGACGATGAGCTGGCAATCGAAAAAGGCAGTCCAGTTATTTTAAAAGATACTTTTGCCAAATCCCTGGAAGCTGTTGATAAAGGTTCGCCTGGATTTGATTATCAGAAAGAAATGGATTTTAACAAAGGAAAGCTTTGGCTGGGGATAAAGAAGGCCTAATCGTTGTATGTTTATTCGTCATCGTAGTCATGGTTATGTCATAAAAAAAGAAAATATTAACGAGGCCGACCAGATTTTTTCAATCTATACTAAGGATTTTGGCAAAATTAAGGTTTTGGCCAAAGCTAGTCGCCGCTTAAATTCAAAATTAAGAAGCTCTATTCAGGTTTTTGCTTTAGCTGAAGTAGGGTTTATCCAGGGAAAAACAGTCAAAACGCTGACAGATGCCGTTTTAATCAAGAGATTCAATAATATTAAGAACAGCCTTTTAAAATTACGCCTGGTTTATAATTTCAGCAGAATATTTAATGCCCTGATTAAAGTACAAGAAATGGACGATAGGCTTTGGGGATTGCTTAATAAGTTTTTTCATGACTTGGATTCAGAGAAAGGGGATTCTGGTAAGTTGGAAATATTTTTTTATTATTATTTCTGGAACCTTTTAGATGTTTTGGGATACCGACCGGAATTAGAATTATGCACTTCTTGTCGTCAGAAGCCATTTCCCGATAAATTCTTTTGGATCAGTCATCAGGGCGGCCTAATTTGTAAAAACTGCGTTAATAAGGTAAAAACAAAGATAGACAAGATTGACATTCAGACTTTAAAGGTTCTAAAGATTATTCTCAATAACGGCTGGCAAGTTTCTAGAAGACTAAAAATTGATTCAGAAATAAGGCAAGGTCTAAAAATAATTAGTAAAAAATATTTTAACCACATTTACGAAAAAGATGAATAAAAAAACTATCCGCTATATTATTGTTTTCATCCTAATTTTAGCTGTGGCCGGCTTTTGGTATTTCCAAAGAAACGCTTTTTCTAAAGAAATCATGAAGTTGGAAATATTAGGACCAGAGACAACAGAAGTCGGCCAGAAAGTTGATTATGTTTTAAAATATAAGAATAACGGAGAGATAACTTTAATCAATGCCAAGCTTAGTTTTGAATTTCCAGAAAACTCTTTAACTGAAGACGGCAGAATCAGGATTGAACAGGATCTAGAAGATATTTATCCCGGAGAAGAAAAAACCATTATTCTTTCGGGTCGAATCTTGGGGCAGGAAAATGAATTAAAAAAAGCTAAAGCTTGGCTAGCATTCCAACCTAAAAATCTTAAGGCCAGGTATGAGGTTTCTACAACTCAGACTGTGGTGATCAAGTTTTCGCCACTGACCTTTGAATTTGACCTGCCTTCAAAGATCGAAGCGGAAAAAGATTTCACTTTTTCTTTAAACTATTTTTCTAATGTTGATTATCCGTTATCTCAACTCAGAGTTAAGATTGAATACCCGGCCGGCTTTGAATTTGTCGATAGCAGTCCCAAGGCTCTAGAAAATGATGAATGGCAGGTGCCGATTCTTAATAAAGCTGACGGCGGCCGGATCAAAATTTTTGGCAGAATTAATGGAGATATCGGAGAGCAGAAAATGTTTAAGGCCAGTTTTGGAATGTGGCAGGATGGGAATTTTATTCTGCTTAAAGAAGCGTCTCGAGGATCAGAAATTATCAAACCGACAATTTATCTTTCTCAACTAATTAATGGTGTTACTGATTACGTAGCTAGCTCCGGAGACACTCTTCATTATGAAATCTTTTTCAGAAATATTGGCAGCTCTCCTTTTGAAAATCTTTTTCTAGTAATCAATCTTGATGGCTCCTTATTCGATCTGGCCAGTCTTCAGTCTCCAAACGCTAACTATCATCAAGGTGATAGTTCAATGATTTGGGACTGGAAAAAGAATCCGCAACTCAGATTCTTAGGAGAAGACGAAGAAGGCAGGGTAGAGTTTTGGATTGATCTTAAGAAAGAGGTAGCCACAGTCAGTCCCAGGGATAAAAATTTGATCTTAAAGAATAGCGTCGATATCTCTCCGGCCAAAGAAGAATTTTCCTTAAAAGTTAATTCAAAATTGGATTTAGACCAGCAAATTTTTTCTAACAGCGATCTTTTCCCGAACCATGGCGGTTTGCCGTTGAAAGTCGGTCAACCGACAAATTTGACGGTAACTTGGAAATTGAAGAATTTCTATAATGATTTAAGAAATACCAAGGTTAAGGCAATCCTGCCTAGCTGGGTAAGTTTGACGGGTCAGCTGTTGCCGCGCAACTCTTCATTTGTTTTTGATTCCCAGTCCCGAGAAATAATCTGGGATTTGGGAGAGATAAAGGCGGGACAGGGGGCTAATGGCACAGATAGCCCTAGTCTTTCTTTTCAGGTGTCCTTAACCCCTACTGCTTCTCAGTTAGGGCAAGTTTCGGAAATTATTACCAGGGCTCAGGCTTTCGGGGATGATACTTGGACTCAGAAATTAATTAATTCAGAAATCAAAACAACTAATAGCGGCTCTTTAAGTGATCCGAATTTTAATTATTCTCAAGGGATTATTCAATAGCGGATCAAGGGTTTGTTTTCGCGGCGCTTATAAGCAACTCATATGTCTGGCTATAAACATGACCGAAGAAAAAGATAACTTAATGGAAAAAATAGTTTCTCTTTGCAAGAGAAGGGGTTTTGTTTTCCCCGGCAGTGAGATTTATGGGGGCTTGGCTAATACTTGGGACTTTGGCCCATTAGGATTGGCTTTGAAAAGAAATATTAAGGATTTGTGGTGGAAAAATTTTGTTTCCGAACAAGAAAATATTTTTGGTATTGATGGTGCTATTATCCTTTCTCCTAAAGTTTGGCAAGCCAGCGGTCATGTTGAAAACTTTACCGATCCCTTGGTTGAATGCAAACAGTGTCACAAGAGATTCAGGGCAGATCAGATCAAAGATTTAAAGAAATGCCGAGAATGCGGCGGTAAGCTGACTGAGCCAAAGAATTTTAATGGGATGTTTAGAACTTTTCTAGGAGCTTCGGAAGAGAAGTCTTCTATTACCTATCTTCGCCCCGAAACAGCTCAAGCAATTTTTGTGAATTTTAAAAACATTATTAATTCTTTTCATCCCAAGCTTCCTTTCGGCATTGCTCAATCAGGTAAGGCTTTTCGAAATGAAATCACAGCTGGGAACTTCATTTTCAGGGATCTAGAGTTTGAGCAAAGCGAGCTTGAATATTTTATTCGTTCCGAAAACTGGAAAGAAAGTTTTGATTATTGGCTTAATAAAATGCATCAGTTTGCCGAATTGGTCGGTCTTAACAAAAATTCAGTCCACGAAAGGGATCACGACTCCAAAGAACTTTCCCATTATTCTAAAAGAACCGTTGATATTGAATATGATTTTCCTTTTGGTAGAAAAGAACTTTGGGGATTGGCCTATAGAACTGATTATGATCTTAAAAATCATAGCTTAAAGTCGGGGCAAGACCTGCTTTTCTCTGATGAAAACGGAGATAAGTTTTTCCCTCACGTGATTGAACCCTCAATGGGAATAGAAAGAACCATGTTAGCCGTTCTCTGCAGCGCTTACTGCCGAGAAAAAGACAGAGTTATTTTAAAGCTAGCATCGCCGCTGGCTCCTTATAAAGTGGCTGTTTTTCCGCTTTTGGCTAACAAGCCCGAGCTTGTTAAGATGGCTCGCTCAGTCTTCGACAAACTCAGACCGACATTTCATGTCGCTTGGGACGACCGGGGCAATATTGGTAAAAGATATTATTCGCAGGATGAAATTGGAACCCCCTTCTGCATTACTTGTGATTTTCAAACCTTGGAGGATGAGACTGTTACTGTTCGGGACCGAGATACCACCAAACAAGAGAGAATCGGCATTAGCAATCTCCCCGAATTTTTAAAAGACAAATTAAAAAGAGCAAGCTCGATTCTTACAAAGTAATATGCTTAAAAAAATTGTTTTAAATAATGGTCTAAGGATCCTTCTTTTTCCGATGAAGAACACTAAGGCAGTTACTTTACTGTTCTTAGCTGGCACAGGCTCCAAGTATGAAACTAAAAGTATCAGTGGAATTTCTCACCTTCTCGAACATCTTCTTTTCAGGGGCACAAAAAGTTATCCTAGGCCAACTAGCATTTCTCGGGCTCTGGACGAAATCGGTGGTTCTTACAATGCCTTTACCGATAAAGAGGTCTTGGGAGTTATCTTTAAGGCCGGTGTTGAAAACCTAAACTTGGTTTCAAAAATTCTAGTCGAAATGGTTACTAGCCCTCTTTTAGATAAAGACGAGCTGGTAAAAGAAAAAAAGGTAGTGATTGAGGAAATTAGCATGAGAGAGGATAATCCTCAGATACTAATTCTTGACCTTTGGGAAAGTCTTTTATATGGTGATCAGCCAGCCGGTTGGTTAGTGATTGGTTCTAGAAAAACCGTTAGCAGTATTTCTCGTAAAAATCTTTCTGATCATTTGAAAAGCTCTTTTACAGCCAAAAATTCAGTTTTAATCATAGTTGGAAATATTAAAGAAAAGGATGTTGCCAAGATGGTCAAAAAAGATTTTTCTGTTTTACCTAGCCAAAAACGTTTTCAAAAGAAATCAGTTAAAGAAAGTCAGGATAAACCGGAGATTATGCTTCATTTTAAAAAGACCGACCAAACTCATCTTTGCCTTGGAGTTAGGACCGTCAATGCTTTTTCTGAGAAAAGATATGTTCTGGCAATTATTGCTTCTCTGTTGGGAGGTATGATGAGCTCTAGACTTTTTGTTAAAGTCAGGGAGGAAAGAGGCCTGGCTTATTATATCAGGACTTCTTGTGAGCATTATACCGACAGTGGCTATTTAGTAACTCATGCTGGTCTGAATAACGAAAAAGTCATGGAAGCGATTGAAATTATTTGCCGTGAGTATCAGAGGATGAAGACAGAAAAAGTCAGTGGTCGAGAGCTGGCAAAAGCCAAACAGAATTTAAGAGGCCGATTAAAACTGGGACTGGAAACTTCTGACAGTTTTGCTTCTTTTTTTGGACTTCAAGAGCTGATTGGGGAGAAAGTTTTAACGCCATCTCAGCAATACCAAAAGATTGCCAAAATTACCCCAGATGATATTCTAAAAGTAGCCAACGAGGTTTTCAAAGAAGAAAACCTTAATGTGGCCTTAATCGGCTCTCACCGCCAAGAGAAAAAATTCAGAAATATCTTAAAGGTTTAACATGGAAAAAGTAACTTTTGAGTTTTCTTGGGAGACAATCACCAAGATTGGAGTTTTGGCAGCTTCCCTATACATCTTTTATCAATTAAAAGAGATTTTGATTTGGGTTATTTTCGCTTTGGTTATTTCTTTTCTGTTTAATCCGTTGATTAATTATTTTCAGAAAAAGAAAATGCCAAGGTTTTTAGCCGTTAGCTTGGTTTATTTTTCATTCTTCAGTATTTTAGCGATTTTAATCTATATTTTCATCCCTTTATTGGTAATTGAGGTAAGTAATTTTTCCCAGAGTTTTTCGGAATACTTTGACCAAGTGTCTCCGCCCTTGCGAAATCTAGGTATTGAAGGTTTTGAAAGTCTGGATAAATTTGTCGGCTTGGTCGAGAATGCCCTTTCTCAAATAACCAGGAATATTTTCAGCGGTTTATTCGTCATTTTTGGCGGTATTTTTACCACATTTTTTATTATTTCTCTAGCTTTTTTCTTGTCTTTGGAAGAAAAATTTGTTCAAAAATCATTTGCGATTGCTTTTCCAGCTGAATATGAAGATATTGCTCTTGATCTTTGGAAAAGATGTCAAAAAAAGGTTAGCGGCTGGTTTTTAAGCCGAATCGCCAGCTCTCTATTCGTTGGCATTTTAACCTATATTGCTCTTTTAGCTCTAGGAGCAAGTTATCCTTTTTCTCTCGGAATTTTAGCTATGGTTTCTAATTTTATTCCCATAATCGGACCATTTATAGCCGGCATTTTTATTTTCATTGTTTTGATTTTAACCAGTCCGGTTAAAGGAGTTCTGGCAGTCGGTATTTTCGCTTTAATCCAGCAGATCGAGAATAATATTATCACTCCGGTCTTAAGCAAGAAATTTATTGACCTATCGCCATCTTTAGTTTTAGTGTCCTTGGCGGTTGGCGCTAAACTAGGTGGGGTTTGGGGAGCGATTTTAGGCATCCCTCTGCTTGGCATTTTTCTAGAATTTCTTCGGGATTTTCTCAAGAAAAAGAAAGAAACCGAGAAAATTTCTTAATATTTATGGCTACTTTCTATCCTCTTTCGCAGAAAATTATAAAGAAATTAGACAGAGAGGAAAAAGATGCCCCGGCCATAAGGTCGGGGAAGTTTTATATTGTTGCCACCCCAATTGGTAATCTTGAAGATATTTCTCCAAGGGCTATTCGGATATTATCTGAAGTTGATTTAATTTTAGCTGAAGATACCAGAGTTACTAAAAAGCTTCTGGCTCGTTACCAAGTCAAAACTAAAATAATCAGTTATCATCAACATAGCCGTTTTAAAAAGATAGATTATTTTCTGAGCTTACTGAAAAAAGGAAAAGACTTGGCCTTAGTTTCAGATGCCGGTACGCCCGGAGTCTCTGATCCCGGCAACATGCTGATAAAAAGAGTGGTTGAGGTTTTGGGAGACAAAATAGTTTTCATTCCTATTCCCGGTCCTTCGGCTTTAGCGGCGGCAGCCAGTGTTTGTAATTTTTCCATGGATAGGTTTTTATTTTTGGGATTTCCACCGTCAAAAAAGAAAAGAAGAAAATTCTTTGAGCAAGTCTTTGTTTCAAAATACCCGGTTGTTCTTTACGAGTCTACTCATCGCATTTTAAAAACGCTTCAAGAATTGGTCTTGGTTTCTGGTGATGTTAAAACAGAAATAGTGGTTTGCCAAGAGCTGACAAAAATGTTTGAAAGAACTTATCGGGGAGAGATTAATGAGGTTATCGAGAAGATGAGTGCAGGGAACTTAAAAGGAGAGTTTGTAATTATTGTTAATAGCGGGCAAAATGCTTAGAGAATATGAATAAATTCTATATTACCGCTGCCATTCCCTACGTGAATGCCAAGCCCCACATAGGCCATGCCTTAGAATTTATTCAGGTAGATGCTCTTAAGAGATATCATCAAACTCTTGGTCAGGAATCTTTATCTCTTTCCGGCGGGGACGAGAATGCTTTAAAAAATGTTCGGGCCGCTGAAAAAACGGGTCAACCATTTAAAAAGTTTATTGATGAAAATACAGAAGCTTTTCGGCAATTAGCAATAAAGTTAAATGCCGAGTTTGATATTTGGCAAAAAGGCAGTGATCAAAAACATCATTTTCCTTCCAGTCAGAAGCTTTGGGGACTTTGTTCCAAGGATATTTACAAGAAGGCTTATAAAGGGCTTTATTGTGTTGGTTGCGAATCTTTTTATAACCTTGAGGATTTGAATGAAAATGGAGAGTGCTTTGAACATCCCGGTAAAAAACTTGAAGAGATAGGAGAGGAAAATTACTTTTTCGCTCTTTCAAAATATCAAGATAAAATTATTCAGATTATTGAGAACGGAACTCTCAGGATTGTGCCCGAATTCAGGAAAAACGAGATTTTAAGTTTTCTTAAAAATGGTCTAGTAGATATTTCTATTTCCAGGTCAAACGAACGAGCTAAAAATTGGGGCGTGTCTGTGCCAAACGATCCAACCCAAATAATTTATGTTTGGTTTGATGCTTTAAATATTTATCAAAGCGGTATTGGTTTTGGTTGGGATGAAAAAACATATAATAAATGGTGGCCGGCAGATCTTCATGTTATTGGCAAGGGAATTAGCAGGTTTCACGCCATTTATTGGCCAGCTTTTCTGCTTTCAGCCGGCCTCTCTTTACCCAAAGGACTTTTAATCCATGGTTATTTAACAGTTGACGGTAAAAAGATAAGCAAATCTGATCCGTCAACAATTATTGACCCGGTTCCGATTATTGAAAAATATGGCGTTGACGCTATTCGCTATTATCTTTTGGCGAAAGTTTCTCCCTTTGAAGACGGAGATTTTTCCGAAAGCAAGTTAATAAAAACTTACAATGCAGATTTAGCCAATGGTCTCGGGAATCTAATGTCCAGAGTTTTGACAATGGTGGAAAATTATTGTGAAGGAAAAATTCCTGAAATCTCCCAAGACCCTGACAGTCATTTCTTGAGAGTTGACGAGAATATTTACAATTGGAAAAAGGTTTGGGCGGATTTGGACCAGAGTATGGCTGATTTTCGCTTTAATGATGCTTTAGCCTCTGTCTGGCGCTTTATTGGTGAAGCGGATAAATACATTGATACCCACAAACCCTGGGAAATGGCTAAACAAGGCAAGACAGAAGAGCTAAATTGGGTTTTATACGGACTTTTGGATTCTTTACATCAGATTGCTTGGCAAATTTGTCCCTTTTTACCTCAGACTAGCCAGAAAATAGCAGAAGCTCTGGGAATCAAGAGACTGTTAGTCGAAAACCCTCTGAATAAAGATAGCCGGACTAATCTGAAACCAGGAGATAAAATTAAAAAGCCAATGGCGCTTTTCCCTAAACTTGACAAAGATTTTTGAATGTGATTATTTTATAGTATAATGATATATTGAACATTTTGTTCACTATAAATGCAAAATATGATTCAGGAAACATTACAATTAAATACCGGTTTGAAGCTAACCAGTCTTTTCACTTGGCTATTTATTATTAGTATTCTTTTTTGCCTTATTATTACATCCCATGGTCGGGAAATTGGAAAACAAAAGCATACAATAAATTAAATCTATAAGCTAAAGCTAAAATTCCAATCTCTCGGTTATCCGAGAAGTTTTTTTAACTCAAAGATCTTTCCGCTTGCAAGCTGGTGGTCGTACGCCAACAGCTCCCAGGCGAAAAGCTTAGGAAAGTTCTTTAAAAACCCGTTAGGAAAGGAGAAACGCAGTGAAAGTTAATTTTGTTTCGCATAGTTCGGATAAACTTGGTAGACAAGCAATTGGGATTTTAAAAGAGTTTGGGTGTCGGACGACTTTGTTGGAAAATGGAGATAAATCTCCTAGCAGCATTGATGTTATATTTTTTACCCATCCTAAACCGAACGCTATTAAAAGTCGTCATTGTTGTGTCGCAGCCTATCAATTGATGAATTGGATTCCTTTATGGGCTAACAACTCTGTTTTTCTAATTGCTCTTCGAGAGAACCAAATGGGTAATTTTGAAACAATGGTCCTTCAGGTTGCCAAGATGTACGAGGATTGGTTTGTGGCTGGAAGGCAAGGTCAGCCATGGACAGCTCCGGCAACAGGGGAAAATTCTATTGCTTTTTTAGAATGGTTAGCCAAAGCAAAAGAAGCGATTCCCCAGAATGGTTCTTGGGAAATTACTCCTGCCCTACAAAAGAAAAAAAAGGAAAAACCAAGTCGCAATAATAAACGTTATAGGCTTAGGAGAAGATGTGATTGGTAATAGAGAATAAGGACGAATAGGCCTATGTTCGTCTTTAAAACCAAAGTGCTTACTGAAAACAGTGAGCACTTCTTTTTAGAATAAAACCCTGTTAAAATACATTAATATGTGGAATTTCTTTATTGTTGTTCTGGGCTTAGTTGTCTTTGAAGCCGTTAACTCTATTGATAACGCTATTATTAACGCTCATGTTTTAAAAACCATGAGCAAAAAGTGGCGTAGCCTGTTTTTATTTTGGGGCATTATCTCAGCTGTTTTTATTGTCAGAGGTATTTTTCCTTTATTGGTAGTCTGGATATCAGCTCCAGAAATAGGATTTTTAGGAGCTTTGCAAATGTTTTTTCATTCAGATCCTTATTCGGCTGAGCTTTTGGAAAGCAGAAAAAGCTTAATTCTAATTGCTGCTGGCGTATTCTTACTTCTTTTGTACTTGCATTGGCTTTTCTTGGAAGAAAAAATTCCCTTCTTTGTTCCAGAAAAGTTAATTAAGCCTAATTTTGGTATTTGGTTTTTTGCTTGCGCGGCCATTATCCTGGTCGGCCTTTTGTATTTATCCAGATATTCGCCGCTCTTAATGTTATCGGCTGCAGTTGGTAACGCAACCTTTTTCATTCTTTACGGTTTTAGGGAGCAGGCCGCTAAGCACGAAAAAAAATTGCTATCCGGAAAAACTCATTTATCTGATTTTTCTAAATTTATATATCTAGAAGTCTTAGATACTTCTTTTAGCTTGGACGGAGTTATTGGCGCTTTTGCTTTTACCACTTCCCTGCCTTTGATATTAATAGGAAACGGCCTAGGGGCTTTAATTGTCAGGGAGATAACCATTAAGGGAATTGATAAGGTAGCCCAATACCGTTTCCTTAAAAATGGGGCGATGACTTCAATCGGCTTTCTGGGGATTTTCATGATTTTTAACAGCTTGGGAGGCAGGCTGCCTGAATATCTGCCAACATTAATAACCTTATTTTTAGTTGGATTGGCTTTCTGGAAATCAAAAATACTTTTAAAAAAAGCTTAACATGATTATAAGGCATAGCGATATATCAGCAGCTATTGATAGTCACGCTTATTTGAACCCCGAAGGAATCGCCTCCAGCGACTTTACAGGGCAAGTTTTTTCACTTTTATGATCATAGACACTCATTGCCACCTTAATTTTCAGGCGTTTGAAAAGGATGCTGATAAAGTCATTCAACGCTCTTTGGCTGAAGGAGTTTGGATGATTAATATTGGCTCCCAGCTGGAAACTGGCCAAAGAGCCGTGGAATTGGCAGAGAAATATTCAGAAGGCGTTTTTGCCTCAGTCGGTTTGCATCCAATTCACATCACAGGCCACTTAATGAAAAAAGGATTAGACTCAGAAGAGTTGGCTGCTCAGGAAAAAATGAAGGAATTTAATGTTGAAGATTATAAGAAGTTAGCAGAGTCTAAAAAAATGGTTGCTATTGGAGAGATTGGCCTTGATTATTATTACAAGCCAAAGAGTAAGACCAAGTTAACAGAATTCAAAGAGATTCAGCAGCAAGGCCTTGTAATTCAGTTGGACATGGCTCAGGACCTTAATTTACCAGTAGCCCTTCATTGTCGATCTGCCCATGACGACTTAATCAGTATACTAAATACTAAATACCATATATCAGGTACAAATCTGCGGGGTGTGATTCATTGTTTTACCGGCAACCTAGAGCAGATGGAAAAATATTTAAACTTGGGCTTGTATTTGGGCTTAAACGGCATTATTTTTAAACCAATTCCCGGCATAAACTGGCAGCAGATTATTAAAGAGGCTCCCCTGGACAGGATTTTAATTGAGACAGATTCCCCTTATTTAACCCCGCCCATGGCCAAACAGTCTAGGAATGAGCCAATTTTCAGCAAATATGTTATTGTTGAGATTGCCAAAATAAAAAAACTTAGCTATGAAGAAGTTGCTAAAATCACTACTAGAAACGCTAGAACTTTATTTAATATTTGATCCAATCTATACCCACTTTCTCACGATCGTACAAAATTGGGTATATTCTTTATTCTTTTCGTGTTTATGGTTTTGCAAATATAACGGGACAAATAAAATATATATGATTCAAAACAAATAGAATCAAAATGAATTATAATCCTCAAGAAATAGAGTCAAAATGGCAAGATAAATGGGAGGAACAAAAGATTTATCAAGCCGTTGATGGTTCCAAAAAAAAGAAGTTTTACGCCCTAATTGAATTTCCTTATCCGTCAGGGGCAGGTCTTCATGTTGGCCATGCCCGAAGCTGGTCAGCCATGGATGCCTTTTCCAGAAAAAAGAGAATGCAGGGTTATAATGTTCTTTTTCCGATTGGATGGGATGCTTTTGGCTTGCCAACGGAAAACTATGCTATCAAGAATAAGATTCACCCTTCTCTGGCAACAGCCGAAAACATAGCTGCTTTTAAAAAACAAATTAAGTCATTGGGTCTTTCTTTTGATTGGTCCAGAGAAGTTAATACCACTGACCCCCATTATTATAAATGGACTCAATGGATTTTTCTAAAACTTTTAGAAAAAGGCTTGGCTTATCAGGCTGAAGTACCGGTTAATTGGTGTCCTTTCTGTAAGACTAATCTGGCTGATGAAGAGGTTCTGGTAGACAATAGTCATGAAAGATGTGGCCAGCAAACAGAGAAACGTTTCCAGAGGCAGTGGTTACTTAAGATAACTGATTATGCCCAAAGGCTTTTAGACGACCTTAATTTGGTTGATTATTCCCAGAAAATCAGAGTTCAGCAGGAAAATTGGATTGGCAGAAGCGAAGGCATTATTATTGATTATCCTCTGGTTGGCAAAGAGGAAAACATTTCTTGCTACAGCACCAGGCCTGATACTAATTTCGGAGCTACATTTGTGATCATTGCTCCGGAACATGAATTGGTAGCTGATTTGACGACTTTAGAGAATAAAGAAGCGGTTCAAAAATATATTATTCAGACAAAAAGAAAGTCAGAATTGAAGAGGGCAAATTTGGAGAAAGAAAAGACGGGAGTTTTTACCGGCAGTTATGTTTTAAACCGTTTGACTAATAAGCAAATGCCGATTTGGGTAAGCGATTTCGTGGTTTTATCTGCGGGTACCGGCATTGTTGTTGGCGTTCCAGCTCATGACAAGAGAGATTGGCAATTTGCTAAAAAATATGACTTGGAGATTATCCCGGTTATTAAACCCGGTCAGGGAGAATGGGATTTTAGCAAAGAACCTTTTGTGGATATAGACGAGGCAATTGTGTTTAATTCAGAATTTCTTAATGATTTGCCGGTTCTAAGAGCCAAAGACAAGATTATTGAATATCTGGTTAAAAAGGGCTGGGGCAGAAAAGCAGTCAATTATCATCTAAGAGATTGGATTTTTTCCAGACAGCATTATTGGGGAGAGCCAATTCCTGTTATCCATTGTCAAAAATGCGGAGCCGTGCCGGTTCCAGAGACAGATTTACCGATTAAGCTTCCTTATGTTGAGAATTACGAACCCTCGGGGACAGGGGAATCTCCTTTGGCTAATATCACGGACTGGGTTAATACCAAGTGCCCTAAATGCCAAGGAGAAGCCAAAAGAGAGACAGATACTATGCCTAACTGGGCTGGATCAAATTGGTATTTTATCAGATATCTGGATCCGAATAACTCTCAGCAAATAGCTGCCAAGGATAAAATGAAATATTGGTTGCCAGTTGATATTTATCAGGGGGGCTTTGAACATACGACTTTGCATCTTTTATACTCAAGGTTTATTTACAAGTTTCTTTATGATATTAACGCCGTTCCTACCACAGAGCCATATGCCAAGAGAAGATCTCACGGCATTGTCTTGGGTCCGGACAACCGGAAAATGTCAAAAAGCTTTGGTAATGTTGTTAATCCGGACGAAATAGTCGAAAAACATGGCGCCGACACCTTAAGACTTTATGAAATGTTTATCGGGCCTTTTGATCAGGCTGTTTCTTGGAATGAGGATAGTCTTCAGGGCTGCTTTAGATTTTTATCCAGAAGCTGGCGGCTTTTAAATAAAAATGTGAAAGCAGAAAAAACCCCTAAAGACCTGTTAAGAAAATTGCACCAGACAGCGCGCAAAATCGGTCAAGACTTAGAATCCTTAAAATTTAACACTATGGTGGCTGCTTTAATGGAATTTATCAATGACTGGGAAAAATCATTTCTTTCAAGAGAAGACGCTGAATTATTTGTAAAAATCTTGGCTCCCTCAGCGCCGCATTTAGCTGAAGAAGCTTGGGTCGAAGTGTTAAAAAATAAATTTTCAGTTCATCAACAAGTCTGGCCTAAGTTTGATGATAAGTTAATTGTTGAAGATAAAATTGTTATGATGATTCAAATTAACGGTAAGGTTAGGGGACAGATTGAAATGGACAATCAAGATAGTCAAGATCAGGCTAAGGTTATAGATCAAACAAAAAAACACCCCCAGATCATTAAGTATCTTGAGGGTAAAGAGGTTAAAAAGAATATTTTTGTACCCGGGAAACTGATTAATTTTGTTATCTAAAAAGTTTACTTGGCTGGATTTTTTAATAAACTCACGATCGTGAGTTTATTGAAGTATTTTAGCTTCAAAACCAATAGCATTATCTTACCAGACCGTTCAAGCTGTAGCATTGTTTAGGCCGTGGAAAAAAGCTTTTTACTACTTTTCAGAGATTCTTTCGATTTTGGCGCCGAGAGATTTTAGTTTTTTTTCAATCTTTTCATAGCCGCGATCAGCTTGTTCAGCTCCAGAAACAATAGTTTTGCCCTTGGCCGTCAGTCCGGCTAAAATTAAGGCCACGGTTGATCTAATATCAGTGCCGTCTACTTTTGTTCCCAAGAGTTTGGCTGGCCCAAAAATCAGAGCTCGGTGAGGGTCAGTAATTTCAATATCAGCTCCCATTTTACGCAATTGATGAAGATGAGAAAATCTGTTTTCATAAAGAGGATCATGAATCAGGCTTTTCCCCTTAGCTTGAGTTAAGAGAACGCAAGTTTGAGGCTGTAAGTCAGTCGGAAATCCTGGGTGGGGCAGGGTTTGAACTTTTGCTGCTTTAAAACTCTTTGATTTATTAATGATTATATCATTGTCTTTGATCTGGAAGTTAACGCCAATTTCTTTCATTTTTTCTAAAAAGAAAGAAAGATCATTAGGTCTAATCCCTTTTATTTTGCCTTGTCCATGAGTCAGAGCAAAGGCAATTAAAAAAGTGCCGGCTTCAATGTAGTCGGGCGGCACCCGCCAATTAACTCCATCTAAAAGTTTTTTGCTGCCCTGGATTTCAATTGTATGACTGCCCTGGCCTTGAATGTTTAAACCCATTTTCAAAAGAAAATCGCCCAATTCTTTAACATGAGGTTCAGCAGCGGCAATTTCAATCAAGGTTTTGCCTTGGGCTAAGCTAGCTGCCATAATAACGTTTTCTGTTGCGGTGACGCTGAATTCTTTTAAAACAATCCTGGCTGCTTTTAAAGTTTTGGGTCTTTGAAAACAATAGAATTGGCCGCTATTGCTGGCTTTAACTCCGACACTAGCCAAGCCCTCCAAGTGAGTAGTAATCGGCCTAACGCCAATTTTGTCGCCGCCTGGATGGGGAATTTTAAAACCAGAGAATCTGGCTAGAAGCGGGCCGGTCAGCAATACTGACATTCTGGTTTTTTCAAAAAGTTCAGCAGGAATTTTTTCCGGATTTAATGTTTTGGCGCAAATAGAAACGGTTTTTTTATCCAACCATTTGACTTCAGCCCCCATGGCTTTGATAACTTCTGTTAAATGAAAAACATCGCTGATTAGGGGTAGATTGGAAATAATGCAAGGCTGGTCGCTTAAAAGAGTCGCAGCTAAAATCGGCCCGGCTGCATTTTTGGAGCCAGAGACCTTAATTTCACCCTTAAGAGGAGTTCCTCCCCTGACAATAAATTTTTCAGGCATCTAGGTAGTAGAAACTCGACTTTTAGGAGAGCGAAGCTCTCCCTAGTCGATTTGTAAAATTAACTTATCCCTTAATTATTTACTTTACCAGATAGCATAAAGCTAATTAACTCTCCTAATACTCAAAGACTTGTCGAGCTTTCACTACCTGGCATTTTATCTTGTTTCGATTCCAGTTTATGATATATTGGACATATTGTCCAATACTCTTTTTAAGAGTTAAGATGAATAATGCCAAAGATTCAACCTTCTAGTAAGCATATTGTTTGCCTCGGCGGAGGCAATGCCATGCCAAGAGCTGTTCTTACCGGTTTAAAGAAATATCCGGTGAGTCTTTCGGTTATCTGCGCCATGCTTGATACCGGAGGATCAACCGGCCGTCTTAAGCATGATTACAATATTACCTCGCCGGGAGATATTAAATGGGCTTTATTGGCTTTATCCAATACTTCGCCAGCAATGAAGGATTTGTTTTCTTTCAGGTTTGAGAACGGTCAGTTCAAGGGCCATAACTTTGCCAATCTTTTAATCATGGCCCTTGAGCTGACTACCAACAATTACAGCAAGGCAATCAAGGAAATGAAAAAACTTCTTAATGTTTCCCATCAGGTTTTTCCAGCCACCTTAGATAAATCAAACATTTTTGCTATTCTAGAAAATGGCAAGGTTATCTCCGGAGAGACTAACATTGACCGCCCCAAGCACAATGGCCGCCTCAAAATCAAAAAAGTTTTTTTAAGACCCAAGGCCAAGGCTTACAAGCCCGCCTTGAAAGCAATCAAGGAAGCAGATTTGATTGTAATCGGCCCTGGAGATTTATATTCTTCCTTGGCTCAGATTCTTTTAGTTGATGGGATGTCAGAGGCAATGAAAAAAAGTCAAGCTAAAAAAGTTTATATCGCCAACCTGATGACAAAATACGGCGAAACTAATAACTTTTCAGTCAAAGATTTTGCTCTCGAAGTTGAAAAGTATCTTGGCAGTCCTTTAGACTATGTTATTTATAATAATTTTGTTCCCTTGGCAAAAGAACGCCGAGTTTATCTTAAAAGCCATCCAGAGTTATTGGGTTTGGTAAAAGTAGATAAGAATTTACCAGCTGATAAATTTATCGGCTCAGGCTTACTTAGAAAGGGATTTATTGAACACGATCCAATCAAGCTTTCAAAGGCTATTATTAAACTTCTAAAAAACTAATATGCAAGCCGTTATTATCGCTGCCGGCGAGTCTTCAAGGTTCTGGCCTTTGAATAAAAAACACAAAGGCCTGACTAAAATTATGGGAAAGTCTTTGATCGCTTGTCTTGTAGGGGATTTAAAGAAATCAGGCATTAAAGATATTATTATCGTTCAATCTCCGAAGAAAGACGTTGAGAATGACCTCAAAGATGATTTTGTCAAATCTGTCAAATACGTTGTCCAGAAAAAGCCGACTGGGACTGGAGATGCTTTGCTTTGCGCAACTAAATTAATCAAGGACGATCACTTTTTCCTCATTAATGCCGATGACACTGATGTAAAAAAAGCAGCCGGTTTAATACTGGCCAGATTTAAAAAGCAGAAAAAGAATCTATTAATACTTGCCAGCAAAACAGAAACTCCTTGGCTTTTTGGCATTGTTAAGGTTAAAGGCAGTAAGGTTCTAGAAATTATTGAGAAACCAAAACAAGGCAAAGAGCTGTCTAACCTGAAGAATGACAATCTTTTCTTAATGCCCAGGGAGTTTTTGAATTATCTTAAAAAAGTTCCTTCTCATCCTTTTTCCCTGATTCATGCTTTAAATCTTTATACAAAAGAAAAAACAGCCGAGGTTGTTGTTTTTCCAAATCAAACTTTGTCTTTGAAGTATCCTTGGAATGCCTTACCTATTTTATGGAAAAAGCTGGCAGAGGTAAAAAGCTTTAGGCACAAGACAGCCATCATTGGTAAAAACGTTGTTATTTCCGGCAAGGTTTTTATTGGCCAGAGAACAAAGATTGGAGATAATACTGTTATCCAAGGCCCTTGCTACATTGGTAAAAATTGCGAGATAGCAGCTAGTAATGTTCTTAGGGGGCCAGTTAATCTTGAGGATAATATTAAGACTGGATCGTTCTTTGAGATAAAATCCAGTTTAGTGCAGGCAGGGACTCACTTTCATTCTGGATATTTGGGAGACTCTTTTATCGGCAGTGACTGTCGGTTTGGCGGTGGTTTTATGTCTGCTAATCGCAGAATCGATCGGAATCACATTTTTTCAAACGTTAAGGGGAGTAAGGTGAATAGCGGTCTGACACATTTAGGCGCCTGCATTGGAGATAAAACTATGATTGGAGTTGGAGTTAAAATCATGCCCGGAGTGTTTATTGGTTCCAATTGCGTGGTTGGCCCTGCTACGATAGTTTTTCAGAATATTAATGACAACACGATTTTTTACCAGGAATTTAAGAATATTCTTAAAAAGAAAAAGTGAAAGTCGTTAAGGCGGGCAATCAAAACCAGGCAATCAAACAAGCTGCAATTAAAAAAGCAATTACTGTCTTGAAGAAAGGCGGTCTTGTCATTTATCCAACTGAGACTTGTTATGGTATTGGCGGTGATGCCACTAATTTGAAAGCTGTTAAAAAGGTTTTGCAGTTTAAGGGCAGTCGGGGGAATAAACCAGTCTCAATAGCTGTGGCAGACAAAAAAATGGCTGAAAAGTATGTTATTATCAATAGCGTTGCTGATAATCTTTACAAAGAATTTTTACCAGGTCCATTGACCGTAGTTTCCAAAAGCAAACAAAAAACAATAGGGCTTTTGGAGGCAGGACAGAGAACGCTGGGAATTAGGATCCCCGACTATAATCTGGTCATTAAAATAGTCAAAGGCTTTGGCCGTCCTATTACTTCAACTTCAGCCAATACTTCAGGGAAAAAGACTCCATATTGTTTAAACGATGTTTTAAAATATACCAGCCAAAAACGCTTGGCTTTGGTTGATCTTTTTCTGGATGCTGGCCGGCTTTTTTTTCACTTGCCCTCAACCGTAGTTAATACTACTCTTAACGAGTCTGGAATTTTGAGGCGGGGAGAAATCAAGATTGCTAAAACTAAGTCTAATTCCTTTGTTTCTAATTCTGAAGCAGAAACAAAAAAGATTGCTCGGGATATTTTTGAAAAACATAAAAAGGTTTTGGCTAAAAAAAGTTTGATTTTTGCTCTTCAGGGAGAGCTGGGTTCTGGTAAAACTCAATTTGCCAAGGGATTGGGCTTATCTTTGGGTATAAAGAATAATATTACCTCGCCAACTTTTACTATTATTAAAGAATATCCTTATTCTGTCGGGATTTTTTATCATTTAGATACCTGGCGCCTTGAAAAAGGAGAAGAGTTATTATCGTTGGGCTTGAAGGAGATGATGCTTCCCCAAAATGTTATTGTTATTGAATGGATGCAAAAGATCAGACCAATTTTAAAACAGATTCAATTTAAAAAGAAAACCCAGATTATCTGGGTGACGATTGAATCTTTATCTGAAAATCAGAGAAGGATTACTTACCAAAGTTAAGTAGTTTTTCAGCAATCTCTTTCATTTCTTCTGGAGAAACTTCTTTATAAAGTTCAAAGTTTAATCCGTCTTTATGACCATCATTCTCAAATCTGGGAATGATTCTAATGTGGGCATGAGGAACCAAAAACCCAAGGGTGACGTAGCAAACAGCTTGAGGTAATAATACTTTCTTGATTGCCAGCCCTATCTTTTTAGCTGCTTCAAAATAATCTCCAAAGTTTGGAACGTCGTCAACCCACTGGTAGTGGGTTTTGGGAATTAGTAATGAATGTCCAGGGTTAATGGGTTTGATGTCTAAAAACCCAAGGAAATTTTCATCCTCATAAACCTTGTAACAAGGAATTTCTCCCTTAACAATTTTACAAAAAATACAATCTGACATAACTATTTTATAGAAGAATATAATGTATCATCACGATTTTATAGAAGAATATAATGTATCATCACGATTTTATAGAAGAATATAATGTATCATATATGCTATTATATAGCAGAAGCTGATTATTGCAAAATGTAATTTATTAGCAGAAATTACTGGCAAAATAATTTCAATCAAAGTATAAGCAAAGCTTGATTTCTCGCTTTGCTCGAAATTAAGCAAAGCTTGATTTCTCGCTTTGCTCGAAATTAAGCAAAGCTTGATTTCTCGTTTTGTTCGAAATTAAGCAAAGCTTGATTTCTCGCTTTGCTCGAAATTAAGCAAAGCTTGATTTCTCGCTTTGCTCGAAATTAAGCAGGGCTTAGCCTTTCCGCTTCGGGAAACGTAAAATGAAGATTTAGAATAAATCTTCAGACTTAATAATTTGATTAAGGTATAAAATGAAAGAACATTATTTGATTTTATCAATTGATACTTCCTGTGACGATACTGCAGCCTCAGTTACTGACAGAGACTTGGTTTTATCTAATATTATTTCTTCTCAAGTTGAGTTTCATAAAGAATATGGCGGGGTGGTGCCGAATCTAGCCAAAAGAATGCATCAGCAGCTAGCTGATCCAGTCATTGCTAGGGCCTTAGCAATAGCCAGAGTAAGTTTAAAACAAATTGATGCTATTGCCGTGACAGTTGGTCCCGGCTTAGCGCCAGCTTTGGAAGTCGGCATTGCCAAAGCAAAAGAGCTGGCCAAGGAATTTAAAAAGCCATTGATTAGCGTTAATCATATGGAAGGGCATTTGCTTTCTAGCTTTGCCAAGAATTCAAAAGGCAATGGTGCTTTTTCAAAAAAAAAACCAGTCTTTCCTATTCTAGGATTGTTAGTTTCCGGAGGTCATAGCCAATTGGTTTTAATGAAAGGTTTCGGCAATTATCAGTTATTGGGAGAGACCTTGGACGACGCTGCCGGCGAGGCTTTTGATAAAGTAGCTAAAATGCTTGGCCTTGGTTATCCGGGTGGTTCAATTATATCTGAATTGGCTAAAACAGGTGTTGTTAAATACGAATTGCCAGTACCAATGATTGGATCCAAAGATTTAAACTTCAGCTTTTCTGGATTAAAAACAGCCTGCCTTTATAAACTGCAAAAACTAACCGAGCCATGGAACAAACAATTCTATTGTGATTTCGCTGCTTCTTTCGAAAAAGTTGCTATTGAATCCCTAATGATAAAGTTAAAGAAAGCCATTAAACTTTATAATCCCAAACAGATTGTTTTGGGAGGAGGAGTAATCAATAGCTTAAAATTAAGAAAAGAAGCCAGGAAAATAGCTAAGCAGTTCGGCTTAAAAATTTTTCTTCCTTATAGTGAAAAGCTTTTTTCTGATAATGCGGCTATGATTGGGATTTGCGCTTTTTACCAAGCCCAGAGAAAAGATTTTGTTAAAAAGATTGATTTACTTGATCGTCAACCAAATCTAAAATTTATCGATTTTAGTATTTAGTTTAGTATTTAGTAATTAATTCTGGTAATTAACTCCCTATCACTGCTATAGCAATGATAGGGAGTTAGTTAAGAGATTTTAAGAGATTTGCTGATTATTTTCTTTTTACCAAATACTTATTATGATATAATTTAATTATTAAATTCAATGAATAATTATTTAAAAAGAACAGATTTAGAAATAGCCAAGCTGGTTTCGGGTGAAGAAAAACGCCAGCAGGAGTTTTTAATAATGATCCCTTCGGAAAACTATACTTCTCTGGCCGTTAGGGAGGCTTTGGGATCTGTTTTAACTGACAAATACAGCGAGGGCTATCCGGGTAAAAGATATTATCAGGGAAATGAAATGGTGGATCAGATTGAAAAGATTGCCATTGCCAGAGCCAAGAAATTATTTGAAGTTGCTCATGTTAATGTTCAACCGCATTCCGGTTGTGAAGCTAATTTAGCTATTCTGGCAGCCCTTTGCAAAGTTCATGACCCAATCCTGTCCCAACATCTTTACATGGGCGGACATTTATCAATGGGCCAGGAAGCTTCAATGACCTCTAAGTTCTATAAGCCTTATTATTACGGTTTGACTAAAGAAGGTGACATTAACTGGTCAGAATTAGAAAACCAAGCCAAGAAATATCGCCCCAAAGTTATTTTTTGTGGGGGTACGGGCTTTACCAAGGTTTTTAATTTTTCCCGTTTTGCTAAAATTGCCGATAAGATTAACGCTTACTTTGTTGCTGATGTTTCCCATATTGGCGGTTTGATCGCTGGCGGCAGTCATCCTTCTCCAAAGAATCATGCTCATGTGATTATGACTACGACCCACAAAACTTTGAGGGGGCCAAGAGGAGCCATGATTATGGTTACTAAAAAAGGGCTTAAAAAAGACCCTGATTTGCCGGCCAAGATCGATAAAGCAGTTTTTCCCGGCCTCCAGGGCGGGCCTCATAACAACAATATTACCGCCTTAGCCGTAGCTTTAAATGAAGCCTCAACTCCTAACTTTCAGTGCTATTCAAAACAAATCGTTGAAAATAGCCAAGCTTTGGCTGCAAAGCTGATTAAGTATGACTTTAAGCTTATTGGCGGCGGTAGTCAAAACCACATGATTTGGATCGATTTAAGCAATAAAGGAATTGACGGTTGGACCGTAGCTTGGGCTTGTGAAGCAGCCGGGATTATTTGCAACCGCCAAACAATTCCTTTTGACAAAAAATCTCCATATTATCCTTCGGGATTAAGGTTAGGAACTCCGGCTATCACTACCAGGGGAATGAAAGAAAAGGAAATGGTTTTAATTGCCGGCTGGCTTAATGAAGTCGTTGAGCGCTTGAAGAACATTGATTTAAAAGATATTGGCAGCCAGGATAGAAAAAAGGATCAACAAGCCAGGAAGAAATTCAAACAGCAAGTTTTTAAAGACCAGAGCTTTTTAAGCGTTAAAAATCAAGTTCAAAAACTTTGCCATCGTTTTCCAGTCAGTTCTATTAATTAATCCAGTAATCTAGACAGATGACAGTGATTTTGGACGGTCAAAAATTATCTAAAAAAATTCTAACTACGCTGACTAAAAAAATTGAAGCCAGTAATTTAAGATTGGGTTTAGCCGTTATTGCTATTGGTAAAAATAAAGTTTCCGAGGTTTATTTAAAACAAAAAAGATTAGCTTGCCAAAATATCGGCATTGGCTTTAAGCTTTATCGTTTCCCTAAAAACATCAGCCAGAAGAAACTTGAAGAAAAGATTAAACAGATTTCTAAGATCAAAGGAAATTCTGGAATTGTAATTCAGTTGCCCTTGCCCTTTAGTCCATTGGTAGCCAGCAGATTTTTCAATTTAATCCCTTTGAAAAAAGATATTGATTGTCTTGGCCAAACCAACTTCAGCAGATTTTGCCGGGGAAATAAAAAAAATATGCCGCCAGTAGTCTCAGCCATCAGCAAATTTTTTAAAAAATACAAGATTCAGGTTAAAGATAAAAATGTTGTAGTTATCGGCGCGGGTCGTTTGGTTGGCTTGCCGGTTAGTTTTTGGCTGGCAAATAATGGAGCCAAGATTACCATTGTTGATAAGTCTACGAAGAACATTAAAGTTCCAATTAAAAAAGCAGATATTATTATTTCTGGAACTGGTCAGGCAAATTTAATCAAAGGATCAATGATTAAAAGGGGAGCAGTGGTAGTTGACGTCGGCACCAGCACTGATAAAGGCAGAGTTTCAGGAGATGTTGAGAAGAATTCAGTTTTAAAGAAAGCCAGCTTTTTAGCTCCGGTTCCCGGAGGAGTTGGCCCGCTAACTATTGCCTGTTTATTAGAAAATCTAGTTAAATCTTCTCTTTATTCTAATTAATCCTCTCAGTAGTAAAAGAAGCGTCCTTTGGTAGAACGCTTCTCTTTGATTTTTTCCAGCTTAGATTTTGTAACTGCGAAGATCCGAACGAATCGCGTCCATGGCAGGAATAATTTGGTTTTTAAGATCAGCATATCTCTCAAAAACTTTAGTGACAAATTTTTCCCAAATTTCTCGAACATCTTGCTCTCTACAGGGAGCAATTACTCTTTTGTTTTGACTGACGATAACGCAATCAATCAAAATCAGTTCGGCCTCGATGTAGCAATAGCCATTGTGTCCTAATCGCCAAGAAATAAAAACGCTTACTTCCCCCTTAGTTTTAGATATACTTCCTCTTGCTGGGTCAAATCTTTTTGCTATCATTTTTCTCTCCTTTTCTAATCCTATAATCCTAATAAACTCTTTTGTCAAAAAACTATCTTACGATAACATAAAAATACTGAAATGTCAAAGTTATTTAGAATGATTGGTGCCGGGAGAGGGAGTCGAACCCTCAAGTCCTTGCGGACAATGGATTTTGAATCCATCGTGTTTGCCAGTTTCACCACCCCGGCAGATTATTTTAGCGCCACTTAGCTTCCAGAATCTTTTCTGGGGATCTGCTTTTTAATCTTTTCAAATTCTGGCAATTTTGTAAATGAATACTGGCTCCCTTTGTTTGAGTAAGGTAGGCAGCAATCTCTTCTCCTTTTTTAGGCTGGCAACATTTGGCTAGAAAGTAAGCAATGCCGGTTTTACCGCCAATAACAATTATGCCAGCTGATTCTGGCTTTTTTTGAACTGGTTTTTTAGAAGATACTTTAGGAAACTTGTTCTCAGGAAAAAATCTTTCTTTTAATTCAATAAAAATATTAAATTGAGTTTGTTTTTTAACGTGTGAGCGGGCCAGATTAGTTTTGACAAATTTTAACCAGTCGCGGCTTGGCTTTTTGTTTTTATCCGTTAAAATCTCGACCACATTGCCATTTTTCAGTTGGCTCGAAAGGGAAACTATTTTGCCATTGACTTTGGCGCCAATGCAATGATTGCCGACTTCTGAATGAACCGCGTAAGCAAAGTCAACTGGACAGGCGCTCTCAGGTAGGTCAATAACGTCCCCCATTGGAGTTAGGGTGAAAATGCGGTTTTTAAAGAAATCAATCTTTAATCCGTTCAAAAATTCTTCCTTATCGGGATTTTGTTTTTGCCATTCGGCTAGTTGTTTAACCCAGGTAAATCTTTGTCCCCGCTTTTTCAAATTAATTCCCTCTTTAGTTGCCCAATGGGCGCAAATACCTCTTTCGGCCACTTCGTGCATTTCCTCAGTCCTGATCTGAATCTCAATGATTTTCCCCAAATCGCAAAAAACAGTAGTGTGCAGGCTTTGATAACCGTTTGGTTTTGGAAAAGCAATGTAATCCTTGATTCTGCCGGGAATTGGTTTCCAGAACTTATGAATTGCCCCCAAGGTTTCATAGCATGACTTAATGTCTTGAACAATTATCCTGATTGCTACCAGGTCATAGACCCTGTCAAAATCCATTTCGTATCTTAAGAGTTTTTTGTAAAGACTGAAATATGACTTTAACCTTGATTGGATTTTAATAAAAATAACCCCTTCTTTATTTAAATGCTTTTCTAGATTAGCCTGGACTTTCCCTAAATACTTTTTTGCTTCCAAATGCCTTTCTTTGACATTCTCAGTCAGCCATTGATATTCTTTCGGGTAAAGATAAGAGAAGGCAAGGTTTTCCAGTTTAGTTTTCATGGTATAAATACCGAGTCGGCTGGCAATCGGAGCAAAGATTTCCATTGTTTCCAAGGCCACTCTTTGTTGTTTTTCTTCGGGAATGAATTTCAGAGTTTCCATATTATGAGCCCGATCCGCCAGCTTAATAATGATAACCCTGATGTCTTCGGCCATCGCAAAAAACATTCTTCTGAGATTTTCAGTATCTGGGCCAGTTTGTTTTTCAATCGGCCCGATTTCTAGATTTTGTTTCGGTAACCTGATCTTACCCAGTTTAGAAACTCCTTTAACTAAAAAACTGATTTCTTCTCCAAACTTATCTTCAATTTCTTGAGGCGAAACTTTGGTGTCATCAATGACATCGTGTAAAAGACAGGCAATAATTGAGCTGGCATCAACGTTTAAATGACTGAGAATTAAGCTTGCCCTGAGGGGATGAAAGATATAGTCTTCTCCGGAAAGTCTTTTCTGTCCTTCATGAGCATTTTTAGCAAAGTTAAAAGCTTCGAGAATTAATTTTTTATCCTGGCCATGATATTTTTCTAATATTTTATCAAGAGTCGGCTTCATTACTTTTTTGATTACCCTGAGCTTGCGAAGGGCAATCAGCATTGGCGCATTTTTCTTTGTGCCATTTTGTTCTGATAATCAGCGACTGGCAAGTTTCACAGATCTTGCCGGTGGGCTTGTCCCAAAGAGCAAAGTCGCACTTGGGCCATTCTGAACAGCCATAGAATATTTTTCTTTTTCTGGTGCGCCGCTCAATTATTTCCCCGGTTTTGCATTTTGGGCATTTGATCCCCAGGGAAGAGTTAATATTCTTTTTATATTTGCAAGTTGGAAAATCAGAGCAAGCATAAAACTTTCCGAACCGGCTAATTTTAATGACCAAAGGTTTTTGGCAGTCCGGACAGATTTCATCGGTCTTTTCCTGGGCAAAGTCTTTTTTAGAAACCTCTTTTTCTTTTATCTTTAAGTTTTCTTTAAAAGGAGTATAAAACTCTTCAATAACCGGCACCCATTTTTTATCTCCAGTTGAAATCAGATCGAGCTCCAACTCCATTTTAGCAGTGAAATCAATATCGACAACTTGCGGAAAATGTTCAACTAAAAGCTGGTTGACAAGAATGCCAATGTCAGTCGGTAGAAATAATTTCTTTTCATTTTTTTCAACATAACCCCTGGCTTGAATTGTTTCCAAAGTCGGAGCGTAGGTTGAGGGACGTCCGACTCCAAACTTTTCCAAAGATTTAATCAAACTGGCTTCAGAGTAGCGTCCTGGCGGTTGGGTAAAATGCTGTTCCGAGGATAGCTTTGCCAATTCCAGATTATCTCCTTGGTTTACAAGGGGCAGGCCGGCTTCCTCAAATCTTAAAGAATAGACTTTCAAAAACCCGTCGAACTTTAAAACTTGGCCTGTAGTTTTGAATAAATGTGTTTCTAAACTTTCTTTAGCGGCAGCCACTTCAATTATAGTGGCGTCAAAGATTGCCGTTGACATTTGGCTGGCTAAAAACCTTTGCCAGATTAGAGAATAAAGTTTCAATTGCTTTTCATCCAGATCTGCTGCTAATTTTTCAGGACTGTTATTAACAATAGTTGGCCTGATGGCTTCGTGGGCCTCTTGGGCAGATTTACTTTTAGTTTTATAGATCCTGGAAGATCCTGGCCAATAGTTTTGGCCGAAGCTAGTTAAAATGTATTCTTTGGCCTCAGCTAAAACCAAAGAAGAAAGGTTTAGAGAATCGGTTCGATGATAGGTGGTCAAACCTTTTTCGTAAAGACTTTGGGCAATTCTCATCGTAAACTTGGCAGGAAAATGCAGTTTCTTCCAGGCTTCTTGTTGAAGGGTTGAAGTAGTAAATGGCGGCAAAGGATTTTTCTTGATTTCTTTTTTTTCAACCTTGGTTATCCGGTAATCGGCTTTAGCTAAGTTCTTAATGATCTTGTCCGCTTCCACTTTAGTTTTAATAAAGAATTTAGAAACAATGTCTTTGCCAATTTTAAAAAGAGTGGCTTCAAAGCTATCTGTTTTTTTTAGCAAAGCCTTAATATTCCAATATTCCTGGGCAATAAAACTTTTTATTTCAGCCTCTCTTTCAGCTACTAGTCTGACGGCAACCGACTGGACCCGGCCTGCAGACAATCCTTGGGCAATCTTTTTCCATAAGAAAGGAGAAAGTCTGTAGCCAACAATTCTGTCTAAAACTCTTCTGGCTTGCTGGGAGTCAACCAGATCCATATTAATTTCTCTTGGGTTTTTCAAAGCCTTTTCAATTGCCGGCTTAGTAATTTCGTGAAAGGCAATTCTTTGGTATTTTTTAAGCCCTAGAGCTTTTGTTAAATGCCAGGCAATGGCTTCTCCCTCTCTGTCTTCATCGCTGGCCAGAATAACGCTATCTGCCTTTTTGACCAAGGCCTTTAAGGTTTTAATGGTTTTTTTGGCTTTAGTGGGAATAACATAATCTGGCTTGAAATTGTTTTTTATATCAATGCCAAAATGCCCTTGGGGGAGATCTCTGATATGGCCGTAACTGGCAGCCACTTCATAGTCTTTTCCCAAGAACTTTTTAATTGTCTTCGATTTTGTGGGACTCTCTACTAGTATAAGTTTCACAACTTTGATTTGGATTAAGTATTATATCTTATAATTAATTTTTACAAGTATTATATCTTCTAGCTAACATTTATAAGTGTTATATTTTCTAGACTAACATTTTTTTCTAAGTAGAGAAAACTCGAATATTCGGGTTTTCATTGCCTCATTTACTTTGTCTTTTAATAAAGGTCTGCCGAAGAACTCAATTCTGAAAGCTAATCTTGAGTTAACGAAGTTAACAGGGAAAATATCAACAAAACAGTCTCTTTGAGAAAATTCTCCGGGAATAGAGACCTCCCGGACTTTCTCATAACCCAAGTCTAAGAATTTTCTGATCAAATCAGACAGGGGAGTAAGCTGGCTTTTTCTTATGAGCAGGTATTGTTTACAAATACTATTAAAGTTTTTTTCAAACCAAGAACTGGTCTTCTCAAGAAAAAACGGGGATAGTTTAAGAACTAATACTTGTCTTGACAAATCTAACCTTATATGTTAATATATAGCTATTGATTTTATCTTCCGGTCTACTGGCAAGTTGTTAAAAATTCATCCCTCCTTAGAATTTTAACTGAAAGAAGAATCATTGATAGCAAATGCTGTTCGGTGATTACGCTTGTCAGTAGGCCGGAGAACGAAATCGTAGTTCTTTTTTTTTATTTTTTCCTTTGAAAAGAGGTGAAAAAAAAGAAAGGATGGGAAGTAGTACCAAGCTTTGACTTACCGAAAGGCTTTTCCCTGCGTGAGGATACAGATTTTATGTATCTTTACAAGGGGAAAAAGCTTCTAGCAACTTTTAATTCTCGTCAGGTAACTCTTGACGAGATTCTGAAAGTTATTCGGTAGCCGAGCTTTCGGCAAACAGTCGGGATCATCTAATGGTCTCGACTTTTTAATTAAAGTCAGCCATTGCTTTTACTACTCCTTTTTCCAGAATTGCTTCAATTGCCTGATTGGTTTTTATAAGAACTTCCCTGACAGTTTTTTCTTCTGCTTTATTGAATTTTTTAAGAACAAATCTTTTTAAAGATTTAGAGCCGGGAATATAGTTTTTGGGTCTGACTCCTAACCTAATTCTGACAAAGTTTTTAGTTTTAATATTGCCGACAATAGAATCCAGCCCCTTGTGGCCGGCCGTGCCTCTGTCTTTAGATATTCTTAAAACTCCTTTTTCCAAATCAGCGTCGTCATGAATAATAATAAGATTCCGCCACAGCATTGCCATGGCAATACTATGGCGGTGTTTAGTGAGAAGTGATTTGACGATTTGACCGGAATTATTCATAAAAGCTTGGGGTTTGACTAGAATAACATTTTCTTTTTGAGAAATAAGTGCGTTTATTTTTTTATCCAATCGAAAATTCGGGAAATCATTATTTTTGGCGAATTCGTCAACAGCCCAAAAACCAAGATTGTGCCAAGTATTTTTATATTTTTGCCCGGGATTGCCCAGGCCAACGATCAATGTTTTTGTTTTTTCCATCTTATTTTGATTAACTTTTCAGAAAGAA
>Ga0265595_1000078_pt1 | contig 85922 bp, 66 predicted proteins | sample saktaG_15_FD_190148 | JGI IMG/M metagenome (GOLD analysis project Ga0265595, IMG submission 190148) | Saline water microbial communities from Sakinaw Lake, British Columbia, Canada - sak_2013_06_06_50m | ecosystem: Environmental > Aquatic > Non-marine Saline and Alkaline > Saline ... | reverse complement strand
CAAAGACAAACGCAAGAAGGAACCGAACGTTTGCCATGCCCTGGCTTTAGCCTCTGCCATGTGCGGTTTGGAAGTCAGCTTGGAAAACTACCCGTTTACCATAACATTAACTTGATGCGTATGGCGTCCTCGCCCCGTCTAAGGGCGGTTCGGCCACGAAGTCGGGGCGAGGACGCCCCTCCGTAGCAAGGCAGTTGCAATCTAGAGGCCCTGCTCGGCCTGCTCTATGGCCTCGGCCAGGGCCTGGGCCTTGTGAAGGGTCTCCTCGTATTCCCGGGTCGGATCCGAATCGGCGACGATGCCCGCGCCGGCCTGCACGTAAGCCGTCTGGTTCTTCAGGACGATGGTGCGAATGGTGATGCAGGTATCCATATTGCCTGAGTAGCTGAAATAACCCACTGCCCCGGCGTAAGGCCCTCTCCTCGTCCCTTCCAGCTCGTCTATGATTTCCATAGCCCGCACCTTGGGTGCGCCGGAGACGGTGCCGGCGGGAAAGGTGGCGCGCAGCAGATCGAAGGCATCATGGGCGGGGTCCAGCTCGCCCACCACCTCGGAGACGATGTGCATCACGTGGGAGTAGCGCTCGATGCCCATCAGGAGGGGCACCTGCACTGCGCCATAACGACAGACCCTCCCCAGGTCGTTGCGGCCCAGGTCCACCAGCATGACGTGCTCGGCCCGCTCTTTGGGGTCGGCCAGAAGTTCCTCCCCCAGAGCTTCGTCCTCCTCGGGGCTGTTGCCTCGCGGTCGCGTGCCTGCCAGGGGACGCACCTCGGCCCTGTTCCCCTCCAATCGGACCAGCATCTCCGGCGAGGAGCCGATGAGGTGTAGGTCGTCGGGCAGGTCCAGATAGAACATGTAGGGCGATGGGTTGAGCATCCGCAGGACGCGATAGATGGCGAAGGGCTCAGCGCCGGTCCAGCGCTGCAATCGTTGGGAGAGGACCACCTGGAAGATGTCGCCGACAGCGATGTATTCCTTGGCCCGTTTCACCGCCGCCTCAAAATCGGCCTGGCTGAAGTTGGAGGTCAGCTCACCGCGCTTCTGGCTGCCGTGGGTGTGAAACGAGGGCAGCGGCTGGCGGAGCCGTTCCACCAGGGCCTCGATGCGGGCTGCCGCGCCTTCGTAAGCCTGGGTCACATCACCATCGAGATGAGCATTGGACACCACCGACAGTCGGTGCTTGACGTGGTCGAAGACCACCAGGGTGTCGGCCAACAGGAATACGGCCTCAGGCAGCTCGAAGCCGGTCGGAGGTGGGACAGTGGCCTGCAGCTTCGGCTCGAAGAAGCGCACCACATCATAGGCCAGGTAGCCCACAGCCCCGCCGTGGAAGCGGGGCAGGGCAGGAACGCTGATAGGCCGATGGTGGTGCAGCAACCCCTTGACCAGGTGAAGGGGGTCCCGCCCCTGAAGCGGCTCCATCTGCACGCCCTCCTGGCTGGTAATCAGCGCCTGCTCGCCCCGAACGATGATGGTGGCTGTGGGGTCAATGCCGACGAAGGAGTAACGGCCTACCCGCTCCGCCTTCTCCACGCTCTCCAGGAGAAAGGAGGGCCCCCCTCCGCGAAGCTTGATATACACCGAGGCGGGCGTCTCCAGATCAGCCGGCAGCTCCCGATAGATGGGGAGTATATTGCCCCTGGCGCTGAGTTCTTTGGCTTCCTCTAAAGTCGGATGGTACATGGCTTTTCTCTTTCCCCCATCCTCTCGATCCTCATGATCACGTTGCCAGCCGGATCGGGACAGATGACGTGGTTGTCCCCCTTCAGCCAATCGCCATCCTCCAGGGGCCGCTGCTTGGCCGGAAGGAGCGGCAGGGCGGCGTGCAGAGCGTAGAGACAGAAATGACGATCAGCCGGGATGTACAACCGCCCGCTGCGCAAGATGAAATAGTCGCCTGGTTTCATCCCTGAGGTGCACTTTCCCCTGACCTCCTCCACCACCACCCGCAGGTTCCGCAGCCTCCCCTCCATGCTTTCCATGATCTCCACGCCCTCGACTGGCTTCGTGGCTTCACTGGACTCAGCGCCCTTGCTCACCTTCCCTACCCTCTCGATCTTGAAAATCACCCGCCCTTCTGGATCCGGACATTGAGCATGGTGCACCCGCCACATCCAGTCCTCGTCCTTTTCCTCGAGGATTTCCCTCTCCTTGGGTGTGATGACCGGCAACAGGTTTTGCAGAGCCCACAGGCAGATGTAGCCGCCCTCAGGGATCCTGATGTCGCCGTCGCGCACGGTAAAATAATCGCCCGGCTTCATGGGTGGATCGGCCGTGCACGCTCCCAGCACTTTGGTGACACTGACCTTCAACTCGTACATGCAAAGCTCCTTTCGTTATTCGCTCAGTCCCAATTCCTCCAGCTTCTCCTTCATCGGCAAGCCGGTCTGAACATCCCACCCCCGGGCGCGATAGTACTCATCCAGCATGGGTTCCAATTCCAGCACCGAGCCAGTACTGGGGCCGCTTCCCTCGGGCAGGGGCTCTTCCAGAAAACGCCTGGGCAGCGTGTCGTCCTGGCGGGTGATGCCCTCGCGAGCGATGAACAGCCGCTCCAGGTTCACGATGCGCTCGCCGATGCGCTGCACTTCCTGGCCGGTGAGGTCCCAGCCGGTGGCCGCCTGCAGCAGCTCCGCCGTCTCCTCCCAGTCCAACACCTCCATGTTGTTGTAGGTGTTCTTGCACACCCCGGTGGCATCGGCGATGGCCGCCATCTCTTCGAAGTGCTTGACCACCAGGCCCTTGCCTTTGTACTCCAGGCGGAAGGCCGTCTCGGGGATGCCATAGCGGCGGATGCCCTCCTCCGGGTCGTTGGAGAACTCGAACCAGGGTTCCGAGCGCAGGTGATCGGCCCCCCGGCTGGCCACGGCATTGCCCAGACCGTAGGCTTTGATGCTCCGCACGTCCGCCTGGAACACCTCCAGCCCCTTGCCGTGGATAGCTATCTCCTCCGAACCCCGCCCCAGCCGCTCAGCCGCCTTCCTGACCCCGTCGGCCAGGAAATCGCCGAAACCCTCCCGGTGGGCCACCTTGTGGATCAGGGCCAGGATGGTCTCGCCGTTGCCCCAGGTGAGGTCGAGCCCATCGGCCTCCTGGCGGGAGAGAAGGCCACGCTGGTAGCACTCCATGGCCCAGGAGATGACCTCGCTCAGGGCGATGGCATCAATGCCGTAGCGGTTGGCCAGGTCAATGCACCTCAGGGCCAATGCCAGATCGCCGTTGCCCACTCGGGCGGTGAAGCCAGCCAGAGGCTCGTACTCCGGCCCCTCCAGGCGCAGGCCGGGGAAGCGCGGGTCGTCTACCACCAGGAAGCGGCTGCAGGGAATGGTGCAGGCGAAGCAGGCTTTGCTCTTGATCTTGTACAGCTCCTCGATGGCCTCGCCGCTCACCACCTCAGCCTCTTCAAAGCAACCGCGCTGGAAATGACGAGTGGGCAGGCCGCCGATGCTATCGAGGGCTTTGATGAGCTTGGTGGTGCCCAGCCGGCGGCGAATCTCGTATTCGGGGTGATTGTAGATCACCTGGTCCAGGCGTTCGATGATCTCGCTGAAGCGAGCCATGTCGGCCACAGGGAAAAGGCCGGTGCCGCGCACGGCCACCGCCTTGAGGTTCTTGGAGGCCATCACCGCGCCCATGCCGGTGCGGGCCGCCGGGCGGTTGAGGTTGACGAACACCCCGGCAAAACGCACCCCGTTCTCCGCCCCCTGGCCGATGGTAGCCACCTGGACGTCGGTGTCGCCGAGCTCCCGCTTGATGGCCGAGGTGGTCTCCCACACGTCCTGGCCCCACAGCCCTGTAAGCGAAGCGGCGGCATCCCGCAGTTCCACCGCGTCGTCCTTGATCCAGAGGTAGACCGGATGGTCCGCCCGGCCCTCAATGATCACCTGGTCGTAGCCAGCGAACTTGAGCTCCGGGCCAAAGAATCCGCCGGCATTGGAGTCGCCCAGGATCCCGGTCTGAGGCGACATGGCGGTGACGTTGAACCGGGCCCCGCCGGGAAAGAGCGTCCCCACCAGCGGCCCGGCGCCGAAGACCAGCATGTTCTGCGGCGAGAGCCCGTCGGTGTGGGCGGGCAGTTCGTCCCACAGTCGTTTCACGTTGAGTCCCCGCCCGCCCAGGAAGGCCCGGGCTAAATGCTCCTCGGTGGGGTGACGGTGGATGGTGCCGTCGGTCAAGTTGATACGTAAGATGGTACCGCCGTAACTATTCAAAGTTCCTCCCCTCAGCCGACACTCAGCTTCTCCCGCTTTGCTCTTGCCCCTGCCCCGGCGTCGGCGTACACGATCGCACCGGTGGCGCAGCGCTTCACGCAGGCGGGATCGCCCCCGCACAGGTCGCAGATGAGGGCCAGGCCAGTCTCCGGGTGCAGGGCTGCCATGCCAAAGGGGCAGGCATCCACACAGGCCGAGCAACCGATGCAATCGTCGGGGCGCAGGAGGACGGCCCCTGTGATTTCGTCCTTGTACAGGGCCCCGGTGGGACAGGCAGCCACGCAGGGCGCTCGCTGGCACAGCCGACAGACGTGGGGATGATCCACCCCCAACGGCTCGATCTTGGTCACCCGCATGCGGGCCGTCGCGGTGCCGAAACGCCCATCGTGCCAGGCCACGCAGGCCACCTCACAGGCCCGGCAGCCGCTGCAAAGGTCCTCATTCACCAGAATCCGTTTCACAACCCCTCCCGTTTTCAGCCGTTTACGTTCCCAGATATGCCTTCCGCATCATCTCGTTCTGCAACAAGTTCTGAGCCGTGTCCGCCAAGACGATGCGGCCCGTCTGGAGCACGTAACCCCGGTCGGCGATGGACAGGGCCAGGTTGGCGTTCTGCTCCACCATGAAGATGGTCGTGCCCTGGCGATTGATCTGCTGAATCAGCTCAAAGATGCGCTCCACCAACAGCGGGGCCAGCCCCATGGAGGGCTCGTCCATGAGCAGCAGGCTGGGCCGGCTCATCAAGGCCCGCCCCATAGCCAACATCTGCTGCTCCCCGCCGGAGAGGGTCCCTCCTGGTTGCGACAACCGCTCCTTCAGATGGGGGAAGAGACTGAACACCCGATGCAGATCTTCTTCGATCCCCTCCCGGTCACGGCGAAGGTAGGCTCCCATCTCCAGGTTCTCCAGCACCGTCATCTCAGGGAAGATGCGCCGGTTCTCCGGGACAATGGAAATGCCTTTGGCGACGACGTGGCCGGTGGGCAGGCCTTCAATGCGCTCACCTCGGAACTCGATGGTGCCTTGCGCCGGCTTCACCAGCCCCAGAATGGCCTTGAGAGTGGTGGACTTGCCGGAAGCGTTGCCTCCCAACAGGCAGGCGATCTCCCCCTGGTGGATCTCGACGTTGATGTCCTGCAGAATCTGGATGGGGCCGTAACAGGTGTCCACGTGGCTCAACTTCAGCAGAGGCTTATCGTTCACCGCCTCTCCTCCGGCCCAGATAGGCCTCGATCACCCGCTCGTTGTGGGCCACTTCTTCATACGAACCCTCGGCGATCTTGCAGCCGTGATCCAGGGCCACCACCCGATCCGATACCCCCTGCACCACCTTCATGTCGTGCTCGATGAACAGGATGGTGTAGCCTTTTTGGTCTCGCAGTTGGCCGATCATTCGTGTCATCTCCAGCGTCTCGTGGGGGTTCATACCGGCGGTGGGCTCATCGAGCAACAGCAGCTTCGGCTCGGCGGCCATGGCGCGGGCGATCTCCAGGCGGCGGCGGTTGGCGTAGGACAGGCTGTAGGCCAACTGGTCGAAACGAAAGCCCACCAGCCGCGTGCCGAAGAAGGACAGGGCCTCCGCCGCCTTCTGACGGATGCGGGCCTCCTCGCGGCGGAAACTGGGCAGGCGCAGGATGGTCTCTGCCGCTCCGGCCCGGCTCCGCGAGTGTTGGGCCACCATCACGTTCTCCAGGACGGTCATGTTGGTGAAGATGCGCAACGTCTGAAACGTGCGGGCGATGCCCCTGGCGGTGATCTGATGCGGCTGCAGGCCCCCCAGGCTCTGCCCCTCGAAGACGACGTCGCCGCCATCGGGGGGATAGAGGCCGGTGATGAGATTGAAGAGCGTGGTTTTGCCGGCCCCGTTCGGCCCGATGAGACTGACGATCTCGCCCGGCTCGACGCGCAGGTCCAGATCATTCACCGCCGTCAGGCCGCCGAAGCGCTTGGTCAGGCCCCGCATCTCCAGCAACGGCATGATATGACCTCCCTTTGCATCAAAGTTTCTGCACCCATCTCTCCCCAAACAATCCCTGGGGCCGGTAGTTCATCGTGAGCACCAGGAGAGCGCCGAAGATCAACATGCGGGTGACGCTAGGCTCCTCGACCAAGCGCGTCTCCCAGACGAAGGCCAGAGTATAAAGCCCAGGCACCAGCAACACGTATCGAGCTGTGCCCTTGAGACGAAGAACCCCCAGCAGCAGGAACAGAGCCAGCACGAAAGCCGCGTTGCCTACACCCCGGCTCTCGCGGGGGAACAACATCCACCAGTTGAGAGCTTTCATCAAGGGCGCGAACGTGGATCGGGCCACGCTCACTTTCAGCTCCGGCTGCAGGAACCAGGCCGGTCGCAGGGCGGTCAGCGTAACCTTGAGGGCGATGCCCAGAACACCCACGCTCCCCAGCAGGGCCAGACCTCGCATTCTCGCCCGTCGCCATAGCCCCAGCACGGCCAGGATGAGAGCGCCGTAGAAGATGAGCCGGGCCACCTCAGGGCTGCGCAGCAATTCGGGCAGGACGGACAGGATCAGCGCCCCGCTGACCGCTCCCCAGATGCTGCCCACCCCGCCCAGCACGACCATCGAGTACAGGATGATGAGGATACTCACGTCGAAGTTAGAGGGAAACACCGCTCCCTGCCAGGCGGCGAAGAGCACGCCCGCCGTCCCGGCGATGGCCGCACCTGCCGAGAAGGCCAGCAACTTCAGCCGACGGACGTCCACGCCCATGCTCTGCGCCGCCAGTTCGTCCTCCCGAATGGCCCGCCAGGCCCGCCCGATGCGCGAGCGGTCGAGATGAAAGACGACCAGAAAGACCAGGGCGACGAAGATCAGGATCAGGTAATAATAGCCACTGACCGTCTCCACGGTGTGGCCGAGGATGCGGATGTCATCCACGTTGATGATGCCGTTCGGGCCGCCGGTGATGTTCAGCGGCCTGTCCAGATGGAGGAAGGGCAAGCTGACCCTGTCCAGGTTGAGGAAGAGCAGGCTGGCGATCTGCCCGAAGCCCAGGGTGACGATGGCCAGATAGTCCCCCCGCAGACGCAGGGATGGGGAACCCAGCAGGCGGCCAAAGAGGGCGGTGACGAGGATGACCAGAGGCAAGATCAGCCAAAAAGGCCAGTGTTGGTGGAACTGAGGTGAGGCCAGGAGCGCGTAAGTGTAGGCCCCCAGGCCATAGAAGGCCACGTAGCCCAGGTCCAGCAGCCCGGCGAACCCGGCCACCACGTTCAATCCCAGGGACAGCATGATGTACAGGCCCGTCAGGCCAGCCACGCGCAGAAGATAGGAATTGTGCACGAGCAGGGGCACCATGCTGGCCACAGCCAGCGCCGCCAGCATCTTCAGGCGAGAGTCCACACCCTTCCAGGCTCGCCTGAGCCGGAAGGACAGCCTGCCCGCAGCCTCTGCCTCCCCAAGGCGTGCCTCTTCCTGCGCCGCCCATTCATCTTTGCCGAATTGTTCCCAGTCTGGCCCGTTTGACATGGCTTACACCTTCTCCTGCGCCTTCACGCCCAACAGCCCCCTGGGCCGGAAGAGAAGGAGCAGGATCAACACACAGAAAGCGATGAGGTCTTTATACCTGGGTGAGATGAAGCCGGCGCCGATGCTCTCGACCATGCCCAGAAAAAGCCCGCCCAGCATGGCCCCAGGGATATTGCCGATGCCGCCGCAGACCGCAGCGGTGAAACCTTTGAGGCCAGCGGTGAAGCCCATGAAGTGATAAACCTGGGTGAACAACAGCCCCACCAATACCCCGGCTGCCCCGCCCAGAGCCGAGCCGATAAAGAACGTGGCCACGATGACCCGGTCCACGTCAATGCCCATCATGGCCGCCGCCTCACGGTCTTGAGCTGTGGCCCGCATGGCCTTGCCCAGCCGGGTCCTCTGCACCAGATAATGCAGGCCCAGCATGAGGAGCACGGCCACCACGATGACCAGGATGCGGGTGAAGGAGATGGTGGCCCCGAAGATGGATATCCCCCAGGTACGGGGGATGAGCAACCCGGTGCGATACGTCCTGTAGCGAGCGCTCATGGTGAGCAGCACGGCGTTCTGCAAGAAAAAGGACACGCCCAGGGCACTGATGAGCGGAGCGATGCGGGGGGCCTCGCGCAGGGGCCGATAGGCGAACCATTCGATGACCACGCCCAGAAACCCGCAACCCAGCATGGCTGCCATCAGCATGAGCAGGATCATCACCAAAGCGGGAAGCAACAGGGTGTCCCCTGGGGCCAGAAGAGCGAAAACCCCCCAGCCGATGAAGGCCCCGATCATGTAGACCTCGCCGTGGGCGAAGTTCAGCAGTTGCAGGATGCCGTAGACCATGGAATAGCCCAGAGCGATGAGCGCGTAGACGCTGCCCAGAGTGAGCCCGTTAACCAGTTGCTGCGGCAATTGCTTGAGGAGCATGTCCATAGGCCGTTTCCCCATCGCTGACGTTTGTCAGGTGGGGGGCCCTGCCCCATGGGCGTCAAGCTAACGCTCAAGTTGGGCAAAAGCGCCGGCTGAGTAGGGCCTGGAACACAGTGGAAGGCCCGTATCGAAGCCAAGCGGCTTTGCGAAACCCGCTCCCTTGGTTTCGATACGCTCTCCGCTGTGCTACGAGCTACTCAACCGGCGGTCGCTGGCCTTAACTTGACGCGCATGGGGCCTTGCCCCCACCTGACAGGATTGCTTCTTACTCCATCTCCACCTTCTTGACCAACTCAAAGTGGTCGGAGACCACTTTGAAGATGTAGAAGGCAGCCCCGGTGGCATCCCCCTTTTCGTTGAAGGTGACCTTGAAGCCCAGAATGCCGAGGCGATCCCTGGTGGCCTTCACCTCGCGCAGCACATTCTCTCGGGTGATCTGGCCGTCTTTCTCGTAGGCCCGTTTGATGGCGTCCAGTAAAACGGCCATGGACTCGTAGGCTGGCGGGCCGTAGGCTCCAAACTCCCCGTACTGGGCCTCATACGCCTTCCACGCTGACTCGGCCTCAGGGATGTAGTGCACGTCGGGCGCGAACTGGGAAACGTAGGCCCCTTCCGTGGCTCCCTCTGCCCCGGCGATGAAGTCGGACGGTGAGAACTGCCCATCGCTGCCCACCAGATTAGCCTTTACCCCAAGTTCCTGCATCTGCTTGGCGATCTGTGCCCCTTGCGCCGCTAACTGGATGGGGATGAACACCACGTCTGGCGCTTCTGCTTTCATCCGCGTCAACAGGGCCGAGAAATCGCTGTCCTTCTGGCTGACGGACTCGCGTTTGATCTTGGTGACGCCCAGATCCTTCAGCTTCTTCTCGGCTTCGTCCGCCAGCCCGACGCTGTACACCGACTGGTCGTCAATGATGTACACCGACTTGGCTTCCAGGTCCTTGGCCATGAAGATGGCATCAGCGGGAGCCTGCACGTCGTCCCTGGGCACCACGCGGAAGAAAGCCTTGTAGCCTTGCTCCGAAAGATCAGAGCCGGTGCCCGAAGGGCTGATGTAAGCCAGGCTGACCTTCTCGAAGATCTCAGCAGTGGCCGCGCAGTTCTGGCTGCTCTCCGGGCCGACGATGCCATAGATGGTGGAATCGGCGGCCATCCGCTCCGCCACCAGCAATGCCTTGGACGGATCGAACTCGGTGTCGCCTTCCACCATCTCGACTTTGATCCCCTGGATGCCGCCAGCTTCGTTGAACTGATCCACAGCCAGCTTGGCCCAGTTGCGCTGCTCCATGCCCACCGAGGCGGCCGGGCCGGTCATCACCGTCATCATCCCCACTTTGATGGGACCCTTGGGAACGGGTTGGGGAGTGGCTGTCGGCCTGGGTTTGGGCGTGGGGGTGGGAGTGGGAGCCGGCGCGCACGCACTCACCACCAAAGCAGTCAACAACAACATAACGATGAAAGTCCTGCTCTTCTTCATTCTCCTTTTCTCCTTTCGTATCTGTGGTCATGAGATCTACCCGATGAGCGTCACGTCACATAGTCCATCACCTCCTCCCAAACAAAAAGCCCCCGTCCCGGCTAAGGGACGGGGGCTCTGTAGCCAGAAGCACCCGTGGTGCCACCCTTGTTAGGCTGTCTCCCTGAAACGAAAAAATCCGCCATGACAGCGGATAGGTTGTGAGCCAGCCTCACTCGTTGCAGGTACGGGACAGCAGCCATGCCGTCCGATACCCTCGGCCCTGATAACGGTGGCGACTCCGGCTCGGCTTACTTGGAGACTACTCCGTTCGGCCTGCAACTCCCAGGTCCATTCGGCCTTCGCGCCGGCGCCGGGCTTGCACCATCACGGAAATCATGGGGTTGCGGAATTCTTAATGGCCTTTCCGTGTCCTCCGCGCTTCCGTACTTCCGTGTTCCCGACTCTCTGAGGCCTCGCCTGAAGGCTTACTAGTCCTGTTCCCAGTCTTTGGTAGTGTTGAATTGTGGTAAAGTGTACCACATTAGGGTCAAAATGTCAAATCCACCTCGAGTGCACTGAACAAAGTCACTCGGAGGCCCGCCCTCGGGCCGATTTCCGTCCTGTTCAGAACGCCGCGGAGTACGACTAGAAATCGGGCTGCCGCTAATATTGCAGCTTTTCGGGGAGTTCGTCAAGCTGATATGCAGGCAACCTCAATACGCTCGCGAGAGTAGGTGGCGGTTGCCGATGCGGACGTTGGTCAGGCCGGCGGCGCGGGCGGCAGCCTCGGCCTCGTCGGCGTGGCGCACCGAGGTGCGGGGCAGGTCGGGCATGTAGAAGTGGGGAGGGAGCAGGCTCCGTAAAACACCGCCAGGTTCTTGTAGCCGTACCTGGTGTGCCCTGGACAAACCCAATCGGCCACGCAGTTGGTGGGCAAGGGATCGTAGTACCAGTGCAGGATGCCTTTCCTGGCTGTTCCCGCCAGATGGATCAGCTTCCCGTCCCGGTTCTCCCTGAGGCCACAGAAGCCGCGTTCCCCTGCCGGGATGTTGCACTCGTTGGCGCAAAGAGGACAATGCACGCCCTGGGGATCGTGCGGCGGCTCGGTAGGCAGGTCGAACTCCAGCCGCGTCTCGGCCTGCATCTTCTGGATTTTTGGCAACACCTCCTCGGGGCGCTCCCGAACACAATCCACGCAGGCGCTCAAGATGGAGGCGATGAGGGGGGATTGGCGGCCGCAGGCCGAGCACTCGCTTTGGTTGAGAGAACCGTAGTCAGCGAATATCCTCATCATGAATCCAAGACTCGCCGACGAAGAAATGACTTCGTAAAACGTAAAGACGCGAAACGTGAATCACCCACCACGTCTTGCTCTTTACGTTTCACGTTTCACATATCACGCATTTGATAGCCTGGGTTTGCATAGAATTTCGAGCACTTGCAGGTCAAAGAAAGCCTGAGCACTGGCTGGTTTGAGCACCACGGCTGTGTCGGCACCCTTGCCTGTGCCACCGATAGCAATGGCAGGCTCACCGGTGCGCACCAGCCCTGCATCGGCAGCCATAAGTGCTATCTCCACCGCCACTTTCATGCCGTCTCCGAAGAGGCGCAAAGTGTGGGCGATGATCTCTTCCAGCTCGTAGGTTCCTAACTTCTTGCGGACCGCTCGGCCCACTCCACCAAAGGTGTGCTGACAGGTCAGGATTGTGCCACCTGCGGCTTCGATGGCCGCCCGATTCTCGTCGGTCAGTTCTTGGTAGTTGGGCTCTTTGAAGCCGGTGGAGTGGGTAATCACCACCACGTCATAACCCTGAAAGACCTCGCAGGCTCTAACCCCGGTCTCCCCGCCAGTGCTGGCCACCAAAATGGTATTGATCCCCAGTTCCTCAGCCCGTTTTTTCGCCAGGTCGAGGGTGCGTTGCGTATTCTCCCTCCCCGGCTTTTGAAAATAGGTGGCAACGACTTGAACTTCAGATGACATTGCCTTGCTACTCACTCCCCTCGTACTCTTCCTTGCTAATAAACTGGCCACCAGCAATCTCTCGCGAGGTCACGCGGCGTTGGAGATCGAAGGTCAGCTCCACCTCGATGGACTCAAAGCAGTTCCGACTGCCGATCAGCACCTTGCGCGAAAAGTAGCTGGCGACACGACCCTCATCGTCGTAGTTAGGCGTCAGATCGTAGCTCAAGTCAACGCGAGTTCTGATCTTCTCGCCGCACCTATGACAGCGCACGTAGACCCAAAGCGCCTCTCCTTCTCCAGCACCTTTGGGTGATAGCGCGGCTGCTATCTTCTTCAAGAAGCTCATGTTCAGCCCTCCATTAGTTTATGATTGAAAGTAGGGAACAATGAACTTGAACAGGCAAATCAGGTCCAGTCCGAACAGGCCCAGGTAGGGCAAAGCGAAAACCAGATCATCGTATTTCTCAGACAGGAGCGCTTTGATTCCGAAGGCCACTGCCACACCACCCAGCAATAAGATGCTCAACCTGTTGAAGTCGCCGGTGATTAGCCCTTTAGCTGCCAGGATCAGGGTGCCTGCCAGGAACAAGAGAGCTACCACTTTGACGTTGTCCCTGGCTAATATCTCCCGCAGACCCAAAGCGACGGCCAGGCCAATGGGAATCAGAGCGGGGAAGAGATAGCGTCCCTGGTGCTGAACGAACGTGAGGTTGTACCAGAGGTAGGAGAGCAAAGTGAAGAAAGCCGACAACGCCAGGAGACCAAGGGCCATCCTTTTTTGAGAGGATAAATTAGTGAAATTCGTGTAATTCGTGGCAAAGAGCACCAGGCCCAGCCCCACCACAGCACAAAGCAGGGCCAGGATCAAATAGATGCGCTGGTCTACCAGGATGCCCATCCAGCCGAACACAGCCCAGAAGCTCCTGAAGGTAGTGAGGACGAAATCATGGGCGAATCTGGTTGCGCCGAACTGGGCCAGCCATTCCGCGGTACGAGGCTGGCCAACCACGATGGCGTCGTGCCTCTGCAGCCCCAGGATGTCCAGGCCGCCGTAGACTGAGACGTTGCGAAGGAACCAGGGCAAGGTGAGGAGGAGCGCGGGGAGCAGGAAGCAGGTAGCGGGTAGCAGATAGCGGCGCAAGCGTTCGGCAAGTAGCGCGTTTCCCCTCCCCCGGAGGGAGGGGACAGGGGAGGGTGGGCCTTCCGTGTCGCAGAATCCACCCCCTCCCAGTCCTTCGGTTTCACTCAGGACAGGCCTCCCCCTCGTAGGGGGAGGAGTTTTGCCGCGTTGTTCCAGCCAGCCTTCTTTAACTACGACTGCGACCAAAGCCACTGGAATGGCAACCAGGGTTGTTATCTTGGTCAGCAACCCCAGACCCATCAGCACGCCCAGCCCGACGAATCGCCCCAGCCCCTCGGCACGCCCCCGCATTGGTCGCGTGGTCAGGTGGTCAGGTGTCTCTTTCGACCATCTGGCCATCCGACCATCCGACCATCCGACCAATTTGACATACCTCACCAGCATCCACAGAATCACCGCCAGGATCAACTCCGCCAGGGTGTCGTTGTTCACTGCCGCGGTGATGGCGATGTGCATGGGGACGAAAGCGACGAAGGCGGTGGTGCCGAGGGCCACTGCCTCGTCTTTGGGAAAGATCTCTTTGGCGATGTGATAGGCTACCCACAGCAGACAGCAGCCTAACAGGACAGAGAGCAGGCGGAGAGGTAAGAGTCTTCCGGCGAAGAGCTTGTAGACAGCAGTGGCCAGGACGTAGTAGAGGGGCGGCTGATGGAACTCGTAGCGGAGGGGCTCGATGGACATCTCAGGAGGGAAGCGCCTGGCTTTGATCTCCTCCAGGTAATGGTGGGGATAGTCGCCCATCTGGAGGACGGGGAAGCGATAGTTCTCGGCCAGGTACTTGATGTAATTGTAGTGGGCCGGCTCATCGGGAACCTGCCAGGGAGGCGTGTTGACAGCGTAGAGGATGCCTGTGGTCAGGTAGGTGGCGATGATGAGCACTGTAAAGAAGTAATGAGTAATGAGTAATGAGTAATGAGTTTCCCCATTTCTTATAACTTGTTCCTCGTTACTCATTCCTTGTTCCTCGTTACCCATCACTCATCACTCGTCAATCCCCTCAGGCGCGCCAGTTCCTCCTCCACGATGCTTTCATCAAGTTTCTTGAACAGCGGCTCAGGCTTACGCAAGGCCTGGCCAGCGGGCAACTGGCTGGGGGCCCATTCCAACTCCAGACCGTTTCCATCATAGCGGAGAGCCTGGTGGGTTCCGTGTTCCTCCTGGAGGGTCTCGATGTACTGTCGGCCCATGATGTCCCCGTCATAGCCCAGGAAATGGTGCAATTCCTGGGAGGAGAAGGGTAGGAAGGGGTAGAAGAGAGTCTTCAGCGAGTCTATCACTCGCAAGGCGATGTAGATGGTGGTGGCCGCCGCTTCCCGATCCTCCTTGATCTGGAGCCAGGGGGATTTCTCGTTGAGGTAACGGTTGGCCTCGTGAGCCAGGGCCATGACCTCGCCCAGGGCCACTTTGAGCTTGCAGCCATCCAACAGTTGGCCGACAGGCTCGAAAGCGGACTCTACCTTGTCCAGCAGGGCCTGGTCCACCTCGTCCAACTGGCCCGGCGCTGGCACCTGCTTATCGAAGTTTTTGTAAGCGAAGGACAGCACCCGGTTGGCCAGGTTCCCCCAGGTAGCCACCAGCTCGTCGTTGTTGCGACGCAGGAAATCGGCCCAGGAGAAATCGGTGTCCCGAGCCTCAGGGGCGTTGGCGGTCAGGTAGTAGCGCAGCGGATCGGGGTCGTAGCGCTCCAGGTAATCGGGCAGCCAGACAGCCCAGTTGCGGCTGCCGGATATCTTTCGTCCCTCCAGGTTCAGAAACTCGTTGGAGGGCACGTCGTAGGGCAGGTTCAGTTCTCCTTCTTCAGCGTACAACCGCTTGGTTCCCATCAATATCGCCGGCCAGATGATGCTGTGGAAGGGAATGTTGTCCTTGGCGATAAAGTAGTAACTGCGGGCAGGCTCGTACCACCACTCCTTCCATTTCTCTGGCTGTCCCGTTATCCTGGCCCACTCGACGCTGGCCGAGAGGTAGCCGATCACGGCCTCGAACCAGACGTAGATGGTCTTATCCTCGTAGCCCTCCACTGGCACAGGAATGCCCCATGCCATGTCGCGGGTGATAGGTCGGCCTTGCAATCCCTCTTTAAGATAGTTGATAGTGAAATTGTAGACGTTGGGCCGCCAGTAGATTTTGTCCTGCCCCCATTCCAGCAGTCGCTCGTTCAGAGCGGGGAGGTCGAGGAAAAAATGCTCCGTCTCGCGGACCACGGGATGGTGACCGCAGATCCTGCAGACAGGGTCAATGAGCTCGGTGGCATCCAAAGGGTGGCCACAGGCCTCGCACTGGTCGCCGCGGGCGTCTTCACTGCCACAGTGGGGACAGGTGCCGTAGACGTAGCGGTCGGGCAGGAACTTGTGACAGTGCTCACAATAAAGCTGCTCCGTTGTCCTCTGAAAGAGATAGCCGTTCTCCAGGAGCGTCAAGAAAATATCCTGAGCGACCCGGTGGTGGTTCTCGGTGTCCGTGTGGGTAAAGAGATCATAGGCCAGGCCCAGCTTGATGAACCCGCCCAGGAAAGTCTGATGATAGCGTTCGAAGACCTCCCGGGGAGAGACGCCCTCCTCGTCAGCTCTGACGGTGATGGGCGTGCCGTGGCTGTCCGAGCCAGAGACCATGATGACATCGTTTCCTATCAGACGCTGGTAGCGGGCAAAAATGTCCGCTGGCAGGTATACCCCACCTACGTTGCCCACGTGGACATAAGACGATGAATAGGGCCAGGCAACGGCCACTAAGATCTTCTCTCCCATCTTGAATCCTCCCTCTTATGTAAAAAACGGGTAACGAGAAACGAGTAATAATGAGGAAACTCGTGACTCATTACTCGTTCCTCGTTACTCCTCAGATCAGCAGAGCTCGTTCAGTCAAAGGCCCCACTCCTTTTTTCCCAGCCTAGCAGGAAGTCCGGTATATCTGGATAACCCTGGTTGTGCGCGAATCTCAACATGACCCCGAGGTGGAAGCTGTAGACCTCATTGGCGGTGAATTTCTCACCATCGTAGAGATTCATCGGCAACTTGCTGACCACAACCCACCACCACTCTGGGGCTCTGCTCAACCAGGCTTCGCCAGGCGTGAAATCTACCCTGTAGACCCTGGCTTCGATTGGGTCGTTGGGCGGGTCGAAAGAGGCCGCCAAGACCGTCTCTCCGGCCTTGCCCTTGGCCTCCGCCTCGACGTAATTCTTTACCGCTTCTTTTTCATCCATGCTTACCCTCCCCCGAATAGTATACTGGAGTCTGGCGAATTTTTGACCCTCCCATATCTTGGGGAATCCGCTCGATTGCCCCCACGATGTAGGTTCGTAGTTGCCACTTCAGTGGCTTTTGCCCCGCTGAAGTCGTCACTACGAGCCAAAAACGCCAATGTCCAGTAGTATACCAGACTTTAACCCGTTTGGCAAGAACCGAAAAGCTGTGTACCGAGATCACTCGGTTTTCCGCATGACTGCGGGCAGATAGACCTTGCGTGTTGATCTCAAGGAGATAGCCACAACCTCGGTCTCCATGACGATGTCCTCCACCTCCCAGCCTTTGGCTTCGGCCAGGGACTTGAAGGCGCGGCGGAAGATGAGCCTGGCTTCCACCTCAATGTCGCCTCCTCCTTCGGGAACGAGGAAGTCGCAGGTCGTGGTGTCGGCCTCGAATGCGGCCAGGCGGTTGTCGCTCTGGATGAGCGCCTGTTTCCAGTAGCTGGCCACGGGCGCTTCCCCGCTCACTACGTCCCTCAACACCTTGGCGTAGCCCTTGCCGGGCCAGCCGGCGTAGTCGTCGGGGTCAGGGCCGACGCCGCCCCAATCGGGCACTGTTGGACCCGCCACCTGCACCAGCTCCCGCCCCTGGTCATCCGTGGCCCGCACCAGCAGGATCATGTTGCGGGCCGGGAAGTCGGTGGGCACGTGGTGGCCGGCGTCGGTGTTGGTGATGGTCACAGAAGCTCGCAAGTTATCCGCCACCTGCCGGGCCGAGAGGGTCATACTGACCGTGTTCTGCAATAACTCCACATTGGCCGCGCCGGGCTGGAGGTGCGAGGCAATGGTTTGTGGGTCGCGAATCAATCCGCCCTTCTCCGGGAAGACGAAGTAGTCCACGCCGGTAGGCTTCATGTGGCAGGTCTGACATTCGATGCCCATGGCCGGGTAGGGGCTCTCCAGCCACTCTCTAAACGATTCGTAGATCGGCGTGCCCCAGAAGCTGAACTGGTGGCAAGGGGCGCAGAACTGGCTCTTCTTCTCCAATTCGAGATAACTGACCCGCCGGGTGACGTCGTCGAAGGGGCCGAAGAACATGTGCGTATCGGGGGGAGGACGGTACAGGCGAAAAGACAGGATCCCCGGCGCGTTGGGATAGGGCAGGCCCGTGGCCGGGTTCAGATAGGCGTATCCGATCTTGTGGCAGAAGTCGCAGAAAACTCCTTCTGTCTCGACCCCCGCCAGTTCGTTCACGTCGGTGATAAAAGGCTCGTCGTCGGTCGCTGCTCCGGGCGCGTGGCAGGTAGCGCAGTTGCCGGCCGTGCCGGGGAAGTCGAGCTTGTAGCCAGGGGTAACGGTGGCCGTGCCGCTGAGGTTGGTGCCGTTGTACATCGAGAAGAAGCGCGCGTTGACGCCCGACTGCGCGTGGGCGTTGTTCACCCACTGCGGGAAGGCCACCATGCAGTGCTCGCAGGCGACAGGCTCCTCCGGATCAGCCATGGAGGTGATCCACTCGTAGGTCGGGTCGTCTCCGGCAGGATGATGCCTGATGGTGATAGTCACTCCCGTTTGAGGCGGGACGACTTCCACTCCGCCTGGGTAATAGCCCCCCTGCCAGGCAGTGATGGTGACGGAGATCCCTTCGGTCAGGCCGCCCAGGGTGAAGCTGCCGTCGGCGGCACTGGTGGTGCTGTTGGCTGTGGTCTGCTGGCGCACTACGGCCTCGACGACCGGGCCGTCGGCGTCCACGACCACGCCGCTGACGGTGCCAGAGGGATCAGCAGACACACCGCTCAGCAGCAACCCCAGTCCGATCAAAGCCAGCGCTAAAGTGACGAGCAATACAATCCAACGTCGAGTTTTCATATCGTTCAGCCTCCTTTCAAGATCAACGGCAGGTAGACTCTGTTAGATAAGTCGGGCAGGGCCTCTCTAACGAACACCTGCTCGCCCTGGACAGTGATCGTGTTCGCGCGATAGTCCACGCTGCCGCCACTTTGCCCCCGCAGCAGCAGGCCGATGGCGAAGGTGTCAGCCAGGCCCGGGCTCCCATCGTCTCGCCCCACGAGGTCCAGGTTGGGGAAATCGTTGTAGAGCGTGACCGGGTCGAAAGTGATCTGATACGTGCCACCACTGGGCGTCACCTGCCCGTGCTCCAGGATGTAGCCAGGCATACTGATGGTGTAGTCCACCGTGGCCCCACTCAGGCCAGCGGGCACTTCTCCGGCGATGGTGATGGGAGTGACCTCTTCGCCAAAGGATAGGAAGCCCGGCGATGGCGAGGACACGTCCAAACGCGGGGCGTCCCCAGGTACGACGTAGAACCAGTAGCGGCCACCCTCGCTGCCCATCACGTCGCCGGAGGGGCAGGGAAGTGATGGATCGAAGGGGTTGTTTGGATCACAGTATACCTCCTGGCCGCTTCCGATTTGCCCATCGTGCCAGACCCGCACGTCCACCGACCACAGCCCTGGCTCATCCACCACAAAGTCATCATCCGGGTCGTAGAAGTAACCCACGCGATTGGCCTGCCCGCCAACGAGGTGTTGAGCCCCGCTGGGCGCAGTGACTGTCACCGCCACCTGGCTGTCGAGGGTGGGCATGATGTGGCCAGCGAAGTGGAATGTATCGCCCACTTCGAGTACGGCGCCGGGACGGACACCGGTGGGCAGGATGAAGATGTGGATGTCCTCACCTTTGAGAGTGAGGATCGGCCCGCCTTCGGTGGTCCAGCCGCCGTTGCCGGGACCAGCGAAGGGCGGCATCACCCGGCTGCCGGTCGGATCGTCATCGGGAATAAAGATCCACCCCGTACCCTGGCCCAGGTACTCGTTGTGCCCGCTGTCCAGGTCACGATAGACCGCGCCGACGTACTGGAACTTGAAGTCGTTGGGCTGGTCTCCCAGCACGCCGACGCCCAATTGATCGTCGTACAGGGTATCGAGCCGCCAATAGCCGCCGGTCTGGCCGTCCTCGGCCACCACCTCGCGCACGCGCACGCCGGGCCGCTGAGAGTAACGGTAGCTGTAGGCGATCTGATCCGCGTCTTCGGGCATCATTTGTACCGGCCGCCCCGAACGGGTGCTGGTGAACAGCGGAATCTCGCCCGCGTCGAATCGCTCGCTGAGGCTGCCGGGGGAGCTCAGGGGCAGTTCCTGGCGCTCTGCCCGGGCGCGAACGGCGGCTTCAATGACGCCCACCGTATCCTGCACGCTGGCTCCCAGGAGGAGCGAGTCGCCCCCATAGGGGCCATCGCTCATTCGGCTCCAGTAGATGTCCCCGTTGAAGTAGGGATTGAAACTGTGCGAGATGGCCCCATTGGGGATGTTCAAGTCTCGGCTGTTGACAAACCAGTGGTTGGGGATGTAGGGGAGGCTGTCCAAACCGCGCCGGCCGTGGGCGATTAGATAAGCCTCGTTTTCCGGGGTCATGACCACGCCGCCCCAGGTCATGGCGCCCATGTAGAGGGTGCCGTCGGGGTCGGTGTAGATAGCGGTCAGGTCTACGCGGTATTCGCCCGGGTGGGTGAGGGATATTGGGTATTGGGCATTGGGGAGGCTGAAGTAGCCGTAGTCGTTGGCGTGCCCGCTGATGGTGTGGGTGATGGCCTGGGCTGGATCGGAGTCAGGGTAGAGAGTGAGGGTGAGGGTTACGTCGGCGGGGACGCGGGGGTAGAATTGCATGGTCGGATTGAAAGCGTCGCCCACGGCCAGAGGGGTGCCGGGCAGCACGCCGGGGTCAATGTCCAGCGGGTGAGCGATCCACAGGTCGTAGGTGCCGCCACCGGCGTAGGTGTTGCCCCAGATATCGCTGACAGTGCCGGTCATGGTGATGACGTGATGGCCGTATTGGTCGAAGGTCACCCGAAACCGGTCGGAGGCCGCTTTCAGCGAGTACACGTCCTCCAGTTGGACGGTGCCGCTGTTGAGATCGTTGCCGGCGCGGGTGGTCCTGGTGCGGTTGAAGGACTGGGCAAAGGCCTCGCTGCCCAGGACGCGTACCGTACCGTCGGGCTGTTGGATCTGGACACTGAGTTGGCCACCAGGCAGCTCGAAGGGGAGCAGTGGGGGGGCGGGCATGCGCCGGTCGGTGAAGGAGATCATGGGCAGGAACGGCTCCAGGCGGTAGATGATGGGCTGGCCGCTGCGCACGTCCACCGGCGGCGTGTAGTAAGGCGCGCCCTGGGAGACGATCTGGGAAGCCAACTCGAAGGTTCCCCGATCTTCCCGCGCGCCAGCGCCCCGCGTGCCCTGCACAAAATCATCCATCAGCAGCCGCCAGATGAGACGCGGCGGGTCAACAGTGCCAACAGTGATAGGCGGCAGCAGGGCCTCGTGGGCGTTGAAAGTGTATTGGGTCACGTTGGCCGCCAGCCAGTTAGTGCTGGTGGGCACGCCGCTGAAGTCGAGCCAGAAGGCGGGGCGGTAGATACCGGGCAACACGCCCTCTGGCAGGCGACCGGAAGCGTTCAGGTCACCTTCAATGACGTGGCCACCGTCGTAGTGGAGGTTGGTGACGTCGAAGCGGCTTTCCAACCCTACGCCAGGGCGCCCCGGGCGTTGGATGGGGAAGCCACTGGGGGTGAGCAAGGTGGACATGAAGTAGTTCTCCGCAGCCAGAGGTTGGCCGTCCTGGTCGAACAGCATCGCCAGAGACAATCCGCCTTGTACCGAGATCGCTTCCACGTCGGTGGTCGTGGTGATGGCCGGGCTGTACAGGCGGATCGTGCCCTCGACCTGGAACGTATCGCCGGGGGCGTAAGCCGTGCCTATCGCTGGAGGCGTGCCCGGCCCGTCGTAGAGATAGACGTTGAGGCCGCCGTCGCCGTCGCCGATGAGCAGCGCCCCGTCGGCGACCGTAGGGGTGGCATGGTGGCCGACATCAATGCCGGGATACGCGGTGGTGACGAGTTCCCAACTGGGACTATCCGCCGCGCCCGTGTTGCGGACGTAGGCCAGCGAGCCGCTTTCCAGGCCCACCAGCATGTCCAGGTCGCCATCTTGATCCACGTCAAAGAAGGCGGGGGCGCTGTACTCGCCCAGGTGTAGATCGGCGTAGGGCTGCACAGGCGCGGCCCAGTCCGGCGCAGTGGGCGTGCCTGTGTTCTCCACGAAAGTCAGCGTGCCCCCTTCGTCGCCGATGAACAGGTCCAGGTCGCTGTCGGCGTCAATGTCCACGAAGACGGGCGTGCTCCAGCCTCCCACGTCCAGGGCCAGGAAGCGGTCGGTGACCTGGGTCCAGTTGGGGGTGTCGGCTGCGCCATCGTTGCGGTAGTAGTGGATGTTGCCACCCGCGCCGACTCCCTGCCAGCCACCCTCACCGATGAACAGGTCGTAGTCGTTGTCGCCGTCAACGTCGGCGAAGGTGGGGAAGGCGTGAGGGTGATTGGTCCAAGGCAGCGTGAGTAGAACGCCGTCGGGCCGCCAGTCGGGGTTGGTGTTGTCGCCGACGTTGGTGTATTGATGGACGTTGCCCCAGACCTGACCCAGCAGCAAATCCAGGTCGCCGTCGTCGTCCCAATCCGCCAGGGCAGGGGCGGTGTCGCCCGCCAGGTCGAAGGGGAACAGGAAGGCCTGTTCGCTCCAGGAAGATGGCTCGGTGAGGTGGGCATCCACCCTCCCCCAGCCCCTCCCTGGAAGGGAGGGGAGAAAGCTCCCTCTCCCTTCCAGGGAGAGGGTTGGGGTGAGGGTGGAAATGCCGTGGCGGAAAAAGCGCAGCACTCCCCAGTACTCCGCCATGACCAAATCGCTCTCCCCGTCCCAATCCGCCAGGGCGGGGGCGGTGTCGCCCGCCAGGTCGAAGGGGAAGGGGAAGGCCTGTTCGCTCCAAGAAGATGGTTCGGTGAGGTGGGCATCCACCCTCCCCCAGCCCCTCCCTGGAAGGGAGGGGAGAAAGCTCCCTCTCCCTTCCAGGGAGAGGGTTGGGGTGAGGGTGGAAATGCCATGGCGGAAAAAGCGCAGCACTCCCCAGTACTCCGCCATGACCAAATCGCTCTCCCCGTCCCAATCCGCCAGGGCGGATGCGCTGTCGCCTCCAAGGTCGAAGGGGAAGGCCTGTTCGCTCCAGGAAGATGGTTCGGTGAGGTGGGCATCCACCCTCCCCCAGCCTCTCCCTTCCAGGGAGAGGGTTGGGGTGAGGGTGGAAATGCCGTGGCGGAAAAAGCGCAGCACCCCCCAATGCTCGCCGATGACCAGGTCCGTGTAACCGTCACCGTCCCAGTCGCCCGCGCCGGGGCTGGTGCCGCAACTGCCGCCGCCGTAGCCAATGGGGTCAGCAGCGTGGCGCGTCCAGGTGGGGTTCACAGGTGTGCCACCCCGCTCATACCAGACCAATTGCCCGCACAGCCCCACCAGCAGGTCGAGATCGGTATCGCCGTCGAGATCCACGAAGGCTGGTTGAAGCCCCTCACCTTCCTCGCTGATGTTGCCGTAGCTGCTGGTCTGCTGCGTCCAGACCGGGTTGGTGGGCGTGCCGGTGTTTTTGAAATGGTAGAGCGTGCCGCCTGCGTGCCCGACCAGCAAATCCAGGTCGCCGTCATTGTCGAGATCGGCCAGGGCGGGAGCGGCGCCATTCCCAGCAGTCAGGGTGACGTCGGGGGTGCCGTCACTATAGCGGATGGATACTGTACCGTGGCCTGCGCCGACGAACAGATCGGGCACACCGTCGCCCGTCACGTCGGCCAGGGCCGGATAAGCCCAGTCGTCGGTGGCCACATCCGCATAATCGGCCGCCTCAAACTGCCAATCGGGCGAGGTGGCACTGCCCTGGTTACGATACAACACCAGGTGACCGGAGCGTTCACCTACCAGCAAGTCTAAATCGCCGTCGTCGTCCAGATCGCCCAGGGCGGGGTGGGTCCAGTTGAGGCCGCCCAGGTAGAGGCCCGGCACTCCCTGGCTGTCGTAGGTGCCGGTCAGCACCCGCGTCCACTCCCCCTCGACGATGACCGGGCCGATGGTGCCGGTGATGGCCCAGGCCGAGCTGACGTAATTGCGAGTGTTGGCGGGGTCGTCCGTGAAGAAGTCTATGGCCCCAGCCGCAGCGAAGGGCAGCTCATAGTCGCCGCCGACGTGGGTGTGGGGCACGTTGATGATGGTGCCGGGGAAGGGGTTGACGCCCTCGGAGATGCCAACTTCCAGGTCGTTCCAACGCCCCAAGCCCCAGCCATCCGGGCCGTGCTTGACCATGATCGCCGAACCGGGGGGCGCGTAGATGCGGGCCGTGAAGCTTCCATCGGCCTCAGATACAGCACGGGCCTGGTGGCTGGAGTTCAGGTTGACCAACAGCACGTGGGCCAGTGGCAGGACCGCGCCGGATGTGCCGGTGACGATGGTCTGGCCCAGGTCATCGGGTGGGCCGATGGTGATCTTCGCAGCATCTGGCGGGTCGTATGGAATGGGATTGACAAGGGTAGTGTCGAGGACCATGATTGTGCTCTGGTCGGCGGTGCGCAGGTCAAAAACCTGGGTAGTGGGATAGTACCCGGCAGGAACCTCATAATGAACTGTCACATAGTAGACGTCGGGTGGAAGTACGCTTTGGTAGTACTGACCCTCATCTGACCACTCGACGCCGTACCATTCGCGTTGAGGGTCGGGTCGCCGGATCATCGGCTGTGCCTCGAGCCAGACGCCGCCGAAGAGCGGACTGCCGTCACTGCCGATCAACTGTAGCCTGATCAGGTTACCGTAGGTGAGGACGATATCTCGCGTGAAGCTGGTGGTGATGCCATCCATGCGAAAATTTACAAGGTGCAGGCGGGTGGACACCTGCGGGCGGACGTGAAACCGGAGCTCACCATCGGTCTCAATGCTCACGCTGTAGAAACCGTTGGCGTCCGTGGTGTCCTCCTGCCAATCCTGGGGTGAGCCGACACCGATCCAGACATCGGGCACGGGGCCGCTGGGTCCAGTGATGGTGCCGGAGACGGAGATGGTGGCAGAGCCAGAAATGGCTGGAGGTTCGGAGACGATGGCAGTGGGTTGTTGTGACGCCAGGCTGACGCCACAGGCGACCGCCAGCGTCAGAACAAGCAGACCAATGCCCCAGATAATTCGTTTCTGTAACATGACCGATAACCCCTTTCGCTTCAGGATAAGCCCTTCGAGTTACCTCAGGACAAGCCCTTCGAGTTACCTCAGGACGAGCCCTTCGAGTTACCTCAGGACGAGCCCTTCGAGTTACCTCAGGACGAGCCCTTCGAGTCACCTCAGGACAAGCGGCAGGTACACCTGGCGTCCGGGTTGCGATTCCAATGATAGGGCCATCAATCGTTGTCCCTGCAGCGTCACAACGCGAGCCCGGTGGTGGGACTGTCCATTGCCATCCTGCCCCGACAGCAGGAAGGAGAAGGTGAAAGTGTCGGCCAGAGACGCGCTTCCCTCAGGCTCGACCACGTCCAGGTTGGGGAAGTCCCGGTGCAGGCGCAGCGGGTCGAAAGTGTAGCTGAACCGCTGCCCTGAGCCTTGTCCTGAGCTCTGTCGAAGGGCTGTCGAAGGGGTATCCCCCTCAATGGTCAGTTCCCCTTCCTCCAGGATGTAGCCGGACATGACAACGGTGAAGGCGCCGGTGACGTTCTGCCAGCCAGAGGGAATCGCGCCGCTGAACACCACCGGTACCGGCCCGCTCAAGAATTGGTCACTGGGCACGTCGAGGCTCAAGAGCGGCATATCCTTCTCCACCACGTACACGTAGAACCGCCCATCGCGCGAGCCTAACAGGTTGCCGGTGGGATAGGGCGGGACGACGTTGCCGGCCGAGGTGTAGCCGTCGTGCACCAGGCGCACGTCCACCGCCCAGCGGCCCGGCTCGTCTACCACGAAGTCACCGTCAGGGTTATAGAAGTAGCCATACTTGTTGGCCTGCCCCTGGATGAGGTGCAGGGCGCCGCCGGGAGCGGTGGCGGTGATCCAGACCTTGCTGGCCAGGTTGGGCCACATCACGCCGGAGAATGAGAAGGTGTCGCCCACCTCCAGCACCGTGCCCGGCTGGGTGCCCGTCGGAGTGATGAACAGGTTGACGTCTTCTCCCTTCAGGGTCAGCAGTGGCCCGCCGTCGGGACCGCCGGCTGCACCCTGGAAAGGCGGAAAGCAACGATTGCCCTCCTCCGTGCCCGGCCGGATCAGGATCTCGGTCGAGGCGTAGCCCAGGTACTCGTGGCGAGGTCTTCCGCCGTCGTCACCAGGCAGCCGAACCACCCCGCCCCCGAACTGGAGCTTGACGTCATTTTCCAGGTCTCCCTGGCGGCCGTGGCCGAACTGGCGGTCGTACTTGTAGTCGGTGGACCAGTAGGTACGATAGAACCACGCCTGGCCGACGTAGCCCCGCACGGAGATGCCCGGCCGCTGAGCCAAGAGGTAGAAGTAGCCCCACTGGTCCACCGACTCAGGAAACAGGGCTGGGTCTAGCCCGGTGGGCGTGGTGTTGAACATCGGGATCTCGCCCACCGCCACTCGCTCTGGGATTTCCAGCCCAGGGAAGTGATTGCTTGGGTTCTCGCCCTGCCAGGCCCGCGAGAGCACCAGGTCAGCGAAAGAGCCTTCGGTGTCCTGCACAGTAACTTCCCCGATGATGGAGTTATTGAAATCTGCCACCCACAGGACATCCCCGTACTGGTAAGGGTAGAGGACCATTACCGCCTGGTCCTCCGGAACATCCGGGGCGTTTTCCTTCTGGCCCTCAGGATGGATCTGCGACAAGAAGAACCACTGAGGGCGATTGTCCATCAATTTGGTGACACCCCGCTGGCCGTGGGCCACGAGGGAGCTGTCCGGCGTCTCCACCACCCCAGCCCCCCGCGTGCTGCCCATCCACAGGACGCCGTTTTGGTCCCAGTACTGGGCGGTGATGTCCAGGCAGTATTCGCCGGGATGGCTAAGAATGAGCGAATGAGCGAATGAGCGGATGGACACTCCTGCTGACCCGCTGATTCGTTGATTCGCCGATTCGCCCGGGCTGAAGTAGCCGAAGTGGTTGGCTTGGCCGGCCACTGTGTGGGTGATGGCCTGAGCGGGGTCGGAGTTGGGGTAGAGGTTGAACTCGACGGTGACGGCGGCGGGGACGGCGGGCTGGACTACAACGGCGGGCGAGAGGGCGTCGCCTGCCTCGAAGGGGGTGCCGGAGAAGACGCCCTCCAGGTCCAAAGGCTCAGCCACGTACACCTCGTAGGCGCCGCCGCCCTGGTAAGTGTTGCCCCAGATGTCGTCAACAGTGCCGGTCATGGTGATCAGGTAGCGGCCATAGAGGGGAAATTGGTACTCGAATTGGGGAGAGAGGGTGGTGACCTCGTACAGCCGCTGCAAGGTGCGGTCGGAGCCGATGTAATACTGATAGCGAGGCTCAGGCATCCCGTGCCGGGCCTGGAGGAAGGGGGCGGCGCCCAGGTCATCCACCGCGCCGTCTGGCCGCTGCACCGTCACCTGGAGCTGGCCAGAGGGGAAGGCGAAGGGGATCATGGGCGGTATCGGCTCGGGGGCAATGGACCAGGAGATGGTGGGCAGGAAGGGCTCCAGCCGGTAGGTGATGGGCAGGCGACTGTGCTCCTCCAGGCGGGGCACGATCAGGTGATCGGTCTGGTAAGCGATGCGGGTGGAAAGAGCGAAGTGGCCCTGGTCCTCCCGCGCCGTCACACCTCGCTGGCCGTTGCTGAAAGTGTTGGTCAGCAAGTGCCAGATCAATTTCGGCGGGGCCGGTTCTCCCACGCGGATCATCGGCAGATAGTAGGCTCCGAAGTTCTCGGCGAAGGTCACCTCCAGCCGTGGGGGAGCCTCCCCCTCCGGGACGGACAGCAGTGAGGTGTTGAATAGCCCTCCCTGGAACGGGTCCCCGCCCACCTCGTCCATCCGCAGGTAGAGTGCAGGACGGTAATGCCCCGCAGGAAGATCGGCGGGGATGATGCCGCTGAGATCGAAGGTGACGTGCAGGGTGTGGCTTACGCGGTGCGCCGCCGTCAACTGCACCTGATCCTGGATGGTCAGCGGAGTGTAGCCTGCGTATCGCCACAGGGGATTGTTTTCAACAGGCACGCCGGTGGGGGCCACCAGGGTGGACATGCCCCGGTTCACCCGCTGGCGGGGCCAACCGTCGGCGTCGAAGAACGGCTCCAGGTTGAGAACGGCGCGCAGCCAAATGTCGCCGCTGTCGAAGCGCTCGTCAATAGCTGGCGAGGCGATGGTCACGGCCAGGGTAGTCGAGAGAACGTCTCCAGTAGTGAAAGTGGTAGTAATCGAACCAGTGCCGGTCCACCACCCGCCGTTGCCCGCCCGGCCGGTCAAGTAGTACGGGATGCCGTTCTCTACCCCCCCCCATCCCCCCCCTGGTAGGGAGGGGAGACAGGAGGAGGGCGGATAGACCCACAGGGTGGTGCCGGTGGCCTCGGCCCAGTAGAACTCGCTCCAGTAGCCGTAGCGCAGGTGCAGGGCCGAGCCGTAGGGGGCGTGGATGTCGGCCTCGAAGCTGCCGTCGGAGGCGACGGGGACGTTGGCGAAGTCGCCAGTGAAGAGGTTGACCAGGCGAATGTCAGGCGCGTCTGCGGGCACGGCGCCGGGCGCGCCGGTGACGTGCACCTGGCCTGACTCGTCCGGCGGCGAAATGGTGATGAGGTCGGCCAGCGGTGGTGGCTCGTCGTAGGTGACGTTGCGGGGTAGGGCCTGGTTCTGCGGTGGGACATCGGCCACCACTTCCCAGAAGGACACGTCACCATCTCGCAAGTCAACTGTAGGAAAGGGGTCGAAGCCGGTCATGAAATACTGGCCGGGGGGCAGGAACAGGGTGAACTCGGAGAACTCGTTGAACACCAGCCACCAGCGTCGCCACTCCTCTCCATCCCAGTAGTCATACAGCCTCACGTCCAGCTTGGGGGGGATGTGGCCGGGCCTGGGCACGGGGGCAGGACGGCCGTTCTGGTCCACCACGCGCCCGCTGAGCAGGCGGCCGGGTTCCACGGCGAAGTCCACCCCGCTGGTGTCCTGGGTGATGGTGAGGCGACGCGGAGCCTGGGCCAGCTTGGTGGGCAACGGCGGGACGGCGGTGATGCACACCTCGGCTGGCTCCCCCAGGGTGAGGGTGTAGTGGCCGCTGGCATCCGTCTCCACGGTGTTGCCGAATTCCTGGTTGCAGGGGCTGAGGTAATACATCGTCGCCCCGGCCACCGGGCCATCAGGGCCGGTGACCGTGCCGGAGACGGTAATGGAGCTGGACACAGCGGCGGGTTCGGAGACGGTGGCGGTGGGTCGTTGCGAAGCCAGGCTGGTTCCAGAAGCCGCCGCCAGCGCCAGCACAATCAGGCCCATGGCCAGAGGGCCCCAAATTGCTGCGACTCGTTTCGGCAACATGATTGACTCCCTTGAAAGAAGCGGTTGAAACCGCCTCTGGAGGGCGCGAATGCGCCGGTCGTCCACCGTTCGGCTGATGGTTCGACAGGCTCACCATGCAGCTCACGACGAAGCCTGCGTGGACGATTTCTGCGACCACGTAGGTGGTCGCCCGGCACAACGTGCCCTCACAGGTGCGATTTCAATCGCCATCCAACCTTTTCGCAATGCGCCCAGCAGCATCGCCCTGAGCTGAAGCTCAGGGCTGAAAGAACCAAGCCCTACGGGCTAAAACCCCAGCCCCGAAGCATGTCCTGAGCTTGCCGGGGCCACACTACAGAGCTCCCGCCTGATGAATCAGGCTCAAGAATCCCGTTTACGGGATGGTGGCTTCGTAGCCGTGGCACTTCATGCCACGGCAGGACCGGCCAGCGACCGTTTTCCCGCCGGCTGTCGTCTTAGCTGACGCGCGTAGTCCAGGTTGGGGTCCGTCCTATTCACCGGAGTCCCGAACTTGTTCGGGTTTGTGGCGCCACGCCCCCAACAAGTTGGGGAATCCATCTCCTCACGACCCCAGGGCCTCCAGCAGGAGCTGCAGTTCTGCGGCGTCGTACCAGTTCAAATCTGGATCGGCGGCGGGCGCGCGGTCACAGACGCCGTCCAAGATAGCTTGCAATTTGGGAATCACGATCTGGAGTCGCGATGGAACTTCTCCGGCATCGAGGCTCTGAGCAAGGTCCTGCTGCGCCTCGGCAATGTTGCCTCGCTGGATCGCCTGGGCAACGAAGCCGTAGAGCTGCGCGTAGGTGTTGAGACTCCGCCCACCTGCGCGGCGGTAGGCCAGGTAGGTCTGCACGGCTTGCTGGCGGGCCTGGGCTGCGGCCTGGGGGTCGCCGGCGGCCTGCTCCAGGTTGTGCAGCAGCGCCCACGTTGTCCAGGGTGTGGCGGCGTGGCCGAAGGGCTCTTTGCACGCAATGGCCCGCTCCAGCTCGCGGCGCGCCTCGTCGTACTGCCCCAGCTTGATGAGGTCAACGGCCAAGTTGTAGCGGGCTCTCCCTTCATTGCTCAGATCTTGCAGTCCGACGTACATATCCGCCGCTTGGCGCAGGAAGGTCACCGACTCCTCCAACCGCCCCGTGTCACCGTAGAGATTGCCCAGTTCACCCAGTGTGCTGGCCTCGCGGGCCCGGTCTTTCACCTGCACCCAGATCGCCAGCGACTGGCGGTAGGCCCGCTCGGCCTGGTCGTACTGGCCGGCCTGCCGGTGCACCATGCCCATCTGATGCCATGCCGTGGCGACGGTGCGGGGCTCGCCCAGGCTCTCGAAGATGTCGCCGGCTTCAGCGTAGATGGCCAGCGCCTCGTCGTAGCGTCCCTGCTGCATGCGGACCATGCCGAGTTGGAATGTGATAACAGCGACCTGTCTCCGATCATCGAGTTCCTCGGCCCACCCGATTGCTTCTTCGTAACCGGCCGCCGCCTCATCCAGCCGGCCCAAGAGCATTAGGCAGTCCGCACTGTCAACGATGGCCACGGAAGCCATGCGCGTGGCGCTGGTATCCCCGGCGTCGGCCAGGCGTTGGAAACGCCGCTGCGCCTCGGCCAGGGGCTCCAGCGCCGCTTCGGCCGCGCCCATGAATCGCAACACCCTCCCAAGCCTCCAATGTGCCATGGCGATGCCGTACGCCGCCTCGGAATAGGCGCCCTCCCCGCCGGCCAGACAGCGCTGCAGGAGTGCCTCGGCGGCGGCGTGGGCACCTGGCAGGTCGCCGCCCTCCAGCAGCCGGTCAATGTTGGCGCTCTCGGCCAGGAATCGGGCGTGGCTCCACTCGCCCAGGGCCTGGGCCGCCCCCTCCCGCACCCGGGTCGCCTGGGCCAGGGCCTGGGCCCGGCCCAGGTATTCGAGTAGCGCTTCGACGCTGCCCGCCAGCTCCACCACCTGCTCGGTGGACAGGTTCTCCTGGGCCCAGGCCAGCATACGCAGCAGGTTGGGCAGCTCCAGCAGCGTCAGCCGTGCGGCGAGTTGGGTGTCCTTGGCCTGCTGTTGGTACAGGAAACCCGTCAGTTCCGTCATCGCCTGGCCCCAGCGCGCCCGCAGCGCGTCCCGTTCCGCCTCGTCCAACTCCCTCAGCAGGTAGGCCGGCAGGGCCGGGTCCAGCCGCAGGTGCCCGTACCCCATGTCCTCACCCAGCCCCACGTCAATCAACGCTGTGGCCATGTTCCCAGCCGCATCCGCGTCCCCATCCAACATCAACGCCAACACCGCTATGTTTGCTCCGCCCTGAAACACACTCAATCCGTTTATCCGTTCTCGCACATCCGTTGACAGCCGGCGCAGGGAGAGCTCCACGCTGGCGAACAGGGACCGCTCCCGGTCGTCGGGGTGCCGCTGGTGCAGGTCGCGCATCAGGCCGTGCAGGTTCTCGGTGGTGGCACGCACACCTCGCCGCGCTACCTCCCGCGCCAGCAGCACCAGCGCCCTGGGGTGGCGGTTCACCGCCTCCACCAGGTCGGTGATCTCCTGGGGGGTGGCGCCGGGGTCGGACGGTGGCGGCTCCCAGCCCTCCTGGGCCATCACCTGCTCCACCAGTTTCACGGCGTCGTCCCGCGTCAACGCGCCTAGAGGCGGGATCCGGCCATCGTCGAAGGGGGACGGCAGGCGCTCGCGGGAGGTGAACAGCAGGCGCGTGGCCCCGTGGGCGCCCAGCAGGGCCTGGCACAGATCGAACAGCTCGTCCACCAGGGTGGCGCCGGGCGGCACCTGGCCCTCCGCGTCGGGCAGCACGCTCTCCAAGTTGTCCAGCACGATGAGCGTGGGCTGGTCGGCCAGGGCGCGCTGCACGGGCTGCAGCGCCTTCTCCAGGCTGGGGTACTGGGCCACGGAGTAGCGGTCGCCGTCGGGCAGCAGTTGCCGGCCCAGGGTGTCCAGCACGCCACGGGCGTCGGTGTAGGTCTCCAGGCTGGCGAAGGCGGCGCGCCGGAAGCGGCCGCTGCGCACCAGCCAGCGGGCCAGCTCCACGGCCAGGGTGGTCTTGCCGATGCCCCCCGGCCCGCGCACCACGGCGTATGGTTCCGCGTGCAGTAGCCGCTCCAGGGCCAGGAGCTCCCGGCTGCGCCCGATGAAGGTGTGGGGCGGCGGCTCAGGCAGGTCGCCCAGGCTCAGCCGGCGCTGCCGCGCCTGGAGCCGCTGGACGGTCTGCGGCGGCAGCGTGGTGATCAACTGCGGGTCCCGCTCCTCCTGGTACAGCACCGGCACGAACCAGTCGTGCAGGTGCAGCTCGCCAGCGCCCATGACCGCGCCTCGGTAGGTATCGCCGCTCAGGGTGAGCTGGCCGGCCAGCATGGCCTTTCCCACCGGCGCTCCCCGCGCCAGCTCGGCGTAGAAGGCCTGGACGAAGCGGCGGGCCGTCTCCACCAGCACGCTGTGGCTCATGGCCACCACCGAGGTCACGCCCTCGTCCAGCAGCCTGGCAGCCACGGAGGCCGTGGGGTCCTCCTCGACGTGAGCGGTCTGGCAGGCGTCCAGGAACACCAGCGGGATGCGGTAGCCGCGGATCACCTCGGCCAGCTTCTCGGCGTGGACCAGTTGCATCCCCCGCCGCTCTAGCTTGTGGGTGTCCCTGGGGTCCTCGAAGCACAGCGCCCCCAGGCCCAGCTTGCGGTCGTACACCCCGTGGCCGTCGAAGTGGACCACGTCGAAGGGTTCGCTGGCTTCATCGGCGCGCCGCAGGGCCTCCTCCAGGGCGGGGAAGGTGGGCGGCGTGAGGACAGTGAGCTCCACCAGCTCCCCCAGGTTTTCCACCGCCTCCACCAGCGGCAGTCCACTGCTGCGGTGATCGAAGTAGCGGGTGTGGTCGGCCTCAGGCCTCGGGCTGACCAGCAGGATGCGGATGGGCAGCTCCGTCAGCCGGACGGGCTGGGGCCGGCGATTGGGCAGCCGGCGGCGGACGCGAACAGCGTCCTTGCCCCGGAACAGGTAGCCGCGATCGTCGTGGAGCAGTTCCCAGGGCAGGGTCAGCAGGTCGCTGGCGGCTTCCCGTGCGGCTTTCACGTCCTCCTCACGGCTACCTTTCGGCAGTTCGCTGTCCACAAATACAGAGAACAGCCGCTCAGCGCCATCGCCGGCCTGCCGCCAAGCCGTGAAGACCTCGCCAGCAGACTCGACTCCCAGGGCTGCCTGATACAGCGCCTGTCCCCACTGCGGCAATTGGGCCTCGATGCGCTCGGCCCGCTCCTGGAACACGCCGGTCGGCCACAGGGCGTACTCCTCCAGGTACCAGCGCAGTTCGTCGAGCTCTATGGGGCCCAGAGGCGCGGTGAAGACGAAGCGGCCGCTCTCCACCTTCCGGGCGGCGTAGTGGGCCGGCTGGTAGACCAGAGTGGCCGTAGCCGTGACCTGGCGCTTCCCCTCGCGCAGCGTCACCTTGGGATCGCGCAGCTCCAGCACCAGCTCTTCCACCGGCTGCGGTGCGACGGCCTGCATGGTCTCAGGGTCGGTGGGCAGGCGCTTCCCCAGGGCGGCCAGGATGGCCGGCAGGGCCTCGCTCACCCCGCCGACTTTGAGCTCGATGGGCACGGCCAGGGGCTCTTCGTCGAACCACAATGGCAGGGCTCGTGGTTCAACACCAGGCAAGAGGAGAGGGATCACGCAATACTCGTCATCGTCGCGCTGCTTTTCAACCTCCAGCGCTTTCCGGATCTCCCGGCGCACCCACGGGGAGTTGATGGTGCGGGGGCTGAGGACAACGATGACCTGGCGCGCTTCCTCGATGGCCTGTTCGACCTGGCGGGCCAGCTTGTCGCCGCCGCGCAGGTTACGTGAGTCCACCCACACGCTCAGGTCCAGGCCCTCCAGGGCCAGACGCAGGTCTCGGACGAAGGCGTCGTCCGCTGTGGCGTGGGAGATAAAGATGTGGCCAGCGGTCATGGGACGTCCCCCTTATTGTCATGCTCATAGCCGATACCAAACAGCAATCCCCGAATCCGACTACCGTAGCGATTATACCACACCACTTGCGCCAACGCAACTGGGTACGCCCCATCATTGTGCTACCTGGCAAGGCTCATCAGAGCCAGGCTGACCATGCGGCCCGTCACGCCGAGGCGATATGGATCTACCTCGTCGGCGATCTCGACCGGCCAGTTATCCTCGCTGGCTCCTCGCCAGGCGACCAGCAAGGTTGGGAGTCCAGTTTCGTGGAACAGCGCCTGGGCGCTCTCCCCTGATTGACCTCTGAGGGCCAAGCGCCCATCTATCAAATCTTCTGTGGCCATCATGCTAAACAACAGCAGTCCATCCTGTTCCCATTCACCATGCGCTTCCAGGTAATACCCGCTGCCGCCGCCAACGGCGTCCAATTGCAGCATAGCCACTGTTTTGTCCAGCGGGAGAACCGGGATGTAGCTATCGCGCTTGCCGCCCGGCTCCAGGCCATAGGCGGCGAACTTCTCAGCGATGTATGCTGCGGCCCGCGCTCCACCGTCCTGCCCAATGCCGCGCCCATCCATCTCGGCCAGGGCCTCGACGTGCTCGTAGGCGAAATCGCCGTTAAAGGCCTGGGCCACCCCGGCGAACCAGGGCGCCGGGCCGGTGTTGTTGATGATGAACACAGTGGCGAAGGACACCCCGGCGATCACCAGCAACATGCGCTTCCGCAGCAGGAAGCCGGTGCAGAGGCCAGGGCCACCACCGGGGTCTGACGAGTATTCACCGCGTCCAGCAAGCGGCGGCCCATGCCCGGCCAATTGAAGCGGAAATCGCCAGGGCCACCAGCAGCAAGCCCATGCTGTTCACGTAGGCCTCCCCAAGAATATCCCTGACCGGTACCAGACCGCTGGCGATCCTCATGGCCCCCAAATCCCCCCGCACCGCGCCGGCCAGAAAAGTGCGCGTATCTTGCCAGGCGCGCTTGCTGTGCTGGACCAAATTGTAGTCCGGCCTGGCGATCTCGGAATTGCGGGCCATCCTCATCCCCAGGTTGGAGAAGAAGACAATGAAGACCCAGACCAGCGCTATGAAGAAGATTCGACGCACGATGAAACGAAGCATACTTCCTCCGTGACTATTCACCCATCTGGCAGGATCCAACCAAGAGTTCCCCTGAGTTCCTCAGATCCCCCGTTTGGGAACTCCGGGGAACTCGGGGGAATTCAGAGGGTCTCCTTCCCCTGCTTGTTCGGCAATAGGAAAATGAGGGGCAGGCCCAGCAATGTAATGACCGCGCTGGCGGTGAATGTCAGGCGCAGCCCGAACAGGTCCCCCATGGCTCCAAGCACCACTACCACCGCTGAGCTGAGGACGAAGCTCAGCGACATGTAAACGCCGTTGGCCAGGGCCCGGTTCTCAGGAAAGCTCTCCTGCACCAGGGCCATGACGACAGGGGTGACGGACAGGGCGGTGAAGCCCATCATCAGCAGGAGGGGGAACTGAAGCCAACCCTCGGTCGTCAAAAAGACAAAGGTGAGAAGCGGCGTGGTCAGCATGGAGATACAGAGAATCAGCCGACGGCCCAGTCGGTCGCTCATCGCGCCCCCCAGCAGCGCACCCACCACGCCCCCCGCTTCCAGGAGCGAGAGGGAGGCCCCGGCGAACCAGAGGTCGGCGCCCTCCTCGCTCAGAAAAATGGGCAGGTAGGTGGTCAGCGACTTGGCCATGAAAGAACGCGCCACGATGATGCCTGCCAGCGGGAGCAAAAGCGGCCCCATGCCCCGCAACGCCTGCCGCCAGGGGAGTCCCTGACCGGCGTTGGTGGGCTGTGTGGGCACGTCCTTGAGCCGCACGTAGAGGACGGCCGAGGCCAGGAAGCCGCCGATCATCAGCCAGGGCGTGCCCTCCAGGGTCAGCCAGCGGGCCGCGCTGACGATCACTATAGGCCCCAGGGTACGGCCCAACTCCCCGCCGACCATCCAGAATCCCATGCCCCGGCCCAGGCTCCGCCCCGACAGGTTGCCGGCCATCACCGGCGCCACGGCGTGCAGGCCGGCCGAACTGAGGCCGGCCACCACCAGGAACAGGACCAGCGCCCCGTAGCCCGGCGCCACGCCCAGCAGGCTCATCATCGCGGCTGTCACCGCCGGAGCCAGGATGACCAGGTAGCGCAAGTTCACGCGGTCGGCCAGGTGGCCGATGAAGGGCTGGAGCAGCGACGGTCCCTGCATGAACACCGTCAGCAGCCCGGCCTCGGTCTTGGACAGGGCCAGGTCGGCGATGAAGGCCGGCAGGAGAGGGACCAGGAAGGCAGTGTAGGTATCGTGAACCGCGTGCCCCGCGCTGATGGTGAGCACGCCATCGGCCTGAAATCGTTCGGGTTCAGCGGCTTGAATCGTGGTCGCAGTCCCAGCCTTCGAGGTGCTTTTGATGGAATCGCTTATGGCTGGCATAGTGGCCTATCTCGACTGACTTGTTTGCGTTTCGTCAGTCCGTATGATATAATCTTACACAAATATGGCAGGCGTTGCAGGAGATCCAATTTGCTACGTGAAATTGCGTGTGGGAGGAGATTACCTCGGATAAAGAAATACACGATAATCACACCTCCGGCGACCAGAAGGGGTATTTTGTCTCAGCTTGTGGTTGAATATCGTGTATTTCTACATCCGTGGTACCCTTTCCGCCACCACCCAGATTCACAGATCGTTTCGCCCCTCGTGTTTTCTGCTTCCATTCCTCGGTATTCCAACCAGCAGCGCCAGCGGCCCCAATAACAAAAGCCACATCGTCGCCGCCAAGTCGAACCGCTCGGCCACCAACCCCAGTCCCAGCGGGACAAGCCCGCCCACCAGTCCGAACACGTTGCCCACCGTCATCACCGTGCCGCTCTGCCCCGGCATGGCCGAGTACAACTGCGCCTGGAGGATCGAGTACCACCCCGCGTTGAAGAGGCCCAACAGCCCCAGCAGCACCAACCTGGCCCAGAAGCCCGGCGCCAGCAGGAAGGCAGGGAACAGCACCAGCTCCATCGCCGCGCTCAAACGCAGGTAACGCAGGCCACGCACGCGCTCCAGGAGGGGGATGAGCAACAGGTCGCCCAGCAGCCCCAGCCCCGTCCACACCGCCACTGCTGCCCCCGCCTGGGCCGGCGTCGTGCCCACCATGTCCACCAGGTACAGCGCCAGAAATCCCAGCAGCACGTCCAGCATCAGGTCTGAGAACTCTAGCAGCGTCAGCCAGCGCAGCACCTCGCCCCGCCGCAGCGCGCGCAGGGCGTCCACCACGCCCGCCTTGAAATCGGTCTTGTCGGATCCCCGCTGCCCGATGGCCGACCGAAAGCGGTACACCATCGCCAGCGGGATCAGCGTCAGCCCGGCGAAGAGAAAAAACAGCCCGCGCCATCCCAGGCTCAGCATCGCCGCCGCGCCGAGGGCGATGGGGCCAGCCACCACACCCAGCGACCCGGCCAAGGTCCAGCGCGCCATGTTCTGCTCGTGGCGAGCGGGATCGGTGTCCATCAGCGTCGCCTGCGACAGCGAGACGAACGCGCCAGAGGCCGGATAGAAGATTATAAACGAAATCAGCAAGACGGGGAAATCCTGGCTCAGCGCCGTGAGCAGCAGCGCCAGGGCGAACACCACGCCGCCACCCAGGATGAGGACGCGGCGTTTCCATGTATCACCCAGGATGCCCACGAAAGGCTCAACCAGGCTGCTGACCAGGCTGGGCAGGCCCAGCAGCAGGCCGACCTGGGCGTAACTCAAGCCCAGGTCGGTGCGGATCAGCGGCCAGGCCGCCTCGCGAGCGCCAAAGACAAACTCGTCGAGGAACTCGATGGCTAGCAGGGTGAAGGCGAAAACGGCTGCGTGGCGAAGGCATCGGCCACGTTGCACCACTGAGGGCATCCTACAGCACTTCCCTCATCCGCTCTATGGCCTTCTCGACCAACTGCGTCGAATTGGCGAACGATATCCTGACGTGTCCCTCCCCACTGTCTCCAAAGGCGACCCCTGGGGTGACTGCTACCCTGGCCTTGCTCAAGAGCACGTCGGCGAATTCTATGGAGGACATGCCCGTCGCGGAGACATCGGGGAAAGCGTAGAACGCTCCCTCAGGCTGGTGACAGGATACGCCTGGCAGACTGTTCAGGCCTGCGGTGATGAGGTCCCTCCGCTTTCTGTACTCCTCGACCATAAGAGAGACCGCATCCTGGGGACCGGTTAGCGCCACTATCCCGGCGTATTGGGTAAAAGAGCTGGCACAGGTCACCGAATGTTGTTGAACCTTCAGTATCTCTTTTGCCAAAGGCCCCTTGGCCGCCACGTAGCCCAGGCGCCAGCCCGTCATGGCATAGGCCTTGGAGAAGCCATTGATGACCATGGTTCTCTCCAGCATATCTGGCAAACTGCCAATGCTGATATGCTCGTGACCATCGTACAGGATCTTCTCATAGATCTCGTCCGATAGGACCAACAGGTCGTTTTCCAGGGCCACCCTGGCGATGGTCTCAAGCTCCTGTCGAGTGAACACTCGTCCCGTGGGATTGCTGGGCGAATTGACGATCAGCAGCTTCGACCTGGGAGTCAACGCTCGCCGCAATTTGGCATCCGTGACGCGGAAACCATCTTCCGCGCTCAAGGGGACATGGACCGCCACGCCACTCGCCAATTGCACACAGGGCACGTAGGAGACCCAGGCCGGATCAAGGATCAGCACTTCATCGCCCTCGTCCACGGTGGCCATGATAGTGGCAAAGAGAGCCTGTTTCGCCCCTGGGGTGATGATGATCTCCCCATCAGGGTCGAACTCCAGGCCGTTTTCCTCTCTCAACTTGTCGGCAATGGCCGCCCGCAGCCCTCTCAGACCGGAACTGGATACGTAGTGAGTATGGCCCTGGCGAATGGCCTCCAGAACTGCATCCACGATGTGTGATGGTGTGTCGAAGTCAGGGTCGCCACCGCCCAGGCTGATGACGTCCAGGCCCTGTGCAGCCATGGCCCGGGCCTTGTCGGAAACCGCAACCGTAGCCGAAGGCTGAACGCCGACCACCCTCTTTGAAGCTTTGTGTTTCAGGTTCATTAAGTAAATGCCTCCCTTATCTATTTGCGGATTGGCTTAGGTCTCAAAGGCTTTTTGCCACGAATTACACGAATTTTCACTAATTTTTCCTTTTTCGTGTTAATTCGTGAAACCTGTCCTGAGCCCAGTCGAAGGGTTCGTGGCAGATAAAAAGTGCGTTCTGAAATTCTTGCTCGTTGTGCAAGGATTTGGTAGATAAGGTACTACCGATCCGTGGTTCTCCCAGCGAGCTCAGCGCCCGTCAGCGTCATCAGCGATTAATCAGCGCCTGCTGGATGGCGGGTGTCAATTGCACCAGCAAATCATGGATGGGTTCCAGACCCAGCCCGACCAGGAACCAGGCGGGACCATAGTCCAGCCGGATGAAGCCGTGCACGTGCCAGCGGGCACGGCTGTAGTCCCAGGGGCAGACACCGATGACGCGCTTAAGCAACCAGCCCGTCAGGTACTCGACGGCCCAGAAACCCAGCATGTAGATAACGCCCCGCAGCAGCCAGGGCCAGGCGCGGAGGGCGTTGTGGAGGGGTTCGTACAGGGGCGCGATGAGGCCATAGAGGGGAAACATCCACAGATAGGTGGTGCCTCTAAGCTTCCAGTCTCGCTGCTGCCCGCTGAGCTTCTCCCTGGTCGCGGTCCAGATGATCTCGCCGCACCAGCCCAGCATTCCGTAGACGATGAATCGAAGAATCATGTTGCCCCCGACGTTTGGAATCGCTGAGACCGCTGAGTACGCTGAAGACTGGCTGGCTCCGACAGTCGGCTCCCTCAGCGAACTCAGTGCCCACCAGTACCATCAGTGATTCACGACTCCTCCCTGAAGTTCCGCGTCCATCTGGGTCATGCCTTGCCTCCCCTTACTTCAGACGGTACGTCTGCAGACCAACCCTGGCCAGGAAGGCCGGGAACCCGCACACCATGTCTCGATTGAGTTCCTTGATCTCCTCGGGCAGTTGTTCCCAAGGAACCAGATTGGGATTGGTTCTGTTCTTCGAATCCCTGGGGCCGGTCGTCCAGCCTTCACGGCGGCGCTCGGCCATCCACCGCTGGTGCTCCATCCTGGCCATCTGCTCCACTTCCTCCGGCGTGAACTCGAACAACTCGGCGTCCCAATCGGTCAACGGCGCAAGACCACAACTAACAGCCTTCAGCTTCAGGCCAATGTGATCGGCCTGACGCCGACACGACTCTCGGAATTCCTCGGTTAGCTCCTCCCAGGGAACCATAGCAGGGTCAAGCTGAGGCTCCTCGCCTAGCTTCTCCCGATAGCCTACATATCCCTCGTGGATGGCGCGGGCGATGATCTCGTGGGTGCCGCCGAGCAGCAAGTCCGGCCTGCACGTCCGATCCAGCAGCCCAAAGGCGTGCAGGTTCTCAAAGCCACCACCGCTGCCATTCCTCCCTCCCAGCAGCGTAGCCAGCCCCGCATCCTGTTCCATGCGCACCACGATGGGGATTCCGTGCTCCCTGACCCGCTGACGCAGCGCCAACGCCGCCGACAGGCCCAGCGAGTCGTCATCCAGGCAGACGTACACGATGGTCACGTCACAACGTCCGTCAGGATCGAAAAGGAACTCGGCCCGCTGAAACTCTGGCCAGTGAACGTCCATCGGTTGGGCTACCAGTTCGCAGACCCTCCCCAACTGGGGGTACCGCAAGCACAATGATTCCGTTTTCCGTTCCGCCTCCCGATCAATAATGGTCACGCGCAGTCGCTCACCGGTTGCGGAATGCCTGGCGTGCCAGGCTCTGGCCGCGTGCACCACCAGGCTCTCCCCCATCTGCCCCAGGCCGATCACCAGCAAGTGAGGTGGACGACTTTGCGTTTCACTGAAGGCCGGATGCTCGTTCAGCAAGGCCCGAGCCCCGCTGTCGAAGACGTTGAAGAACTCCAGCCGGAAGGCATCCACCTTCCCCATCTCGATCTCCCGCTCTCTGAGCAAGAGGCAGAGTTGAGGGTCAACGATGTGGAGGATACACGTCAGTGCTTTGCCTTGGCGATCCCCGACCAGTTCGCGGGCATGAACCGCAACCTCGGCGTTGGCGCCGTCGTCGCCGCAGACGGAGACAACGTACTTGGCCCTCTGCACCCGCGCCTGGCGAAGTAGCTCCTGGTTGGTCGCATTGCCGATCAATACGATGGTGCCCTGCCCCCGAGACTGCTCGATCAAGTCGTTGTCTTCGTCTTGCTCGATGGCCACCACCCGATCCCCGCGCTGGCGGAACCCCTGGGCCAACAGGTACCCCTTTCGGCCCAGCCCACAGATCACGACGTGGTCCCTGATGAAGCGTACCCGAACCAACTGGATTTGCTGGTAGAAGATCTCGGCCAATGCCTGCACAGCCGTGTAAGCAGCCACCGCTGGCGCCAACAGCCGTGCCAGCTCCAACTCCCAGCCTTTTGGGCCGGCGACTGAACCGGATTCCAGGGTGAACAATTGCAGGGTGAGGTAGAGGAGGTCGGTGACTGAGCGTGGCTGGCCAGCCGCCGCAGCGTGCCTGGCGAAGCCGATGTAGCCCAGACCCAGCGCGACGAGCCACAGCGCGCCGATGACGAACCAGCGATAGTCTCGCCACTGTTCTTGTACTTGTCGCCGCCAGAACATCGTGAGGCGGTGACGCCACTTTTCCCAGATCGAGGTTTCTGTTGAGCCTGTCATTAACAACGCCTCCTCGCTCATCCCTACTCGCAACGCAATCAAGCCGTTGAACAGCACGACGCGCCCTATGGCCCTCCTCCGCGCCACGCCTTTGCGATGGGTCGCCAGTCAGCATTGATAGTGAACGAGTTGAGTTTCAGGTGCTTGCCGCAGCGAGGGCAGGGAATCTCATTTCCCAGTGCAGATTCTGGAATCTCTGACCACGTGCGGCAATGAGGACAGCCAAAGGCGATAGACGAATCTCGCTTGCGCCGTACCCAAGCGGTAACGATAGTTGGGTCAGAGATAACATTTTCAAGGCGCAGGAAATACACACGCCCCCATTCTTCACCGGCGACAATCGTTGATCCATCAGCCGCGACTGCACAAGCGCTTATACCTTCTTCTGCCCTGAAAGTAGCCAGTAACTCAAAGCTGGCTAGATCCCACACCTTGAGCGTTTTGTCCTCTGACCCCGAGACGGCGCGACGACCATCAGGCGTCACCGCCACAGCCGTGATAGACGGCGCCAGTGGATTGCCATAGTCCCTATGAAGCTTCAGCGTGGCGAGTTCAGTGCCGCGCTCCAAATCCCACACCTTGACGTCCCATGACCCCGAGACGGCGCGACGACCATCGGGCGTCACCGCCACAGCATTGACCGAGCTCCCATGACCTTTCAGCGTGGCGAGTTCAGTGCCGCGCTCCAAATCCCACACCTTGATGTCCACTGGCCCCGAGACGGCGCGTTTGCCATCGGGCGTCACGGCTATGAAACGCGTGACGTAATGATGCATCGTGCCGAGCTCCGCGCCGCGCTCCAAATCCCACATCTTGAGCGTGCTGTAGAATGTTGGACCATGGGGCCTATTGAGCACGCCGCCTATTGACGCCGAGACGGCGCGGCGACCATCGGGCGTCACCGCCACGGCTATGACGGATTCCGAATGACCACGCATCGTGGAGAGCTCCGCGCCGCGCTCCAAATCCCACACCTTGAGCGTGTTGTCACCTGACCCCGAGATGGCGCGTTTGCCATCGGGCGTCACCGCCACGGCATTGACCGAGTCCGTATGCCCTTGCAACGTGGCGAGTTCCGTGCCGCGCTCCAAATCCCACACCTTGAGCGTCTTGTCCTGTGACCCCGAGACGGCGCGGCGACTATCAAGTGTCACCGCCACAGCATTGACACGGTACGCATGATCTTGATGCGTGGCGAGTTCCGTGCCGCGCTCCGAGCCCGCATTGAACCCTTCGGCGCTGCTCAGGATAAACTCCATCGAAATGTCCCACACCTTGAGCGTGTCGTCCCTTGACCCGGAAACGGCGCGGCGACCATCGGACGTCACTGCCACGGCCATGACCTCACGCCTATGACCTTTCAGCGTGGCGAGTTCAGCGCCGCGCTCCAAATCCCACACCTTGAGCGTCCCGTCCCCTGACCCCGAGACGGCGCGACGACCATCGGGCGTCACCGCCACCGCATAGACCTTGCCCGTATGACCTTTCAGCGTGGCGAGTTCCGTGCCGCGCTCCAAATCCCACACTTTGAGCGTGCGGGCATCTGCCCCCGAGACGGCGCGGCGACCATCGGGCGTCACCGCCACCGCATTGATTCCGAGTGCCGACACATAATCCCTACTCCTGACTATATGCCCTTTCAGCGTGGCGAATTCAGTGCCACGCTCCAAATCCCACACCCTGAGCGTCTGGTCAGTTGAGCCATGTGCCCCGGAAACAGCGCGGTGCCCATCGGGCGTCACCGCCACGGCATTGACCCAGCCCGTATGACCTACCAAGGTGCGTATCAAAGGACCACCGGGTGGTGTGAAACTCAGTGTTAACGGGCGCAGCCAGGGATCCTTTTTTGTTTCCTTGATTTGTTCCAGCAACGCTTTGATCTCCGGCTCTTCAAACGGCAACAATCGTCCCGTTAACTGCGTTGCGAGTTGAGTCTTGTCGCCGACAAGTATGTGCACTGAAAGGCGCAGCGCGTCTTGTACAAGTCTCAAACCCTTCTGCCTCGCCGCAGGTATCTCAAGACCAGGAGAGCCAATCAGGTCATAATCATCAATCAGCGCCTGCACACTCTGCGCTGACACTTTTGCCTCGAGGAATTTGAATTCCGTCAGCGTTGCGCACAGTTCATCGCTCAACCCGCCGTGCGCCTGTTGGTAGGGCAACTCGGATAGCTTGCGGAAGTTGGGCGTCCTTCTCTCCTCCTTCTCCATCTGGAGCGCCTGGCTCCCAAAGTGCCGCGCCAAGGCACGATGGCGGTCCCGTTTCTCCACCCCCGCCAAGTAGTCCTCCGCCACCATCTCGCTCAATTGGCGGTGGTAGAAGCTCATTAGGGAGGTCGCATCAGCCGCCCGTTCGGCGAGATAGGGCTCCAGGTCATGATAAAGGCGCGACCACACGACCACCGGCAAACGGTTCACCTCCGGCGACTGGGGCGAGCGGCGGTAGAAGTCGGCCATTACCTCGCCGTCAGCGCCGTCGGCGGACAGCACGTCCAGAAGCTCGTCCTCGGTCAGCCCATTCTTGGCTGCGCCCAGGTATCCCAGGCTGCGCGACACCAACATCTCACCGTGGTTCGCTTCGTCGGATAGCCGCTGAAAGAGGTTCCCGACAATGCCGGGAATGTCGCTGCCCAGGTCGGGCACGCCGTCGTACGAGCGCCAGCGGCGAGCCTCCTCAAAGGCCAGCTTCAGGTACAGCGGCAGACTACAACGGCTGAACTCGTGCAAGACCTCTGAGCTCTGCCCAGGCTGAAGCGTGCGTCCGACCGAAGCAAGCCAGCGGTCCAGCAGGTCAGCACCTTCCTCCGAGGACAAGGGTTCCAGTTCCAGGCGCTGGGTTTCGGGTAGTTTCACCGCCAGGGCGTCCAGACATTCGCCCGGCAGGGTGGACACCACCAGCTTGACGTACTCTGGCAACTGCCGAGGTAGCCAGATCAAGTTGCGGGCGTTATCGGCGTCGGAGAGCTGGTCCAGGGCATCTAGAAACAGGATTAAGCGTTTTCCTGTTGGCACTTTTGCCAGGAAGGCCCGGAAGGTCTCGAGTAGTCCCGGGTAGTCGGGGGGGATCGAGTACTCTTCTTCGATCAGATTCCGGCTTTTTTGCGCTTCCTCGTCGGTACCTTTCACCAGAGCGAGCCGCTCTCGTTTTTGGCGCTCGAAATCGAACTCTTGATACACCTGTCGGCACAGGCTCTCCAGCAAGGCCCGCCCGTTGGAGGAATCGGGCGTCGCGCCGATGAAGCGGTAGACGACCTCCGCCTGGGTATGGGCTTCCTGCGCCTTCCCAACTGCCCGCGCCATCATCGCCGATTTGCCCGTGCCCGACTCCCCCCACACCGCCAGTGGGTGCTGGTTGCCTCCCGCCAGGTAGGTCGCGATCTCTTCCAGGATCGCCTCACGCCCCACGAAGAACCGCGCCCGCTCCTGGCCGAACTCGGCGTGGGCCTCGACCTCCAGCTCCAGCGCGCCCTTTTCCTCCAGTTGCTCGCACTCAGCCAGGATGACCAGGGCCAGTGCCCGCCACACTGCCTGGCAGAGGTTCTGCGGAACGTACTCCTCGGCCAGCATCGCCTGGCAGGCCGCCATCTCCTCGGGTAGCCTGCCGATGTGGTCTGTGGTGATACCCTCGCCTGTCCACTGGGCAGCGTAGTTGTGGATGTTGTGCCCGATCCGCTCGCCTAGTTGCCCCTTCAGGTCTTGCAGCCTTCGGTATGCGTCGGCGTCGAAGTGGCCATCAGCACCGGTGTCCGCATAGTCCTTGGCTGGTGCTCCCGGAAGGTCCTCCTTGACCTCGTCGAGGTTCGTGATGCGGCGGAAGAAGCCGAAGACGTGTTCGTCGGCGTCCTCCACCTGCATAGCCCCGCGCTCGATCTCCTGGTGCGTCGCCGAGGCCTCGTAGCGGAGCCGCGCCTCCGGCGGAAGGTCGAGGCCGGCCACCGCCTGCCGCAGAATCTGCAGCAGTGGCCGCTCCACCTTCGTATGCCAGGTCGAGTAGTCCTCGAACTCCCCCTCCCGTGGCTGCAGGACGTAGACCGGCGGCACGGCATTGTCATCCTGCCGGTACCAGCCCCTTCTGCCCTCGGCACCCTGCTCCTCCCAGCACAGCAACGCCCGCTCTTCTGGCGAGACCCGCTCCAGGATGGCCTCGAACTCGGCTGCTGGAATCTCTTCCGGCAGGGGCTGCCAGCCGTAGCGGTCGCCCAGCAGCACGATGAAGTTAGGCCGGGGAGTGACTCGCTGGCAGCGGGCGATCTCCTCCAGGCAGATCTTCATCGTCTGCTGGTCTAGCGACGCCTCCTCGCTCACCCCCCACCGCAGGTCAATGGCCTGGAAGCGGGTTCCGTGCTGCGTGCACAGCTCGCGCAGCCTCGGGAACACGTTCTCCTGTAGCTCATTGCGCTCCGCCTTCATGTCGCTAAAGGTAGAACTCACAAAGATGCGGAAGGTCCTGCTTGCTTGTGGCATGCGATCTCACCTCTCTCCTCTCGCTTCCTGCTCAAGGAACCGTTGGGCCAGGTACAGGGCGGCGATGGCCGTGGCGTCGTGGAGTTCGCCGGCAGTGCATAGGTCCGCGAACCTCTCCAATGCCACCTTCCGGGTACCCACAGGATGTATCTCGTCTCCCTCCAGCTTGCTGGGCACCAGGCCACGGGCCAGGAAAGCAAACTGCCGCGAGATCAGGTACTTGAAAGGATGGAGCTCTCCCAGGAAATCAATGCGCTCTGCGCGCCAGCCCAGCTCCTCCTGCAGCTCGCGATTAGCGGTTTCCTCCAGAGGCTCCCCTGCTTCCACTTCACCGCCGACCAGGCCCAACATCTCACGGCCGAAGGCGGGCGAGCGTTCTACGGCCAGCAGCACGTGGCCATCGTCGGTCAACGGCACGACCAGGACACCATCGCCACAATGGACGAATCCCACGCCATCACTGTCGGCCATCAGGGTGAAATATGGATCACTGTTGATTTTCTGACCGTGAGGCTGTCTCATGGCAATCATTACCTTACTCCTGCACCGTTTCCCGGCGTAGCCTCACGACGGTGTAGCCGGCTTTGGCAAGTATCCGCGGTATCGCCCGTACCAGGACCCGGTCTTTCTCCTTCTGTTCTTCGGGCAGCTCATCCCACGGCAGCAGGGCCTCGTGTAGTTTCCTCTCTTTGTCCGTCTCTGTCGCATACCGCCAACCCGCTTCGAGCTTCGCCTGCATCCACCGCTCGTGCTCTATCTCTGCCAACTGCGCGAGGTGATGGCCGGGGAATTCGAAGGGAGGCTCGTCGCTGCGGGCAGGAATCATCACGTAGCCGCTGCGGGCCAGCTTGTTGGGAATGTCTCGCACGGCGCCACGGTTTTGCTCTTTCTCCTCCTCAGGCAACTCGGCATAAGGTTTCAGCGAACTGTGGGTCTTGAGTTCATCATCGGTCCTCGGCCCCAGACGGTATCCCTTGGCCTCAAGTTCCTCACAGAACACCTGGTGGTGCGCCTCGGCCAGCTTCTCCAGAAGGTCGCCCTGCAGATCCATCTGCTGCACCAGGGCCAGGAACTCCCGCCCGTCCACGTGCAGGTCCAACTGAGCCTCGGAGGGAATACTGGACCGCTCAAAGGAGGTCTTGCCCGACAGCAGGCTCATGGCGACGATCGATTCCATGGAACGGACGCCGTGTTTGTACTCCCTTGTGTTCAGAAAGGCACGCAGCACACCCGGATCTATGTTCAGCACCTCCTTGTCCTCTTGCTTCCGGCAAAGCTGTGGCGCATCGCGCCGCAGAATCGCACGCAGCAGAATGGCCCGACGGATGATGTAGTATGGATCGGTCATGGCCTGCTCGCCGCTGGCGGCTTTCTGTCGGTTAGGTCCCAGGACGTTGACGTAGCCCTTCAGCCGGCTGACGAAGTCCGGCACCTTGGCCCCCTGCAACTTCTCGGGTTCTACTCCTTGACCAAAGCTGTCCATGCGGTGGCTAGTGCCGCCGGCGAAGACGAAAACCGAGCGGCCGACGGGATGGGTGATCTGACCTTCGCGGAAACTGCCATCCTGCATAGGGGCCAGGAAGTAGCGCAGCCAGCCCAGAGGCTTCCCCGCTAGCGGGGTGTCGAACTCGTCCCAGAACACCAGAGGGATCTTTCCGCTCAGGCCCACGTCCCTCACCTGGTGCAGCGCATCCACCAGCTCATCGGCCGACTCAAATTGGGAGAGGTTGAATTCGAGCACCTCAACCTGCTCAGGAGCCAGCGACTTCGCCACCTGGGTGATGCCAAAGGACTTGCCAGACCCCGCCGCGCCGAAGATGGCGATGCAAACCGGGCGCTTCTGGCGGACGTGGCTCAGGTATTCGCTCACCAGGGCGCGAATGCTGCGGAAGCTCTCGATCTCCCGACGATCTACCGTCAGCAGGTAGCCAAACCGGCCCAGCGGCACATCCTGCAAGGCTACCTCGGCCCCCTCCAACACGACGTGCTCGGCCACCTGGTCCAGATTGTCGCGATAGCGGTCCTGAAGAATGGTCCAGAAAGCGCCCTCAGGAGCCTTCTCGCCCTCGGCTGCTGGCTGAATCAGGAAGCGGACGGGATCTTGTACCTCGACTTCTGCGAACGGCGCTGCTTCCGTGGTCAACTCTTTCGCGATGTCCTCGACGGGAAAGCGCAATTGGGCCTGCACTGCTGAGCCCCGCTCACCATAGCCTTCCAAGTGAAGCTTCCGCATGGCAGCTAGGCCAGACTGGATGCCCTGGTGGACGTCGGGCCGATCCGGCAAGAGCATCAAATGGCGGGCGATACCGGCGCTCAGGCAGGTCGTGTAGCCGATCATGCCGCCGGGGTGATCCTGCTCCCACATGCCTTCGATCACGCTGGGGTCGAAGAACAACGAGCACCTTGGAGCGGCACGCTCCTCGACGGCCTTGCCCTCCGCGTGCAGCCGGGAGAGCAGCACGACGCCCGCCGTGTAGAACGAGACCACCACGCAGGCACAACGCGCCAGACCGTTGACGCGTGGGTTGTGCACCAGCTCCCAGGCGATGTCCTGCGCCGTCCGTTCCCAGGAGAGCCCCTGGCTAATCTGTACCTCTGTTAAGCGCAGGTCGTTGACAGTGGTGACCACGATCAGGCGGTCGGCGCAGTTCTCCCGCAGGTGTTCCCACAACCGGCCCTCAGCCACAGGCTGTGACATCTTCAGGAGAACCCACGGCCGCCTCCCTTCGGCGGTGAGGGCCTGCGGCCAAAGATCGGGGTGGTCGCGAAAGCCCAGATCGGCATCATCGAGCACGATCAGGTCAGCCTCAGGGGTGTCGTCCACCACTCGCTGCCACTTGGCCGCCTCGGCAGGCCCATCGGACAGGCCACGGTCCAATCCCAGGAACTCCTCAACGCGCCATGCCACCTCGTCACCGGACCCGAAAAGCGCCCACAGTGCATAGGAGTGGTGATACTCATCGCGAGGACAGACCCGATCTCGATCTTCAGGGGCATCCATCTGGCGGATCTCAAACTCGGCTCCTCGTTCTTGGGGCAATGTCTTTACTACCTCCTGGATCACGTCGGCCAGCAGTGCCGCTCCTCCCCGTTGCCAGCAGGCGCGCGTCCAGTCCTCCGGATTCCACAGCATGGCGCTATCCGCCAAGCATCGTCTGCGAGCGATGTTCCAGTCCATCGTCACATCTCCTGTGACTACCACCACTTTCTTTGGGATTTGAGAGTTTGTCATGGTTCTAGTCCTTTCCACATCGGTCAGCGAAATCAGCGCCCGTCAGCGCCATCAGTGATTCACAACTTTGAAACAACCACTATCCCCAAAGTTCCCGGTCCCCCATGGGTTGCTATGACCATCCCCGTTTCGGCGAGAAGTATCTTTTCTTCAGGGAAGCCAGTTTGCAGAGCAATCTCCGAAACCAACCCTCTGGCCTCCTCTTCACAGGCAATGTGAGCCACACCCACAGTCTCAGCCGGGAAACAGCCCCTGGCCAACTCTATCAGCTTTTGTTTGGATGCCTTTCTTCCGCGTGGCTTTTCAAGCAGGGTCAGTTCTCCATCCACCAGGGTCAGAATCGGCCTGAGCTTCAGCAACCCAGCCATGACGCCGGTCAGCCTGCTGGCTCTGCCCCCCTTGACCAGGTATTCCACTGTGTCCAGGGTGATGAAAAGGTGCAGGCGTTGCTGTAGCTCTCTGATGGTTTCCACAATACCCTGAGAGCTTTTCCCCTCCTGAGCGGCGCGGGCAGCGGCCAGGACCATGAGACCCTGGGGCAAGGAGAGCGACTTTGAGTCCACCACGGTGACTTGCCCAGCGGAGAATTCCTGGCTGGCCAGGACCGCCGATGAGTAGGTTGCGCTGTGGTTGCTGGTGATGGTGATGCAAACCACCTAGTCGCCAGCCTCCACACATTGACGGAAAGCCTGGACGAAAGCTCCAGATGAAGGAACGGAGGTTGTTGGCCACGTCCTCTCAGCCCTGGCCAGGAAGTCCTTCATGGGGATGCTCTTGTCCTCACATTCTTCCAACCCAAAGCGAAAGTGAAAGCGAACTATGATCACCCCAAGCTCATCGAGTTCCCGTTCAAGACCCGGAGGTAAATCGCAACTGGTATCGGTGACAATTCGCACTCCCATTTTCCTCCTCACAGAGAGAAGCCTTCCAGCTTCCGGAGTTGTTTGAACTGATAGAGGGTTATTCCGCAATCGGCAATGCCAGCAAGAAGGCGACCAAGTCTTGTATCTCGGCCTCGGTCAGCAGGTCGCTCACGTCGTGCTCGTTCTCCGGGCTGGAGCGGGTGATGGCCTCGTAGAGGGTGGCCGCACTGCCATCGTGGAAGTAAGGCGCTGAGTCATACAGCCCGCGCAGGGTGGGGGTGTCGAACGCCGGGCCGATGCGCTCGTCGGCGGTGGCCGTGCCCACGTCGTGGCTCTGCTGGTCGGTGTAGAGAGGGGCGGGATGGCAGGCGACACAGCTTAGAGACGGGTCGTCGAAGATAGCCTGACCGCGCAGCGCGGCCTCCGAGGGCGGTCCCGGATTTGCTGGCGGGGGCAGCGAGTCAATGAACAAAGCCAGGCAGTCGAGATCGTAGGAGCGGCCCTGGTTGGGCGGCTGGTTCAAGCAGTCGGGGGGCGAGAGGGAGCAGTTCATGTCGCCGCCAATCAGGCCGCTGCCAAAGTTCTCCTTCCGATTGGCAAACTCCGAATCGGCCGACTCGTCCCACTCGCCCGACCAGCGCAGCGGGTAGGTCTCGATCATCCCCAGCAGGCTGGTGGTGTTGCGCGGCCCGGCGAAGCCGAAGAACCAGGTGCGCCCGTCCTGCTCGCCCTCGAAATGGCAGGTGTTGCAACTGATCCACTGGGCGCGAGCCAGACGGGGGTCGTCGCTGGTGTGGAACAACTGCTTGCCGTTCAGCAGGGCCGGCGGCAGGGGGATGTCGGTGACGGTGATGACGGAGGTCACGGCGTGGGCAGCGGTGTCAATCACCGAAACGGTGCCCGCCAGAGTGTTATTCACGTAGGCCGTAGCGCCATCGGGCGACAGGACGATGCCGCGCGGGTTGTGACCTACTTCGATGTGGGCCACGCGCTGGCGGGCGGTCAGGTCCACCACGGTGACGTCGTTGCTGGCCGCGTTGAGCACCCACATCTCGTCACCGTCGGGGGTGACGACGGCGTCGAAAGGCAACCCCACGCCGGGCGGGTCCAGGGTGCCCAGGTCAAACTGCTGGCCCACTAGATGCTGCTGCGTCGTCAGGTCAATGAGCGAGACCAGCGGGAAGACGGTGGTGTCGAAGGTGAGGGCACGGTTGGAGGTGTTGGAGCGGGTGTGGGGAACGTAGGCACGGAGGCCGTCAGGCGAGAGGACGATGGACTGGGCCAGGTTGCTGTCGGGCCAAAGTTGGATATTGGAAGATGGAAGTTGGAGGTTGGAGGTTAGAGGTTGGATATTGGGTATTGGATATTGGGTATTGATTGAGTGGCTGGGCGATGCGCTTTTGAGGATCAGGGGCAGGTAAATGCGGGGACGGTCGAGCGATATGACGCTGATCTGGCCGGTGAGGAGGTGGGTGACGTAGAGGGTATGGCCGTCATCGGATATGGCCAGTCCGCTGGGGCGGTCGGCTACGGAGATAGTGTTCACAGTCTCAAAAGTGGTTGTGTCCAGGATGATGAGGCGGTCCGCGCCCTGCTCGGCCACGTAGAGGCGATCCCCGCCGGGGCTGACCACGACGCCGTAAGGCCGGTGGCCAACGGGGATTTCGGTGATGACGGTGTGAGTGGTCAGATCTACAACCGAGACGCTATCCGAACCTCGATTGGCTACGTAGGCCCGCTCTCCCGCATCGTCCACGGCCACGGTGCGCGGATCCAGGCCCACAGGGATCTCGGCGATCTTCTCCTGTGCGGAGGTGTCAACGAGGGAGAGAGAATTGGAATCGGGGTTCACCACCAGACAAAGAGCACCATCTGCCATTACGGCGATGGCGGAGCTGGATCGTTTGATGGGACCGGCAGAGGCCAGCGCAGGGGTGTCAGCGCCAGCGGATAGCAACACACTCGGTGTTAGCAAAGAAGGCAGCAAACGGTCGCTGGGCAACATCAGGGCCAGCAGTAGCCCTGGCAGAAAGATGCGTCTCATGGTAACCCCTCCTGACACCTTCATTCCTCAAATGGCACTTACTTTCTTTTCCAGGCCGCGCGGGAATGAATCCCCGCGCTAAGACAACAAAGCCCCCCTTCGGCGGGCCCTTCGTCAAGCTCAGGAGGGACCTCAGGACATGCTTCGGGGCCAGATTGTAGCCCGTAGGGCTTCGTTCTTTCAGCCCTGAGGTTCAACTCAGGGCGGCGCTGAGGTTATCCTTCTTTGGTCACGGCCACTTGTTGCTTGAGCAGAACACGTGTTGCTCCAGTGGAGATGCCTCCGTCTACCAGAATCGTCTGACCGGTGATATACTCGCTCGCGTCGGAAGCCAGAAAGACGATTGCCCCGTCCAGGTCGCGGGGCTGGCCTGGACGTTTGAGCGGGATGCGATCACAAAGGTATGCCACCCATTCCTCGTCTTCGTACAGAACAGCGGTTTGCGCCGTTTTGAACCATCCAGGCGCAAGACAATTGACCGTAATCCCATAGATTCCCCAGTCGTCCGCCAGGCTCATGGTGAGCTGCTTGACTCCACCGCGACTGGCGCCATACGGAGCCAGCCCAGCGTAGCCGAACACGCTGGTGACTGAGCCGATATTGATAATCCGCCCGTATCTTCGCGGGATCATCTTTTTCGCCACTGCCTGGGCCACAAAAAAGGTCCCACGAAGGTTGGTATCGAGGACGAGATTCCAATCATCCCACGTGATATCAACGGCCGGCTTGCGGACGTTGCAGCCCGCATTGTTCACCAGGATGTCAATCTTGCCATACGCCTTGTAAGCCGCCTCGACCATGTTCTGGATGCTGTCGTGATGACGGACGTCCAGTTGCAGCGGCACGGCTTTGCGACCCAGGGCTTCAATCTCTTCTTTGAATGGCACCAGAGCCTCCCGATGGCGGCTGGTGATCACCAGATCAGCGCCAGCCCGGGCCAGAGCCCGACCGAAGTACTGTCCGAGCCCACGACTGGCTCCCGTCACGATGGCCACTTTTCCTGCCAGGTCAAAAGGCTGGTTGCCCATTCTTTTCCATTCCTTTCCAGCTTGCTCTGGAGCAATGCCCTGGCGTTATGGCGTCAGGATAACCTTCATCAAGCCAGGTTCGCCTTTATACAAGCGCTCAAACCAGGCGGCACCATCAGCCAGTGGGGCTACTGCGCTGATCATAGCATCCACGTTGATTCTATCGCGAACCATCATATCCAGGCAGGCTGGATACTCACCACACGACGCACAAGATCCATTTAAAGTTAGCTCACGCACCACGACGGATTGCAACAGCAATTCTGCCGTGGGTGACAAGTTGCCAACCAGCGTAAGCGAGCCGCCTTTCCTGAGACACTGGATCGAGAGCCTGAGTGTCGCGGGGATGCCCACTACCTCAAAGGCGATATCCGCCCCGCGATTAGACGTACGCTTGCGCACCTGGGCCACGACATCAACGGAATCCGCTTGGAGTGCTTCATCGGCGCCCAGTTTGCAGGCCAGGTCCAGGCGACTTTGGTCGAGATCAACTGCGATGATGTGGCCGCAACCCGCGGCGCGAAGTGCCTGGATGACCAGCGATCCGATCGTGCCAGCACCGACCACCACTGCGGCATCGTTCAAGGAAATTGGCGTACGCCTGAGGGCATGAAGCGCAATCGAAAGCGCCTCCACCATAGCGGCTCGTTCAAAAGAAAGTCCCTCCGGCAAGCGATAAAGGATGTGCTGTGGAACAACCACGTACTCTGCCAACGCTCCATCCTGACGGTACTCGTCACACGACACCCCCAGCACACGACGGTTATCGCAAAGATTGACCCAGCCACGACGACAGAAATAGCATTTTCCGCAGTAGATGGTGGAGTCAAACGTCACACGATCCCCTTTCTGCCAGCCCGTGACGTTGGCTCCTGTCTCCGCGATAACGCCCGCCGCTTCGTGGCCCATAATCACGGGTGGGATACGTCGCCCTGTGCTGCCATCCATGCCATGTACATCACTACCGCAGATACCGCAGGCCTTGACCCGGATCAGGACGTCTTCTGGCCCGATTGGCGGGTCTGGCACATCCCCGTATTCAAAGTGATCGTATTCTTGCAAGACCAATGCTTTCATCTGAAGACCCCCAGTGCTCTGCTCATTCTAGGAGCTTGTCGGAGAAGACTTCGGAAGTCTCCATAGTAGCTCAAGCTTGCAGGAATTTCAGTAGATTTCAGGTAGTTGATGCACCAAGAGTTCTCAGATCAAGACTTCCGAAGTCTGGGAGCACGCCCTCTCTTGCCTGGTCTCCAGGGCCCGTTTGAGGGACTCGATCTCCCTTTGCAAGCCCTTCTGCCGTCGGGCGATGTTGAAGACGAAGGCGAAGGTCAGTGCCCAAAAGACTGCGTAGGCGGCGAAAAGGTAAACCAAATTCCCCATTGTTCATAACCTCCTAGTTGGTCGGGTGGTCAGGTGGTCCTTGGTCGGGTGGTCAATATCTCTTCCGACCATCTGACCATCTGACCATCTGACCATTTAACCATCTGACCATATCGGCTAATTGCTCGAGACGCACGCGGTGGACGAGAAGGGTGAAATAGAGCAGAGTGAAAGCCCCGATGCAGAAGAGCATGGTGATCAGCATCGGCGTGGCCAGGCTGAAGCCCTGGCTATCTATGATCACCGGATGAATGGTCCGCCACCAGCGGATGGCCATGAAGGTGATGGGCACGCTGACGAAGCCCACGATGCCGTGGACGGCAGCAAACCGGCCTCGGCGGGCCTCCTCGTCAATGGCGTTGCGGAGCATCAGATAAGAGACGTAGATCAGCCACAGGATGGTGCTGGTGGTGAGGCGGGGATCCCAGGTCCACCACACATTCCAGGCCACTTTGGCCCATAAGGACCCGCTGATGATGGCCATGGTCATAAATGTAACCCCTACCTCCACCGAGGATAGGGCCACGATGTCCCACCTGCGCGTTCCCTTCCACAGGTAGGCAAGGCTGGCGATCAGAGTGACGAAGAAAGCGAAGAAGCCCACCCAGGCCGAGGATACGTGGAAATAAAAAATGCGCTGCATATCGCCCATGGTCCGCTCCGTGGGGGCGTAGACGAAGACCAGGTAAAGCGCCACTATCATGACGATAGCGCTGGCCCAGGTGAGAAAATCACTCAGGCGATAATTCTTGCCAATCATAAAGACCTCCTCCAAACTCCAAAAACATAGCGCGGCGCAGCCGCAACCAGACTCCCGTGTGTGTCATTGCGAGTCTTCCATGGCGCGGCGCGCCATCCGTAGGAGGCAGAAACTCCCGAATGTGTCACTGCGAGGAGCGCATTTTGCGACGAAGCAGTCCCCTTGCCGCTAGTGAGGAGATTGCTTGGCCTTCGGCTCGCAATGACAAGCAAGTTTCTGAGTAGGAAGCGGAGCGACGAAGCAATCTCCAGCCCGCAACGAAGGGGATTGCTTCGCTCCGTACCGTCGCTACCCAGAAACTTCCCCTCACCCCTGCCCTCTCCCCAAAGAGGCGAGGGGGCAAGTTCCCTCTCCCTCGCAGGGAGAGGGTTAGAGCCTGCCCTGAGTGGAGCGAAGGGGTGAGGGTGGGATGTTTCTGCTCTCCAATCTCCAACCTCCAATTCACTCCTCCACCACGTAGTCGAAGGTCATAAAGGAGATGGCTAAGAATACCACGTCGAAGACCGCGAGCAGCCTGACCCAATGGGCTATCTCAGAGAACGGTTGGCCGTCGAGGATGCCGCCGGTGGCTTTGACGGCGGCGATCATGGCCGGCACCACCACGGGAAAGAGCAGCACGGGCAACATCACCTCCCGCGACCGAGTGTGAACGGCCATCGCCGAAAAGAGGGTGCCCACCCCGGCGAAGCCCAGAGTGCCTAAAACGACGATCAGGAGCAAGATAGGATGAAAGAGGGAGATGTTGAACAGAATGGAGAAGATGGGGAGGATGATGGCCTCTACTATGGTCATGAAGATAACGTTCCCCAGCATCTTGCCAAAGTAGATGGCGCTGCGATCCACCGGGCACAGCAGCAGACCCTCCAGACACCCCTTGTCTTTCTCCAGGACGAAAGAGCGGCTCAACCCCAACATCCCCGCGAAGACAAATGTTACCCAGAGGACGCCAGGAGCTACCGTCCGCACGTCCCCCACGCGCAGCTCGAAAGCAAAACTGAAGATGACGATCACCAGCAGGGAGAAGACGAACATGGAGCTGAGCATCTCTTTGGTGCGTAACTCGACCGCCACGTCTTTCTGGACGATGACCAGTATCTTGCGCAGGAAGCTCATCGCCCCACCCCAGAGTGAAACGTGAAACGTGAAACGTCAATACAGCGGCGGTATGCTTCTCGAAAGGTGGCCACGTCCAATTGGCTCTTGTCTGCCTGGTACACGATCCGACCGTTGACCAGAATGGCCGCTCGGTCGCAGAGCTCCAGGCCCCGCTCCAGGTTGTGGGTCGTCATTAGCACGGTGGTCCTTGGTCGGGTGGTCAGGTGGTCCTTGGTCGGGTGGTCAGGTGGTCCTTGGTCGGGTGATCTGACCAACCGACCAACTCGACTATCCGACCATCCGACCACAATCTCTCTCAGCACCTCCGCAGCTTGCTGATCCAGGCCGGTGTAGGGCTCGTCCAATAGCAGGATAGCGGGGTCATGTAGCAGCGCTCGGGCGATGGACAGGCGCTGCTGCATGCCACGGGAGAAGGTGCGCACCAGGTCGTGGCGGCGATGCTCCAGGCCCACGCGCTGGAGGAGGGCCGTGATGCGCTCCTCCAAGTCGGGCACCTCGTACATCCGGCCATAGAAGCGCAGATTCTCCTCGGCCGAAAGGTCGCCGTAGAGGAGAGTCTGGTGGGAGGCCAGGCCGATGCGCCGGCGAATCCCGGTGCCCTGCCCGGCCAGATCGTACCCGGCTACGCGCACGCTGCCCTCCGTGGGCCTGGTCAGAGTGGCCAGGATGCGGATGAGGGTGGTCTTGCCCGCCCCGTTGGGGCCAACCAGGGTCAGAAACTCCCCCTCGGCCACGTCCAGGTCAACGCCCTCCAGGGCCACTTTGCTGCCGAAGGATTTGACCAGGCCGCGCACTTCAATCATCACTTGCCTGCCTTCTTTGGTCCTCAGGCCAGATAGCCACAGCAGTGCCCAGCAGCAGAAGCCCCCCGCCGATCCAGAGCCACACCACCAAGGGAGTAATCAGGATTTGGAAAGAGGCCGAGCCATCTTGAGCCAGGGCAGTCAGAATCACGTATAAATCTTCTTTCAGGCTGGTACGGATGGCTACCTCGGTCACCCACTGCTCGACGTTCCAATGGAAATTCTTCTCCGGCACCAGGGTGGCGATTCTCTTGTTATCACGGTAAACGCCCAAAGGGGTGGCAAACCGATGCTTGGCCGGACTATTCTCAACCCAAAACCCCTCGTGTTCCAGAGTGTAGTCTTTAACAGTTACCGTCTCGCCCTCAGCCAGGGTCACCTGATACTCGGTCTGGTAGAGGGAGGAGCCAATAATCCCCACGGTGATGATGACCATGCTCAGGTGAACCAGGTAGCCGCCGTAGCGCCTGCGGTTCTTGGTTATCAGCCGCCTGAAGGCCAACAGGTAATCCTCTCCTGTCGAGCGGTGGCGAGCTATCGTGCCCCGCAGAAACTCCCACAGGATGCTGCCGGCCACGAATGCGCAAACGGTGAAAGACAAGAGGGCAAAAGGCTCCGTAATTCCCCGAACGGAGATCACCACGGCGAGAGCCAGGGCCAGGATGCCGGGATAGAGCAGGTCGCTCAGGAGTCGTCTGGGTGAAGTCTGCCGCCAGCCCAGCCGGGGACAGACACCGATGAGGAGGATCAGGGCCAGGGACAGAGGGGCGGACACGCGCTCGAAGAAGGAGGCTCCCAAGGCCACCTGCGTGCCCCGCACGATCTCGCTGATAGTGGGGAAGACAGTGCCGATGAACACGGCCAAAGCCAGCCCGACGAAGAGGAGGTTATTGAGAAGGAAACCGACCTCGCGGGAGAGCAGCGACTTCATCTCTCTTTCGCTGGCCAGCTCTCGGCGCCGATAGAAAGTCAGGCCGAAGGCAAGCCCCAGGATGGCAGCGAGGAAGGCCAGGAAGTAGTAACCCACAACCGACAGACCAAAGGCATGGACCGACTGGATGATGCCGCTCCTGGTGACGAAGGTGGCGAAGATGCAGAGGACGAAGGTCAGGGTGATAAGTATGATGTTCCACACTTTGAACATCCCTCGCCGCTCCTGCGTCATCATCGAGTGCAGGAGGGCCGTACCCACCAGCCATGGGACCAGGGAGGAGTTCTCCACCGGGTCCCAGCCCCAATACCCTCCCCAACCCAATTCCAGGTAGGACCACCAGGCCCCCATGACAATGCCCAGGCCCAGAAAAAGCCAGGAGAAGACATTCCAGCGACGGATACCCCGTATCCATCCCTCCCCCAGCTTTCCCGTTACCAGGGCGGCGATGGCAAAGGCGAAGGGAACGGTGTAGGCGGCGTAGCCGATGAACACCACAGGCGGGTGGATGATCATCCAGAAATTTTCCAGCAGGGGGTTCAGGCCGAAACCCTCGGCGGGCCTGATGGGGAGAGTGGCGAAGGGGTTGGAAACAAGAACCAAAAGCAGAGCGAAGAAGGCCTGGCAAAAGGCCAACAGCGCCAGGGCGTAGGGCTTGAGCTCCTGGCTCCAGATCTCTTCTCGGCGAGCTATGAGGGCGGAGAAGATGGTCAACAGCCACAGCCAGAGGAGAAGAGAGCCCTCTTGTCCAGCCCAAAAGGCGGAGAGAGTATAGATCGTGGGCTGGTAGGTGCTGACGTGCTCGTACACGTACTGAACCTGAAAATCGCGGGCCAGCAGCAGGTAGATCAGGATGATTGAGGCCAAAGTAACCAACGCGGCTGCGGCCACAACTCCCTTTTGGGCGCTCTCTACCAGTTTCGGGGACCCGCGGCGGGCTCCCAGGATTGAAGCTACTGCGGTATAAATAGAAATCGCTAAGGCTAGTGCCAAAGCGACATAGCCAATAATGGTCATGAAGATTTACCTCCTCAGTGTTGTTCTGGTTAGACACGAAATGAAGTGGATTGCCAACCACGTGAAACGTAAAGCGCAACCGCTGTGTCCCCATTCCCGTTTTACGTTTCACGCATCACGTCTCGCTGTTCCGGTACGTGGCCTGGCTACAAACCTCTCTGTCATTCAGCCGGCGCCTCTGCGGTGGCCGTTGCTGCCCCTTCGTATTTGGACGGACACTTGAGGAGCAGGTTGTTGGCTTCGAAGGATCCCCCTTCAATGTATCTGCCCTCGACTATGGCCTCCGCGTCATCCTTAAGCATATCGGGTCGGGGGCCGTTGTAGATCACAGCCAGGCTCCCGCTGGCGTCGGTGATGTTGAACCTGAGCATCAATTCTTTAGCGTTCCACTCAATGGTCTCGCCTATGACATTCCCAGCAACCCTCACTGTGCGCTCTGAGGGTCCCTTGGCCTTCACTTCCTCCACGGTCAGATAATAGGCCGTCGAGCCCCCGATGCTGCTGACGATGAGATAGCCCACCGCCAACACGATGATGGCTCCGCCTATGAAAAACTTGCTTCGTGCTTTCAGTGTGGTCATTGTTGATCCTCTTTACCTTTCCCAAGGAGACTATAGCATAAAAGCACCCTGGTGTCAATTTCTAAGGTGCCAGGCCTTTCCGAAAGTGAAAGTGCCTGGCACCTGAACAGGAAAAGTGGGCTGGAGCATAAGCTCCAGCCCACTTATTTTTGAGGGCCTGAGTCCATCAAACCAGAGGCCGGTTAGCGGAGGTCAGCTCCGGGTACGTCCTCACCGGTCAGGGCTTTGTGGCTCCGCTACCCTAAGTCTTCTGCTCTACTTTTTCCCTCTCGCCTTGCTCTTCGTCCGCGCCCGAGACAGCACTGCGGAAATCGCGGATTGCTCCGCCCAGAGCGCCTCCCACATCGCGAAGGCGGCTGGCTCCAAAGAGCAAAAGGATTATCAAGAAGAACAACAGCAATTCAGGCGCCCCTATTTGTCCAAGCATATCTTTTCCTCCCTTCTTTAGTCAATTTCGCTATGGTGTCAAATTGCGAGGTCAAAACTTCTGCTGAGGTTGAAGGCGCGTCGGACCGCAAGCGACGAACGAACTCCAACCGTAGCGATTGCCCCACCAGGTTTTCGGCGAGGTCCGGCGTATGCACCTCCAGCCGCCGCCTGGTGCCAGCAAGGCCGAGTCCCGCGTAGGCCATGGCCGGCCATTGCCGGGCCCCCAGCCGGGCATAGGCGGCGTAGACGCCATCGGCTGGCAATGCCAGGTCATCGGCAACGACTACGTTCGCTACGGGGAAGCCCAGGTGGCGGCCTCGTTGGCCGTCGGGCACCACTGTCCCACTGACGTGATGCCAGCGCCTCAGCAGGCGGGCCGCCGCTTCCACCTGGCCCTGCCGGACGAGCTTGCGGATCAGGGTGCTGGACACGGTCTGGCCATTGAGGACCAGCGGTGACGCCACGTGCACCTGATAGCCCAGCTCCTGGCCGATCTCGCTCAGGCGAGTCACGGTGCCCTCGCGTCGGTGGCCCAGGGCGAAATCCGGCCCCACCCACAACTCACGCAAGCGCAGGTGCTGGCAAATCAGGCCCATGAACTCCAGAGCCGACAGCCGGGCCAGTTCCAACGTGAACGGCAGAGCAGCCACTACGTCCAGCCCCAGCCCCCGCAGCAAGGCCAGACGCTCATCCAGGGTGCCCAGATAGAGCGGGCCATTCCCTGCCAACACCGCCTGCGGATGGGGATGCAAGGTGATGACTCCGCTGAGGCAGTGTAGTTCCTGGGCGCGGCGCATCACTTGTTGCGCCAGATGGCGATGCCCCAGGTGCACGCCGTCGAAGACGCCGATGGTCAACACGACGTCGCGCTCTGGGGCCATAGATGTGAATTCCATCGGCATGTTTTTCGGCTCTTCAGCCATTCACCCTGATACCCACTGGCCGCTTTCTCATGAACGTTTTGGGTCGCGATTTCTTTCGTCTCGTTTTCTTTGGCGGGGGCGTTCATCTCTTGCATTATCGGCGCGGTGAACTCTTGTGACATTTGCCTTACATCACTGAGGATTTTGCCGAAGTCCCGGGCTATTTGCGGCAATCGGCGCGGCCCCACGACGATCAGAGCAATGGCAAAGATCAGCAGCAATTCAGCAGTGCCTATGTTGAAGAAATTCATCGCTCACCTTCACTGGGGCCGTGACACAGTGCCCAGCGACTGGCTTATCCACCCACCCTTCCCCCAAGCCCTAGTGACACACACTGCAGTTTTCAAAGGTGCCTGCGTGATGGCAGCTATAGCAGCCGTTGATGCCCGGAGATTCTTTGTGCATCTTGTGGCAGTAATAGCATTCGAATTGCTCTTGCTCGCTTCCTTCCACGCCCGCGTGTGGGTCGTGGGGGTTAATCTCTTCGTCGTCAACAGTGTAGTCTTTGGTCCGCTCAATAACCTCTTCGTAACTCGTGTGCTCATTGGGCACATGGCAGTCGAAGCAGGATTCCATGGGGAACGTACGCTCCTTCAATCTGGGGGCACCGGGTTTGGCCTCCTCATGTACTTGCTCTAATACCGCTTGCTCATGGCAATCCAGACAGACCAACCCTTCCTGGGCGTGGACATTGGCCAGCAGGGTAGCGTCTTGCAATGACTCTGTATAAGACGCCATGACATGACAGTAAGCGCAATCCATGTCCGGGTCCCACCACTCAAGGACTTGCGTTATTGGTTGCGTTGCGGTTATCCACCCCGTCCCTGTCGCCATGGGGTCATGGCACTGAGCGCAATAATCCTCCGAAGCCCTATGCACCTTGTGGCAGATGTTACACTCCATCTCTCCGTAGTGCGAATCGTGGGGGTTTAGCTCTAGCTCCTCCGTGCGTTGAATCAGCTCTTCATAGCTCCCGTGCTCGTGGCACTGAAAACACCATTCCTTGGAGTATTCCTGTTCTTCCAGAGGCGTCTCGTATTCTCCCCTGGCATAGGTCACTATTTCCCCCAGCGAGTCGCTCATGGTCCTGGAATGACAACTCTGACAGGGAATGGCAGCCTCAGCGTGCTCGTTAGCCAGATAGTCCGACGATTCCCACGAAGTATAATACGGCTCCATGACGGCATGGCATTGGGCACAATACTCAGGCCGCCTACTGCTGTCCCTCAGCCATGCCATCCCCATACTCGCTAGCCCGACGACTATCAACACCACTGCAATGGTGATCTTCAGTCCCTTTGGCATCGCCCCCTCCACTTTCCGCTCAAGGATGATCTAAACCTGGATGACGACCTCACCTGTCCCCTCCCCACCCTCACTCGTAACCTCGCTCTGTCCCGCAGTCACCCGTTCGTACTCCAGGGGGTGCTCTTCCAACATCCTCTCCCCGGAGACCTTGCCAGTGAAGATGCTGGTGTCCAGAGGGAAAACGGCCGACGATAGATGAGCATTGTACAGATGCCAGGTGATGATGGCTAAGAAGGCCAGTATCGCTTCGTAGCCGTGGGCTACTTTGGCCGCAGGAATTAAGACGCCGGAAAGATATCGCGTGGCCACAATAGGAAACATCAGAATCAACCCTGTGCCCCCCATGACCAGCAACCCCCAGATAAGCGCCCAGTATTCGACCTTCTGCTTGAAGTCATAACGGTCGAATTGGGGCTTCTCCGGCCTCCGGCCAGAGAGATAGGCAACCGAGCTCAGGCCGTCTCTTACATCTTGCAGTCCAGGCAGCATGGGCAATGGCCTGGGACGCACCAGAAGCAGCTCATAGACGACGACGATCAGGTGATAGAGAAACTCGAAGGCCAGCATGAAGGCGAAGATGTGGTGGATGATGCGAGTGGTGCCTATACCGCCCAGGGCTGACATGATCCATTGCGCCCAGGCGGTGTCGTGAAATTTCTGAGGCAGGCCGGTGAGACATAGCATACCAAAGGAGATCATCAATAGAATGTGCTCTATCCGCTGACTCAGCACGAATCTGGTGAAGGTAGTCTCTTCTCTGTCCGTCATGATTCCTCCCCTTTGGATTTCTTCCGCAGGCGGTGTGAGATGTCCAACCCGATGTAGGCCAGCATGAATCCGATGACTACGGGGATCAGCACCTTGTAGAAGAGTTTTACACAGTATACGAGGAGAGATGCTTGCCGACTGGTTCGGTAATGTCCAGTGGAGGCCGCAGTGAAGCTCGGTGAAGCCCCAGGATGACATTGCTGGCAAGTCGCCAGCAGGTTGGCCTGTGCTACGGAGGAGTTGGGATCATCTGGCCTGTAGACAGCATGGCTCTGATGGCAATCGCTACAAACAGCCTCATAGCGCCACATCGTTGGGTCATTTGTCCGGTAATACTCTATCGTCGTGCCATGATAGTCCGCCCGATAGGTGTCGTATACATCGGTCGCCACGCCATATTTGCTCATCACGGTTTCATTAGTGTGGCAACGAGCGCATCTGGAGGGGATCTCCAGACGAAAAGTGGGAGTCTGTATCTCTCCGCTCTCAGGATCACCGTGGCAATCAGTGCAGCCTGGGGCATCCGAATTGCCAGAGAGATAGGCGACCCCATGCACGGAATCCTTCCAGTCGTTGTACTCCTTTGGGTAGCGGGTGGCCCACTCTTCGGGTTGGATGCCCAGTTGGGTAGGTGCAACCACAGCCGGACTTCCTACCAAAGCCGAACAGGCGGTGAGAGATAGTAAGACGCAAAGGCTAACCCAAACTATTCGCTTCATGTTTCTTTCCTTTATGAACAGAACTGATTCCTTGCTGTGTAGCAATGGGCAATGCTGGCGCCGAATATACATCTCAGGGTCACGCTTTTGTCAAGCCTCAAAAGGATGAGAGCCCGGATCTCTCCGAGCTCTCATTTAAGCCCATTGCAACTAACGGCTTTTGGGCACCTCTATTCCCAGGGCTATGCCTTGGCTGCGCTCTTGCCAGCGATATATCCAAACGTCCCAGCTTGAGCTATGCCACCTACATATCTTTCAACGCCGGATTCAGCTGTTGGTGGAACAGCGTACAGTCCCGGGATAACCTCCTTCTGCATGTCCAGCACCTGTGCATTCCCGTTTATGGCTACCCCACCAATAGTCTGGATTATGTAGTGTGTTAGTAGGACAGCGTAGAAAGGCGGGGTTTCTATTTTCGCAAATATTCCTGTTCTAGGAACTTCCAACTCCTTGGTCGTACCGGCGGTAACAGCCTTATTATATTCATTGATCGTCTTAAGGAAGTTTGCCTTATGCATCCCTGGGGTTAGGGCCTCGAGTTTTCCAGCCAGTCCGCCGATCGTATCCTCTGTCACTACAATTCCCCCGTAGTTGCGAAGTAAGTCGAGACACTGCTGGATAGTTACCGTACCTATATCTGTGATGGTGTGCGTGTTATTCTTCACTGCATCCCACATGGCACCATCATATACGGAAAACGCCTCCGCCCGTCGTTGTAGCCAGAATTCTACCCCTTGGAAATACGCGTGCTTGCCTCTCATTCTCTCTTCTGTGCTTTCATCGAAGAATCTTTTGCCATTCCAGTTCACCCATATCTGTTCTTTCGGTGGTCTGCAATAGCCAACTAGCCAATACTCACCCTTACCCTCACCGAACTTAGAGGTATATCCGTCCCTCCGCTCGTAATCTTCTCGTTCCGTTTGCGGATTTCTAAATGGATATGCCGGCCCCGGGCTCGAACAGACGTTGCCCATGAATCCACTTAATGATGCTCCGACCTCTTGAGCCATTGACATACCATCTCCCATGTTGTAGGGAGTTCCAAGGACAGATGTATAAGATGCGTTAGGCCCCAAGTATTTTCCTTTGAGCTCCTGGTTACTAAAGAATCCTCCGCAGGCCAGGATGACTGCCTTCGCCTTTATGTTCAAGGTTCCTTCTGGCCCCTTCGCCTTCAACCCAACTATTGCCCCCTCCTCATCCGTCAAGATTCTTAGTGCCCTAGTCTTTAGCAAGAGGGTACCACCAGAATCCTCAAAGATCTTTACAAGGCTGTCGATGTACATGCGATCATGGATAGGATGAGGTTCTCCTTTTCCAAATCTCCCCCCAAGTCCAGGAGGAGGAGTAGGCGTAAAGTATGCACCTATAGCTTCCAGCCACTCAAGATATGGAACGTAGTTGTTCCAAAAGGCTTCGCCCAGCTCTGCGATAAAGCGTCCTTCGGTGTACTGGACAAATTGATCCCATGTGGTTATCCCTGAGGTATGAATAGATCCAGCAGCAAATCCTGCAGCTCCGCCTGTCCAGGAGCTTATTTCGACGACGATGACTTTGGCTCCCTCCTTCGCCGCCGCGATCGCCGCAGACATGCCCCCATTTCCCGAACCTACCACCACCACATCGGTTTCTTTATCCCACTTGATCTCTGCAATGCCGGCAGGGCCAGCAGGGCCGGCAATGCCGGCAGGGCCAGCAGGGCCAGCAGGGCCAGCAGGGCCGGCAGTTCCAGCAGGTCCTTGGGGACCAACTCCACCTTGGGGGCCAGCACAACTGGCCAACGCACCCGCACCAGCTACTGCTGCAGCGCCAACCGCTGCCCCCTTGATGAACTCCCTGCGCGTTGCTCTTTTCTGTTCTTTCTCATCGGAACTCATGATACTTTCTCCTTTCTTTGATGTATTTAGTGAATTCTCTTTGTTCAGGTCTTTAGGTCTCGTATTCTCCGTCATGTTGTCCTCCTTTTGTTTTTCTTGGCTCCACGACTTGGCCAAGCCTGGCCAGGTCTTCAGAGTTCACCGGCTCAGGCGGGAGCGGGCTGGGCTCGATGGCTTCCACCAGGTCTTTCACTTCCTTGACCACCCGCTGCTCACCACGATAGATGCAGATAGTGTTGTCCTGAAGATTCAATCCGATGACCTTGGCTCCCACCCCCTCTCTCAAGATGCGCATCGCCGCTATCGTAGGATCACCCGCCGGGTCACCGCTGTCCACGATGACCACGTCCGGCCTGAGCTCCCGGATGCGCTCGATGGCCTTGTCTATGTCCGTCTCCCGGCCAACGATCTCTAGCCCCACTTCCTGACGGAGCAGGCTTCCGATTTCTATGTTCCTTGGAGTGAGAGCCCGGAGAGATCCGGGCTCTCATTATGAACCCATTACAACTAACGGCTTCTTAGGCTATGCCTCTATGCCCAGGGCTTCTCCGCAGCAGCGTTCTTGCCTGCAATGCGGCCGAAAGCAAGAGTATCAGCGATCATGTCTCCGCCATCCATGCAACGGCTATATGTGCTGCTCATCTCACCCGCGGTGTATAGTCTTGGGATGGGTACACCGTCTGAATTCAATACCTGACTAGACTTGTTTCGTCTGGGGCCACCGCACGTGTAGACCAAAAGAGGTCCCCACTCGTAAGCGTAATAGGGTGGCGTTTCCAGCGGCACAAGGGTCTTGGGGTCTCGACCAAATTCGGAGTCCACGCCTGCTTTACAGTAGCTATTGTAATCGCTAACGGTTTTTTCCAGTGCAGCGGAGTCCAGTCCGATTCCTGTAGCCAGTTCGCTGACGGTATCCGCCTTCTTTATCCAACCTTTCGCTATCTCGACGCTATTGTCCTGACTCCACTTGTAGGCCAGAACCTCCAAGTTCCAGCCGAAGGGTGTATACTCCAATGGGAGGTTCAGGGGGCCAGCCAGCCTTGCGGTCTCGTCAAACACCGTGAAATAGGGCCTGTCGGGATACAGCTCGTACCTGCCGTGAATCATCGCCTTGCCGTGATCACTAGCAATTTTTTCGTTCGCAAACCTTTTCCCATCTAAAGCCACGTTGATCCAGCCATTACCAGCCGGGCTCACATAGAACCCGCAGTCGTATTCTGGGACTTTCATGCCCGCAATACCCATATAGTTCCTCATGTGCCACAGGTCGGCTCCAACTTCTTGCGCCATACGAATTCCGTCTCCTGTGCTGCCCGGAGTGCCCCAGGGATAGGCCTTAGGTAACATCAGGTAGTCCCGTATCATCTGCTGATTGCCTTCGAAGCCTCCGCAGGTTAACACCACAGCTTTCTTTGCCTTAATGTATACTTCAGTCCCGGCCTTCTCTGCTACTACACCTAGGATCTCCTTTGTTTTGGCGTCCTGGATTAGTTTTTTGCCAGGAGTTTCATACATGACCTCGATTCCCCTCTTCTCAATAGCGGTTTTGAATACTTCGTGAATTCTTCCCATACCCCACCCGGGCATAACGTGATGATAACCTTTGTAGCTGTCACTTCCTGGATATTCGGGGAAATGGACGGGTACAGGCATAAATCCTATTTCAGCCCCAAGACTCTTAATCCACTCGTCATTCTTGGATGTTTCCTCTGCCCAGGTTTGAAGTATGTCTTCGGGGACAGGAAGCTCGCCACACGAGGCCCTCCTATACTCGAGTGACTTATTGATGTCATCATAATAGGCCCACACGTTGCCGGATACCCTGGTACTGCCACCTTCCTTGCCTTCCGGCATCTTCTCCAGCAAAAGCACTTTTGCTCCTTCGTCATGTGCCACTATTGAAGCCGCGGAACCTGCCCCCCCCCATCCGACAACCACCACATCCGCCTCGTAGTCCCACTTCTCGGGAAGCCAAGGGACCGGACACGGAGCTGCAGTCGGGGCCGGCGGACATGGAACTGCAGTCGGGGCCGGCGGACATGGAGTCGCTTCCTGCGCACAACTGGCCAACACGCCCGCGGCAGCTACCCCCGCAGCGCCAACGGCTGCCCCCTTCACAAACTCCCTACGCGATATTCTTTTCTGCTCTTTCTCTCCGGAACTCATGGTTGTTTCTCCTTTCTTTGGTGTATTTAGTGAGTTCTCTCCGTTCAGGTCTTCAGGCCTCGTATTCTCTGTCATCTTGTCCTCCTTTTGATTTTCTTGTCTCCGCGACCTGGCCAAGCCTGGCCAGGTCTTCGGAGCTCACCGGCTCAGGAGAGAGCGGGCTGGGCCCGATGGCCTCCACCAGGTCCTTCACTTCCTTCACCACCCGCTGCTCCCCGCGATAGATGCACATGGTGTTGTCCTGAAGATTCAATCCGATGACCTTGGTTCCCCCCCCCTCTCTCAAGATGCGCATCACTGCTGGCGTAAGATTACACGCCAAGTCACCGCTGTCGAGGATGACCACATCCGCCTGAAGCTCCTTGATGCGCTCAATAGCGTTGTCTACATCCGCCTGCCAGCCCACAATCTCCAGCCCCGGTTCGTGACGGAGCAGGCTTTCGACGCCCTGGCTAAACAGTGGATGGGTGGAAAGAATGAAGACACGCTTCATAGTCCCTACTTCTTTCTGAATGATCGCACCCTTCCATCAATCAAATCATACCCCTGGGCGATTTTGAGCCGCAGGGCATCCCTTCAGTTTATTATAACATACCTCTTCCCCCTTGTATATCCCTCAATAGAGCTATTTTGAGACTAAAAAAGAGCTATCTCAAGATAGCTCTAATGTACTAGGAATAGGGCTGTGTCTATAGTTCGAAAGGACTATCCCCCCGGAGAGGAATCCCCAATCAGCCCTTCGCGGAGGGCGTAGGCAGCCGCCTGAACACGGCTCTGCACATGCAGCTTGGCCAGGATGTTGCGTAGGTGGTTCTTCACCGTGTTCTCGGCGATGAACAACTGAGAGGCGATCTCCCTGTTCGTGGCACCCTGGGCCACAAGCTGCAGTACCTCCCTTTCCCTCGGGGTAAGGCTCTCTCCAGAGCTGGAACCGGAGCTCTTTCTCTGAGCCAGGCGGGCGAACTCGTCGAGGATTCTGGCGGCTGTCAGGCCCGAGATGGACGCTTCCCCTCTATAGACACCCCTGAGCATCTCGAACAGCTCCTCGGGCTCCAGGTTCTTCAAGAGATACCCCTGAGCTCCGCTTTTGATGGCCTCGAAGATGTCCTCATCGTCATCGGAGATGGTGAGCATGACGATCTTGACGTAGGGCATCTCCTCTTTGATCAACTGCGTCGCCCTCAATCCATCCCAGCCCGGCATGTGGATGTCCATGAGGATCACGTCTGGCATCAGTTCCCTGGCCCTCTCCAGCGCCTCTCGCCCATCACCCGCTTCCCCCACTACCTCCATGTCCTCCAAAGGGTCTATCAGGCTGGCCAAACCCTTCCGAAATAAGACGTGGTCGTCTACCAAAAGCACTCGGATCAAGTCCACCTTTATTTCCCTCCTTGGCGGCTGAGAGGGAGTTGAACGGTCAACCTCGTCCCCTGCCCAGGCTGCGTCGAAACCTGAAGGACACCCCCCACGCTCTCTACCCTTTCCCTCATCGTCTGCAGGCCGAAGTGCTCCTGACGGTCTTGCCAGATGCGCGATGGATCGAACCCTTGGCCATCGTCTTCTACAGTGATCACAGCCCCCGCCTCATCGGCCTCGAGCCTGACCCAGGCCCTGCTTGCCCCAGAGTGCTTCCTGATGTTGGCCAATGCCTCTTGAATAATGCGCAGGAGTTGGATCTCCACTACAGGTGTGAATTTCATCTCAGCGTCATCGCCGATCACTAACCTCGCATTGATCCCACTTTGTTGGCTGAACTTATCGAGGTATTCGGTTAGCGTGAGAATGAGGCCCTCGCCGGGTGTCATGGTGGTTCGCAGGCCAAGGATGGATTCTCGCACGTCCCCATAGGCTTCTTGGGCCACCTCTTGCATCTCGTGTAGTTCAGCCTGGGCCTGAGCTATCTGGCCTGAAGAGAGCAGCCCCTCCGCAGCCTTGCTTTGCAGGTGCAGGTAGGCCAGCACCTGGGCCAGTCCATCGTGCAGCTCCCGGCCTAGCCGGCCCCGTTCCTCCAACGCAGCCACGCTTTGCACCTGCTCATACAGCCTGGCGTTCTCAATCGCCACGCCGATCTGCTGGCCGATAGCGGTGAGTATGGTCACTTCTTGGGGTGTGAACGAACGGCGGCTTTTGCTGGCCACGCTCATGATCCCTAGTAGCCTACCCCTGGACTTCAGCGGTACGCTAGCGCTAAACCGCAACCCCACCTCCTTGGCCGCCATACTGATCAGCCTGGGATCCTCGGAGAGGTTCTCGACGACGATAGGCTCCCCCGAGTTGGCCGCCCGTCCTGCTAGCCCTTCGCTAAACTTCATTCTCTCTATATCCTGGGTGATCCTCTGAGACACCCCGCGGTGCGTGACAAGCGCTAGCTCCTTTGTTTGGTCGTCTGCAAGGAATACCACACCCACTTCGAGCCCTATCAACTCCATCGCCTTACGGAGGGCTACGTCCAACATCTCTTTCAGCTCAAGGGGTTGACTGACGGCCGTGGCAATGCTGCTGACTACATCTTCCAATTGCTTACTCCACCGCTCTATCTCTTCGCGCGCCTGGCGCTGGGCTTCCAGGGCTTCCTGCTGCGCTTGAAAACGCTGCTGGGTCGCTACCTCGAGCTGCCGGCCCCGCTCGATCTCGAAGACAGCCAGAGTACGGACGATGAAGTAGGCAATAGCCAAGGCCGTTATCGTCCGGAAGACCTGAACTGGCACGCCCACCACGGCCAGGAAGGAACTTTCATTCAAGAAGGAGGCCGGAAAATAAGGAGCTGGGGAGACAACCAGGCCGGCGAGGATCGCTTTGAGCCCAAAGACCACCGCCGCCCCGAGGCAATCCCTGGCAATGTGGGGCAGCTTCATTTCCCGGAGGACACGACAGTGGAAGAAAATAGCCAAGCCCGCCAACGCCGCGCTCGGCAGGTAGAGGAAGTAACGGGCCAGAACCTCGGCGGTCAGCAGCCAGTCGGCGCTCGCCATAGACGGGGAGTATGTTGCAATAAGCACCAGCAGCCAAAAAGAAGTCAGGACCAGGTGGATCCATCGCAGCCAGCGATACCTCTGAGTAGCAGCGCTGATCGTTTTTGTTCCAAATTGGAGGAGGAATATGCAGGAGAGGGGAAGCAACAGCACTTTCGCTGTTTGGAGAGGGAGGTTGTCGCTGGCCGGCGTAGCTTGCCCCTGAATGAGCAAGAACATCTCCGTCCAGTTCGCCAGGCTCCGCAGGAACGCGAAGACAGCCAGAAGCCACAGGCTCTCTGCCAATTTCAGCTTGCTGGGCCTGATCGTTTCGAGCGTTATGGCCAGGCCCATAACGAAGAAAGCGAGACCATTGATGAAAAAGACGAGGATCATATTGGCAGTGAAAAAGCTGGAGATGAGATTCAATTCCTTTTACCTCTTGATCTGATTATACGTGTTTTTGCTCATCCTGACAAATCGCAGTGATCAACCAAAAATATGCGCTTGGATCAAGCGCATATCTTCGTAAAAGCAGTGCCTCAAGAATTTGCTTCTCAATATCAACTTTCTTGAGGCATCTCCTCGTCGGTTTCCACCTGAGGGACCTCCTCACTAGTTTCCACCGCTACCTCCCCAGGGACTAATTGATCGTCGGGGGCAAGCTCAGCTTCCAGCTCCTCCTCGACCTCGGCCGGCTCCACCGCTTCCTCTCCGGAGGCAGCGACCTCCTCAACCATTTCTTGCGCCTCCGCAGGGACTAATTGATCATCGGGAGCAAGCTCAGGTTCCAGCTCCTCCTCGACCTCGGCCAGCTCTTCCGGGGGTGGCGCCTGGCGCAAGCTCAAGCCAATGCGCCGCCGCTCGGCATTTATGCTGATGATGCGCAAGGTCAGCTCGTCGCCTTTCTTCACCACGCTGGACGGGTGGCCGATTCTGCCCTCGGCCAGCTCAGATATGTGGATCAAGCCCTCCACCCCCAGCTCCAGGCGAGCAAAGGCCCCGAAAGCGACGACGTTGGTGATTTTACCCTGCACAACCTGTCCTACCTGATACTTATCATCCACCAGGGTCCAGGGGTCTGGTAGCAGACGCTTGATGCTGAGGCCGATTCTCCCTCTCTCGTGATCCAGGCGCAGAACATAAACGTCAACTTCATCGCCAACACTCAGCACTTCGCGGGAGTGTCTTACCCTATGCCAGGCGAGTTCGGAAATGTGCACCAGGCCATCGGCGCCCCCCAGGTCAACGAAAGCGCCGAAATTGCACAAGCTGCTGACGATGCCCCGTCGAACCTCGCCTTCGTAAAGCTCGTTCATCAATTGTTGCTTTTGCTGCTCACACCATTGGCGCTGTGCCACTCGTTCCGAGAAGATCAAGCGTCGTCGGATGCGCTGCACCTCGATGACTTTTAGCGGCAGCGTCTCCCCTATGAATTCGGACAGCCTGGCCATTTTCCGCTCATGAGACAGCCGACGAGGCATGTCCACCAGTTGCGAAGCCGGAACGAACCCCGAAATCCTGCCGAAGGGCACAATCACCCCCCCCTTGTTGCAATTGCTTACCTTCCCTTCGTGTATCTCACCGCTCTCAAGAAACTCTTCGGCCCTCAGCCAATCCTGATGTACCAGGGCCATGTTCACAGAAACGATCACGTTTCCGTCGTTATCCTGGGGGCTGAGGACATAGACCAGTATCTCAGCGCCAACCTCTATCGCGCTTAATTCACTCTCCCTCAATCTCACCAGGTCGCCCTCCGGAACGATGCCGTCCCGCTTGGCTCTGACATCCACGACGATCTGATGAGGTTCGATGGACAGCACCACGGCCTGGCGGATACTGCCGCGTTTCGGATGCTTATAATCGTATTCTTCCTCAAAGAGCTCCCCCATGAGCGACGGAACCTGCTCTTCCTCAACCAACTCATCCATAACTAAGGGTTGTTCCACGGCTTCTACTTCCCCCCTTAAGAGTTTTGGTAGATTGGTGAATCGAATCTCAGTTTCCCAATTTACCAGTATAACTGCTTCTCCACACAAACAAAGACCCGGCCTCCTACCTCTTAATGCCGAGGATAGTTGCCGGGCCTTCTGCTGCCTTATGGCGGATGTTTGCTGGAACGTAATGGTTATGGCACCTTCGTAGGGCAGTTCATTAACTGCATAAAAGCGGCTCCTGACTCGACAGCACAAAACCCGCTGCCAAACAGGCTAGTTCAGCCCCTTAGGCTTCCAGAAATGCCTCAAAATCCGTGTTCAGGCGAGCCGAGCGTCAGACCTCCGTACGTCCTCTTGAAGGGATAGGTTTTTTGCACTGATTTTAGCTCCAAGCAATTATACAGGATAGGCCAAAGATTGTCAAACTTTGACAAATCTTCCCAAATCATGTATAATCTAATCAGCTAAAATCACAAGCGCCAGCCCCCTTTCCAAGCCAAGGGTTATACTTCTTGTGTCATCCAGATAAGTGACAATCTGAGGGTACCCCCAAACATCCTCCCAATTAAACTTCTGACAAAGGTTTAGCTCAAGCAAAGATGGCGCATGGTAGAACGACGTGAGACTTGCACAAATCCTCACGCTGTTTACCTGCGAGGATGTCAGGGTAATAAGAACTCGGCTCCGAGCCTCAGAGATGTTTGGGCGAGGTGGGATAGCCGAGTTCTTATTTGGAGGGCCACGTCCTGGGCGTCTCGACTGAGACTTCGTCGAGCTCAGTCGAGACGCTCGCCGAAGTCTCAGCGAAGGGCGAACCGATTAGAGCCTGGCGAGTGACGTGGGATCCCAGAAGCGAGGTAGTGAATCAGATGTCTTCGGAGCGAGAGAGGCTGGAGCAAGCGTTGGAAGAGACTCTAGCCAAGATCGAGCAACTGAATAAGAAGTTAGCGGACAAGGCCGATTATGGTATTGGCAAGGGAGGCTCAACCATCTACGAGTGGGAGTTCAATCTCGCTTTGCGGCAGAGCTTGGAGGCCAAAACTAAGTCCATCAGGGCCGCATTGCGCAAGATGCAAGATGGAAACTACGGGATATGCGAGATGTGCGGCCAGGAGATAGATGCCGAACGCCTGGAGGTACTCCCTCACACCACTCTCTGTATCAAATGTGCCCAGACCAGAAGGCTCAAGTAAGGAGTGAATTCTATGTTCAAGATCGGCGATAAGGTGGTCCATCCCTACCATGGGGCCGGCATGGTAATAGACATCGAAGAGAAAAGCTTCTTGACGGAGCGCAGGCGTTACTACATAATTGACCTGGTTGCTAGCGATGGCATAGTGATGGTGCCTACTAATAACGTCCAGAGAATAGGCTTGCGGAGAGTATCGGGAAGGCGCGCTATTTCACGGGCCATGAATACGTTGACTTCCACTCCCGATACGCTGTCCAACGACCACAGGGAGCGACAAGCGCGTGCTCAGGAGAGGTTGAATACAGGAGATCTCATTGAGGTGACAGAGGTGATGCGCAATTTGGCCTGGCGCAATCACGAAGGGAGGCTGACCATGGCCGATAACAAGCTCTATCAGCGAGCCCAGACTTTCCTGGCCAGCGAGCTAGCCCTGGCCAGGGGGATAGAGCTGCAAGAAGCCAGGGAACAGTTGCAGACAGCCTTGAACGATGAATACCATTAGCCCTGGCCGAAGGCCAATTCTGACTCCCCTGAAAAAAGCCCGCTCTGAGGCCCGTCCCTTCGGCTATGCTAAGGGCAGGCCTCGGACCGATTTCCGCACCCGGGGATGGCTGCGGGAGCATTTCTCAGCAGATTCAATTCCGGTTTGGCAAAAGTAGAGATAGCGGAGAGGCGGCGGCCCCTCGCAAAATTGCGAGGGGCCGCCGTTCGTTCGGTGGAATTCTCACCTCGATCGCGCGGGGAGACCTCCTCCACGGTCTCTGACCGGGGCGAGATGAGGCTTTAGACGCGATTGAGGTATTGACCCGTGCGGGTGTCCACGCGGACAATGTCGCCTTCCTCAACGAAGAGCGGCACCGTGACCCCGAAGCCCGTCTCCAGGGTGACCTGCTTGGTGGCGCCGGTGGCCGTGTCGCCGGCGAAGCCCGGCGGTGCCTCGATTACCTTGAGGTCAACGGTGACAGGCAGCACGACGTCTATAGATTCGCCATCGTAGGTGGAGATTTGCAGGGTCATGTTCTCGGTCAAGTAGTCCACGGCGTCACCCAGGATTTCGGCCGAGAGAGCCGGCTGTTCGTAGGTCTCGGTGTCCATAAAGTAGTAGAGATTTCCGTCATTGTAGAGGTACTGTACTTCCCGCAGCTCCAGGCGAACATCGTTGATACGGTCCTCGGGCGAGAAGGTGCGGTCTATCGTCGTGCCCGTGCGCAGGTTGCGCATCTTGACTCGCACGTTGGCGCTGCCCCGTCCAATATAGGAGTGCTGGTACTCCACCACCTTGTAGAGCTCCCCATCCATTTCGAAAGTCGCCCCTCGGCGTAGACCGTTAGCTGAAATCATGTTTTGTCCTCCTCCCACCTATGCAAAGTGTCTTTCAGGTACATGCTTCAACACGATTGCTTCCAGCATATCCAGATGTTGCAGGTTGATGAAGTAATGGCAGTGCTCCACCAAACGTTCTAAATCGCGTTTCCTTGCCAACCAACCTCCGCCATCTGCGAAGTTCACAAAGGCCCGATTCTCTCCATAACAGCTGTTGACGCCGCAAACTCGCTCGTAGGCAGACATCATGTAATCTGCCTTTGTTATCTGCTCAATGCTCATGTTTTCCTGGAAAGACCCCACGATAACTACCCAAGCATCCTCCAGGTTGGGCACAGTGAAAAGGCCGATATCCGTCTTGACGAACATGGGGTGCACTCCACTATAGGTCAAGCCGTGCTTGGCCTTGATCGCCTCCAACTGTGCTCGTATTCTTCCCCGAACCTTTTGTGCTTTTCGCTCCTCACAGATCCCAATCAGTGATTCTTTGTAGCGGTTGCGCCTGATGGCTTGTGAAATGTCCTTTGTCTCACGATAGTTGAGCATATCCAGATAGTGGCCGGGGACATGTTGCTCCAGTTCTCTATCTCTCTTGCCATCAACCAACACTTCGGCCATCACGTGCGCAAAACCTGGTTCACACGCGAGCTTGCTCTTGACCTCTCTCATACTCCATTCGCCGTCAAGATCACCCGGGATGCGCTGCAACTTCTGTAATAACGAAACGACGCACTTGAACTTCTCTTCGGACAACCCAATGTCTTTCAAGATCACGTCCAGGGCATTATTCTTCTGACTGAGAAAATTGGCTATGTCGGCCACATTGATTTCCGCCGTTCCCGATACCCGGTGGTCCCGCGCTGTTTCCAGCAAAGCTTCCACCTCGGCCTCGAGTTCCCTTTCGAGTTCTTCGTCTACGAGAAAGACGACCGAGCTGTCCCAAGCTTCTTGAAAAGAGATCTTGCGGGCCTCAATCATGATTGCTCCTCAGCGCGTTAGGGAGTCGCGCTTCCTCACCCGGCACGTCGTCAAGCGACTGCAAGCGACAATTCGGCACGCTCTCCTGTGGCTTCATTGATAAAACCAACAGCCTGCCGGTGTCCTCACGCCACAGTTGCACGTTCGCATTTAACAGCTCAATACCGTAGATCGTTCCATCAGGGGCCATGTCCACGACTAACTCGTCGCTGATCCGAACTGTCTCCACTCCGGCTTGCTTCTCTTGAAAACGAACGTAGGCAATGTTATAGCGGGGATCATACGAGAGTTTCATAGTGCAATCTCCTCCTTTCCAGACATTCAGAAATAACGTGTGATAATCGTAATGACCAACCAATCGGGGCCTTCCCGAACAGCATAAGCCTCTACCTGTTTGGTTCTGTAATATACCGCGCCACTCGCTATCGAACGGGAAGTTGCGTCGAAAGCCAGTGCGTCCAAACTTTGACGGAAACCGCTCACCTCGTTCGACTGTGGCTCTAACCTCATCCTCAGTAGCGCCGCGCTCCCTCATCCGCTCTTGAGCATGCGAGTGAAAACGAACCGCCATAGTTCAATTCCCCCTGATTATAAACATACTCTTTTTCGCTGTCAAATCAGAAAAGGCTCGGCGGCTACGCCCCCTTCTCATCAATCCAACGAGCGGCTGCGGTGGGCAGTCCGGCGAGGAGGCCGCGCCGCACGGTGCAGGCGGGCAAGGAGTCGAGAAAGGCCCGTCCGTAAGACTTGGTCTGGATACGCTTGTCCAGGATCACCACCACGCCGCGGTCGGCCTTGCTCCTGATGAGCCGGCCAAAACCCTGACGAAGGCGCAGGATGGCCTCTGGCAAGGCATATTGCGTGAAGGGCTCATCGAAGGTCTCGCTGCGGGTGGCGAAGACGGGGTCGCTGGGCACGGAAAAGGGCATCCTGGCAACGACCAAACAACTCAGGGCCTCGCCCACCACGTCAACACCCTCCCAGAAGCTACGAGTTCCCAACAGCACAGCCCGCGGAGTAGTGCGAAAGTTCTCCAAGAGCTGCGCGCGGGAAGAGCCGTCGCCTTGGGTGTAGACCACGATCTCATTCTCGGCCAGGGGGCGGGAGATGGCTTTGGAGGTATTACGCAGTTGGCTGTAAGAAGTGAAGAGCACCAGGGTTCGCCCGCGAGTGGCCCGGCAGAGGTCAATGAGAGCCTGCTCTACCATCCTCTGGTAATAAGACTGGTAAGGCTCTGGGATGTCGGTGGGCAGGTAGAGAAGGGTGGAACTGGCGTAGTCGAAGGGAGAGCCGACGGCAGCTTCCTCCGCCTCCCACGCGCTCAATCGCTCCCGGATGTAATCGAACTCGCCCTCGGTGCGCAGGGTGGCCGAAGTGAGAATGACGCACTCCTTGGGCATGAATAGATGCTTCTGCACCAAAGGCCCCACGTGGAGGGGGGCAGCGTGCAGCGAGATCTCCTCATCCTGCGCGCTGACCTCGGCCCAATAGATGCCCGCCGACGATGGCTGGACGATGAGGGCGTTCATCTGCTCGTAGATCTCCCGGATACGGCTGGTGTAACTGAGCAGCTCCTGCAACAGGTCCTCTTGACCTGGGATATTGTAATCATCCAGTCCGCCGGACAGGCGTTCCAGCCCCTCGCCGATGTGAAGTAAAGGCCGAGATAGATTATCCCAGGCGATCTCCACGTTGGCCCAGGCGGGCTGCACACGGATGCCTCCTGTCAGGCGGATCACCTGGTTATACGGCCCCTTGCTTTGGCTGTGCTCCTCCAGGAAAGAGTTCAGTCTGTTGAAGAACTGGTAAAGAAGTCGTCGGGCGGCCTCTACCTCCCCTTGCAAACTGTTGATGTGGCGCTCCAGCTTCTCTTTGACGTCTTTCGGCACCTTGCCATGATAACGGGCCAAGAACTCGGCCAGGAACCCCACCGGCTGCCCTTTACCCAGATTTTGACTCAGCCCATTCAGTAGCCACTCCATCTGCTTCCGACGGACGACGAAGCTCAGTTGTCGGGTGGTGCTCGCCTCCAGGTGGTGGGCCTCGTCTACGATGAGGTAGCGGTACTTGGGCAGGACGCGATTCTCGACCGCTACGTCGGACAGGAGCAAGGCATGGTTGACCACGATGAGGTGGGCCCGCTCCGCCTCTCGACGGGCTCCGTAGAAGAAGCACCTGTCCTTCTTACGGTAGCTACACTGATCGGCCAGACAGGTTTCGGCGTCGGCGCAGACCCGACTCCAGATGGCCTGCTCCTTGTAGTCGGGCAGAAAGAGCTCGGCCCGGTCGCCGGTCACAGTGCTGGGCAGCCAAACCAGAATCTTGGCCAGCAGCCGCATCTCCTCAGTCGAGGAAGGGCCGCTGCGGCGAAAAGCGGCCAGCCGGCGTAGACAGATGTAATTGCTGCGCCCCTTGAGAAGAGTGGCTTTGAACTCAAAAGGCAGAATGCGCTGCAGGTCGGGGATGTCCTTCGCATAGAGTTGATCCTGCAAATTGATGGTGTTGGTGGAGATGACCACCCGCTCCCCGTTCTGGGCGGCGAAGTGAGCAGCGGGCAAAAGATAGGCGACAGATTTCCCTGTGCCCGTTCCCGCTTCCACCAGCAGATGGTGGCTCTCGTTGAAGGCCTGGGCCACGAGCCTCAGCATCTCCACCTGTTGGGGGCGGTACTCGTAGCCGGGGAAACTGCGGGCGAAGAGCCCTCCATCCTCCAGCGTGGCCGCCAGATCGTCCACGTCCAGGGGCTTTCGCTCAAGGGATGGCTTCAGGGCCCGCCCTTCTTCCCTGGTGAGAAGGCTCAACGAGCCCTTGCCATCCAGGGTCCCTTTGGCCAGCAACTGTTGGCCGATGCTGCCCACGAAAGCTGAGCGAGCCTTAGTGTGCTCCAGATCGCGGAAGACCTGGCGGAGGGGCCAGTCCACTCGCGTTGCCAGGCGATTGATCTCCTGGATGACACTCAAGTCCAGTTTGGATACCTGTTCCACCAGAGCCAGGAAAAGCTCCTTGGTGGCCAGCGCGTCTTCCAGGGCGCGGTGGCGAGTGGGGAATCGGATGTCAAGAGCTTCAGCCAGCTTCCCCAGGCTGTAGCGAGCGACGTGGGGCAGGAGGATGCTGGCCAGCTCGAAGGTGTCAATGGTTGAATTACGCAGCAAGATACCCTGGTGATTGAGGAAGCCCAGGTCAAAGGACACGCTGTGGCCAACGATGGGGTAGTCGTTGACGAATCTCAACAGGGTTCCGAGCACCGAGGAGAGGGAGGGAGCAACGTTCACCTCTTCCTGGGTGATGCCCGTCAATTGCTGGATCCGATAGGGGATGGGGCGCTGGGGGTTGACCAGGCTGGACCACGTGTCCAAGACCTGCTCATCGCGAAACTTCACCACCCCAATCTCGGTGATGGCATCGCGTTCAGGGTTCAACCCTGTAGTTTCCAAATCCAAAGCGACGTAGATGCGGTTCATAATTCTTCGATCCAGTTAAGCAGGGATTAATGAGGCAACGAGGCAATAAGTCAACGAGTCAATGAGTTAACAAGAGCCCCGTTGCTTCGTCACTCGTTAACTCGTTACTCGTTGACTCGTCACCCAAATTATACTACAAACCAGCTTCAGTGGAAAGAGCGCTGCCGCGTCGCCTCGAAAAGGATGACGCTGGCGGCCATAGCGGCGTTCAGGGACTCCGCCCCGCCGCGCATGGGGATGGCAATCGTGGCCGCAGCCAACTCCTTTGCCTCCTGGCTGGCCCCATGGGCCTCGCCACCGATGATCAGAGCCGACGGCCTGGTCCAATCCACCTCGTAGTGAGCCTGCTCACCTCGCACATCGGCCAATAGAATCTGAACACCGGTCAGGGCCTCGGCAATCTCCGGCCAACTCAAGGCCATGGTGGGCAACCGGAAATGAGCGCCCATAGCCCCCCGCACCACCTTGGGATTGTAAGGGTCCACCGTCTTCGGGGCCAGGATAACCTGCTCCACCCCGGCAGCATTGGCCGAACGCAGGATAGCGCCCAGGTTGCCTGAGTCGCGCAATTGATCAATAACCAGAACTAGCGAGGGGCTGAGAGGCGGGGCCAGTTCGACGAAGGGCACGACGGCCAATAGGCCCTGAGGGGAGACAGTGTCGGTCAGGGCTTTCATCACCTGCTCGCTCACGATGAAGACGGAATAGTCCCCTATTTTCTTTATCTCTGCCAGCAGTTCACGGCCGCCTGGGATAGCGTCTGTCCCCTCGCTATAAAAGACAAGAGCGGGCACGATTCCCGCTCTAAACGCCTCCTCCACCAAACGGACGCCCTCGATGACGAAGTGCCTTTCCCGATAACGTACCCGCCGCCTGTAGAGGGAGCAAACGTATTTGACCTTCTCGTTGGCCACGCTAGTGATCATGATGATCCAATAGCTCTTTCAACCTCGCCACCAGTTCCTTTACTGCCTCGCCATAATCCCCTACCGTCTCCGGAGGCAACCAATTCTCATAGAAATTCTGGTGCAAGGCGGCAGCGTCGCCGAAAAGCCTCGGCAGCCCCGGATCGTTTAACTCCCTCCCCAGCCTGGATACGAATCCATGCAATTGCCCGTGAGACCTGATCTCCACGTCCCTCCCGGCGGCCACAGCTTTGACGATTTCTGCCGCAGCGCCCCAGAATTTCTCCGAAGCTTGAACGTAATCGCCCGCCTCCATCAAAGCCCCGGCCTCTTTGAGGTATTTATCGTTTAACCAGAGGTAATCCTGTGCCCTCGCCATCTCCTAACCTTTTGAGCCCCGTGGGCTCAGTATTCGATGAATTCCTTGCGAAAGCCTGAAAGGTCTAATCTCTCCTCTCCTGGATTGACTCTAATATTCCAGCGTTGCATCTCCATGGCCCCAAAAAGCATATCTACCTCTTTGTTTTGCTCATCCAGCCCCAACTCTTCCACTACGAGAGCCCAGCAAAATAGCCTTTCGTTTTGCAGTTCCCCATAGATAAAACAGGCTTCGTGGATGCTTCTTGTTTCGCCTCCAATTCCAACGGTAAATGGTTCTGGCAGTTGGTTAATAGACAGCTCTCTTGCTGCCTTCTTGGTTACGTAATTATGCACTGCTCCTGTATCGAACAGTGCATATAAAGACTTGCTATTTGAGTGAATGGTATCATATATCCTTCCCATTCTCCCCCTCTAATTTAATCCCCCAACCTCGGCCTTGGCTACCTCGACCAACTGGGCGAAAGCATCGGCGTCCTCGATGGCCATCTGGGCCAACACCTTGCGGTCGAGTTCCACTCCCGCCTGCTTGAGACCATAAATGAAGCGGCTGTATGATAACCCACTTTGGCGGGCTCCGGCATTGATGCGAGCGATCCAAAGCCTTCTCATATCGCGCTTGCGATTACGGCGATCCCGATAGGCATAGCTTAGCGATTTCAGCATGGCCTGGTTGGCGCGACGGAACAAGGCGTGCTTGGTTCCCCACTGGCCCTTAGTGAGCTTGAGCACTTTCTTATGGCGCCGACGGGCTCTTGGTCCTCCCTTAACCCTTGACAAGTTTCAAATCCCTCCTCAGCGGTTTTTCTTGAGATATGGCGCCAGCCTCTTAACGCGCTTGATCTCTCCCTGTGTGGTGACCTCGTGCATCTCGTCGAACATGCGCTTGACGCGCTTCGATTTCCTGCGGCGCAGGTGGCTCTTGCCCTGCCTGGTGCGCATGAGCTTGCCGCGTTTGCTGAATTGAAACCTCTTAGCTGTCGCCTTGTGAGTCTTGATCTTAGGCAATGAACTACCTCCTGTTACTTATTAGGACCCAGTATCATGAGCAAGCTGCGGCCTTCCATACGCGGCGATTGCTCGATGCTCGAAACATCCTCTAATTCCTGCGCGATTCTGTTCAGCATCTCCCGCCCGATCTCAGGATAGGTAATTTCGCGCCCGCGAAAGCGGACCCGGACCTTGACCTTGAGGCCATCGTTGAGGAATCGGCGGGCACCCTTGACTTTGAAGGCCACGTCATGCTCACCGGTCTTGGGGCGCAGACGGATTTCCTTGACCTCCGTCTTCTGAGCCTTCCTGGACTTCTTCTCCTTCTTAGCCTGCTCGTACAGGAATTTGCCGTAGTCCATCAGCCGGCAAACGGGTGGGTTGGCGTTGGGAGCTACCTCGACCAGGTCAAGGTCACGAGAGTGAGCGGCCTCCAGGGCATCTCCGAGGGGCACAATCCCCACCTGCTGACCGTTCTCATCAATCAGCCGAACCTCTTTGGCTCTGATGTCCTCGTTAATGCGATTCCTCTTCGTATCAATACTCTGGCCTCGCGGATTCCTCTTTGCGCTGATACTCTCACCTCGCAGATTGGTCTAATGGTCGGATGGCCTGTTGGTCCGATGGTCAACTGATCCAAGGCCAGACGCGCACTTTGGACCAATCGCCCAACTGACTATGAATATAACACATTTGGGCAGAGAAGTCAAATCGCAAACGCATTCAGACCCTTGGGGTTTTACAAACCCCAAGGGTCTCATGAGCTAAATGTCGCGCTTCTCAGCGATGGCCTGCTGAACCATCTCGACGAAGTCGGCCACCGGGCGCGACCCCAGGTCCTCCTCGGTACGCAAGCGCAGGGACACCGCCCCCTCCGCCACCTCCCGATCCCCGATAACCAGCATGTAGGGGATCTTCTCCAGTTGGGCCTGGCGGATCTTGGCCCTCATGCGCTCGTTAGAATCGTCCACCTCGGCGCGCAAGCCCGCCTGCTTCAACTGGTCCCGAACCTGGTAGGCGTAGCCGTTGTGGCGGTCGGCGATGGGGATGAGCTGAGCTTGTACCGGCGAGAGCCACACCGGGAAGGCCCCAGCGTAGTGCTCGACGAGGATACCGAAGAAGCGTTCCATAGAACCCAGAAGCGTCCGGTGAACCATGTAAGGGCGATGCTCCTGGCCATCCGGGCCCACGTAGGTCATGTCGAAGCGCTCTGGTATGTTGAAGTCGAACTGGATGGTCGTGCACTGCCACAGACGGCCCAGGGCATCCTTGATGTGGACGTCAATCTTAGGCCCGTAGAAGACCGCTTCGCCCTCCATCCGCTTATGGGGGAGGTTCCTCTGCTCCAGCGCCTTAACCAGCGATCCCTCTGCCTCTTCCCACGTGGCATCGTCACCGATGTACTTCTCTGTGTGCTCTGGGTCGCGCACCGAGAGAGCGATTTCGTACTCCTGGAAACCGAAGGAACCCAGAATGTGCGAGGTCAGGTCCAAGACGCCCAGTATCTCGTCCTCGATCTGATCCGGCGTGCAGATGATGTGAGCGTCGTCCTGGGTAAAGCCTCGCACCCGCATCAACCCGTGCAAGACGCCGCTTCGCTCGTAGCGGTAGACCGTGCCCAGCTCTGCCAGACGCAGGGGCAGTTCACGGTAGCTGCGCGTCCTGGTCTTGTAGATCATGATGTGGAACGGGCAGTTCATGGGCTTGATGAAGTACTCCTGGCCCTCGATGTCCATGGGCGAGTACATATTCTCCCGATAGAAATCCAGGTGCCCACTCGTCTGCCACAGCGACGCCTTGCCGATATGGGGCGAGTACACGATCTCGTACCCGGCCTTGTAATGTTCCTGGCGCCAGAAGTCTTCAATGATGGTACGAATGCGCGCCCCCTTGGGGTGCCAGTGGATCAGGCCCGGGCCACTCGCCTCGTGGATGCTGAACAGGTCCAGCTCCCGACCCAGCCTGCGGTGATCACGCTTCTCGATCTCTTCTAGCTTACGAAGGTAGGCCCCTAGCTCCCCCTGACTGGGCCAGACGGTGCCATAGATGCGTTGTAGCATGGGCCGTCGCTCATCGCCCCGCCAATAGGCTCCAGCGATGCTCAACAGCTTAAAAGCGTCGGGGTTGATCTGGTTCGTGTTGTCCAGATGTGGCCCCTTGCAGAGATCGGTGAAGCCATCGTGGGAGTATGTGGAGATGACTTCTCCCTCCTCCATATCCCTGATGAGCTCCAGCTTGTAGGGCTGGTCGGCGAAGAGTTCCTCGGCCTCCTCTCGGGATACCTCGCGGCGCACAAATGGCTTTTTAGCTTTGATGCTCTCCCTCATGCGAGCTTCGATTTCCGCCAGGTCCTCCGGTGTAAAGGTGATCAGCGAGCCATCTTCCCTCCGACCAAGGTCAAAGTCGTAATAGAAGCCGTCCTCGATGGGCGGCCCGATGCCCAGCTTGGCCTCAGGGAACATCGAAAGCACCGCCTCGGCCATGACGTGGGACGTGGAGTGGCGCAGTACATCTAAATCCTTCTGTTCAGACATGGTCATCCTCCTGTGTTTGACAAACTAGGTATAAAGTGGTAAAATAGGGTAGATCGGGTGCCTTGTCTCCCCCGCCGTAACCACTCGGTGGAAGAGCGGCAAGGTGTGGCCACCCCTTGAGTGGTCCTCCGGTCTTCTTTTTTTGGAGCAAGTTCAATATAAAAACCTCTCGCCTTTGGGGCGAGAGGTTTTACTCACGCGGTTCCACCCAACTTCAACAACACATCTGGAAACAAACGGCTTCGGCAAAATCCACTTATTTCTCAAATCTGCTGTCCTCTTCCGGCTGATAACGGAGACATCCGTGACTCCATACTCGGTCTCAATAGCTTTCCGGAGCCCAGCTCGCAGGTGGTTTTCCTTGAGTTCGCTGCTAGAGGGGTTTGCAGTCAACGACCCCTCCTCCCTGAAGCTCTACCCTCAAGTACTCGTCCTGGTCATCGCTTTTGTTATAACGAGTGGGCGGTACTGGACTCGAACCAGTGACCTCCACGATGTCAACGTGGCACTCTAGCCAACTGAGCTAACCGCCCATTCGCTAGAATTATACCACATAAACTCCAAAAAGCAAATTGACGTGCCGATTTGGAATGAAAAGTAATCTATGGTACAATATTGGTGAAGCAAACTGTTTAAGGGGAGAGCAATGTGGCAGGTGGTAGGTCATAAGTGGGCGGTGGACCTGTTGAAGCAGACCATGGCCAGGGAGCGAGTGGCTCACGCCTATCTTCTGACAGGGCCGCCGCAAATAGGCAAGAGGTCTCTGGCTCTCAACTTCGCCCAGGCTCTAAACTGCCTCAGTGATAATAATGAGGAGAAGCCCTGCGGCCAGTGCCTGGCCTGCAATAAGATCGCCCACGGCAACCACCCCGATGTCCAGATCATCGAAGGGGAAAATGGAACCCTCAAGATAGACCAGATGCGGATATTGCGGCACGAGGCAGCCCTCTCTCCTCTGGAGGGACGATGGAAGGTTTATATCATACGACAGATGGAGCAGGCCACCGCTGAAGCCTCCAACTGCCTGCTCAAGACATTGGAGGAACCCCCGCCCCACGTGATCCTGATGCTCACTGCCAGCCAAGTCGAAGCGCTGTTGCCAACCATCGTTTCCCGCTGCCAGGTGCTCAACCTGCGGCCGCTGGCCACCGAAGCGGTGCAAAGAGCTCTCCAGGAGCGCTGGGGAGCGGATGTCGAACGAGCTGAGCTTTTGGCCCGGCTCTCCGGCGGACGGCTGGGCTGGGCAGTGGCCGCCAATCAAAACGACGCTATCCTGGCCCGCCGGGCGAAGCACCTTGATGAAATGATGGCACTGATGGCCCAAGGGCGAGTGGAACGGTTGGAGTACGCCCAGCAGCTCAGCCGCAACCCCGAAGCTGCGCCAGATTTGCTCCACCTGTGGCTCGGCTGGTGGCGAGACTTGCTCCTGGCGGCGAGTGGAAGCTCGGAGGGGATCATCAACATTGATCGGGAGGACACTTTGAGGGCTCAGGCACAGCGATACAG